>JADMIO011126990.1_pt1 | contig 21690 bp, 10 predicted proteins | sample 8958161 | NCBI WGS metagenome assembly JADMIO01 (sample SAMN16585339, study PRJNA669376) | soil metagenome | isolation source: Crop rotation soil | place: USA: Cullars Rotation, Alabama | collected 2011
GGAGCCGCCTCTCGCGGGGTTCTTTTAATGTCGGCTCGTGTGATTGATTCTGCATCGGTTGGGTTGTAGCCTTTGGTCTGGCCCATTTTCATCGGAGCGAGGTGCTCAAGCTATGCGCTTCAGAAGGTCTCTTTGTCTGCTACTGGTGTTGATGCAAACCGCCGGGGTGTCGGCGCAACTGGCGGACGCACAGGTCGCGCGCCGCCAGCCCGCGCCCCGTCCGCAGGTGACGAATATGAAACAAGGATTACAGATCAGGTTGAGCGAAGGCGCAGCGGTTGTTGAAACATCGGCGGCGAACCCGCTCGCCGAAGCGCAGGCGCTCGCCGCCGATGAAGCCGAGCGCGTGCTGCGGCGCTTGCAACCCATCAAGGCGGAAGCCGGCGACGAACAGGATTTCGCGCTCAGAGAAAAGTCGCTGCCGCCGCCGCGCACGGGCAAGACTGTTGAGGCGGCCTTCCCGCCCGCTTCGTCACGCGACGCGACCGCGCCAGCGGCGAGCGGGCCACTCGAAGTCCTGCGCTTCGCGCCCGAAGGCGACGTGCCGCTGGCGGCGCAACTGAGCGTCACCTTCTCGCAGCCCATGGTCGCCGTCACTTCGCACGCCGACGCGACGGCTAGCGGCGTGCCTGTGCGACTGACGCCACAGCCGCAAGGCCGCTGGCGCTGGGTCGGCGCGAAGACGTTGTTGTTCGAAGCCGATGGCCATCTGCCGATGGCTACGGATTATCAAGTCGAAGTCGTCAAAGGCACGGAATCGGCCACAGGAGCCAGTTTGGCCGCGACCCGCTCGTGGCGCTTCAGCACGCCGCCGCCGCAGGTGAAGCAGTTCTACCCGCAAAACACCCCGACCGTCCATGACCCGCTGCTGTTCGCCGAGTTCGATCAGCGCATCAACCCCGAAGCCGTGTTGAAGACGATCAAGCTGCGCGCAGGCTCCGCCGTTTATGGTCTGCGCCTCGCCACCGCCGACGAGATCGCTGCCGACGAAACTGTGAGTCAGCTTACAAAAGCGGCGGAGAAGAATCGCTGGCTGGCGTTTCGCGTTGACTTCAAAAGCAAAGGCCGCGCGGCCCTGCCGGCGGGCACAGGCGTTAACGTGAGCATAGGGCCGGGCACGCCGTCCGCCGAAGGGCCGCGCACGACGACCGCGCCGCAAAGCTACTCATTCACGACCTATGACGCTCTGCGCGTGATTGATCACCAGTGCGGCTGGCAACGGCGCTGCACGCCGTTCGATACCTGGCAAATCCAATTCAACAACCCGCTCGACGCTGTGGCCTTCGAGCAGTCGCAGGTTCGCGTCGTACCGGAGTTCGCCGGAATGAAGGCGGCCATCTACGGCAACACGCTCCAGATCAACGGCGTCAAGCGCGGGCGCACGACCTATCAGGTGACGCTCGCCGCCGGCTTGCGCGATTCCTTCGGGCAGACGCTCGGCAACACAGAGCCGCTGACCTTTAACGTCGGCACTGCCGACCCGATGCTGTCCGGGCCGAATAAAAACTTCTTCGTGCTCGACCCGGCAGCCCGCCCGGCCCTGTCTATCTACACGATCAATGAGCCGGCGCTGAACGTGCAGCTCTACCGCGTCGGCCCCGAACACTGGCCGCAGTTCCTGCAATACCTGCGCGCCAACAATGACAATACGCGGGCGACAGCGCCCGGTCGCCTCGTGGTCAGCGAGACCGTGCCGGTTAAGGCCGCAGCCGACGAGATGACCGAGACACGTATTGATCTGAGCCGCGCGCTTGAAAGTAATCTCGGTCACGTTGTCGCCATTGTTGAATCTACCCTGCCACGTCGCCCTCACGACGCGCGTCGTCGCGTCGTCGTCTGGGCGCAGGCGACCGGGATCGGCCTGACGGCGTTCGTTGATAAGCAAGAGCTGGTCGGCTGGGCAACGTCGCTGAAAGATGGCAGCCCCGTTAATGGAGCGCAGCTAACGATAGATGTCACGCAAGCCGGCAACTCGCGCACCGAAGCGCGAGCCTCAACTCAGGCGAACGGCCTCGCGCGTATGCCGCTCGGCGGCAGCACCAGCGTGTCGAAGATGCTGGTGGCACGCAAGGGCAAAGATGTCGCCTTTCTGCCGGAGAGCGTTTACTGGTGGAGCGAGGCGAGCGGCTGGTATCGCCAGTCGGAAGCCGACGCGCTCGGCTGGTTCGTCTTTGACGACCGCAAGATGTACCGCCCCAATGAGGAGGTTCACATCAAGGGTTGGCTGCGCCGCATCGGCAGCGGCACGGACGGCGATGTCAACGCGCTCGACGGATATGTAAAGAACATTACTTACGCGCTCAAAGACTCGCGCGGCAATGAAGTGCTGAAAGGCGCGGCGCAGGTCAACGCGCTCGGCGGCTTTGACGCGGCATTCAAGCTGCCAGCGACCATGAATCTCGGCTATGCGAACCTGCAACTCGAAGCGCGCGACGTGACCGCCGCCTTGAGCAACCTGGAGTTCAATCACCAATTGCAGGTGCAGGAATTCCGCCGCCCCGAATTCGAAGTGACAGCGCAGGCGAGCGACGGGCCGCACTTCGTCGGCGGCTCGGCCAACCTCACGGCGACCGCTTCGTATTACGCCGGCGGCGGCCTCGCCAACTCGGAGATTCACTGGAGCGTCACGACCAGACCCGCGCAGTTCACGCCGCCCAACCGCAACGACTTCACCTTCGGCAAGTGGGTGCCGTGGTGGATCAGCTATTACAACAACAACGACGGCGAGCGATTCGAAGGCTTCGCGGGCCGCACAGACAGCGCCGGTAAGCATTCGTTGCGCGTTGACTTCGTTTCCGTAGACCCGCCGCGCCCTTCGACCGTCACCGCTGTGGCGAGCGTCACCGATGTCAACCGCCAGCAGTGGGCGGCGACGACTTCGATGCTGGTGCACCCGGCTAACCTCTACGTTGGCATCCGCAGCCCGCGCACGTTCGTGCAGAAGGGCGAGCCGCTCGTCGTTCAAGCCATCGCCTGTGACCTCGACGGCAATCTCATCAGCGACCGCTCGATCAAGATGCGAGCCGTGCTGCTCGACTGGGTCTTTGAAAAGGGCGAGTGGAAGCAGAAAGAGGCGAACCCCCAGGAGTGCGAAGTGCGGTCGGGCCAGTCGCCGGTCGAGTGCCGCTTTGAGACGAAGGAAGGCGGCACGTATCGCATCACGGCGACGGTGATGGACGACCGCGAGCGCCGCAACGAGAGCGAGCTGACGTTGTGGGTCGCGGGCGGCAAGGTGGTTCCCAAACGCGACGTTGAGCAGGAAGACGCCGGTCTGATCCCCGACCACAAAGAGTATCAGCCGGGCGACACGGCGGAGATTCTCGTGCAAGCGCCCTTCTATCCGGCTGAAGGCGTGATGACGCTCCGCCGCTCTGGAATCGTCACTACAGAACGCTTCAAGATGGACGGGCCGTCAACGACGCTCAAGGTGCCGATCAAAGACGGCTACACGCCGAACGTGACGGTGCAGGTTGATCTGGTCGGCGCGGCTTCGCGCACAGACGCGGAAGGCAGGGTCAGCGATAAGCTGCCAAAGCGACCCGCCTTTGCTAAGGGGTCGTTGAACCTGAGCATACCGCCGCGCGCTCGTGAGCTTGCCGTCGAAGCCGCGCCGCGCGATAAAGCGTTGGAGCCGGGCGGCGAGACTGTAGTGGATGTTACAGTCAAAGACGCGGCGGGCCGCGCCGTCGCCGGGAGCGAGCTTGCGGTGGTTGTGGTTGACGAAGCGATACTGGGGCTGACGGGCTATCGCATTGGCGACCCGCTCACGACGTTCTACGCACAACGCAGCACCGATACGAGCGATTACGATTTACGCAGAGAAGTGTTGCTGGCAAATCTGGCAGACCTCGCCGTGACGCCAAAGCAGATCGCCGAGTTACCACTCAACGGCAGGCAGTTCATGCGGATGCAAAGTATCGACGGGCTTGCGATACGGGCTGACGCGCCGGCTGTACCGAAGATGCAAGCTCAAGCCGCAGATGCCGTTAGTAGCGCAGAGCCGCAGATACGCATGCGCGAGAATTTCAACGCGCTGGCGACGTTTGCCGCCGCAGTGCCGACCGATTCGGACGGGCGCGCGAGTGTGAAAGTCAAACTGCCCGACAACCTGACGCGCTATCGCATCATGGCCGTCGCCGTCGCCGGCGGCAAACAGTTCGGCGGCGGCGAATCAACCGTCACGGCCCGCTTGCCGCTGATGGTGCGACCGAGCGCGCCGCGCTTCCTCAACTTCGGCGATAAGTTTGAACTCCCCGTGGTCTTGCAGAATCAGACCGACACGCCGATGGAAGTCAATGTCGCCGTGCGCGCGGCGAATGCCGAACTCACGGCAGGCGGAGGCCGCCGCGTCACCGTGCCCGCGAACGACCGCGTTGAAGTGCGCTTCCCGGCGACCACAGAGCGCGCCGGCACGGCACGCTTTCAGATCGCCGCCGTTTCGGGCAACTGGGCCGACGCCGCCGAAATTCAGCTCCCGGTGTGGACGCCCGCGACTACCGAGGCCTTTGCCACCTACGGCGAGATAGACGAGGGCAGCATCGTGCAGCCGGTCAAAGCGCCGTCGGATGCGGTCAAGCAATTCGGCGGCATCGAGATCACCACTTCATCAACCGAGTTGCAGGCGTTGACCGACGCCGTGCTCTACCTGACGCGCTATCCGTTCGAGTGCGCCGAGCAGATGTCGTCGCGCCTGATGGCGATTGCGGCGCTGAAAGACGTGCTGGCGGCGTTCAAGGCGCAGGGCTTGCCGCCGCCGCAAGCGATGATAGATTCGGTCAGCCGCGACGTGAAGCGACTGCACGTTTTGCAGAACGATGATGGCGGCTTTGGCTTCTGGCGGCGCGGCGATCAGTCATGGCCTTACATCAGCATACACGTCGCGCACGCCTTGCAGCGCGCCAAAGAGAAAGGCTTCGACGTGCCGAAGGAGATGCTTGAGCGCGCGCGCAGCTACCTGCGCGACATCGAGCAGCACATTCCGAGCACCTACAGCCTCGAAGCGTGCCGCGCGTTGATCGCTTACGCGCTCTACGTGCGCAACCGCATGGGCGACCGCGACACGGCGCGGGCGCGGCGATTGATAGCTGAAGCGGGCTTGAACGGCCTGTCTCTGGAAGCCATCGGCTGGGTGCTGTCAGTGTTGAGCGGCGACGCCGGCTCGGCTGCGGAGGTCGCGGCGATCCGCCGTCATCTGAACAACCACGCCACGGAAGAGGCTGCCACAGCTCATTTCGTGACATCTTACAGGGACAGTGATTACCTCTTGCTGAATTCCGACCGCCGCGCCGACGCCGTGATCCTCGAAGCTTTGATTGATGATCAGCCGGCAAACGACCTGATCCCGAAGCTCGTGCGCGGCCTGCTCGGCCACCGCGTCGCCGGGCACTGGGAGAACACACAAGAGAATGCGTTCGTGCTGCTGGCGCTCGACAAATACTTCGCGGTTTACGAGAAGACGACGCCGAACTTCACGGCGCGCGCGTGGCTCGGCATGGCTTACGCCGGCGACCATGACTTCAAAGGCCACACGACGGAACGCTTCAACGTCACGGTGCCGATGCGCTATCTGGCCGCGACGGTCGCGTCGCAGAATGTAATTTTAGCTAAAGATGGCGCGGGTCGGCTCTACTACCGCATAGGCATGCAATACGCGCCGGCAAGTTTGAAGCTGGAAGCGTCCGAGCATGGCTTCACGGTCGAGCGCGCCTACGAAGCCATAGATAAGGCCGACGACGTGCGCCGCGACGCGGACGGCGCATGGCACATCAAGGCCGGCGCGCGGGTGCGCGTGCGCCTCTCGATGGTCGCGCCGTCGCGCCGCTATCATGTGGCGCTGGTTGATCCGATACCGGCGGGGCTTGAAGCGATGAACCTGGAACTGGCGGTGACCGGCGACATCCCGCAAGACCCGAACGAGTCAACGAGTCGCCGGTGGTGGTGGCGCGTCTGGTACGAGCACCAGAACATGCGCGACGAGCGCGTCGAAGCCTTCGCGTCGCTGCTGTGGGATGGCGTCTACACTTATTCGTATGTAGCGAGGGCGACGACGCCGGGCGCATTCGTGGTGCCGCCCTCGAAGGCCGAAGAGATGTACCACCCGGAGACCTTCGGGCGCAGCGCCACGGATCGCGTCATCGTGGAGTGAGAAAGAAGAGCCGGCCTGGGAGCGCGGGCGTCTCGCCCGTTGAGTTTGAAACAACGAACAGCGGCGGGCGAAACGCCCGCGCTCCCATCAGGCGCTTAACCGTGCGTGCGCTCGAACTCTTTCATGAAAGCGACCAGCGCCTCGACGCCGGCGCGCGGGAAGGCGTTGTAGATCGAGGCGCGAATGCCGCCGACCGAGCGGTGGCCCTTCAAGCCGTCCATCCCCGCCTTTGTGGTTTCGGCTACGAACTGCTTTTCAAGCTCCTCGCTCGGCAGGCGGAAGGCTACGTTCATCAGCGAGCGACATTCCGGTGCGGCGTGCGCGCGGTAGAACTCGCTCGCGTCAATCGTGTCGTAAAGCAGCGCCGCCTTCTCTTCATTCTGCCTGCCGATGGCTTCGAGGCCGCCCTGTTCGAGCAGCCATGCGAGCACCAGGCGCATGACGTAAATGGAAAAGACCGGCGGCGTGTTGTAGAGCGAGTTCTCTTTGGCGTGCGTGTTGTAATTCAGCATCGTGTGCAGGCCGGCGGGGCTGCGCGCGAGCAGGTCGTCGCGCATGATGACCAGCGTGACGCCAGCCGGCGCGAGGTTCTTCTGCGCGCCCGCGTAGATCATCGCGTACTTGCCGACGTTAATGGGCACGCTGAAGATGTCCGACGACGCGTCGGCCACCAGCGGCACGTCACCCGTCTCCGGGTCGTACTTGTACTCGACGCCGTGGATCGTTTCGTTGGTCGTCATGTGGACGTAAGCCGCTTCGGGGTCGAGCTTCAACTCTTCCTGCCTCGGCACGCGCGTGAAGTTTTCGCTCTCTGTAGTCGCCGCTACATTCACGGTGCCGATGCGCTGGGCTTCTTTGATGGCCTTCTTCGACCACGAGCCGGTGACGATGTAATCGGCCTTGCCGCCCGCCGGCAGCAGGTTCATCGGCACCATCGAGAACTGCAACGACGCGCCGCCCTGCAAAAACAGGATACGATAATTGTCGGGGATGCCGGCGAGTTTTCGCAGGTCGGCTTCAGCGCCTTCAATGATTTCGTCAAACGCCTTCGAGCGGTGGCTGATCTCGACAATGGACATGCCGAGGCCGGGCAGCGCCACAAAATCGCGCTGCACCTGTTCGAGCACCGACAGCGGCAACACCGCCGGGCCTGCGGAAAAGTTGTAGATGCGTTCAGTCATAATCCCCCTTCTGGATTTTGGATTTTAGATTTTGGATTTTGGATTGAGGGATGTTGGCTACGAAGCGTTTTAATGGATGCGACTATCATAGCGGTGATTTCGTTCGTCTCCGCCATCAGACTCTCCAATCTAGTTCGATTGACGATTTCCGCTTCCACGAGCAACTCCATCCAGTAGAGACACTCATCTGCCTCTTCTTCAACAATGCTGAGTTTGTTGATCACATCAGCGTGTGATTTCCCTCTGCATGCCGCTCGATAATTTGCGCCGACAGATGTCGCACAACGCAGCAGTTGTTTGCCGATCACCTCTGCCACCATTCCTTTAGGCAACGCAGCGACAAGTTTGATAACGCGCAACGCCAATACCTTTGTTCGTTGTTTGAATTGGCGCTCATCCATTCGTGTCCCAATCCAAAATCCAAAATCTAAAATCCAAAATCGGTTAGAGTTTGAGCAAGCTCAATTCGATGATGTTGCTCGACGCCGCTTTCATGGCGTCGAGCACTTCGGTTGATGGCGAGTGGTCGAGATGAATGCGCGCGATGGCGGCGACCGCGCCGTCAAAGACGATGTTCTCGGTCTCCTGCACGTTGATGCCGGCGCTTTTCAACTGATCGAAGATCGCTGCCAGCACGCCGACGCGGTCGAAGTGGCGGACGACCAGCAGGTGCGTCGCCGGCGTCTGTTTGGCGAGATTAACCACATTCGGCGCGCGGCCCTTCTCTTTGTACTCGCGAATGATCCGCACCGTCTCGTCGGCGATGGCCTGCTGCGCCTGATCGGTTGACGCGCCAATGTGATGGGTGCCGATGACGCCGTCGAGCTTGAAGATGTCGTCTTCGACCGTGCCGCTGCCGCCAGCCGGTTCGCCGGCGAAGACATCCAGCCCGGCGCGTATGCCGCGCTCGCGGACGGCGCGGGCCAGCGCCGCCTGGTCTACGACTTCGGCGCGCGACGTGTTGATGAAGAATGAGCCGGGCTTGAGCGCGGCGAGCACGTCTTCGCTAATCAGGTTGCGCGTGTCGTCTTTGAGGGCGACGTGGACGCTCAGGATGTCACAGGCAGCGGCCACCTCTTTCGGCGATGACTTCATCTCGACGCCGAGCACTTCGGCGCGTTCTGCGGTGAGCGAGCGGCTCCAGGCGACGACCGGCATACCGAAGGCGCGGGCGCGCGTGAGCACCTCCTGACCGATCTGGCCCAGCCCGATCAAGCCGAGCGTGCAGCCGAACAGGCCGCGCGCTTTGCTGTACTCTTTCTTATTCCACTTGCCGTCGCGCAGGTCGTTAGCGTTGGCCGGGATGCGGCGGTCGAGCGACAGGATCAAGCCGAAAGCGAGTTCGGCGACGGCGATGGCGTTCTTGCCCGGACAATTGGCGACGTAGATGCCGCGCGCCGACGCCGTCTTGACATCAATCGTGTTGTAGCCCGCGCCGGCGCGCACGACTAGACTCAAACGACCGGCCTCCAAGGTCGCGCCCGGTACTTTGGTGCCGCGCACGACGAGCACGTCTGCGCCGGTTGAGCTGACCGCTTGCGTCAGCGCGTCGTCTTTGAGTTCGGCGTCGTAGACGACCTCGACGCCTGTGGCCTTGAGTTGGTTGATGCCGCTCTCAGGGAACTTATCCGCGATGAGTATTTTCATTTAACGTTCCTTCAGTATGCCGACTGCGTGAAGAAGCATTCTAATACCGTTGGGGCGTGCCGCGCACGCAGCGCACGGTGTCGCGCGCGATCAGTAACTCTTCGTCGGTCGGGATCGTGTAAGCCGCGAGCCGCGAGCCGTCAGTGCTGATCAAGCCTTCGCAGCCCGATTTGCAATTCAGATTACGTTCCTGATCCAGCTCAAGCCCCGCCCATTCGAGGCCGGCGCAGATCAGCGCGCGAATCTCCGGCGAGTTCTCGCCGATGCCGCCCGTGAACACGATAGCGTCCGCGCCGCCCATCGCCGCCAGATAAGCGCCGACGTACTTGCGCGCACGGTAGCAGAAGATTTCAATCGCCAGCCGCGCGCGGCGGTCATTGTTTTCGTGCGCCTCTTCGAGCAACTCGCGCATGTCGTTGGTGAGTCCCGATATGCCGATCAGGCCGGACTGCTTGTTCAACATGGTTTCGAGCTGCTGCATGGACAAGCCTTCTTTGATGGCGAGGAAATCAATGATGGCCGGGTCAACGTCGCCCGAGCGCGTGCCCATCACCAGCCCTTCGAGCGGCGTCAGGCCCATCGAGGTGTCAATCGAATCGCCCTTCTTGATAGCCGCCGCCGAGCAGCCGTTGCCGAGGTGCAGGGTGATGAGGTTGGTCTCCTCGCGCGTGATGTTGCGAAGCTGCCGGTAACGGTAAGCGACGTAGCGGTGCGACGTGCCGTGAAAGCCGTAGCGGCGCAGTTGATAGCGGCGGTAGAACTGATAAGGGATGGCGTACAGGTAAGCGCGTTCGGGCAGCGTTTGATGAAACGCCGTGTCGAAGATGGCGACCTGCGGCAGGCCCGGCCCGAACAGTTCTTTGGCCGCCTGAATGCCTTTGATGTTGGCCGGGTTGTGCAGCGGCGCAAGCTCGATCATGTCTTCGATGCCGGCGAGCACTTCGTCGGTGATGAGGACGGAGTGGGTGAAGCGTTCGCCGCCATGCACGACGCGGTGGCCGACGGCGTGTATGTCGGCGACGCTGTGGACGCCTTCGATGCCGGCGGCTTCAGACGAGGCCCAGCGGATGATGTAATCAACGGCGGCGCGCATGTCGCGCAGGTTGGCGGTCGAGCGTTGCTGGGCGCGGCCTTCGACTGTCGAAGTGATGATTGCTTCGCCGCCGATGCGTTCGACCGTGCCGCGCGCCAGCCTGCGGTCGGCGTTGCGCGCGATCTCGTCGAGGTCTGTGGCGATGAGCTGGAACTTGACCGTAGAGCTGCCGCAGTTGAGAACCAGAATATTCATTGCACAGTGTCTTCGGTAGCCGGGCCGGCTTTCAGATCAGATGGCTCAAGAGGCCGTCGCGCAGCTTCGGCTCGAACCATGTGGATTTGGGCGGCATGATTTCGTTGGCGTCAGAGATGGCCATCAACTCATCAACCGCCACCGGGTAGAGCGAAAAGGCCACCGCCGCGCGGCCCTCGTTGACGGCCTGTTCGAGCGCCGCCGTGCCGCGTATGCCGCCGACGAAATCTATGCGCTTGTCTGTGCGTACGTCCTTGATGCCGAGCAGCGGGTCGAGCACGCGATCCTGCAACACACTGACATCGAGTGAGGCAATCGGGTTGGCGGCGTCGCGACTTTCGGCGGGCACGGTCAAGCGGTGCCAGCGGCCTTCGAGGTACATCGCGATGTCGCCCTTGTGCGACGGCGACGGCGTATCGGCATCGGTGACGTTAAAAGACTCTGTAAGCTTGCTTACAAATTCGTCGGCGCTCATGCCATTCAGGTCTTTGACGGTACGGTTGTAGGCCAGTATGCGAGGCTGGTCGGCAGGGAAGAGGACGGTGAGAAAATAGTTGTATTCTTCATCGCCCGTGTGATTCGGATTCTGCTCACGCAGCGCGGCACGCGCACGGCTGGCGCTGGCGGCGCGATGGTGACCGTCGGCGATGTAGAGCAGCGGCACTTGCTTGAATTCTTCAACCAATTTTCGGGCGTCTTCGTCGGCCACGCGCCACACGGTGTGGCTGACGCCGTCGGCGGCGACGAAGTCGCTGACCGGGTCGCCTTCGGTGGCGCGCTCGATGAGCGTGTTGATCTGATCGCGCCCGCGATAGGTGAGAAAGACCGGGCCGGTCTGTGCGCCGAGCGTGATCATGTGTCGCGTGCGGTCATCTTCCTTGTCTTTGCGCGTGCGCTCGTGTTTGCGGACGATGTCGGCGTCGTACTCGTCAATCGAACAGCAGGCGGCGAGGCCGGTCTGTTCGTGATCGCCCATGCGCTGGCGGTAAACATAGAGGCTCGGCGTCGCTTCGACTTCGAGCGGCGCGGCGCGGCGCAAGTGATCGTAATTCTCCTTACCTTTGGCGTAGACGGCGTCCGAGTAGATGTCCGTGCCATCGGGCAGATCAATTTCGGGCCGCGAGACGTGCAGGAAGCTCAAGGGATTGCCCTCGGCGAGCAAGCGGGCTTCTGCGGTGCTGACCACGTCGTAAGGGACGGCGGAAACCAGCGCGGCTTTCTCTTTGGGCGGGCGCTCGGCGCTGAAGGGGCGAATGGTTGACATGCAGTGCTCTCCGGTTTGTGAGTTGAGCGACGGCCTCTTTCGTCTAACGGACACTTTCAAGAGGTCGCAGCGAATAAGCAATGCTAGGCCGCCGTGTGAGTGATGTCAACTTGCGCATCACGATGACCAACCGAACTTCCCGCTGAGAGGCTAGCCGCTCAACCTGTTTGTAGATGTAATGTAGATCATATAAGCAGAGATCGAGCGGCAGCTTCCTTATCCCTTGTGTCGGATCGTGACGCACAGTTTTCAACACTTAGCGAGGGGGTTGCGGGTGCAAGAAAATTGCAAGATTCGGCATAAGCCTTTGGAGGTTAGCGTTTACTCCTGCTCAGCGAGAGCGGCGGCGAGTGCATGGCTTGCCTAGACTCTTGGCTTCACATGTCGGCGTGGTATACTGGCCGCTCGTTTAAGAAGCGCGCTGTTCGGAGCATTGAAGTAAAACATTGACGAGCAAGATGGGTTCTTGGGTCGTTGGCTCCAGACAGCGTAAATTGCTAACCAAATAAACAGGAGGCAAGAATGAATCAAACCCCCAACAGGAGATTCACCAGCAGCCTCTCCTCAGGGTTATCCATCCTGGCGATTTTTGCATTTGGGTACTCGGCCAGCGGCAACGCCCAATCGCCGCGCGCCGCCGACCATCCCCCCGCCGCTACGAAAGCAAGCGAAGAACATTCCATCGACATCCCCGGCGCTTTCAAAGACCTGCCCGCCGCGCGCGATGCCGTCACCGCCAAACGCCCGGTCATCGAACCCCGACGAACTCCGAACCAGTCAGCTAATGTAGCGCAACTCACCATTGACGAAAGCAAAGGCGTCAGCGCCCGCCCGGCCCTCAAAGGCGACGTGAAGCGGGTCACGAGAAGCGCCGCACCGGCTGCGATCAAGGACATTGATCTTGATGTAGCCGAGACTACAGACGCTGAGTTCGAGGACTTCCACGCGACCGCCTACTGCCTGCAAGGGCGCACGGCTTCCGGCGAGCATGTCCAGCAGGGCATGATCGCGGCTGACCCGCGCGTGCTGCCGATTGGCACAGTGGTGCACATCCGCGCCGGGAAGTATACGGGAACCTACACCGTGAAGGACACGGGAGGGCGCATCAGAGGTCGCCACGTTGATGTTTACGTGCCGTCCTACAAAGAGGCGAAGTTATTCGGTCGCCGCCCGGTGAAGATCAAGGTGATCAGCCACACAGGGCGCAGGGCCGCGCCGGCGGGCCGTAAGACTGTGCTCGCCGACACCCAATAACCGGTCGCTCACCTCTAAGCGATATAGGTTACAAAAGCGAAAGCCCGCAGCCGACGTCAGTCGCGGCTGCGGGCTTTCGCTTTTCGCTGATGGCTCGCCCGATGAGGCGGCGCTCACTTCTGGATGAGCGAGGTGTCGAGCGAGGCGCGGCGCTCGGTGGCGACCGCAAAGTAACGCACCAGAGCGTCGCGGTACTTGCTCATCTTTTGCAGCGTCGCGGTCGAGGCTTGCGCGCCCGGCTCGGTCAGCAGGATGAAGGCGACGCGGAAGGCTTTCGGGGCATCCGTCACATCGGGCAGGCGCGGCCCTTCGCGCTCGATGATTTGCTCGACGCGAGCCGTGCGCTTGAGCGCGCTGACGGTATAGCCGGTCAGCGGCGACTTCTGGCGCAGCAACTCATGCAGTTGCGCGTCGGTTTCCAGATAGGTCAAGGGCGGGACGTCGTCGGGCGAGCGCAAGCCCATCAGGTACTGCTCAAGCGGCGAGAAGTAATTGACCGCCGTCTCGCTCGTCGTGAAGATGTTGCCGCCGCCGTCGCGCCAGGCGTTGCCCTCCATCAAGGCCGATAAACTGCCCTGGTCATTTGTGCGCGTGTCTAAAAAGAAGCTCCAGTGCGAGTCCTCGCGACCGAGCAGCAGGTTTGGGTTGTTGCCCGGATAACGGACGTAGGCCAGCCAGCGGTGGCCTAGTTCGTGGCAGACAATGCTGATGGCAGAGTTCAGGCCGGCCATGTTGGCTTGCGGGTCGGCGGGCCAGTCCTTCTGGTTGCCCATCGTGATGATGGTCGCCAGCCGCGCGTCGCTGCCATAGATCGCCCCGCGATCAAACAGGCTCAAGCCGATGCCGCGAATGTCGTTGCGCACGTTGAAAGAGTGCGCGACGCCGAGGCCATTATCGTAAGCGAAGTCTGCCCAGATGAACGCGCTGTCTACGTCGTCCGTGTGCGTGCGGTAGAAGGCGCGCAGCAAGGCCGGCAGGTCGAGTTGGCGCTGCTTGGAAAAGAGTTGAAACAGCGGCGCGCTGATGGCCGTGTCGGGCGGGGCGGAGAAGACCACCGGCTGCGCCTCCTGCTCGGTGTCGCCCGGCGACAGGCCGACCAGCGCCGTGCGCGCCTTCACCTTGCGGTAGACGAAGGCAATGCGCCCGTCGTCGTAGAGCACCGCTTGAAACGTGCTCAGGCCGCCATAGGTCACTTCCGGCACGGCGCTCCATGTGATGACGTGGCGATCCGCGAGCCTTTTGTAATAAACACCACCATTGCTGCTGGCGTCGAGATTAGCCCAGAGCGGCGCGATGCGCGGCGCATTCGCCGTCAGCGTGGTGACAGACGGGCGGGCGCTGGTGTCGCCCCGGTCGAAGGTGATGTAGCCGCTCGTGCCGATGTAGATGGTGTCGTAGGTGACGCCATAGAACGTGAACGGCGCGCCGAGCAGAGGCATGTCGCGGTAGCCGTTACCGCCGACGCCGAGCTGGCCGTCGAAGGCGAAGAAGCTGCGCACCTGCGTGCCGAAATCGCTGGTGAAGCGAACGTTGGTGGGCTCGACGCGATAGCCGCCGGCTTCAGGCGTGAACATAATGGCGCGCTTTGCGAGGTCGAAGCCGTTGGGCGGCACGATGATTGAGCCATCGTCTTCGATTAAAGCGATGTCGTCTTGATCAGAGATGTGCGGAGCGGTGTTTTGCGTGCTGCGGGCGGCAAGTTGATGCGGCGAGCGCAGCGCGTGCATACGGTGACGAGCGACAGCCTCTTCAGCGCCGCGCGCGTCAAAGCCGCAGTCGTAAGCGGATGGCGCACGCACGGTCAGTTGAACGCGCTCGCCGTCGCCGCCCGTCGCCGGCTTGCTGTCCGCGTTCGCCCTCGCGAACGATAGCGCAAAGAGTAATGCCGCCAGCGCGCCGGCCATCCAGACTGTGGGCGATTGACGCGCCGCCAGTCGCTTCATTGCGTGAGCCGCTCTTGATCCATCCATATCGTTATCCTGAATTGATGCGGGTGCTGCACGCATTATAGGGGGGCCATCTGCTCGATGACAACCGCCGAGTTTGCAAGCGGTCTCACACAGCTTCGCTCAGGAGCCAACTAGAGCGGTATTCAGATGGAATAGTCCTGTAGGGGCAGCTCACGGTGGCTGCCCGGATGACGTGAAGCGCCATGACGGTTCATCGAACTTCGTTCGATCCGGGCAGCCACAAGGGCTGCCCCTACACTCATTCGCAAGCCGATCTAAAACAGTTTGGAGTTATTGATGGAGCGCCACGGTTTCAATGCCGCCACTCGTCTATCAGCGAGGCGACCAGCGCCGTCCAGCCGGTCTGGTGCGAAGCGCCGACGCCCGCGCCATTGTCGCCATGAAAGTATTCGTAGAATAACAGGTAGTCTTTCCAGTGCGGGTCTTCCTGAAACTTCTTCGCGCCGCCGTAGACCGGGCGGTGGCCCGACTCGTCGCGCGTGAAGATGCTGATCATGCGGTTGGCCGCCGCTTCGGCCATCTCCCAGAGCGTCACCTCGCCGCCGCCGTCCGTCAGCCGTACCTTGAAGCTCGACCCATACGCCTTGCCGAGCTTGCGTATGGATTCGATCAACAGGAAAGAGGTCGGGAACCAGATCGGCCCGCGCCAGTTCGAGTTGCCGCCCTTGATCTTATTGTCCGACTCCGCCGGTTCGTAACGCACCTCACTGTTGCCGAAGACGTAAGGGTGGGCTTCGTGGTATTTCGACAGGCTGCGTATGCCGTAGTCCGAGAGGAACTCGTCGCGGTCAAAGACGCGGCGCAGGATGCTCGCCATCTGCTCCTTGTCAACAATCGCCAGCACGTAGACCTTCATACCGTCGTGCTCGATCAAATGAACGCAGTTCTGCACGATGTCCTGACGGTTGCGCACGAACCATTCCATGTTGCCCTTGAAGTCTTCGAAGGGCGTGATCCAATCCATCTCCAACCGCTCGACCGCGTATAGTGGGATGATGCCGACAAGCGAGCGCACGCGGAACTTATGAAACTCGCCGTTCGGGTAACGCAGCACATCATAAAAGAACTCGTCGCGCTCGTCCCACAAACTGTAATCGCGCCCGCCGCGCCGCTTCATCGCCGCGCCGACATAGACGTAATGCTCGAAGAACTTCGTCGCCAGCCCCTCGTACACGGGATTCTTTTTCGCGAGCTCTATCGCCATGCGCATGAGGTTCAGACAGAACATGCCCATCCAGCCGGTCGCGTCCGATTGCTCCAGCACGACGCCGCCTTGCAGCTTCTCGCTGCGGTCAATCACCGTGATGTTGTCGAGGCCAAGGAAGCCGCCTTCGAAAATGTTATTCCCTTCGCGATCCACTTTGTTCACCCACCAGGCGAAGTTGATGAGCAGCTTGTGAAAACATTTTTCGAGCCATGCGCGGTCGCCGACGCCGCTGCGTATGCGATCCATGTTGTAGACGCGCCAGCAGGCCCACGCATGCACCGGCGGGTTCAGGTCGGCGAACTCCCACTCGTAAGCAGGTATCTGACCGCTGGGGTGCTGGAACTGCTCGAACAGCATGAGCCATAGGTTCTCTTTGGCAAACTCAGGGTCTACGAGCGCCAGCGGCACGCATTGAAACGCTAAGTCCCACGCCGCAAACCATGGGTATTCCCATTTATCCGGCATGGTCAGAATTCTGAGCGAATTCAGATGCAGCCAGTGTTGATTGCGTATGTTCCAGCGCGAGGCGGGCGGCGGGTCTGCGGGGTTATCGCCGCCTAGCCATTCGTGTACATCGAAGATGTAACTCTGCTTGGTCCAGAGCAAGCCGGCGAAGGCTTGCCGCTGCACGCGCCGCTCGTCTTCGCTAGCTTTCGGCGGATGGATGTTGTCGTAAAACTCGTCGGCCTCGCGGCGGCGCTCCGCAAAGAGATGATCGAAGTCGGCGAACGGCGATTGGCCCGTATGGCTCTGACTATCGGCGACGTGATAGCCTTCCGGCCCGGCCTCGCCGTATTGATCCGGCGTGAGGCGCAGACGCATCACCACTGAGCCGCCCGCCGGCACCACGGCTTTGTAATGAAAGCAACTTTTCGTGCCGCGCCGCTCAGGGTTGATCGCCGGCTCGCGGTTCACTACATAGCGGTGGAAAGCGTCTTTGAAATAGTCCGAGCGCGTCGTGTTGCGCGGCTGTGTGTGGATCGCGGGGTTGGTCTCGTTGTTCGTGAACAGCATGTCGCCGCCTGCATCACAGTAGAGGTAGCGCGCGCCGATGTGATACTTGTGCGGGATCGTCTTGAGCATCTCGGCGGGCGTGTGGTCGGCGACGAGGCTGATGAAGTCATCGCCTTGCGGGCCGACGGCGATGACCGGCGGCGAGCCGGGCGGGTTCGTCCAGCCCCAGATGTTACGGAACCACAGGTGCGGCAGGATGTGCAGCGGCGCGTCTTCGGGGCCGCGATTGTGCGCCGTGATGCGTATCAGCATGTCTTCCGGCGAAGCCTTGGCGTATTCGACGAAGACATCGAAATAACGGTCGTCGTCGAATATGCCAGTGTCCAGCAACTCGTATTCGAAGCCGCGCCCGCCGCGCCGCTGGTTCTCCTCGATCAACTGTTTGTAAGGAAACTCACGCTGCGGGTATTTGTAGAGATACTTCATATACGAGTGCGTCGGCGTCGAGTCGAGATAGAAGTAATACTCTTTGACATCCTCGCCATGATTGCCTTCATAAGGCACGAGGCCGAAGGCGCGCTCTTTCAAGATGGGGTCGCGCTCGTTCCACAGGGCCAGCGCGAAGACCAGCAGTTGATAGCGGTCAGAGATGCCGGCCAGCCCGTCTTCGCCCCAGCGATACGCCTTCGCGCGCGCCAGATCGTGTGGCAGGTGCCGCCAGGCGTCGCCGTTGTCGCTGTAGTCTTCGCGCACCGTGCCCCATGCGCGCTCGCTGACGTAAGGCCCCCAGCGTCGCCACGGCGGCACACCGCTGCCTTTTTCTCTGAGCCTTGCGTGTTCTCTGGTTGGAGGAGGAACCGTCGCGTCCGCTTGATTTTTCATAGTCTGCGCAGAGCCAAATGGATTAGCCAAGAACAACTGTTCGCGCCGTACTATATGCGAGGCGCGGCGCGCGCCGCAAGGCGGCGGAGAGGGACGCGGGGAAGAGGCGACGCGGCGACGCGGCGACAAGAGGCGATGGCTCGCGAATCGTGATGAGGATGACGGATCGCGCCGGCCATCGCCGCGTCGCCCCTTCCCCACGTCGTTCCGATTCATCTGCCGGTTATTGTGACGCGGACGACTCGTTTGACGGCTCGGTGGCAGCGGGCGGCTCGGCGGGTTGCGGCGCTACGGACTTCACATAGTAGCGATAGAAGAAATAGACCGTCGCCGCGATCAGCAGCAGCGCGGCCAGCGCCGCCAGAATGATCGCCGCGTAGCTCCGCTTTTTGTAATGAACCTGACCGGCATTGGCGAACTCGGTCGAGACGTATGGCGTCGGGTCTTCCATCTGCATCGCCATGGCCGGCTGCGGCGCGGCCATCGGCGGCATCGGTTGCATGGGTTGCAACTCGGCGGGCGGCTCGTCCATCGCCGGCGCTCTCAGCATCGTCGTCGAGCCGGGGTCAGGCGGCGGCGCGCTGTAGCTGTTCGCGCTGTAGCTGTTGCCCGCCGCCGCGAAGAAGTCTTCGTGCGTGCCGGTCAGGCTGCCGGTGATGGTCTGCGATTCGCTCGCCGTCTGTAAGCCCTCGCCGTCGAAGCGCGCCAGCACGACGGTGATGTTGTCCTCGCCGCCGCGCTCGTTGGCGACCTGTATCAGCGCGCGGCAGCCCGCCTTCAAGTCGGGCGACTGCTCGACGACCTGCTTCATCTCGTCCGGCCCCAGCTTGTTCGACAGCCCGTCGCTGCACAACAGCAGGCAGTCGTTGCGGCACAGCCAGATCGTCGTCATGGCGACCTTGACGCTGGGTTGCGTGCCGAGCGCCTGCATGATGACGTTCTGCGGCACCGAGGCGGCCTGTTCGGGCTGGATAGCGCCGGCGTCTATCAGCATCTGCGCGAACGACTGGTCTTTGGTGAGCTGCTTGATCTGCCGCCCGCGAATCAGGTAAGCGCGCGAGTCGCCGACCTGAGCAATGTAAACCAGACCACTTTGCGCAATGACGGCGGTTACCGTCGCGCCCATGCCGCTGAGTTCCGGGTTGGCCTGCGCCTCGTTCCAGATGCGCTCGTTAGCCATCTCGGTGGCCAATCGCAAACGGCTCACCGTGTCGAGGTCGGGCGGGCTTTCCATCAGTGCTTCGCGGATCGTGGTGACGGCCAATTCGCTGGCGACTTCGCCCGCCGCCGCGCCGCCCATGCCGTCGGAGACGACCAACAGGCTGCCGCGCTCGCCCATGACATGCGTGCTCATCTCAGGCCCCAGCCCGATAGTGCCGGTCGTCAAATCGGCGACCAGAAATGCATCTTCGTTGCCGCTGCGATGCATGCCGATGTCTGTGCCTGCGTAGACTGAGACTTGAATGTTGCTCATCATTTTTAAAGGGGCAGGAGTTAGAATAAAAGCGAAGACGCGTTAAGCAGACTTGCTACCGCCGACTTCCTCTTGCGTTCTGACTTCGGTCTTCTGACTTCTGACTCCTTCTGCCTATTCTTCAAACCGGAAAAGCTGTTTACCGATCAAGATCATGTCGCCGGGTTTCAACTCGACTTCGCCTTTGATCTTGATGAAGGTGCCGTTGCGGCTGCCGGCGTCGGTCAGTATATAAGTAGCGCCACGCCGCTCGATGCGCGCATGGCGGCCCGACATGAACCCGTCATGCGGAAAGGTGATGTCGCCATTGGTGCGCCCGACTACGGTCTCGTCGCTCAAGTCGAACACTTCGCCCTGCTGCCCGCCTTCCATGACGAGGTGCAAGCGGCCCTTGGGAGCCGCCAGCGGCGAGGCCATCACAATCGTGCGGGCGACGGTCAGCACCGCGCCGCAGTTGGCACAGAAGGAACTGCCGGGATTGTTTGCATAATTACATTTCGGGCAGGCGTTGGTCGCCGCCGGCGAGGCGAGCGGCTGCACAGGCTCTGTGCGCGGCGGCTCGGCAGCGGCTTCGGCAGGCGGCACGGCAGGCTTCTGCTCGCTGATGGGCGGCGCGACGACGGTGGCGAATTCCTGGCGGAACTCCGCCGGTCTGGCCGGCTGCGACTCCGCGACCGTGCGCAGGCTGGGCGGCGGGCCGGGCGGCGGACTGATCGGCTCAGTCTTCGGGCGGTCGGCGATAATCGTCTGCATGCCGGGGTCGGCTGCCGGCATTTCAGTCGGTACGGTCTTGAACGTTTGCGGCGCTTCCATCGGCGCTGGCTGTGACAGGCGGCTGCCGCACTGCTGACAGAACGACCAGCCCGCTTCATTCATCGTGTGACAGTTAGCGCATTCGATCTCTGACGGAGAGGACGGCGCGGTCGGCGCGGCCTCGCGGCGCTCGCGGTCACCGGCGATCACCGTCGGCGGAAACGCAGACGGCTGGCCCTGTGGCGGCGCGGCATATTGCGGCACGTCGGGCATAGGGGCCGCGCACATTCGGCAGACGGTCGAGCCTTGCTTGTTGCTGGCCCCGCAATTCGGACAGATGATCATATCCTATAAGCTCCCTTCCGATATTGCCCGCAATTATACGCAAAGGCAATGGTCGGAGAAAGCCTCTCAATCAGTTTTCAGTCGCCGGTTGTCAGTTGTTCAAGAAACCGCGAGCCGTAGCTTTTCCTGCCACACCGCGAGTTTGCTGATGGTGGTTCATCAAAACTGACGGCTGACAACCGGCGACTGATCGCTACTTCGTCTTCAGCCAGCCGCGCAGCATCTCGGCGACGCTCCAGGCTTGCGCGACGCAGCCGCGCGGCGTGAAGGGCGGCTCGGCGTCGAAGATCTCACTGACCGAGCCGATGCAGGCTTCGCTCAGGTGCGGCACCAGCCCTTCGAGAAACTGCCGCGCCCCGGCCTTGTCGTCCGGGTGCAACTTCAGCCATGCGTCTACGAACGGCCCGATCAGCCACGCCCATACCGTCCCCTGATGGTAAGCCGCGTCACGCGAGCGCAGGTCGCCATCATAGTGTGATTTATAATCTTCATTACTCGGAGCCAGCGAGCGCAGGCCGACCGGCGTGAGCAACTGCCGGCGCACCGTCTCGACCACCGCCTGCCAGCGCGCCCGGTCGAGCACGGCGTGCGGCAGCGAGATGGCGAAGATTTGATTCGGGCGGCACGACGCGTCGTCGCCTTGCGGGCCGTCAACCACGTCGTACAGATAACCGCCCGCCTCGTACCAGAACCGCTTGTTGAAGGAATCGCCGGCGCGCTCGGCATGGCCGGCGATGCGTTGAGCGTCGTCGTTGCGCTGCTCGTCGCGCAGCCAGCCTTCCAGCAGCCGCAGCGCGTTGTACCAGAGCGCGTTGATCTCGACAGCCTTGCCGCGCCGTGGCGTCACCACCCAGTCGTCCACCTTGGCGTCCATCCACGTCAACTGATAGCCTTCGGCACCCTGCGCGAGCAACCCGTCGTCCGGGTCTACGTGAATGTTGAAGCGCGTGCCGCGCAGATGATGTTCGACGATGTCGAGCAGGTCCGGCAGCAGGTTGCGCAACGTAGCGCGATCCGCCGTCGCTTCGATGTAAGCCTGAATCGCATGAAAGAACCACAGCGTCGCGTCCGCCGTGTGATAGAGGCCGGCGGTCTCGCCTTCGGGGAACATATTCGGGATCAAGCCGTCGCGGATGTAGTGCGCGAAGGTGCGCAGGATGTAGCGCGCCTGTATGGTGCGATTGGTCGCCAGCGTCAAGCCTTCGAGGCTGATCATGGTGTCGCGGCCCCAGTCGGTGAACCAGTGATAGCCGGCGATCACCGTGCGCACTTCGTCGCCGGCGGCGCGAGCGCACCTCGGGCGTCGTCTTCGGGTCCGTGCTGGCG
>JADMIO012784927.1_pt1 | contig 21689 bp, 13 predicted proteins | sample 8958161 | NCBI WGS metagenome assembly JADMIO01 (sample SAMN16585339, study PRJNA669376) | soil metagenome | isolation source: Crop rotation soil | place: USA: Cullars Rotation, Alabama | collected 2011
GCCGCGACTTCAAGTCACGTGAATTCCAAGCTTCGGATCCCACTGTGCTGGAAAGTGGTGTCCCCGGTTTGGGACTAAAACGCGGGTTGGCTGAAGACCTGGTCATTGCGCCGTACGCCAGCGCCATGGCACTGATGATCGCGCCGGAGGCAGCCTGTCGCAACCTGGAGCGGCTCACGGCCGAGGGCCACCAAGGTGCCTACGGCCTCTACGAAGCCATCGATTACACGCCGGCGCGCCTCTTGCCGGGCGCAGAGAGCGTCACCGTGCGGCAGTTCATGGCCCACCACCAAGGTATGAGCCTGTTGTCACTGGTGTACTTGCTGCTCGAAAAGCCCATGCAGCGCCGCTTTCTGGCAGACCCAATGTTGCGCGCGGCGGACCTGCTGCTGCAAGAGCGCGTTCCCAAGGTAACTGCCCCGGTCTTCCCACACTCGAGCGAGGCCAGCGCCACGCGTCTCGCATCGGCGGAAGAGACCGGCGTCATGCGCATCTTCACCGAACCAAATGGCACGGCGATTGAAGCCCACTTGCTATCCAACGGCCGGTACCACGTGGCCGTGACAAGCGCCGGCGGCGGTTACAGCCGCTGGCGCGACCTGGCCGTGACGCGCTGGCGAGAAGATGCCACGCGCGATAGCCACGGTAGCGTCTGCTATCTACGCGATGTGGACAATGACGCGTTGTGGTCTACCGCATGGCAGCCGACGACGAAACCAGCCGAGACCTACGAAGCGATCTTCACGCAGTCGCGCGCCGAATTCCGCCGCACCGATGGCCAGATTGAGACTTACACCCAAATCAGCGTGTCGCCCGAGGACGACATTGAACTTCGGCGCGTGGTGCTGACGAATCGATCTGAAGTACCTCGCCAGATTGAGATTACGACCTATGCAGAGGTTGTGCTGGCGACCCAAGCACAGGACGAATCACATCCGGCATTCAGCAATCTTTTCGTCCAGACAGAATTAGTGCGAAGTCGTCAGGCCATTTATTGCACGCGTCGGCCACGCTCGACTGAAGAGAGGCCCCCTTGGATGGCGCACATGATGGCCGTGCGCGGACCGACCGTGGACGAGCCATCCTACGAAACCGACCGCATGCAGTTCATCGGCCGACATCGGACGACGGCGTCGCCGGCGGCTCTCGATCGCGGCGCTCTGCTGACAGGCAGCGAGGGGCCAGTCATCGATCCCATCGTAAGTATTCGACAGACGGTGCTGATCAAGCCGAACGAAGCTGTGCGCATCGACATTGTCACGGGCGTGGCCGACTCGCGCGCCGGGGTGGAGGCCTTGACCGAGAAGTATAGCGACCCCAGCTTGGCCGACCGCGTCTTCGACCTTGCCTGGACGCACGGCCAAATACTGCTTCAACAGCTCAACGCATCGGAAGCCGATGCGCAGGTCTATGGTCGACTTTCCGGCTCGATCATATATGCCTCCGCGCTTCTTCGTGCCAAGGCCAACATTCTGGCGCGCAATCGGCAGGGGCAATCGGGCTTGTGGGGATACGGTATCTCGGGAGATGTTCCGATCGTCCTCGTGCGCATCCGCGACCACGAACGCATTTCCCTGGTCTACCAGGCAATCCAAGCGCACGCATATTGGCGATTGAAGGGACTCACCGTCGACTTGGTGATTTGGAACGAAGACGACTCGGTCTACCGGCAGACTTTGCAAGAGGCCATTGTCGACCTGGTCGCGGCCAGTCCCGAGGCGTCACTCATCGATCGGCCCGGTGGAATCTTCATTCGTCGCGGCGAGCAGATGTCGGAAGAAGACCGTGCGTTGCTGCAGACCGTAGCTCGCATCGTATTGCTCGACGATGGCGGAACGTTGGCCGAGCAAACTGAACGTCGCGGACGCGCTGAGGTATCGGTACCGCGCCTGAAGCCATTTCGCCGTCGCTCAGACAGCCAAACATCGTACGAAGCGCCGCGGCGCGATTTAGTTTATTTCAACGGTTTGGGCGGATTTAGCCACGACGGACGTGAGTACGTGATGATCCTGGCCGCCGGCAAAACGACTCCGGCGCCGTGGGTGAACGTGATCGCGAACTCGCAGTTCGGCACGGTCGTATCCGAGGGGGGGGCCGCCTACACCTGGTCGGAAAACAGCCATGAGTTTCGCCTCACCCCTTGGCACAACGATCCCGTCAGCGACCTATCTGGCGAAGCAATCTATTTGCGCGACGAAGAGACCGGTCATTTCTGGTCCCTTTCGCCTCTCCCAGCGCGCGGACAGAATACCTACGTCGTGCGTCACGGCTTTGGCTATAGCATCTTCGACTATACAGAGGATGGCCTGACGACCGAGTTGTGCGTCTATGTGGCGGCCGACGCTCCAGTAAAGTTCTACAAGATCAAGATCGCGAATCGCTCAGGACGCGCGCGCCAGTTGTCGCTCACCAGCTATTGGGAACTGGTCTTAGGCGATGCGCGCAGCAAGTCGCTTATGCATGTGGTGACCGAGGCCGATTCGTCGAGCGGCGCGATTCTTGCGCGCAACGTGTACGGTCCGGAGTTCGGCGACCGTGTGGCGTTCGTCAATTGCAGCGAAACTAACCGGTCGTTCACCGGCGACCGCACGGAGTTCCTCGGCCGTAACGGCACACAGGCAAATCCTTCGGCCATGCGGCGCGTTCGGCTATCGGGCCGTCTCGGCGCGGGGTTCGACCCGTGCGCCGCGTTCCAGACGCCCCTGCTGCTCGAAGATGGGCAAGAGCGGACTATCACCTTCAGTCTCGGCGCGACGCGTGGCGTCGCGGAAACCAAAGCCTTGGCTCAAAGGTTCCGCAGCACCGATAGCGCCAACCGCGCGATCGAAGGGGTGTGGCACTACTGGAGCCGGACCCTAGGTGTGGTCTATGTGGAAACGCCGGACGCATCAGTAAATTTCCTAGCGAATGGCTGGCTCATTTACCAAACTCTGGCCTGCCGCATGTGGGCGCGATCAGGATTCTATCAATCGGGAGGCGCCTTCGGCTTCCGCGACCAATTGCAGGACGCCATGGCTTTGGTTCATGCACAGCCGCAGTTGCTGCGCGAGCATCTGCTGCTGGCAGCATCGCGGCAATTTCGCGAAGGGGATGTGCAGCATTGGTGGCATCCGCCATTTGGGCGCGGAGTGCGGACGCACTTCTCCGACGACTTCCTATGGCTTCCCTTGGCGATGTGCCGGTATGTCGGCACGACCGGGGATACCGGCGTGCTGGACGTGCGCGTCCCTTTCTTGATGTCCCGGCAGTTACGTGAGGACGAGGAATCCAACTACGATCTGCCGAACGTATCGGACGACGTGGGCACGCTCTACGAACATGCGATTCGCGCGATCGATCATGGGCTGAGATTTGGCGAGCATGGGCTGCCGCTGATGGGCTGCGGTGACTGGAACGACGGCATGAATCTCGTTGGCCGCCAGGGCCGAGGCGAGAGCGTCTGGTTGGCGTTTTTCCTGTTCGACGTGCTCACCCAGTTCGCCGCTCTGGCGCGGGGACGTGGTGACGGGGGGCTCGCGGACCGATACACGGTCGAAGCGGGGCGCCTTCGAGGGAACATCGAGAAGTATGGATGGGACGGAGCGTGGTATCGCCGTGCGTACTTCGACAACGGTACGCCACTCGGCTCGTCCCTGAACGACGACTGCCAGATCGATGCCATCTCGCAAAGTTGGTCGATCCTGTCGGGCGCAGGTACACAAGAGCGAACTATTCTGGCTCTCGAAAGCGTGAATCGCCGTCTCGTCCGCCGCGATCATCGCCTGGTCCTGCTGCTTGACCCGCCATTTGACAAGTCGACCTTGAATCCCGGTTACATCAAGGGATACGTACCCGGCGTGCGCGAAAACGGAGGTCAGTACACGCACAGTGCCATTTGGACCGTGATGGCCATGGCCGCGGTTGGGGATAGCGAGCGAGCGTGGGAGCTGTTCTCACTGATCAATCCCGTTTCGCACGGTATGACACCGGCTGCGATGTCTACCTATCGTGTAGAACCCTACGTGGTGGCAGCCGACGTCTACGGTGCCGATCCCCTCATCGGCCGCGGCGGTTGGACGTGGTATACGGGATCCGCTGGCTGGATGTACCGCCTAATTGTCGAGTCGCTTCTGGGCCTGCAGTTGGAAATCGACAAGTTGAGTATAGCCCCATGCTTGCCGATGGAATGGACTAAGTTTCAAATCCACTATCGCTATCGCGAAACCTTCTATCACATCACCATTCGGAGCGCGGGCGCCGGTGGAATCGAACGGCGTATGTCGCTGGACGGAGCACCGGTGTCGGAGAACTTTGTCACGCTTGTGGACGATCGCCGTGATCACAATCTCGTAGTCGAGTTAGGGCCGAGCGAGACCGGCGCCGGTCGGCAGCTTAATTCGACCTCGAAATCCTAAGTTTGACCAATCCAGCGAAACGGGGCACAACGAGCACGGCATCACGCCACTAGAGAACTATCGCAAGATCAAGAAGGGGAGGCGCGTCAACTTGCGTATACCATAGCTGCGTGTTGAACGTTACCTCATTAACGAAGTGCTGGGCATTGCGAACAGACCATGCTGAATGCAGGTCATAACTTGCCGCCAAGCCTGCGCTGCATCGCCTTCCCAAGCGTATTCACGCCGCCACCCGATAGTGGTGCTTGAGCAGCCCACCTAGCCGCACCATGCGACGGACGTCGTCAAGTGAAACCGCATCGCACACCGCTGCCTCTGTCACCGGCGGCAGGCTTCCTCGCCCCTCATGCGGCCTTTAGGTGTCGTACCACGCCTCAAACTCCCTGCAGACGTGATAGAGTTGCCGCTTCCCTACCACCAAGAAGTGATCCAGGCATTCGACCTTCAATGTCTGGATCAACCTTCAACGTGCGCGCGCAGATTCGGAGATAGAGGTGTGTTCCGCTTGATCTCGACGTCTGCATCGCGAAACGCCGCGTCGAACGTTGGGGAGCCCAAGTGGCCCATTATTCAAGTCAGCATGTCTAACATGCGATCGAGATTCGCATCTAGATACCGATCAGCTTCCTGGCGGTTTGTAAATGTCTTCGCAAATACAACAGGGGATACCCAACGTTCACCGGCCCAGCATTGGTCGAACATGGGGCCATCTCCATGACTGTAGTTCGTAACGATAATCCAGCCTGGCTCATTTGTTGAGCCCGACTCAATCACGCTGATCATGGCCACCTCCAGTGCATGAACTCTACATATCGATCTCGCCGAATTGTATATGTCGCGATCGAAAGGTGAGGCATCCACAAGCGCTGATATGGTATCCTAGAGAGGGGGAGAGCAAAAGATTGCTGATCGAGCCATTCAGCCTTGCTCGCCGCCCGTCGTCGCCAATTCGTCCTGCATAATCGCCCGTAGCTCGGACATCCTGCATTCAAGCTCGGCAGAATCTTTCCTGAGCTAGTTGATGCGGCGTTCGAGCGAGGCGAGACCGAAAATTACCTTTTCGCGCACATGATCGGACGGCTTTTCAGGCATACCATCTTCCCTTCGCGTGAGGCGATCGGGGAGATGGCTCAAAGTGAGCCAGAACTCCGAAGGCGACAATGAGCAACCTACGCCACCATGCCTGTGACTGTACACTCGCTTCGCCTATCGACCGAATAGGGCAGCAAGTCGACACCACCGGTACTAACCAATGACCTCTACCGAAGGACCCTGTTTTGCGGTGATGATGGTGACAAGCAGTGAGGCGTTGTTCGTGCATTGAATTGAACTTGGCTCATGGGCCGAAAGATAGACCAATTGGCCAGCGCAGACGCTTTGGTTACCTGTAGGTCTCATCAGCACAATCTCGCCCTCGATACAGTGGATAACAACCTCGCCCTGGGCTTCGTGGGTTGGAATTGTTCCGCCGCTCGTGATCAGAAATTGAACCAATTCGAAATCGTCCGACTTCGCGAGAATGAACTTCTGATTGGACGCAAGATCGCTGGGCAAGTGACGTAGAACCACCGGACGTCCTGATACCAAGTTCGCCTCGGAGGGCCCATTTTTCCGAGGTTTCGCTGCTAGCTGTCGCTCGCTGTGCCTTCGCATCACAATCACTCTTGTGTTCTTGGTTAGCCGTACTTCGCAACATGTCGAGCGGATTTAGTTCTGCTCTGTTTCGACGCCATCACGCGCGACGAAGGGCGCCATCGAATCCTGCTGGCGGGCGGTTTTCTTATTTCCGCGCCGGGCCGTCTTTTCCTCAGCCTTTCGCTTTTTCTTCTGTTCACGAAGGCGCTTCTCGAACGTGCTCTGATTCTTCTTATTGGCGATGACAAGATCCTTTCAGAAATGTGTTGGGATGTCTTGGAAGAGTCGCTCCAGGCCAACACGAAAGATCTATCGCTTGCGCGAGGCGACGCGTTGCAGACGCGTTGCGTTACGCGAGAGTCGATCCTGCGCCTCAAAACGCATGACCGAGCACTGCGGGTGAATTCCACCGCGTGAGTACGAGGCCTTCCCACAAATGGGACAAACTCTCGATACGGGAATGGGCCGAAGCGGTGGCGGTTTTTGCGTGCTCAGCATGGGTTTAGCGTCCTGGCGTTGGTAGTTCTGCGCAGATCGGCGAACAACGGCTTGAATAAGTACATTTTTTAACCTACAATATTTGTATCTTCCAGTCCAGTACGTTCAATTTTGGAGGTCGGCCGTGACCCTAGTGAACCTAACGCGAGAAGAGTTCCTTCAAGATCGCCAAGGGCGAACTTTTACGGACCTGGTGAGTAACGCTCCTAAAGTGCTGGATGATCTGATCGACTTCTTCAATGATGAGAACCGCCAAAGGCGAATGCAAGAATCCGAGATTCATCACGACCGGGCGCCGCTAGCGGGCGTGGTGCGCGAACTGGAAAGCCAGCCTTCCATCGATCGGCTGCTGTCATCCAAGAACCCACGTCGGTCGCAACGGTTACGTCAAGCGGTCGGGGTCATCGTTCGCATGATCATGGAGAAATCAGGCTGGAAAAAAACAGGCAGGAAAGGATCGCTCGGCGTTCGAACCTCCGCACCGCAGAAGCCGCCATTCCACAACACGGGTGGCCTCGCATTCTGGTTTCTACGAGCCGAGCGCTACGTGCCGGGCACTCAAGTGCCTTTTGTCAGCGTGAAAAATCGCTGCAAAACCCTCCAAAAAGGCCGGCGGCTGGCGCGGAAGGCGGCCGAATCGTCACGCGATTCGGGCGCCCATACGGGGATGTAGCCATATCGACCCGACCCCGCGCGAGCGCGTCAGGGTAAATGATCTTTTGCGATTGTCCGGAATGTCATCGATGCCGAGGCGTGTTGCGAGCCCAGAACGAGCCGTGCCGTTCTGACTATTCTCACGGAGGATTACAGATGCTAGTGCTCAGCCGGAGACCCAATGAGTCGATCCTGATCGGAGGCCACACTGTAATCACCTTGCTGAGTGTGCGCGGACGAATTGTGCGATTGGGCGTTGAGGCACCACCTGCGACTAAAGTGCTTCGCTCCGAACTTCTCCTAGAAGAAGTCCGCGATTCCCGCGCCCACCTCGCGAGAGGTAGTACTAACCCTCGCACCTGACTTTTAATCGGCTACTCTTGCCCTTGCCGGCTTGAAGTCTCCGAAGCAGTCAAGCTAATCAGCACGATGGAGTCGCCCGCGTCCCTGCAGTCCAAATACGCTCTCGAGAGGAAGGGCGCTTAATGATCCATCTAGCCACCTGCCCATTCTGCGCGACGTCAATCGCTGTCCACAAGGAGATCGAAGGATTCACACAGTGCAACCATCTTTTGATCGCAACAATTTGTCCCGATGAGCTGAGTGAGCGGCCGGATGATCTGAGACACTACGACGGCAGACGCGTGTTTGAGAATTGGGATGATCGCGAGCTACTGGCCGAGTGGCTGGAGTCACTCGAAATAAATGTGGTACTTCCGCAGTTCGTCGAATATCGCGAGTGTGACGTGGTGATCCCTCCCGAGCTCTTCCCTTACTGTGCGTCGGTATTTTTTACCGACGATCTAGACGCCTGTCGAAGAGCGATGTGCGCCTGGCAAACGGGGCGATACTAACGGGATCGCGGCGGAAGTGTCCTATCCGTGAGAGATGACCGCTCGCCACGAGGCGGCCATTGCCATGCAAAAAGTGCGTTGTCGGAAATGCTGGCAGCACAACTCGGTCTCCACGAAAAGTTGCATGCGTTGTGGGAACGCGATCAGCGGACGGCTTGGCAGGGTGGCGTGCGGCTTGTGGCTCTATGTTATCGCCGGTGTTGCCGTCGCCGATTTTCTGTGGCAGAGTCTGTCAATCATTCTCGGCTGATTGGAAACCCCTCATGGGCGCTCAGTTGGATAACAGCGCGATACCGTCTAAGCCTGCCAAGGCAATCGCCTCACCGGCGGACTATCGGCGTGCTTTACTGGCGACGCGCGACGCGACGGAGACGAAGCTGGCAAGTTGGCAATTGTGGGTCAAGCTGCTGAGGACGCAGTATCAGATGCCCGATCGGACGATTACGGTCGCGCAGATTGCTGCTGCCGGCCGGCTTGCCTCGCGGGCCGCAGCCCATCTCAGTTATGAAAGCCTCGGCCGGGCGCTTGGAAGGCAGTTGCAATACGACCACCCGCGCGAAGCTATGGCAAGCGCGATCCCAAGTGGTGGATGGCCTTGTCATGCGGCGAAGGTAACGAGCGCGAGGCGCGCTTTAAATTCATCATGCGCTGTGAGCTCTCAGGCGCGCTCGAACTTTTGAAGTGGATCTAGTCTAGAAGCTAATGTCCGTCAGTCCCCGACTATCCCATGATCGTCCAGCCCCAAACTATAGTCTGCACAATTCATTGGAGAAACTTAGCCTTGAGATTACGTGACATCGACTACGCATCAATCACAGTTAGAAAGGCGATTGAAGAAAAGTTCTCGCCTGACAACCAGCTCGAGTCGCTAGTTGTGACAGCTAAAGACAATACCATTTTAGTCGAAGACGGTCAGCGGTTTAGCGAAGGAACACGCGACGACATCCTCATGGCGCTTCGAAAGGCGGAAACGTACGCGCAATTCTGGGATCGACTTGGCTAGGAGCATCAGCGGCGGGCGGGGGAGCAAACATATCAGGGGCGCGACCTTGATGCTTCGCGTCGCAGTCAGCGTCCTAACTGGGAAGCAGCCATCGCGTATTCGCTGAGGTTTAGGCTGCGCTGCAGTCTCGTCGGCAGGTGCCACCTCGCGACCACAAATGCGTCCACCCTCAGGAAATCACGAAGAGTAGTCAATGGCGAACTGCAACACGTGATTCAGGAAGGACTGTGAGCGATCGAATCCCGCCTTTAGCACCAGCACATCACCCTCCTCGCATGGCGCGAACGCCCTTCATGGGTCAGAACGGCACTTCATCTGTCATTTCGACGAACCCAACTCCACTGCGCCAGCATTGCAATCTTGGGGGACTAAACGACGATCGGTGTGAATATGAAGTCGACGTGCAATCTTCCTCGATGAGGCGACGTTTGCGCCTGACCCCCGATGCTTTGCGGAGCGGGCTGACGAATGAGGAAGATACTCTTGTGCTTGGCTTCGCGCCTGGCACAAGAGGCGTTTTACTCAACTTTGACCCTTTGCGGACAAGGAGATGACACAGATCGCAAGATGTCGACGTACAATCCGCTCTCAATGCAAGACGGTGCCCAGTCGGAGAACTGAAGCAAATGGCGAGACACTACGGTGAATTATCGACAGTCTGCAGATCTGCCGAAATGGCCCGCATGCATTGGCTGAAGATCGCTGCGCTGGTCATGTTGCATTTGGGAGCATTCGCAGCGCCTATGACGTTTTCGTGGAGCGCCTTGGCAATTTTCTTGGGCATGTACTGGCTGACGGGACCCATTGGAGTCTGTTTAGGCTACCACCGCCAACTTACGCATAGGAGTTTTTCTACATATCCTTTTGTGCGGCGGACTCTAGCTATGTTAGGTGGCCTGTCAGGTCAAGGATCGGCTATCCAGTGGGTTGCCAATCACCGAATGCACCACGCATTTAGCGATACCGAACATGATCCTCATTCGCCCCAGCATGGACTTCTGTGGAGCCATATGCTTTGGTTCATCCCCAATCGAGGTGATAAATATTACACCGATGTTGCCCGTAGGTATGCTTCTGACATCTCGCGCGATCATGTGATGCAAGTCTTGCACTGGCTCACCGTACCGCTCCAAGTGGCGCTGAGTGTCGTCTTACTATGCGCTGGTTGGTCGGTTGGAGGGCCGCAGTTGGCTTTCTCCTGGCTAGTCTGGGGAGTCTGTCTTCGCTTAGTATGGGTGTTCCACGTCACATGGTGTGTCAACTCGGCTTCGCACAAGTGGGGCTACCGCAACTACAACACAACGGACGACAGTCACAATGTATGGTGGGTCGGTCTGCTGGCGGCAGGAGAAGGCTGGCATAATAATCACCATGCATTTCAGCGGATGGCAAAGCACGGTCATAAATGGTGGGAACTCGACATAACTTATTTAGTCATTTGCGCAATGGAAAAAATGGGGCTCGCATGGAACGTGATTCATGAGTTGCGCGCCAACTCCGGCAGGCGTGCTTAACTGCCCAATAATATATCACTTCATCGCTGTGCTACTCGCATCGACCATGAGCGCTTTAACGAAAGGAGTCGCGTACCGCAACGTCGGGTAATTGGCCCAGACGGGAGCAACATGGCGTCGTGTCGCGCATCACGCGCCGGCATGGCTGCTGATCCGGCTCGGCCGATCAACACCCCATAGCTGTACGGGCTGCCACTCCGGGCTTCGTCAGCAAACAGTTATGGGCGTGCTCACTCCGTTCGATGCCTCGTAAACCGCTCATTGTTAAGCAGAATGTAGGTTGCGAACTGTTGCACGAGCTGGTTAACAGGAGCGCGAGACTTCGAGAGGAAGCCTCACTGTCGCTATGCTAGCGCGCCTCGAGACCCTTCTCAAGCGATGGCGGGCCTCTTCTCGCAAGCTGCCAATTTATGGCGGCTTAGAAACCGCCGGACAAGCTTTATCGAGCGCGCTCTCTGTTTTGTCCTAAGAGGGTGTTTGTTAATTAGCGATTCAGTCTCGCGAGTCGTCGGGTCATGTGATGGGTCATGCTGAGGTGGATCATGGCGGTGCTGGATTGGGTGGTTTTCTCGTAGTCCTTGCTGTGTCGTCGCGAGCGGCCGAGCCAAGCGAAAGTTCGTTCGACGATCCACCGCTTAGGAAGGACGACGAAGCCCTTGGTTCGCACGGGCCTAAGTATGGTTTGCAGAATCCAGCCGAACGTAGCCGCGACCCAGTTCGGCAGGCCCGATCGTCCGTAGGCCGAGTCGGCAAAGACCACTTTGATTCGTCCCAATGCTTCGCGCAGGTGATCGAACACCAGCCGCGCTCCATCTTGATCTTGGATATCGGCGCGATGAACGACCACCGCCAGCACCAGGCCCAAGGTATCGACCGCGAGATGCCGCTTGCGTCCGTTGACCTTCTTGCCCGCGTCATAACCTCGTTCGCCGCCGGCCTCCGTCGTTTTCACCGTCTGGCTGTCGATGATCGCCGCACTCGGTTTGGCCTTCCGCCCCAGGGCACGCCTGAGTCGTTCACGCAGCCAGGTGTGCATCGCCTCAAAGACACCGTGTTTCTGCCATTGCCGGAACAGGCTGTAGACCGTCGTCCACTTGGGAAAGTCGTGTGGCAGTTGACGCCACTGGCAGCCAGTCCGCACCACGTAAAAGATGGCGTCCAGCACTCGCCGACGCGAGACCGTGCGCGGCCGCCCAACGCGACTTGGCGGCGGCAACCGACGCCGAAGGAACTGCCATTGCTCGTCCGTAAGATCACTGAGATACTTCCTGTCCATGAGTGCGGCTCCATCCGTGTTGCACAACACATAAGGGGGATGGAGCCGTACTTTTTTTATGCGCCTCGCGGAAGACCAAATTTACAAACAGCCTCTAAGAGGGTGGTTCTGCACGGGGGACTTCGCGTCACTATCCGCATCACGCGAATACCGAAGCTTCCGGCCGCCACCATTGTCGCCCAGGCTCACTACTGAAGCGTGATCTATCTCGAGGCCGACGGATGCGGGTTCAGCCAATCGCAACGTTCGGCGGCATACGCCGGGCGCGCCGCTTCGCCTGTTGAAGCGACTGGCACCGCCACCGTTTCAGTACTCCGGCCTCGTTTGTGCAATATCGGTCAATTCATCTGCGTACAATTCAGGTTGACGCCCCGTTGCTCAAAGGGTCGTTCGCTGCCAGTAGTTGACCATCCGTGTCTCGCCTTTCCTGAAAGGTTCCTGACGGATCCAAGAAGCAATTCGTAACTCCTTCTCCCATAAAGATCGTCACGCGAAGCGAGCGCCGAGTTCGATTCCCGCAGTCAGACATGACAGAAGCGCCAACGAGCCAGGTATCTCCCAAGCAAGAACGGGATTTGAAATTGCAAGAAATTCGCTCAGCCGGCGCTGAACCTGCTGCCAAACTCTGGCAATGGTGAGTCCTCGATATTGGCACTGGACGTCAAACGGTTCAGAACCTGGGTCACGCGGGGACGACTAACTCCCAGAAACCGCGCCAATGCCGCACGGCTTTGGAACCTGCCACTTTCAATCAGGGATTTGTAGTAACAGGCGAGGCGGAGTCCATCGCGTGGACGCCTACCCGGCTTGTCTCCGTACACTTCGCCTAATGGACGTGCATTCCATGGGTAGAACTCGAAAGTTGGAGATCGGCGTAACCTTTTCAGATCGTATGCACCTAGCTCAACGATGCCGTGATGTGAGAAGTGAGTGGCTCGGGGAGTTTTCCGTCGACCATTCAAACCAAGCTTGACTTGATGACGAAAAGTCAGGTGGAAGCCATGTCCTCTTCAGGCTTGTCCGCCAGGCAGATTTCCGCAACTTGGTAGCGGACGTGAACGGGTAGCATTGCCCATAGTGCGACGATCTGCCTCAGAATCGGGTCATTTGCTGTCAGCAATTGCCGATCCGTGTCACCACTTTCCTGACAGTTTCCTGACGCCTTTGGGCCGGAAGACATAACCGCCTTGTCCGTAAGCTCGTTGCGCGCCACAGGCACCGTGTTCGATTCCCGCCGCCTCCATTTTCTAACTAGTTATGCGGCAATGGATTGCCAACCTTAAAGGAGCCTTTGGCAGCGGCTGGGCGGCGACCACGATGTTGGGGGCGTACTTCGAAAGCCGGAATTGGCGAGCCCAAGACCATCCGCTAGCGCGCGTCCGAATCGAACTTGAGGAACGAACGCGTGGGGCGACGCGGTACCTGGCCGGATCGTTCGAGATCGTGGACGATCTTACCTCTACAAGAATTGGGATCGTGCTCGAGCGCACGTCCTGCTCGGCATAGACGCGTTCAGTCTGGATATGACCGAGGTCGACAATCGGAACAGGTTTCTCGCCGCCCTTTTTCTCGAAGAGTTTCCGCAGGTTCTGGCGCTGCGTCGCCAAATTAATGACGGACCCTCAGCGGCTCTTTGGCCGCCTCACGCGCGACTCTCGCATCATTTATGGACCTGAGGTTGCGTGTTAGCGGCTAAGTCGGTCGCCAACCACCGCCACCGCGGATTTCTCGCGGACGTCGTAGCAGTAAATGACGCCCTGATCGCGCAAGTAGAGTCGGCCACCGGTAATCACTGGATGCGACCAGCTTGGGCGGTCGCTCTTGTTGGGGATCATGAAGGTGCCGGTGGGCGCATACTTCTCGGCATGCGGCTCGACCACGGCCACCGTTCCATCGTCGCACTGGATGACATGGTTCTCAATACACGGCAGTCAGTTGGACGCGTACGTTCGACGGCGCACCAGGGATGACCTGGTACTGGCTGATGGACGAGACTGCGTAGTTCACGTCGAAGACGTTGTCCCACAGCACCATGGCTCCCCACGGTCCGCGGTTGTAGTAGAAGCCCATGGCCCAGTCTTCGAACGAGGGAAGCCGTAGCGGCGAAGCGTAGTCTCCCAATCGATTGCCGACGTATCGCATGCCTATGGCAGTGCCGAGCGCCTGGTTTTGAGTTTGGATAAAGTTGTACCGAAGCCACGTGTTGCCGGTCCACAGCGGGACGCCGCGGACGCGCGTCTGGTCGATGGGGGGCGAGGTGCCCGTCGACGATTGCGCGATGCCGTACAAGTAGGCGTCGGTATAACCGATGTTGCTGATCGTGCTCAGGCGATCGGTGAGCTGGCCGGTGATGCTCGATTCCATGCCTTGGCTGCGCTGGACGCCGGCTTGCGTGGTGAAGAAGGCCTGGCCGCCGCCCGGGTCGAACTGCTCGACCGTCACGTTTTCCTGGCGAGTCCAGTAGCCGGCCGTGGTCCAGAAGAACTGGTCGCTGAGCTGGACTTTGACGCCACCTTCCCAGATGTCGCCGACCATCGGCAACAGACGCACGTTCGGCGCGAAGTTGGCCACGCCCACGCTGGGAGTGAACGACTTCGAGTACATGCCGTAGATCGACACCGTTTCCGGAAGAAGGTCGTAGGTCAGACCGGCGCGCGGCGAAAAGCGGCTGAAGTCGTCCACGGTGCGGATTTCACCAGTCGACTGCACCGGGGTGCCCAGGATGCTGAACGTGTTGCTGCGTGCATATGTCTGGGTCATGTAGTCGAACCGGCCGCCCAACAACAGGTGCAGCCGTGGAGTCAGGTCGACGATGTCCTGCAAGAAGAAGCCGAAGCGATTCTGGCGGAAGCCCGGATTGTCGAAGACGTTGGTGGTCGGAACCTGCGTCGGGAAATTGAAGACCGGAGGCCCCAGCGGGAAGGTGCCGCCCGAGGCCACATTGATCGGTGGGAACGCGCTGCCGGTGGCGAACGTGTTCAGGTCGATGCTGCCGGTCTGCGTGAATGTGTCGTGCGTGGTGACGAACCAGTCTTGCTCGGCCCCGATGACGGCCCTGTGGTGGAAGAGCCTGCCGTCGAATTCGCCGCCTAACGTTTCCAGAACGTCGTGGTTCTGTTCGTTGAACGGATTGGCAATCGTTTGATCGCGCGGGATCAGCGTGCTGTTGATGAAGCCATCGGCGCCGAGGCTGGCGTTATTCAAGAAGGTCGTTGTCGAGGGAGTGTCGTAGAAGACCGACATTTCGCCGATCCGCAACGTCCAGTTGTCGCTCAGGATCTTCTCGAAGGTCAGAGTCGATCGATAGTTGTGGTAGTTGCCAATGTCCCCGTTGGGGTCGCCGGTAAAGGTCCTGTTCGAAATCGCGAACGGGTTGCCGTTGATTGCCGGAATGCCTTGATCCAAGCGGAACCGGTCGTGCTGATACTCGCCGGCCCATGTGAGCGACGTATTCTCGTCGATGGCCCAGCTCACCACGGGGGCGACGAACTCGCGTTCGAAGAAGACCGAGTTCCGGAAGCTGTTGTTGTTCTGATAGGCGCCGTTGAAACGAATGAGGATGTCTCGATTGACCGTGAGCGGGCTGCTGACATCGAAAGCGTAGCGCTGCAACCCGAAGCTGCCGAACGTGGCGCCGCCCCAGACATACGGATTGAGGAGCGGCTTCTTGGTAATGACGTTGAACGTGCCGGTGGGTTGCGAGGGACCGTAGAGGACCGAGTTCGGGCCTTGCAGGATGTCGATGCGCTCGATATTGGCCACGTCGCGCGGCACGTAGGTCGGATCGAGATAGCCGTCTTTGCGGAAGGTCTGCGAGTTGGCCTGAAAGCCGCGGATAAAGAACTGATCGGGCCGAATCACGCCGTCGCCGCCGAACGACTTCACAGCGCCCGGAATGTCGCGAAGCGCTTCATCCATATTCAGAATCTGCTGATCGCGAATCACGTCGCGTGTGACGGTCGTGATCGTGCCGGGGAAGATTCGATTCGGAACGTCTACAAAGGTTCCCACCGTCGAGGTCGGGGCGCTGTAACCCTGCACTGGCGGGCTCGAGAAGATCGTTCCGCGGAGCACCGAGGGAAACTGCGAGTCGGGGTCATAGGGCGGGTTTTGAGGTGGTGCGGGCGGCGGCGCGTTTTGCTCCGGCTCGGCGACGACCTCGGTCTCGGGCAGAGTGGGAATGGTTGGATCGACTTCCCCCGTGGCTGGCGGTTGCATCGCGGCCAGCGTCGTTCGCGAAGTGGCCGCAAAGTGCACGGCGCGTTCACCGGTTTCGTCCGATGCGTCCGCATCGTGAATAATCACTTCGTTCGCATCCTGAGTCGTCACCTCATCCTGGTCTGGCGACTCGCCAAGCGCGGTTGTAGGCGCGAGGGCGATTCCGATCAGGATCGTGCCTAAAACGCCGGTCAGGTTCCAACGTAGCGACTGCATGGCCATGAGAGCTCCGCCAGCGACAATCGGATAGTGGATGGCTCGTGTCGAAACACAGGCAAAAGGGGGGTCAAGCCCCCTAATGAGAGCGCCGCGCCCGCAACTTGGGGCGCATCGCGCATTTCGATAATGTCAGTACATGAGCTATCGACGGCAGCAACATTGCACTTCGCAAAAACATTCGCACACTCTTGAGAATGTGGCACGATCGGCGGACCTGGTTGTCTCGCGGCGCGTGAGAGCTTCGCCAATCGGCAAAGTCACGTGCTGACGATCAAAGAGCGGCTCGACGAGGACTCCATCAAGGCCCTCCATCGACCAGGCTCGAGCGCACTCAAGCCGTAAGAGGCTCGGTCCCAAATCGCTTCGGTGGTCAGCGTCCGGACCAGAATTAGGCCATGCTTTTCAGAACGTCGGCGCGATAGCGCGAGGCCGCACGAATTGCCGGCGAGCGCCGGCCCAGCGTGGCTGCGCACTCGGAAGTGATTTTCGCCAACGCGAAGCCACTCCTTTCTCGTAGGGTGGCCATGTTCTGGCCCTCATCAGAACATCGGATTATGCTGTCGCTCAATTGCTCACCGGAGAACTGGTCTATGAACGTTCGCGTATCAGCTTGCCTTCTGTTGTGTTCGATCGCGGCCACGGCCATCGCCGCCGATTGGCCTCACCGCATGGGTCCGTATCGCAACAACACGACCCCTGAGATTGTGCGTCCGTGGACACAACCGCTGGCCGCCGTGTGGACGCGGCCCATTGGTGAAGGGTATTCGTCCCCGACCGTGGCTGACGGCCGCACCTTCCTCCATCACAAGCTCGAACAGGAGGAAGTTGAAGAGGTGCTCTGCCTCGACGCGCTGACAGGCGAGCAAATCTGGAAGTTCAGCTACGCGCACAAGCCATTCGAAAGCGACGTCGGCAATGGTCCGCGCTGCGCTCCATGCATCGCGCTCGGCAAAGTCTACACGCTTGGCATTACCGGCATTCTCACGTGCTTGGATGCCGGTAGCGGTGCAAAGCTGTGGCAGAAGAATGTGCTCGAAGAGTCCGGCGCTCCGGTCATGATGTTCGGCATGGCGGCGAGTCCGCTGGTGGACGGCGATCGACTGTATGTCCCCATCGGAGTCCCAGGCAAAGCCATCGCGGCCTACCATACAAAAAGCGGCGAGCAGATCTGGACGTCGCTCAGCGATCCACCGACGAGCGTCTCACCGGTGCTGTTCCAGCCCAAGATCGAACGTCGAGGCGCGGTCCGGCACTTGATTTACACCTCGACGAGTGGACTCTACGGCGTGCGGACCGATGACGGCACGCCTCTGTGGCAGTTCATGCTGACCGACCTGCTGCCGCTTGGCACGATACCACCCCCCACGGTCGTCGCGGGAGACCTGGTAGTCGCAAGCTCGATGCAGACCGGCACGATTGCGTTTCGCCTGCAGGACGAAGACGGCCAGCGGCTCAAGACGGTCGAAGCTTGGCGCAACCCGGATGTCACCACTTACTTTTCGCAAAATCTGGCGATTGGCGATGATCAGCTTTATATGATCAACGCGAAGCTCATTCCCGAAGCGGAGATCGCGCTCTCGTGCGTCGATCCGAAGACCGGACGCGAGCTGTGGAAGAAGGACAAGATTGGCACCTATCAGCTCAATCTGATCCGCACGGGCGATGACAAGCTGCTGATGCTCGATGACGTCCTTGGCGACGTAATTCTGCTCGACGCGAACACGTCTGAATACCGCGAACTTTGCCGGTCGCAGGTCTCTAAACCGACGATCATCAATCCGGCCATCGCGCGCGGCCACCTCTATGTTCGCGACGACGAAAAGGTCGCCTGCTATAAGTTGCCGTAGCAACTAGGGGCCTCTCGACGCTTCCGCGACATCGAGCAAATCATCGTGGTCGGCGTCGAGTCGCTCGAAAACTTCGAGTGGACCGAGAAACTCTCGGCGCGACACGTCCCCATCGCCATTGCGATCCATGTGTTGAAGCCACTTGGGTCCGGCGCTCGGCAGGGGAGTGGATGATGGCTGGCGCTCGGCCGAGGTCGCTGGGCCGCGGCTCAGGACGATATTCAGACGCCGCGGCACCTCCGCCCATGTCAGGTTGCCGTCGCCATCGGCGTCGAAGCATTTGACCGCCAGCCAGCCGCTACGAAGCTCGCGCGGCGTCAACCGTCCGTCGTCGTCCGCATCCAACCGCAAAAACAGCGGATGGCCTTCGTCGGCCGCCACAGCTTCGATCCGCAGCCACGCTGCATCGTCAAACAGGTCGAGCCAACGCTCGCATTCGTCGATGGTCAGCCGCCGGTCTTCGTTTTGGTCGGCCATGATGGTTATCGCTTGCCACATATCCGCACTTGGCGAAGCGAGACGCTCTGCCTCGTCGAGCGTCTCGTCGCCGTCGACGTCGTCTCCCTCGAGTTGTTGCCGCAATTGTTCCCTTGCCGATTGAAACCGTACTCCGCCGAGTCCTGCCGCCCCGGAGATTGCGATCGCCGAGACGCCAGCTTCTTCGTTCGGAGCAACCGCGAACGAAAGTGGACGCAACTCGACGAACGAACAGGTTACGACGACGCCGGGCTCAGCCTCTACGTGGAACCGTTCGGCGCGGAGCGCCATCTCCGGCGCAGCCTCCTCTTGCAAGCCGCCGCCGTAAGCAAGCAATTCCTCTTCCGAAATCCGTTCATCGTCGTCGACATCAAAACGCCGCAACGACACACCGGCATCGCCAAACGAGGCCTCGTTCAGCACTTGATCCTCGCCGCCTGCCAGCGCCTCGAACAGCGAGCGATTCATGCCGTCGTCGCGCCTCGCCGGAACGATGCGAACATCGATTTCCATGGGACCAGCCGCGCGGTAGGCGGCGGCAAACGCGTCCGGTCCAATGGCACTTGAATTGCCGAAGAAGTCGGCTGCCACATGAGCACGCGCTGGCACGTCCACAAAGTCGCCGCGCGTGACATTGCCCAGCCAAGAAACGCTCGGCGCTCGCTGGCTCTCAACTCGGCTTAGCGAACCATCGCCGTCGCGATCCAGCTCATGGAACAGTCGAAACGCAAATTCGTCCCAGGCCGATGCCAGCGGCTGTCCGTCGATCGAGGCGCACAAGCGGATGGTCATCCGCGCCTCGCCGATTGTCGCGGCCAGGTCGATGCAGGGCGGTTGCGCGGCGCTCGCCGAGCTCGCCGCTGCGACGATCCAAACGATCACTCCGCCGCGCAAGCGATTCATTCTAGAACTCCAGCCAGCGGTTGCGCGTCGTAATCGACAAGGTGAATCGGGCGGCCGATGTTCGACAAGTTGGTCTTGTGCGGGTCGATGCCGAGCGACTCGCAAACAGTCGCCAGCAACTCAGGAACCGCGCACGGACGATCCTCGACGGTCGTGCCATCCTTGCTGGTCCGGCCGACGACCTGACCGCCGCGGATACCCCCCCCGCTGAGCACCGCGCTCCACGTGAGAGGGTAATGATCGCGTCCCGCTGTTCCATTGATCTTTGGCGTTCGCCCGAACTCCCCCATCCATACGACGAGTGTCGAGTCGAGCAGGCCGCGGTCTTCGAGATCGGCCAGCAGCGCGGCCCATGCGCGATCGAGCACGCCGCAAAGTCGCTGGACCGTTTCGAAGTTGTTGACGTGTGTGTCCCACCCCATGCCGCCGCTATTGACTCCGCCGAGCGACACCTCGACGAAAGGCACGTCACGTTCGACGAGGCGCCGCGCGAGCATACATCCTTGTCCGAACATGTTGCGACCGTAGCCGTCGCGGATCTTGGCAGGTTCTTCCTCGAGATCGAATGCGCGGACTGCATCGGGATCCGTCATTCGCACGGCGCGTTCATAGGCCGTTTGATGGCTGGCGACGGGGGCGTCGGGATGATCGGTGGCAAAGCGTGCTTCCAGGTTACGAAGCATTTCCATCCGCGCCGCCGCTCGCGAGGCCGAGATCGTGCCATCGGGCCGAAGATCGTCGACTCGAAGCTGCCGAACATATGCTTCAGCGTCTTGCTGTTGCGCCTGCGTCCGCGTAACGTCCCCGACGAGGAAGGGGGCCAACTGTGGGCCGAGGAAGCCGCTGTTGTACGCCGCCAGGTTCACCGAACGATAGGGGGCGACAGCCACATAGTTCGGCAGCGGATTGGCCACATTGCCGAGCTCGTGAGAGACCAGCGAACCGAGCGTCGGATACTGGACTACGCCTTCTGGTGGCCTGCCTGTACGCACCAGGTAGGTTGCTCGGCCATGGTCGGCCTCTTTGCCGGTCATCGAGCGAACGATGACCGAGCGATTCATCCAGCGCGCGACTTGCGGCAGGTGCTCGCTGATCCAGACACCGGGCGCGGAGGTCGCAATGGGTTTGAATGGCCCGCCGTTCTCGTGCTCTGGCTTGGGGTCGAATGTGTCGAGGTGGCTCGGCCCGCCACTCATCCACAACAGAATGCACGCGCGCTTGGGCGATGCGTCGCGCGCGGTGGCCGCAGCCAGCCGCGACAGCCACCCGCTCGTCGAACCGGCCGCGACTGCGGCGGCCGAAGTTCGCAACAACATGCGCCGGCGTGCATGCAGTGAGTCGATGTCGCTCTTTGGCATGACGATCCAGTATGGGTCAATGATTCAGGATGAATTCGCCGCTATTGAGCAGCGTCCAAAAAAGATCGGCGTAACCGGCTCGTGCATCTTCGGCGTCTCGGATCAGTCGCCGACACTCGTTGAGTTCGTCGGCCGAGGGAAATCGCGAAAGCGCCGCCAGGAACAGAGTCTCGATGCGGCCCTCATCGTCGAGAAACGGCGACGCAACCACTGCGGCAAGCGTTCCCGTGGAATCAAGGGCGAGTGCATCGCTGACGAATCGGCCATTCATCAATGCCAGGGCTTGCGTGATCGACGTTGGCGTCTCGGTCGCGCGGTCGAGCGAACTGAACCGAACCAGGAGGTCGGCGCGCATGGTGACGATGTCCGCGTCCGTGGCGCGCAATCCCACGGCGGTCGCAAGACTATCGAATACTTGTTCGGCAGTCAGACCGCGGACCGGCATACGCGCAAAACTGCTTGCGTCGCGATGGCTCGCGTCGCTTACGCGGCTCGTTCGTTCATAGGCTTGCGTTTCGGCAATGGCTTGCAGCAGAAATTTGACGTCAAAGTTGTGCGCGACCAGTTGCGCGGCCAATTCATCGAGCAGTTCCGGATGACTTGGCTCCTGGCCACTTCCCAGACCATCGAGCGGCTCGACGAGCCCTCGGCCGAACAAATGAGCCCACACGCGGTTGGCGGCAGATCGCGCAAAATATGGGTTCTTTGGCGAAGTCAGCCAGTCGCCTAGAACCACGCGCGGCTGCGACTCACTCGTCCACTGCGGCACGGTCCCGTCGAGAAATGTCGCCTGGACCAATTGCGTCGTACCGGCAATGGCGAGCTCACGGCGGGGAAAG
>JADMIO010792808.1_pt1 | contig 21686 bp, 21 predicted proteins | sample 8958161 | NCBI WGS metagenome assembly JADMIO01 (sample SAMN16585339, study PRJNA669376) | soil metagenome | isolation source: Crop rotation soil | place: USA: Cullars Rotation, Alabama | collected 2011
CTTTCGCGGTCCCGCCAATTCCGCCGCCGCCGATGTTCGCGCCGGCGCCGCCCGGCGTGATGTTGATCTCAGGGTTTGAGATTGCCGCACAATTGCCGGACGGACGCTGGCTGGTCATGCGCCAGGGGCGCAATTGGGAAGAGATGGGATGGATCGCCCGCGCAGCGCTGATCATCGGCGGCACGCTGCTGGTGCTTTCACTGCTGGCGGTGTTGTTTGCCCGCCGATTGACGGCGCCGATCCGCAACTTCTCCGGCGCCGTGCAAGCCGTCGGCGTCGATCCGCAGAATGAACCTGTGCGTGAAGAAGGCCCACGCGAATTGCGCGGTGCAGCGCGCGCGGTCAACACCATGCAGGCGCGCCTGCGTGCGCTAATCGCCGACCGTACTAAGACGCTTGCGGCAGTTGCGCATGACATGCGCACCCCGCTGATGCGTTTGCGCCTCGCGGCGGAGAACGCATCGCCCGAACAGCGCGACCGCATGGCCAAGGAGATCGACGAAGTCGAAGCGCTTGTCGCCAGCTTCATCGCCTTCGCCCGAGACGACCCGGCGGAAGAAGCGCGCGTGCGGCTTGATCTCTCCGCGCTGCTGCAAAGCATCGCCGACGATCACGCCGAGCACGGACGCGATGTCACCTTTGAAGGCGAGGAGCGCATGATTGTCACCGGCCAGTCGCTGGGACTTAAGCGCCTGTTCGGCAACCTGGTCGACAATGCGCTGAAGTACGGCGCGAGCGCCCGAATGAAGCTCCGGCGCGACGAAGGGCAAATCATTGTCGATGTCGCTGATGATGGTCCAGGCGTTCCCTCCGATCAGCGCGAGGCGGTGTTCGAGCCTTTTGTGCGGCTCAACGAAGAAGGCACGCGCGGCGCGGGTCTTGGCCTTGCAGCGGCGCGTTCCATCGCGCGCGCGCACGGGGGCGACATTGTCATCCTTGACGCCGAGAAGGGCGCGCTGTTGCGCGTCACGCTGCCGGCTTAAGCGTGCAGCACCAACGCAGCTTTCAAGCCGGGATTGTTGTCTTCGAGAACAAGCTCACCGCGATGCAGGTGTGCGCAGGCTTCGACAATGGCGAGGCCGAGGCCGATGCCTTCCGGCGTGTCGCCTGAGCCCAGGCGTTTGAAACGTTTCACCGCGTCGGCCCGCTGATCGGCGGGAATGCCTGGGCCATGATCGGCGACAACAACGCGCGCGCCGTCGGCCTCGTGCACCAAGCTCAGGTCCAACTCGGCGCCGCGCGGCGAATGCTTGATGGCGTTGTGCACAAGGTTGCCCACCGCCTGCATCAAGAGCGGCTTGTGGCCGAGAATGACGCTTTCGGTAGCGCTGACCTGCAAATGCACGTCACGTTCCTCAGCCATCGGCAAGAACAACTCGTGCACATCGTGGAGCAGGGCGGCGAGATCGACTTTCGTCATCGCATCGCGCGAAAGCCCACCCTCTGCGCGGGCGATATCGATAAGGGCCGAGAAGGCGAAGATGGTCTTCTCCGTCTCGACCAGGCCCGCTTCGAGCGCCGCCTGCTTTTGCGTCACATCCGGCGCCATGACGCCGCGCTCAAGCGTGGAGCGCACGCGCGCCAAGGGCGTACGAAGGTCGTGCGCGAGGCTGTCCGTGACCGTTTTTAATCCGGTGACCAAGTCCTCGATCCGGTCCAGCATGGCGTTCTGCGCTTCGGCGATGCGCTCGAACGGCCCTGTGCCGCCATGGGTCGGTGTGCGCGCTTTGAAGCGGCCGGCGGCGATCTGAGCGGCGGTATCAGAAAGCTCCCGTACGCTCCGCATCGACATGGCGAGCAGCATGCCCGGCGCCAACAGGCACGCGAGCGCAACGATGGCGATGGCGAGTTCGGACACCCGCAGCACAGCGCTCGAAAAATCGTGCTGCATGGCGTCGTCGCGTCCGATCAGCAGCTGAGCGCCATCGGGCAGCATCCGAACCGAGGCGTGGATCGCGCCCGCCGGCGTTTGCAGCGCGAACCAGTCGAGGTCAGGCGGCAGCGTTGGCCATGCCGCCAAGTTTCCGGAAAGCAGCTGGCCATGCGCGTCGGCGATGGCGAAGACGTGATGGCCGTCCGACAGCCGGGCGTGACGCGCGATATCGCGGACAAGAGCAGGGCGGCCTTCTTCGCGTAACAGCTCGGTGTAGAGATCCAGTTCGTTGGCGGCGGCGTCGCTCTCCAGCCGCGTGATCAGCACCTGGCCGGCATTGTTGACGAGCCACAAACCGCCGGCGCAGGCGGCGAGGATCGCCAAAATCGCGGCGATGATCGCAGCCAACGGAATGTGCGAACGCCAAAGCGTTGCGGTCATGGGTTTTCCGAAAGCCGGTAGCCGACATTGCGGATGGTGTGCAGCACCGGATGGTCGCTCTCGCCGTCAATTTTCTTGCGCAAGCGCGAGATGTGCGTGTCGATCAAGCTGGTGTGCGGATCGAAGCGATAGTCCCAAATCTGCTCGAGCAGCATGGTGCGAGTCACCACGCGATCCTTATGGCGCATCAGCAATTCCAGAATCTGGAATTCGCGCTGCATCAGCTCGACCGGCTTGCCGCCCCGCGTCACTCGCCGGCGCAGGCGGTCCAGCTCCAAATCCGCGCAGCGCAGCACGGTTTCCTGTTCGGCGCCGACATTGCGCTGCGCCAACAGATTATCGAGGCGCGCATGCAATTCCGAAAATGAGAAAGGCTTGGTGAGATAATCATGCGCCCCGGCGCGTAGCCCCGCGACGCGTTCGTCCGCATGCGCGATCGCGGAAAGGATAATGAGCGGCGTGCGATTCTGCGCTGCGCGCAAAGCCTTGAGGAGCGAAAGCCCATCCAGGCCTGGTAAATTGCGGTCAAGCACGATCGCGTCGAACGTTTCGCTCGTCGCGAGGTGCAGACCGTCGGGGCCAGTGGACGCTTGCTCGACGGTAAAGCCAGCTTGCCGCAAGCCGCTGATGACGAATTCCGCGGCTGTGGGATCGTCTTCGACGACCAAAATGCGATCAGGCATGGGCGCTCCCCAAAACCGTGCACAGAAGCGGCTCGCATCGCGGCGCTTTCGCGGCATTAAGCTGCGGCATTTCGACGTGCGCGGCTTACGGATTTGCGAGTCCCTGGTCAGGCCAGCGCAAACGCGCCGGCGCATCGTCCTTCCCGTCGGCGCAAACAAGCGCCAGCCACAAGGGATAACTCCTCCATGAAAAAGACCACGCTTATCGCGCTCGGCGCAGCGACGTTCATCGCCTTGGCCGCACCGGCCTTCGCAGCGCCGCCTGCCGCTTCCACGCCGGCGTCGGCTTCTAGCAGCTCGGCCGCGACCACGAGCTCAACGCGCATGACCACTGCGCAGCTTGTTTCGGCAGCGCAAACCAAGCTGAAGCAAGACAATCTTTATAGCGGCGCGATCAACGGCCGTCGCGACGCGGCGACGATCGCCTCGATCCGCAGCTTCCAAACTCAGAATCATCTGACCGTGAACGGGCGTCTCGACGCCGCGACACGGCGGGCCCTGGGGATTTAACGCTCCCCCTCCCTCCGGGGCTCGGCGGCCGGCGCGTTCACATCCCGCGCCGGCCGCTGCCTTTTTGTGGCGCAGATGTGCGACGCATGTCAGACGCTGCTGCTCAGGGGAGGGCATATGCAAGATTTTCCGTGGACCGCGCTCGTTACGTTGATCGCGCTGGTCGTTTACCTGTTCATGAGCATCAGCGTCGGCCGTGCGCGTTTGCGCCACAACGTGCCAGCGCCGGCCGTCACAGGCCACGTGCAATTTGAGCGCCTCTTCCGCGTGCACATGAACACGCTTGAATGGCTGCCGATCTTTCTGCCTTCGCTTTGGCTTTTCGCGTTCTATCAAGGCGATGTGTTGGCGGCGGAAATTGGCGCGGTGTGGATCGTCGGCCGCATCCTCTACATGGTCCTCTACACGCGAGACCCGGGATCGCGTCGTGCCGGCTTCCTGATTCAAGCACTGGCAGCGCTGGTTTTGCTCGGCGGCGCTTCCATGGGCGTCATTCACACGCTGACAACGCGCTAGTCATTCGCTGCCGCGAAAGCGTCCGTCGCCTTCTTCGGTCACCAGCACGACGTTCGGATTTTCCGGCGCCGGATTTTCAAACAGACCGATATCCAGATCTTCTTGCGGCGCCTCCGGCTTGAGCGGCGCCGCGACGCGTTCAGCAAGTTCGATGCGTTCGGCGGGCGCCAGCGGCGCCGCAATGCCTGGCGCATGCATCGGCCGCCAGAAGCTCACCGCCAACGCAAACTTGCCTTCTCGCTCGACGATCTCGCCCAAGCCGTTGCGCACGACATCGCCGTGACGCTTCATCAATTGCTTGCGATCGACATAGAGCTTCGGCAGCACTTCGCGTGCAAGTTCCGCCGGCGACTCCAGCAGCGCGCGCGCCTGCTCTGGCGTGCGCGCGTGCCCCAAAGGTTTTTTTAATGCGGCTTCGCCCGTGCGCGCGACCGGCGCCGGTGGAGCAGGGCGCCAATAGCGAAGCGTCACGCGCCATGCGCCTTCGCGCCAAAGCAGCTCGTATCGGCCAGAGCCGTAAAGTTCAGGAACCGCGGTCTCTGCCGCTTCGGGTGTCTCGAATGATTCTGGAAGCTCTTCGACGGCGAGGAAGACCGGCCCGCCCGCGCGCGAAGTCGCCTCGTCCTCGGTGCGGACGAGAGGAGCGTCTGGGCTGCGCGCCGCCGCCAAGTTCGCCGCTAGGGGGAAAATGCTCATCGTGTCTGGTGCGGGACGGCCAAGCTCATGTTCAGCATCGGATAAAAGTAAGCACTCCGCTAGTCTGACCCAATGGACATCAACGCCCTGCGGACATGGGGAATGGCCGTCAGCGCCGCCGTGATGGCGGGCGCGCTGGCGCTCGCGCTGACGGGGCGCGAGACGCCGAGCGCCGCCGCGTCGGCGCCTTTGGCTCAGAGCGAAGCCGACGAGAGCGGGTTCGTCGTCAGGTTCCAAGGCCGCGGGCCAATCGCGCGCGCGGTGCGCGAAGGTGATGCTGAGGCTGTCGCTACGCAACTCGAACGTCAGAATGATTTCGCCGGGCTATGCTTACAACGGCTTTCAGAGGCCGGCGCCATCTTGCGTGCGTGCAACGCCGTTGCGGCGAGCGAACGTGAAAGCTTTGAGCAAGTCTGGCTTCAACGCTTGCGGTCGATGCGCGGCGTAGCGTACGCCGAGATCACTGCGTCGCCCACGCGCGCCGCCAATTAGGAGACGAATGATGGACGCAGGCGGCAGCGTACAGATCGGCGGCTTCGAAGAGCGCGTGATCCCGACTGTGGACGGGCTGGCGCTCTACGCGCGCGATTATCCCGCGCTGGCGCCGGTGACGGGCGTGCCGGTGATTTGTTTGCACGGCCTCACCCGCAATTCGCGCGATTTCGAAGTGATCGCGCCGCGCATCTCCGCCCTCGGCCGCCGCGTCGTTGCGCCGGATATGCGCGGCCGCGGCAAGAGCGCCAACGATCCCGATCCGGCGCACTACGTGCCGGCAGTCTACACGCAAGATGTCGCGAAGCTTATGGACGTCTTGGAGATTCCCAAGGCTGTGTTCCTCGGCACCTCGATGGGCGGCATCATCACCATGGTGATGGCGGCGACGGCGCCTGATCGCATCGCGGCCTCGGTGCTGAACGATGTCGGCCCGCAGATCTCAGCGGACGGTTTGTCGCGCATCGCATCTTATGTCGGGCACGTGCAGCCGGTGGCGGATTGGAACGCAGCGGCCGCCGCGGTGCGCGAGATCGCCGAGGCGGCCTATCCAGATCGCCACGATGACGACGCGTTTTGGATGGCGATGGCGCGGCGCACGCATCATCAGCTCGACGATGGCCGCGTCGAACTCGACTATGATCCCCACATTGCGCTCGCCTTCGCCGATCTGGACGCGGATGCGCCGCCGCCGGACATGACCCCGCTTTTCCAAGCATTGGCGCAAAAGCCGATGCTCTCGGTGCGTGGCGCCATCTCTGACATTTGCCCCGCTAGTGTCGCGGAGAAGATGCGGGCGCTGAAGCCGGACCTCGTCGAAGTCGAGATCGAGAATGTCGGCCACGCGCCGACGCTCGATGAACCCGCCGCCTGGGACGCGATCCTCGATTTCCTGGCTCGGGTCGACTGACAAATCGCGCGCCGGTAGGGACGTTCCTTAACGACGATCTGCGATACTGCGCCGTGAACAAGATCGCGGCACTTTTTGTAAACCATGAGCAGAAACGGCTGCGCGCCCCATGGCGCCTGTCGTTGCAGATTGCCGCCTTCTTTCTGGTGCTGATGATTTCGGTGGGCGTCGCGTCGCATATGCCGACGCGCGCGGCGGCCGAATTGGTGCGGGCGCTGCTGTATCTGTCAGGTGGATTGGGCCTCTCGTGGGCGATGGCGCGCTTCATCGATAAGCGCCAATTCGTGGATTACGGTTTTCACCTCAATACGGGTTGGTGGATCGATCTGTGCTTCGGCTTGGTGCTTGGCGCCGTGCTGATGAGCGGCGCTGTGCTCACGTTGCTGTCCAGTGACGCGATCGTGGTCAACAGAATCTCAATCACCAACATGGCCGTGCCGCTTGCCTTGGCTTTCACCATCAAGCTCATCGCTATGATTGCGGTCGGCGTGAACGAAGAGCTGACATTCCGCGGCTATCAACTTCGCAATCTGGCGGAAGGCCTCTCTCGTTTTGGTCCGCGCACCGCCATTGGCTTGGCCATGGTGATCTCGTCGTTGGTGTTCGGTCTGCTGCATCTCATGAACGAACTGGCTGGCGGCGCCTGGACCAGCCCCCTCGCGACGCTGAACCTCGTGCTCGCCGGCTGCATGTTGGCGTTGCCGTATTTGCTGACCGGCGAGTTGGCGATTTCGATCGGCCTGCATATCACCTGGAATCTCTTCCAAGGCACGATCTACGGTTTGCCTGTAAGCGGCGGCGCGCCGAGCACGCATTTGCTCTCAACCCTGGCAACCGGCCCCGATTGGTGGACCGGCGGCGCCTACGGGCCGGAGGGCGGGCTTATCGGCACTGTCTTCTTCTTGCTCGGCACGCTCGTCAGCGCGCTCTACGTAATGTGGCGTCAGCAACATCAGCCCGATCTGCACGCCGCGCTGGCGCGCTACCTGCCGCGGCCCGCGTCGAACGCTAGTTCAGCGACCGCTTAAACAGCTCGTCGTACTTCTCACCATCAAACGGAATGGCGTTCGAGTTCGTCGCGATGTCGCTGAGCGCGAAATTGCGCGTGTCGTCCGTCCAGTGCGCTTCGGTGACGCCCATCGCCCCCAGCGACGCAGGCAAGCCGATGCGCGCATTGAGATCGCTGATGGCGTCGGCGAGATCGGCGCCTTGCGGCAGTCCTAAAGCTCGCCGCAGCCGCACAAACTTCTCCTCCGCTGCGTCGCCGATCATTGCCAGCGAGTGGGGGAGGATCACCGCGTTCAGCGTGCCGTGATGTAGCTTCAGATCGTGGATGCGCCCGAGCGCATGCGAAAGCCCATGCACCGCGCCCAAGCCTTTGACGAAAGCGAGCGCGCCTTGAAACGACCCCATCATCATGTGCCAGCGTGCATCGCGATCGCCGCCATTGCTCACGGCGCGTTCGATGTTTTCACCGAGGCGTTCGGCGCCATCGAGCCCGATCGCTTCCGCCGGCGGATGCACGACAGGCGAAAGCACCGCCTCGATGCAATGCGTCATCGCATCCATGCCCGTCGCTGCGGTGAGCATCGGCGGCAAGCCCAGCGTCAACTCCGGATCGCACACGGCAGCTTTCGGCACGAGGTGCGGCGAGACGAACGTTTCCTTGCGGCCGTTGTCCAAGATCAGAATGGCGCCGACCGAAACTTCGCTGCCTGTGCCGGCAGTCGTTGGCACCGCCACGAGCGGCGGGATGGGCGTGATAAGCCGCATGCCGCGTTGCGTTGCGCCGAGCCGCTCAAACGGCCCCTCGTGCGTGATCATCAGACCCATGCCCTTGGCGAGGTCCATGGACGAACCGCCACCGAAAGCGATGATGCCGTTGGCGTCCGCAGCGCGGTAAGCGTCGGCGGCTTTCGCCGCCGCCGCTTCAGTCGGGTTCGCAGGCGTTTCCGTGAACACGCCCGCAGGCGCATCGCCCAATGCCGCCAGCACTTTGTCCAAGAGGCCGTTGGCTTTGAGGCCGGGATCGGTGACCACGAAGGGACGCGTCACGCCCAAGCTCTTCAGCACCTTCGGCAATTGGGCCAACGCGCCAAAATCGAACGTGCACGCGGTCAGGTAGTTCATCTGGGCCATGGAAGCGCTCCGTTCCGTTTCGATAGCGGTACGTGAGCGCTTTGTCGAAGCGCGTTTCGCATCACCTGGGGTGAGGGCTTTGGTAAGATTGGCAACGACTCGCCCTTAGGGTCCCGCAATGGCCGAAACCGTCCTCGAAATCTCCAATCTCTCCGTCACCTTCGACACGCCGGACGGCGAAGTTGAAGCGGTTAAGGGGCTTTCACTTTCCATCGAGAAAGGGGAGTGCCTCGGGATCGTCGGTGAGAGCGGCTCAGGCAAGAGCCAGACGTTCCTCGCGGCGTTTGGCCTGAGCAGCGAAAACGCTGCTGTCTCCGGCTCGGTGAAGTTTCAGGGACGCGAAGTGCTGGGCATGCCGCGCCGCGAGCTCGACGCTTTCCGCGGCCGCCACGTGGCTTTTGTGTTTCAAGATCCGCTGACGGCGCTGACGCCACACATGACCATCGGCGACCAGATGCGCGAGGTGCTGGCGCATCATTTTCAAGTGCGCGGGGCCTTGGCGCGTGATCGCGTGATCGAGTGGCTCGGACGGGTGCGCGTGCCCGAAGCAGGGCACCGGCTCACGCAATATCCACACGAACTCTCCGGCGGCATGCGTCAGCGTGTGATGATCGCCATGGCGATGATGGCCGAGCCTGAACTCCTGATCGCCGACGAACCGACCACCGCGCTCGACGCAACTGTCCAGGCGCAGGTGCTCGATCTGATCGAAGACCTGCGTCGCGACACCAACGCTGCGATTGCGCTCGTCACCCACGACATGGGCGTCATCGCCCGCATGGCGCAGCGCGTCATGGTCATGCGTCGCGGCCAGCTCGCGGAAGCCGGCGCAGTCGAGCAAATCTACAAAGCGCCCAAGGCCGATTATACGCGCATGTTGCTCGAAGCTGTGCCGCGCATTGACGGCGCGCGCGCTCATCAGCTCGCGCCGCCCGATCCGGGTCCGCCCATCCTCGAAGTTGACGACGTGCGCGTGCAATTTCCCATCCGCGTCAGCGGCGGCGTGTTTCCCAAAACGAAACCGCTTCGGGCTGTCGATGGCGTCAGCTTCGACGTAAGCGCCGGTGAAACGCTTGGCATCGTCGGCGAAAGCGGCTCAGGCAAATCGACCTTGGCGCGCGCCGTCGTGCAGCTGATGCCGCGTTCGGCAGGGGCGGTGAGCTTCCTTGGACGCAATCTGCTTCCGAGTGAGAAAGAAGTGATCCGCAAATCGCGCCAGGATTTGCAGATCGTCTTCCAGGACCCCATGGCGAGCCTCGATCCGCGCATGACGCTGGGCGCCTCGATCGCCGAGCCCTTGCTGGCGTTCGCACCGTTGCTGACGCGCCAGCAACGCGAGGACCGCGTGAAAGAGATTATGCGCCAGGTTGGGCTCGATACCGAACTCATCAACCGCTATCCGCATGAGCTTTCGGGCGGACAAAACCAGCGCGTCGGCGTCGCGCGCTCGATGATCTTGAAGCCCAAGCTGGTGGTTTGCGACGAAGCGGTGTCGGCGCTCGATGTTTCAATCCAGGCGCAGATCATCGCGCTCCTGATCGACCTGCAGCGCGAGTATCACACGGCGATCCTGTTCATCAGCCACGACCTCGCCGTCGTGCGCGAGATCAGCCACAACGTGCTGGTGCTCTATCTTGGCCGCGCGATGGAGTACGGGCCCGCGGAAACGCTGCTGCGTGATCCGCGCCACCCGTACACGAAGGCGTTGCTCGCGGCTGCGCCCACGCCCGATCCGGCAGCGGCGCGCAACGCAAGCGGCGTGCGGCTGGTGGGCGATCTCCCTAGCCCGCTCGACTCGCGCACATCGCTGCGCTTCTTGCAGTCGCGCATCGTCGATGATCCGGATGCGGTGCAGTATCGCCCGCAATGGCTGGAAGTCGCGCCGGGACATTTTGTGGCGGAGCACGATCCAGAAGCCGCCGCGATCGCCGCCGAATAGCATCGTGCGGCCAAAAAAAGCCGCGCATCTTGCGATGCGCGGCTTTCATTCTAGGTCTGGCGATCTCAGCGATTGGGTTCGAGATAGTCGTTGTTCACCCAGCCGTCGTTATCGTTCTCGTCGTGCACGTGCCACCACATGCCCTCACGTTCGCCAGTCGGATAGACAACCGCGCCAGAACGCAAGTTCCGCAAGGTCGAACCCGTGCCTGGGCCTGAGCGCAGCGGCGCGTTTTGCGTAAGACGATAGCTCTCCTGCGGTGCGGCCGCTGCGGCGGAGCCGCCGGTGTCGAGCACGCCGAGTTGGCTGATCAGCTGCGTGTAAGCGTCGATGAAGGCGATGGTGACCACGCGGCCGATATCCGTATCCGTATAGCCGCCAAGGCCGACGCCGCCGCCGCCGAGGAAGCCCGCGCCGCCCCAGGTGAAGTTGCGATTGGTGGCGTTGCCTTCGGCCGAAAGCGATTCAGTTGTGCGCACGTTGGTCAGCGCCAAAGTCGTTTGCGCGGTTTGATTGCGAACGCCCAAGCCGCCGATCGCGGCGCCGAACGAGCCGCCGACCATGCCGCCGAGCGCGGCGCCCACGCCGCCGCCGCTTGAATTGTTGTCCTGCGCAATGACGTCGGCGAGCAGCACGTAATCAGCCGCTCTAATTTGGCCGGCGCCGACATTGGAGCCATGTTGCAACTGACCGCCGCCGGCTAAATCACGTTCTTGCATCGCCGCGTCCAAACCGGCGCCGCGCTCGACTACGGTGAAGCAACCGGATTGTTGGATCACGACGCGGAGCAGACCAGCCGGTGGTTGCAGGCGGTAGGCGGTCCAGCCGGCGGTGTCGCCGTTGCGGATCGAGATTGTACCCAGGTTGCGGGTGCAGCGCGGCACCTGCGGCGTGGTGCTAGCGGTCGCGTGCGGCGTCGCCTGCGCCTCGGCCACGAAGCCGGCGCACGCCAGGACAGCCACCGCCAATACGTTGAAAGCTCGACGCATTCCTACCTCCATCAGGCGGACGCGGAGGAGAAGACGCGTCGCCCACCATCCCTCGGGAACTGGGATAGCATAGGCGGTTGCCGCTTTGGAACCTGAGATTTCTCAGCCGTAAGGTGGCGCTAGTCGCTCTTCGGCTTGTTGCTGCCGTTGACGGACGCGCCGGTGCGGCCGGCCACAAAGTCCGGCACGTAAGGCGCAAACGCCGAAGCGCTGACGGCGATGTAGAGGAACGGTCCGTCCGGGTTGGAGCGGAAGTTCGAGTCCACGCCGATCACCGAATAGCCGTCGCTGTCGCGCACCAAGAATGAGGAGCCGGAATCGCCACGCGTAGTGTCGCATTCGTGCGCAAACGTGTCGTCATTGTAGACCCGCACGATATGGCAGTTGATGTTCGCCGCCATGGTGTCGCCCGTATCCCAGCCGAACCCGGCCTGCAGCAAATTTTGCGCGTGCGCGTTCGGCAAGCCCTGACCAGTGATGCTGCGCACGCCGGCGAAGCCCACACGTTCGCCTAGCGGATTGTCGAGCCGCAGCAGCGCCCAATCCATGCCGTCGATTTCATCTGTGGTGGTGAAGCGGTGATAATCGTAACGCGGGTTCAACATGTAGGCGACGGTGTGCGCCGTGCCGCCGTTGGAGGCAGTGAACACGCCGTTGGCGGTGACGCCGTTTTCCGTGTTGATGCAGTGCGCGGCGGTGACGATCACGTTGCGGGCGATCAAAGTCGCCGTGCAAGCTTCGCCGGCATTGTTCACGAAGCGGCCGATGAAGCGCCACGGCGTATCTTGATCGTTCACGCGGACGCGGTCGTCGTGGCCAAAGAAGTGGTCGTGGATGGTGAGCGGCCGGTCGCGGCCGTGGCAATCGGTGCGGTCGGTGCGCGGCGCGCACGAGCCGTTGCCGTGGCCCGGTTCTTCGCAAATGCCGTTGAACGAAGTTGCGCAAGCGTCGGTCTGATTGCGCATCCATGAGATCGAGCCGCAATCGGTGCGGTCGGTGCCTTGGGTGCAGGCGCCGGTGCCGAAATTCGGCTCGTCGCACTCGCCGTCGCGTGCGTAGCGGCAAGAATCGTCTTCGCCGTCGCGCAAGTGGCGGCAATCGGAATAATCCGTGCCCATGCGGCAGGCGCCGGTGCCGATATCCGGCTCGTCACATTCGTTGTCGTGGGCCCAGCGGCAGCTGTCATCGCCGCGTGCGGGACCGCCCGTCGGTTTGCCGCCGTCGCGTTGTTTGATCGAGAAGGGCAGTGCATGCGCTGCGCCGCGCGCCAATTGCGAAAAGGTAGCGCCGTGGACGCGCTCGACCCCCACAGTGGCAAGCAAACATGCTCCAACCACCGCCACAGCCGCCAAAACGCGCATTTCTTGCTCTCCCCGCCCTCGATCCAAGGCTTAGCGTGCGTCGCTCCCACAGGGAAGCGGCGGGCGCGGCTTGATCTGAAGCCTCGCGTCTGAAACAAGCCGCGTTATGGCCCAACCCGTTCTTTTTGTCGGCAACAAGAACTATTCTTCGTGGTCGTTGCGCCCTTGGCTGGCGCTGAAATGGGGCGGCATTCCTTTCGAGGAGCGGGTGATCCCGCTGGGTGGCGACGGCTATGGCCGCGCCGAAATCAAAGAGGTGAAAGCCGTGTCGCCGACGGGGCGCGTGCCGGTGCTGCACGTCGGCGATCACGTGATCAACGATAGCCTCGCGATTGCCGAATGGGCTGCCGAGCAAACACGCTCGCTTTGGCCTGAAGATCCGCTGGTGCGCGCCGAAGCGCGCTCGGCGGCGTGCGAGATGCACTCAGGCTTCTACGCGCTGCGCCGCGACATGGCGATGAACATCCGCCGCCGTCTCGAGCGCGAGCCGAATTGGGCGGCCGACGTGCGCAGCGATCTTTCGCGGTTGTTTGCACTTTGGGGCGGCCTGCGCGCGCGTCACGGCGATCGAGGTCCGTTTTTGTTCGGCAAGCGCAGCATCGTCGACGCCATGTTCGCGCCGGTCGCCACACGCTTGCGCACCTATGCGGTGTCTGCGCCGGAAGCCGCGCAAGCCTATTGCGAAAGCATTTTCGCCGACGCTGCTTTCAAGGAATGGGAAGCTGCGGCGACGGCAGAACCTTTGACCATCGACCAAACGGAAAAACTACACACATGATGAAACTGATTTTTGCAGCCGCGGCGCTCGTCGTCGCTGCTTGCGGCCAGACCTCCAGCCCCACCGCCGACATCATGCGCGCCGATGCGCGCGCCGCAGGGACCGACGTGACTGACGCCGAGCAAACATTGCCCTCAGGGCTCAAAATTCAATTCACGCATCGCGGGCCGGATCAAACGCTGGCGACGCCGAGCGCGCAGGCCGATGTTCTGGTGCATTATGAGGGCAGCTTGGTCAGCAACGGCGAAGTCTTCGACTCGTCTTTCCAGCGCGGCCAGCCGGCGGAGTTTCCGCTGCAGGCAGTGGTTCCGGGCTTTTCAGAGGCCATCCAGCACATGCGCCCGGGCGATGAACTCATCGCCACCATTCCCGCTGCGCTCGGTTACGGCGCCCGCACGATGGGGCCGATCCCTGCGAACTCGGATCTCAAGTTCCGCATTCGCCTAATCGCTTTCCATGAGCCGGACGGCACGGTTGTGGGTCATCCGTGACAGCGGACGCGATCGAGATTCTGACGAAGCTCGTCGCGTTCGACACCACGTCGCGCAATTCCAACCTCGCCCTCATCGAGTGGGTTGAGGAATTTCTCCGCGCCCGTGGTGTTGCCTCGCGGCGCATCGCGAATGCTGATGCGACCAAGGCAAATCTCTTCGCTTTGATCGGGCCGGAAGTGGAAGGCGGGGTTGTTCTCTCCGGCCACACCGATGTGGTGCCCGTCGATGGTCAGCCGTGGAACAGCGATCCGTGGCTGGTGACGCCGCGTGGCGGCAAGCTGTTTGGCCGCGGCGTTGCCGACATGAAGAGCTTCATCGCGCTGGCGCTGGCGCACTTGGACGCGGCGCTCGCCGCACCACTGAAGCGGCCGATCATGCTGGCGTTCTCGTACGACGAAGAAATCGGCTGCCTCGGCGCGCCATCACTGATCGAAGCAATGACCGTCTTCGCACCAAAACCGGCTGCCGTGATCGTCGGCGAACCGACCGGCATGAAGGTGGTCTCGGCACACAAAGGCGTGCGTACGTTCGTTGTCGATATCACTGGCCGCGAAGGTCATTCGAGCGCGCCGGACCTGGGCGTCTCGGCCGTGATGGAAGCGCTGAAGCTCATGAATTTGGTGGCCGAGATGGGCCGCGAAGGCCGCGCCGTCACGCACGCGCACTTCAACCCGCCGGGGCCGACGCTGACCGTCGGCAAGGTCGAAGGCGGCACGGCGACCAACATTCTCGCACCCAAATGCTCGTTCCTGTTCGATCTGCGCGCGCCGGAGGCTGCGCAAGCCGACGCGCTCGAAGCGCGCTTCCGCGACGCGGTCGCGGCGCTCGATGCGGAACTGAAGGCGCGTGCGCCGGAGACGGGCGTCACCATCGCGCGGCGTTCCAATACGCCGGAATTGGTGTTCGATCGCGACAGTGCTGCCGAAACTTTGGTCCGCGCACTCACCGGCGACAACGAAACACGAGCCGTCGCTTACGGCGCCGAAGCGGGCCTCTTTCAGCGCGCGGGAATTCCAACAGTGGTGTGCGGGCCTGGATCAATCGATCAGGCGCACCAGCCCGATGAATGGATCGAGATCGCGCAGATCGAAGAGGGCGCGCGCTTCATGCAAAAGCTGATCGAGCGCTTGAGTGTCTGATTTTCTGGACTACCGGCGGTCCAAGCTCAGAGCGCGGCCTTCACCGCCGCCGCTTTCGCTTCCTCGTTCGAATAAGCAATGAAACCGTGAATGATGAAGGCGTTCTTGGCGTCACCGTAGCGAACCGGCGAGCCATCGAGGTGCATGATGTCGCCGCCGGCTGCACGCAACACGGCATGGCCGGCCGCGGCGTCCCATTCACTGACATCACCGAAGCGCGGGTACAGATCAGCGGCGCCTTCCGCGACGCGGCAGAACTTGATCGATGAACTTGCGTGCGTGATCTGCGCGTTCAGCGCGTCCTTGAATTTTTGCGTGCGCTCGTTGCGGCCAGAAAAATCCGAGCCGACCATGCGCCAACGCTCGGGAGCGCCCATTTGGGCGCGGATAGGCGTCAGCGCCTCTTTTATCGCGAGTGTCTGCGGGTCGTAGAGTGCGCGCAAGGCGCGGCCCGGTTCGCCCGCATAAAGCTCACCCGTCGCCGGCGCGTACACAACGCCGACGACCGGCTGTCCGTTCTCAACCAACGCAATGTTCACCGTGAACTCATCGCCGCCTTTGGCGAAGCCACGCGTGCCGTCGAGTGGATCGACGCAGAAAAATTTCGCGCCGCACTCAGGGATGCGCCCCGCCGCTGTCGCTTCCTCACCCAGCATCGGCACGCCAGGCGCTAATTCGCTCAGGCCTTTCTCGATGATGTATTCCGCGCGTTGATCGGCGATGGTGACGATGGAGCCATCGCCCTTGGTCTGTGCGTCGAAGCCTTCGGCGCGCACATTCATGATCTCGCGCCCCGCCGCGAGTGCGAGTGCGATCAGATCATCGAGAACAGGGCGCGTCATGCCGTGGGCTTACGAAGCGTCATGCTTCTAGTCCAGCGCCTCAGGTGTATTCGCCGCGAGTTCGGCGAGCCACGTGGCCGCAGAAGCATCGCTCGGCATGCGCCAATCGCCGCGCGGGCTGAGTGCGCCGCCCGAGACGATCTTCGGCCCGTTCGGAACCGCGGAGCGTTTGTACTGATTGGCGAAGAAGCGCTTGAGGAAAAGCTCCAGCCACTTCTTCAGTGTCGCGTAGTCGTATTTCTCGCGCCAGGCCGTCCAAGCGAGGAACAGAATCTTGCTCGGCGCGAGCCCGTAGCGCGTCAACCAATAGAGATTGAAGTCCTGCAATTCGTAAGGACCGACGATCTCTTGCGTGCTTTGCGGCTTGTCGCCGGGGATGAGTTCCGGGCTGATTTCCGCGTCGAGGATTCTCAGAAGCGTGGCTGACGCGGCCGCATCAAACAATTTCGAATCCGACACCCAACGGATCAGGTGCTGGATCAATGTCTTCGGTGCGCCGCCATTGACGTTGTAGTGCGACATGTGATCGCCAACGCCGTACGTGCACCACCCGAGCGCCAGCTCCGACAAATCGCCGGTGCCGACGACGAACCCGCCTTCCTTGTTGGCGAGGCGGAAGAGGTAGTCCGTGCGCAGGCCCGCTTGCACGTTCTCGTAGGCGATGTCGTACACCGGCTCGCCGCGCGCGGCCGGATGGTCCAAGTCCTCCAGCATGCGTTGCGCCAGCGGCGTGATATCGACTTCGCGCGCGTCGATGCCCAATGCTTTCATCAGCGCCCAAGCATTGGCTTTGCTCGCTTCGCCCGTCGCGAAACCCGGCATAGTGACGCCAATGATGCTGGTGCGAGGTAGTTTCAGCAGATCGAACGCGCGCGCCGTGACGATCAGCGCATGCGTGGAGTCGAGCCCGCCGGAGATGCCGATGACGACACGTTTGGTGTTCGTGGCTTCGATCCGCTTCGCCAGGCCCTGAACCTGGATGTTGTATGCTTCAAAGCAATCGCGATCTCGCCGCGAGAGATCGTCCGGCACGAATGGAAATTGATCGATCTTGCGCTTCAGCGGCAGTGCGGTTTGCGGCGCGTCCAGCGTGAAGCTGATGTGGCCCCATTTGATCAGATCATCTTTCACGCGCGCGGCGGCATCTTTGAACGTGCCCACGCGTCGGCGCTCCTGCGCGATACGATCGACATCGATGTCGGCGATCACAAGCTTCGGTTTGCGGGAGAAGCGCTCGCCCTCGGCGATCTTATCACCCATCTCGTAAGCGACAATCTGGCCATCCCAGGCGACGTCAGTCGTGGATTCGCCGTATCCCGACGCTGCAAGCACGTAAGCGGCGGTGCAGCGGCGCGACTGGGCGTCAGCCAAGATCGCGCGGTCCTCCGCCTTGCCGATGACGATGTTCGATGCGGAGAGGTTTAGCAGGATGTTGGCGCCGGCCATCGCCGCCATGGTTGACGGCGGTGTGGGGGCCCAGAAGTCTTCGCAAATCTCAACGTGGAAGGAGAAGTCACGGAGGGCGGTATCGACGAAGATCGCGTCGGCGCCGAAGCCAACGTCACGCCCGCATAGGGTGATGACATCTTCTTCCGTGTCGCTGTGAACGGCGAAGTACCGCTTCTCGTAGAACTCGCGATAGTTCGGCAAATAGCTCTTCGGCACGACGCCAAGAATTTCACCGCGATGGATCAACACCGCGCAATTGAATACAGCACCGCGCGAGCGGACAGGCGCGCCGACGATCAGAATAGGGAAGAGCTGCTTGCTCTCTTCGATGAGCCGCGCAATCTGCGTCTCGACCGCATCCAGCAACGCATTCTGCAGCAGCAAATCGTCGATCGCGTAGCCCGAGAGCGAAAGCTCCGGCGTCAGCAGAATCGCGGCCTTCTCCGCATCCGCTTCGCGCCAAAATTCCAAGATACGCTCTGCGTTCGTCGCCGGATCGGCTGGCGCGACAACGGGCGAGCACGCGGCCACGCGCACGAAACCGTGCGCGTAAAGCGAGTTGAACCTTGCGGCTTGAGCGGATTGGTCTTTGCGAGCGGCCATTAACCTAACGCCGCAGAATATAGCACGTTATGCTCAGTCTGACCATAAGGTCAGTCTTGGTTGTGCTCGTCGGTATCGAGCTCGACCCGGTCATCGTAGCCCTTGCGCGCCGAATAGAAGACGAGCGCCATCAGGCCGCCGCCGATAACAAGCGAGAAAAACGTCCCGAGGCCGAGCGCGATCCAGCCGTGAATGCTCATGGCCGACGCGTCCCAGCCCGTCAGCGTGCCGAACAGAACGACAGCCAACAGGCCGCCCAGCACGAGGATGAGCAAGAACATCTTCATGCCGCCCATGTGGGCGCGCCGCTTTGCGCCGGCAACGTGGCGCGATGAAGCGCCCTAGGGGCAGAAGCTCGGCTTCACCACCGGCGAACTGGCCGTGCGCTCGCGCCATTGACCCTGTTCGTTGCGATAGTGCTCGCCCAAGGCGATGCGGCCGGAGAACACTTCACACGCCACCGCGGCTGCCATCTCGTTGACCGTCGCATTCGATTGCTGCGCGCGGCTCGTATAGAGCGCACGGCGGCGGATGTTGTTTTGCTCAACATGCCCGCGCACATCGGCGGAAATCGAAGCTCCCGGTACGAAGCCGAGATAGCCGTCAGCTTGTTCGCCGACCTGGCCGGCGGCGCGCGCCGCCGCAATCACCGGATCGCCGCCGGCCTGCGCCGAAGCGGGAGCTGAGAGCGCCAATGCGCCAGCGGCCAGCGCGGCGGCGGCCAAAAGAGCAAAAGTGCGCGTCATTGCGGTGAGCCTCCGAACAAATCCGAGTTCTGGTTGAGCAAGTCTTCGGCGTCGTGCTCAAGCCGAACGATCACTTCCTGGCGGATGTTGACGTTCAGATTGATCTCGATGGGGCGGTCCGGCGCCTGGATTTGCACCGGGATGCAGCCTGCGACGGCGATCGCCGCGCCTAGGCCTGTCAGCAATTGTGCCCGCATCGCCAAAGCTCCTGCCTCTTAGCTCGTAGCGCTTCCTGCCTGAATGCGCTCTGAAGCGGAACTTTATCTTGGCGCGGGGGCCGGTTGGTCAACCTGTTCGTGCTCTTGGGCGGCGCGGGCATTGTTGATGATCTGACCCGGATCGGTGATTGAGGCGGCCGTTTGCGCCAACCGGCGGAAGGGCGCCGTCAGGTGGATGTTGAAATCGAACGGCACGCCGCGAACGGTGACGTGACCTAACCCAGGAATCTGAATGATCGGCCCTAGATCGACCGCTTCGCCGCTATTGTGCCCGCTGAAATCGATCGACGAGACGACATCGCCGGAAAGATCGCCATCCAGCGTCAGCGCCAGCTGGTCGTACTGGAAGCTGCGCAGCGCGTCGAACGCCAGCCGCGCCGGGCCCACCGCGTCTTGGCCTGCATTGCCGGTGTAGGAAAGCGTGCCGCCCGGCGGCAAGGCGCGCAGCACGCCGCCGTGCACGATCGCGTTTTGCCGGGTGAGCCGGAGCGGGAACGAGCCTTCGACGCGGCCGGTCGCGGTGAGATCGGGAATGTTCAGCGTGCGAATGAGATTGCCGGCGTCGACGTCGTGGAGCGTAAGCTCAAACTCCGTTGCGTCCGCACCTAACTCTATTGTGGTGGGGCGCATCGCCAGCACGCCGCCGCCGAGCGCGAACTGCGCCTGCTCAATGGAAACACGGCTCTCCGGCAGGAGCTGGAAGCGCACGTCACCGTTGGTGACGGTGATGCCGGGATTGAGCGAACCGATGGTGACGCGCTGGCCAGGCGGCGTCGTTAGCGCGAACAGATCGTCGAAATAGATATCGCCACGGACATCGGTGACTGCGGGGATCGTCGCGGTCGCGAGCGAAATGCCGTTGAGCGTCACGTGCCCAGTGCTGGTGATATGATCTCGCGTCCAGCCGATCTGCGCATCAAGGGCGATCGGTCCGCGCACATTGTCCACCAAGCCGCGCGCCTGCTCAGTGATCTGATAGGGCTGCAAGGAATGATCAAAGGTCAAAGCTTCCGCAGTCACGTGGGCGGCGCCGGCGCCCTGATCGACATCGTGATGCGCCGTGAACGCGGCCAGCTGGTGCGCCTGCTCAGCCAGTTGAATCGCGCCGGTGGCGTCAATCTGCCCATCGCGCAACGTTGCATCGAGGCCGACAATGCGTAGCGGGTTGAAGAGGGGGCGTTCATCGTCGCTCTGCGGACGGTTGGCCGTGAGCAGCGCTTCGCCGGCGGTGACGCGGATGACCGGCTTGTTGTCCTCTGGCGCCGCCGTCCAGCGGCCGGCGATGGTGGAAACCGCGCCGGGCAGGGTTGGATCGTTGAGTGCGCCTTCTGCGAACGCGCCTTCGATGCTCCAGCTGTCGGCGATGCGAGCGTTGGCGGTCATGCGCGACAGTGTAAGCGCCAGCGTGCGTTGCTCCGCCATATCGATGGACAAGCGCGGCGCGTCGGCTTCGAGCGCCAACGTCATGTCGCCGCTGCGACCGCTGAAACGGCCGAGGACATTGTCCGCGCCCAAACGCGCGGGCTGTCCGTCGGGACCAGCCATGCGTCCGTTGAGTGCGAGGCGCTGCACCTGGAAGCCGCCGGAAAGATCGCCGCGCGCGTTTGCGGAGATCAGCGCGCCGTTAAGCGGGCAGAGGGCGAACAAGCCATTTGAGAACGAAAGGCCAGCGGCATCGAGACCGCCCAAATGCGTTTGCAAGCAACCGTGATTGGTTTGAACGCTCCAGCCGTCGCGCCAACGCACGCTGACATCGAGGTTGGGCGTGAGATCGCGCACCTCACCGTCGCCCAGCGGGCCGCTGACGTGCATCGGTCCTTTGAGATCGAGCTGGCCGCCTTGTGGCCCAAGCGAAATGCCGAAATCGAGTTCGTCGCCGGCAATGCTGGCGTTTTGTGCGCGCCAGTTTGCAAGAGTCAGCGTGCCATCGCCTTCAAATGGCGCGTCGGGCGACCAATCAACCGTATCCAGCAGTAGTGAGGCGCTCGGCGCGCCGCCGCCGGAAAGCTCGAGCGCGACGGCGCCATGCAGCTCGGCGCCCGGCCATTGCAGCGTGAGCGCCGGCGCGTCTTGGCGAAGCGGAGAGAGCCGCAGCAACGCGCCGCTCGCGGCGTGTGCTTCGGCGGGCGACGTCAGATGCAGGCGGAAGCCGCTATTGTCGGCATCGAAACGCAACGGAACGGCGAGATCGAAGCGAGCCGCCGCGCGGCCCAAGCTCGCACGCGCTTGCGCGAACGTCGGCCCCACCGGCGCGCCTTCCAAATCGGGGAAGGCGCTGCGCAAGCTGCGTTGCGCGGCCTCATTGAGCCTTGCACGCGCCAGCGAGAGGCTGGCCGCGCCGGCGGCATGTTGGTCGCCGTTCAGGTCAAGCGTGAAGGCGCCGTTGGCGCTTGGGGCTTCCGATATGAGCGAAAGGCCTTCAAACCGTGATCCGCTGAGCGTCCACGAGCCATGGCCGCGTGCGTCGCGGCCTTCAGCGCGCGCATCCAGCTGCATTTCGCTGAGCGCGTTCGAGGCAAACACAAATGTTGCCGCGTTGAGCCGCGCCTGGCTCTGCCAGGCTTGGGGCTCGAGGCTGTCGGCATGCGCAACCGCGTCCGCGCCGGCGGCGCCGGCGACGCCAATTGCGCGCAAATCCGGCGTTTGAACGGTATTCACCCGCCACGCTGCTTCGATCGTGTAGCGCCCCAGATCGAGCGGCGCGCGTCCCATGATGCGAACACGCGCGTCCTGCAGGGCTGTGTTTTCCCAACGCAAACCGGCGGCGGCGGCATTCAGACGGAAGGCGATTGCATTGTCTCGCGAGAGCACGACCAGCTTTCCAGCACATTGGGATCCTAAGCTTAGAATTCCACGTGGACAAGTTGT
>JADMIO010549074.1_pt1 | contig 21684 bp, 14 predicted proteins | sample 8958161 | NCBI WGS metagenome assembly JADMIO01 (sample SAMN16585339, study PRJNA669376) | soil metagenome | isolation source: Crop rotation soil | place: USA: Cullars Rotation, Alabama | collected 2011
GACGACGTACCTGTTGAAAGACGCGCTGCCCGCCGAGCTGTTCGAGGTGATTCATAGTGTCTACGCCGGCACTCCCAGTCTTGGCCCGGCCGTCAGCGCGCGGCTTGCGTCGCGTTCGGAGCGGCCGGCCCTCACGCCGCGCGAAATCGATGTGCTCGAGCTGGTTGCGGAAGGGCTGCGAAACAAGGAAATCGCCTCCTCTCTCGGTCTCAGCGAAACGACGGTGCAGGTGCACGTGAAGAACATCCTGTCCAGACTGCGAGTCAACGACCGGACGGCAGCCGTCAACGTCGCGCTTCGACGAGGCATTATCCACATCAATTGATCGTCCTGCCCGGCCGGATCCTGCGCATGCCGGCGCTACTTAAGTTCAGGTATTGCTGCGCTTTGAGCGCGGCCGTAGATTCGCAAGTCGAATCCGGGGGTGACGGGCCTAAACGCGCTCCTGGCGCGCCCGCCAGGTTTCTGCCTCGCACGCCGTGGTTGTCGTGTTTGCCGTGTTCGCCTGTTTCGTCAGGCGAGGAGGTTGTATGGCTAGGCTGGTTCGCGCGTTACCGCTGGCGGTGTTGCTGGGGCTTCTCCCCATCCAGGTCCTTGCGCAAGCCGCCATCGTCGGGGTGGTGAAGGACGCGTCCGACGCCGTGCTGCCCGGTGTGACCGTCGAAGCGTCGAGCCCGGCCCTGATCGAGAAGACCCGCTCTGTCGTCAGTGACGGCGCCGGCCAGTATCGGATCGTCGATCTGCGCCCCGGGGTCTACAAGGTCACGTTCACGCTGCCGGGCTTCGTCACCGTGCAGCGTGAAGGTATCGAGCTGACCGGCTCCTTCTCCGCGTCGGTGAACGCCGAGATGCGCGTGGGCGGTGTGGAGGAGACGGTTACCGTGACCGGAGAGACGCCCGTCGTCGACGTCCAGGGCACCACCCAGCAGCGGGTCATCACCGCGGAGGTGGTGGCGGCGATGCCGCTCGGCCGCACCCACACGAATCTTGCCGTGATGATTCCGGGGATGAGCAATGTCCGTCCCAACCGGCAGCCCCTGCAGGACGTGGGCGGCACGAACAACCTCCAGCTGTCGATGCTCTCGATTCATGGCGGCCGCAGCGAGGACCAACGCCTCATGATCGACGGCCTGACGATTCGCAACTTCGGGTCGGCTGGTGTGACGGTGAACTATGTGCCCGACATGTCGAGCGCGAGCGAAGTGACGTTCGACTACTCCTCGGCTACGGCCGACGTCATGACCGCCGGCGTACGCATCAACATGATTCCGCGCGAGGGCGGCAACACCTTCCGCGGATCGATCGCGGCCAGTGGAGCGTCGGGCGGCATGCAGGCGAACAATATTTCGCAGTCGCTGAAGGATCAGGGTCTCGCGTCGCCGAACACCTTGAAGAAGGTCTACGACATCAACCCGTCGTTCGGAGGCCCGCTCGTGACCGACAAGTTGTGGTTCTACTCTTCGGCCCGCTGGCACACGAACGAAAGCTACGTGGCGGGCGTGTTCGAGAATCGCAATGCCGGGCAACTGGACAAGTGGCTCTACGAGGCCGACCTCAGCAAGCAGGGCCTTTTCTACATCAGGGAGCCGGCTTTCAACACCCGAGTGACCTGGCAAGCCAATCAGAAGCACAAGATCAACGTGTTCGCAGAACGTCAGTGGCGGATCTGGCAGGACGGGCGAGCCACCGTCTCACCCGAGGCGTTCTACCTGTATCGATTCCCCCAGAATCTGATGGCTACCGCCGCATGGACGGCTACGCTGTCCAATCGGCTGCTGGTGAACGCGCGCGGCGGGTATCGTCAGGAGAAGTACCTGGTCGAGTTCCCCGAGGAAGGCGACGTCTACCGAAAGCTCATCCCGGTTACCGAGCAGTCAACGGGCCTGCTGTATCGTGGAAAGGGTCTTGCTGGCGGCGGATCGTTCCCGAACACGATCAACCCGGGAATCTACGAAGCCAATGCAGCGGTCTCTTACGTCACTGGCGCCCACGAGGCGAAGGTGGGTGTGTCGACGCTGTGGGGTACGCAAGAGAGCCGGAACATCGACAACGACTACAACGTCAGCTACCGCTTCAACAACGGTATCCCGAACCAGATCACGGAGCGGGCCACTCCTAACGCGAATTCCCTGGATGTCAACGCCGAACTGGGCGTGTTCGTGCAGGACAGGTGGACGTTCGGGCGGCTCACCGTGAGCGGCGGCCTCCGCTTCGACTACTTGAACACGTCGTTCCCCGAACAGCGGCTCGGCCCCGGCCGGCTGGTGCCGACTCGCGACATCACGTTCCCGGCTACGCCGTGGTACAGCACCAAGGACCTGTCGCCGCGCATCGGCGCGGCCTACGACCTGTTCGGTACCGGCAAGACGGCCATCAAGACGAACCTTGGCAAATACATGCTGGCGATCAATCCGAATCTCGGCAATCCCGCGCTCAGCCTGAACATGGTGACCCGCAACTGGAGCGACGGGAATCAGAACTTCGTGCCGGACTGCGATCTCGTGAACCCCATGGCAAACGGGGAGTGCCAGACGATCTCGGACCTCAGATTCGGCCAGCGGATTCCGAGCCTGGCCTACGACCCGGCCGTGTTGGACGGGTGGGGGAAACGCCCGTACAACTGGGAGTTCGTCACCAGTGTCGAACAGGCGCTCACGCCCCGCGTCGGCCTCAACGTCGGCTACTTCCGCCGCATCTACGGGAACTTCACAGTGGTCGACAACAGGGCCACGACACCCGCGGATTTCTCGCCGTTCAGCATCACAGCGCCGCTGGATCCTCGGCTACCGGGCGGTGGCGGCTACACGATCGGCGGGCTCTACAACCTGAATCCCGACAAGGTGGGGCAGGTCGACCAGCTCTTCACGTTCGCCGACAACTTCGGACGGATGATCGAACACTGGAATGGCGTGGACCTGACCGTGAACGCGCGCCTGCGCGCCGGCGTCATGCTTCAGGGCGGCCTGAGCACCGGCCGCACGTCGACCGACAACTGCGAGGTGGCGCGCCAGGTAGGTGTCACGACCATCGGCTTTTCGATCGCCCATGTCGACAACCCGACTGAGCTGTACTGCCACGTCGACACAGCGTTCCTCACGCAGCTGAAGTTGATGGGCACTTATCTGGTCCCGCGAATCGGCGTTCAATTCGCGGCCGCCTTGCAGAGCCTGCCCGGCCCCAACATCCTGGCCAACTACAACGCGCCCAACGCCCTCGTGCAGCCGTCGCTTGGCCGGCCGCTATCCGGTGGGGCCGCGAACGTGACGGTCAACCTGGTGGAGCCAGGCCAAATGTTCGGTGAGCGGACCAATCAACTCGACCTGCGCGTGTCCAAGATTTTCAGGATCGCGCGCGGCAGGCTGTCGGCAAACCTCGACCTGGCGAACCTTCTCAACTCGAACGATGTATTGTCGTTGAACAACAATTTTGCGGCCTGGCAGGTGCCTCTGGCGATTCTCGACGGACGCCTGATCAAGTTCGGGGCGCAGCTGGACTTCTGAGCACGCCGTGAGCATCAGGAGCACGGTCGTCGGCGTGGGGCACGGGTCGCGGTGGGGGCGGGTTGGTGCGAGGCTCGTATTGAGGCAGACGTGAGAGGAAACTCGTATTGAGGCAGACGTGAGAGGAAAACTGACGGTGGTGGTCGGTGCGGCTGTTCTCCTGCTGTCGTCGCAGGCGGGCAGCGTCGTGCGGGCTGTCGATGCTCAGACCGCCGGCGGGGACGTGACCGCGCCCGACTCCACCGCACGGTTCGTGCAGACCTATTGCACGTCGTGCCACAACCCGCGTCTGAAATCGGGCGGCGTGTCGCTGAGTGCCGCCGACGCCGCGACGCCGGACCTGGATGCGGAACTGTGGGAGCGGGTCGTTCGCAAGGTGCGCACGGGCATGATGCCTCCTCAGCAGGCGCCACGTCCCGATCCGGCGGTGCGCCATGCGTTCGTCTCGCACCTCGAGACGGTGCTCGATACGGCCGCGGCCCGGACGCCACACGTCGTGCCGTCCTTTATTCACCGGATGAACCGGGCGGAGTACGCGAACGCCATTCGGGACCTCCTGGACCTCGAGGTGGATGCGACCTCCATGCTGCCACCCGACGATTCGGGCTACGGGTTCGACAACATCGCGGACACACTGGGCGTGTCGCCGATTCTGGTGGAAAGCTATCTTCGCGCCGCCGGCAAGATCAGCGCGCTTGCCGTCGGCGACACCTCGCCCGGGGCCAGCAGTCAGACGTACCGCGTGCGGCAGGATGCCTCACAAGACGTTCACAGCGAAGGGCTGCCGATCGGGACGGTGGGCGGACTCCTGGCGCGGGCTGCGATCCCCGTCGATGGCGAGTACGTGCTGGCCGTCAAGCTGTATCGGACCAACACGTCGGTGGTGCGAGGCCTGGAGAGCGTGCATCAGGTCGACATCACGGTCGACGGCGAGCGCGTCCATCTAGGTACCTTTGGCGGCGACGCCGACTTCAAGGCGTCGCTCGAGAACCCGACCACGGCGGGCGACGCCATCGATGCCCGCCTGGTGGTGCGACTGCCGCTGCGCGCCGGCCCGCGCAGCATCGGCGCCGCGTTCCTGGAGGTGCCGACGATCAGCTCGATGCGGCTGCAGCCGTTCGTGCGCAGTTCAATCGACACGCTCGACCCGGCCGGACACCCGCACATCGACACCCTGACCATCACCGGTCCGATTGGCGCCGCCCGCCCGGGCGACACGCCGAGCCGGCGCCGGGTGTTCACCTGCACCCCACGGTCCGCCGCGGACGAGCTGCCGTGCGCGAAGACCATTCTGTCGACTCTTGCCAGGCGCGCGTATCGCAGGCCCGTGACGGCGAAGGATCTGTCGCCCTTGATGAGTTTCTTCGATACGGGCCGCCGGGCCGGCGGATTCGAGAAGGGGATTCAGGTGGCCTTGCAGCGGCTGCTCGCCGATCCCGGCTTCGCGTTCCGGGCGGAACGCCAGTCACCGATTGCGCCGGCAGGCGTGCCGTACAGGGTCAGCGATGTGGACCTGGCCTCGCGGCTGTCGTTCTTTCTGTGGAGCAGCATTCCGGACGACAGGCTCGTGCTCCTGGCGTCACAGGGACGGCTGAGCGATCCCGCCATCCTGCGCGGCGAGGTGGTCCGCATGCTCGCCGACGCGAAGGCGAACGCCCTGGTGAAGAACTTCGCGAGCCAGTGGCTCTATCTGAGAAATCTGCGCAACCAGGTTCCCAATTCCGTCGAGTTTCCCGACTTTGACGACAACCTGCGCCGGTCGTTCCAGACCGAGGCCGAGATGTTCTTCGAGAGTGTCGTCCGTGAGGATCGCAATGTCCTCGATCTGATGACGGCGAACTACACGTTCGTAAACGAACGCCTGGCGCGTCACTACGGCATTCGCGGCGTGTACGGCAGCCACTTCCGGCGGGTCACCTTGCAGGAGCCGTCACGATACGGCCTGCTGGGGAAGGGCGCCATCCTGATGGTGACCTCTCATGCCGATGGCACCTCGCCCGTCGTGCGCGGGAAGTGGGTGCTCGACAACCTGCTGGGCGCTCCGCCCCCCGCTCCGCCAGCCAACGTACCACCGCTGCCGGATCAGGGCTCCGGCGGTGGGCAGCCTCTGACGATGCGTCAGAGGCTCGAGAAGCACCGCGAAAATCCCGTGTGTGCGTCGTGCCATGCGGTGATGGACCCCATCGGGTTCTCGATGGAGAACTTCGACGCCGTGGGCGCATGGCGTACGCACGACAGTGGCACGCCGATCGATCCGACCGGACAGATGCGCGATGGGACGCCCCTGGACGGCGTCGTCGCGCTGCGCCGGGCGCTGCTACGGGATCCGAGCCTGTTCGTGGGCACGCTCACGGAGAAGCTGCTGACCTATGCACTGGGCCGCGGTTTGACCTACGACGACATGCCGGTGGTGCGCGCGACCGTCCGCGACGCGGCCTCGGCAGACTACCGGTTCTCGTCGCTCGTCATCGGTATCGTCAAGAGCGCCCCGTTCCAGTTCCGCTCAGATCGGAAGGCGGAGCCGCGACCACCTGGGGCTTCCGATGTCGCGAGGCAATGGAACGGCAAGGAGTTCGACCATGTTCATAACTAGAACCGCGCTCGACCGCCGCACGTTCCTCCGCGGGGTCGGTGTCGGCCTGGCGCTGCCGTTCCTCGACGCGATGGTTCCGGCCATGACGGCGGCCGCTCAAACGGAGGCCGTCCGTCCGCGCCGGTTTGGCGTCGTGTTCGTGCCTCACGGCGAGCGCCCCGGTTTCTGGACCCCGCGCACGGCGGGAAGTGCGTTCGAGTTGTCGCCCATCCTCAAGCCGCTGGCGCCGCTGCGCGACCAGTTGACGGTGGTTTCCGAGCTGTGCGACCCGGTCGACGGGCACGGCGTCACCGTGGCGGCGTGGCTGACCGGGAGTCTGCCAAAGCGCACAATCGCCGAGGATGTGCGGGCGGGGACCTCGATCGATCAGGTCATCGCCAGGCAGATCCGCGGCAACACGGTGTTTCCATCACTGGAACTGGCCACCGAGGACTTCACGGGCTACATCGGCGGGTGCGACGCGTTTTACGCCTGCGCGTACATGAATACGCTGTCGTGGCGTACACCGACCGAGCCGCTGCCGATGGAGATCAATCCACGCACGGTGTTCGAACGGCTGTTCGGCGTCGCCGGCAGCAGCGAGCAGAGAGCCGCGCAGCTCAAACTCGAGCGCAGCATCCTCGATTCCATCGGAGACTCCACGAAGCAATTGCAGCAGGGCCTCGGGGTGCGCGATCGCGCCCGTCTCGACGACTACTTGGAGAACGTCCGCGAGATCGAGCAGCGCATCCAGCGCGCCGAGAAGCAGTCACAAACGCAGCTGGAACTGCCGGACGCGCCCATCGGCATACCCGAATCGTTCGAAGATCACGTGTCGCTCCAGTTCGATCTGATGGCACTGGCCTACCAGGCCGACCTGACGCGCGTGGCGTCGTTCATGATGAGCCGCGATACCAGCCAGCGGGTCTACGCGAACCTCGGCCTCACCGAGCCGCATCACTCGATGTCGCATCACGGCAACAACGCCGAGCGCCTGGCGGGGCTGGTCAAGCTGAACACCTACCACGTGGAGTTGTTCGGACGCTTCCTGCACAAGCTCAAGGCCACGCCCGACGGCGACGGATCCCTCCTCGACCACTCGGTCATTCTGTTCGGCAGCGGCATGAGCGAGAGCGACACGCACTCGAGGCTAGACATCCCCACGCTTCTCGCGGGACATGGTGGCGGGATGCTGAAGGGAGGTCGCCATGTCCAGGCGACGAAGGAGACGCCGTTCGCCAATCTCCTGCTGGCCTTGTCGCAGAAATTCGGTGCCGAGACGGACGGCTTCGGGCTCAGCACCGGCACCGTCGCCTTATAGACAGGGATCGGTGATGCCGTCCACGAACCGCGGGCAGGGCGTCTATCGGCGCATGGGACTGCTGGCCGGGCTCTGCGCGGTGGCCGGGCTGCTCGTGGTCCCCGTTCACGGCGCGGGCCCGGACCAGGACCGGCTGCTGGACGCCGCGCGCACGGGAAACGTCGAGGCGGCGCGTGCGCTGCTGGCCAAGGGGCTCAGCGCGCGCACCGCGGCTCCCGACGGCATGACGCCGCTCCACTGGGCAGTCCAGGAGCGGCACGAGTCCCTGGCGTCCCTCTTCATCGACCGTGGTGCGGACGTGAACGCGGCCAGCCGGTACGGCGTCACGCCGCTCTGGCTGGCGGTGGTCAACGGTGATGCGAGGCTGGTAGAGAGGTTGCTGCGTGCGGGAGCCAGGGCGGGGGCCGCGGGTATGTCAGGGGCCACGCCCCTCATGATGGCGGCTCGCGTCGGGAACCCTGAGGTACTGGAGCAGCTGCTCCGGAGTGGCGCGGACGTGAACGCCCGCGAGCAGTCCCAACAGCAGACGGCGCTGATGTGGGCCGCGGTGAATGACAACGCGGCGGCCGTAAAGGCCCTCGTGGCCTTTGGGGCTGATGCCGACGCCCGATCGAGCCCGCTGTCCCCGCCGGAATGGCGCTGGGTTACCACCGGGATGGTGTCGACGCTCTTGCCGCGAGGGCAGTGGACGGCGCTGATGTACGCCGCGCGGGAAAACGCGATGGAGTCGGCCCGGGTGCTGGCGGAGGCCAAAGCCAACCTGAACCTGCAGGATCCGGATGGCAGCACGGCTCTGGTGCTGGCGATCGTCAATGGCCACTTCCAGCTGGCGAGCATGCTGCTCGAACACGGCGCGGACCCGAACATCGCGGATGCCTCGGGCATGGGCGCGCTGTATGCGGCCGTCGACATGCACACGCTCCCGGTCATGACCGCCAGGCCGGCTCCGGCCGTCGAGGATGCCGTCTCTGCAACCGATCTGGCGCGAAGCCTGCTGCGGCATGGAGCCCGGCCGAACGCCACGCTCATCCGTCCCGTCCTGGGCCGCCATCACGACCCGGGCGATTCCCTGCTCGGCGAGGGCACGACGCCGCTGATTCGGGCCGCCAAGGCCAGCGATCTCGAAATGATCCGGATCCTCCTCGACGCCGGCGCCGATCCGACCCTGACCCAGCGGGATTTCACGAACGCGCTGATCGTCGCCGCGGCCGGGACCCGTCCCAGCGCCTATGCGAAGCGCCTGCCCATCGGCGAGGCCGAGGAGCTGGAGAGCGTGAAGCTGCTGGTGGAGCATGGCGTGGATGTGAACACCTTCAACGTCGATGGTCAGACGGCCCTCCACTATGCGGCCACTCGTGGGCGAGACCGGCTCGTGAGCTATCTGGTACAGCAAGGGGCCAGGCTCGACACCAAGAACAGGAACGGGCTGACGGCCCTCGACGTGGCTCTTGGCCGGGGCCGTCGCGCGTGGGACCGTCAAGCACTGCCGGTCCGCGCCAAGACGGCGGCCCTGCTCGAGCAACTGGCTCGAGACGGCGGGCCGTTGCCCGCTTCCGCGAGGCCGCAATGAAGGGGTTGGAGCATCGGATGCCGCTGAAGGCCTGGGGAGCGTTCGCGCTCGCGGCTGGCGTCCTGGTCTGGGCTGGGTGGGTGTTGCAGATACGAGTGGACGCGGCACAGCAGCCTGTAGCCTCCTTGATCTGGACGGGCGTCTACACGCAGGAGCAGGCGCGGAAGGGCTTCGACTCGTACTCGGCGAGCTGTGCCCGGTGTCACCGCCTGGATCTGAGCGGGGACGAGGCGCAGAACCGTGTCGGCGAAGCGTTCATGACGATCGGTCCCGCCCTCAGGGGCGACACCTTCTTCGAGCGCTGGGGCGATGAGGACCTGAATCGGTTGTTCCTCAAGATCAGGGACACGATGCCCCCGAGTTTCCAGGCGATTCTCGAGGACGACGAGAAGGTCAACATCGTCGCCTACCTGCTCGAAGCCAACGGCTTTCCGGCCGGACCCAGACCGCTGACATCGAATGCCGATGCCCTGGAACGAATCCGGATCGTCCGGGACGAAGGCTCGCGGACGGCGCCGCCCAGCTTCCGGCGCGTAGAACTGCGCGGATGCGTCCTGGAAGGACCGAACGGCACGTGGACCCTCGCTGCCGACGAAGACCGGCGTGCGAAGCCAGCGCCATACCTGCTCGTGAACGTCGGGCGCTTTCATCCGATGGCGCGCCGGCGCGTGGTCGTCGAGGGTTTGGTGTACCGGGAAGGAGAGGACAGACGCCTGAACGTGTCGTCCTTCCAGGAGATAGCCGCGGACTGCAACCGCTGACGGACGCGGGGTCCGGCAGAAGCAGCTGCTGGCGCGTTACGCGTTCGCCATCGACACCTGCGCGAACAACGGATACGACTACGTGCCGGGGTCATTCGTGTTCCCGGACGATCGGTAGCAGAGGTCTCCGGTGATACGCCAGGCGGAAAGGGAAGGAGTCGACATGAAGATCAGGAGCGCGGTCAGGCGGCTCACGGGCCTGCTGGCTGTTGGAGTGCTGCTCGCGACGCTCGCGTATTCGCTCAAGGCCCAGTCCGGTCCATCTCCGCTGACCGAGATGGACTACGTCGAGATACAACAGCTCGTGGCCCGGTATTCGTTCGCGCTCGATAACGGGGCCGAGAATGGCTACATGTATGCCGACCAGTTCCTGCCTGATGGGATCTTTCTCAAGAGCCAGGGCCGCGAGGACCTCGCGAAGCTGGCCCGTGGCCCTCGCCGAGGGCCGCTGATGATCCGCAACATGGCATCGCTGGTCATCATCAAGCCATCGCCCGAGGGTGCCACGGGCATCCAGTATGCACAGGCCATCAACTTCGGCGAGCGGGACAAGGGCACGATGACGGAGCTGGATCACTACGGCCACTACGAGGACGTCTATGTGAAGACGCCAGCCGGCTGGCGGATCAAGTCGCGCCGCTACGTCAATGAGTCCGGCGGGCTCAAGGCACGGCCTCAGAGCTCGGCGAGTACCGCCCCGGCAGCGCCGCCGCGCTAGGAGGAGGACACCCATGTTGTCTCGCACGACGTTGGTTTGTGTCCTGGCCGCGACGGGCCTCGTCGGCTGGTCTCTTCAGGCGCAGCAGAACCGGCCAGGCGCGGCCCTCACCGCGCTCGATCGCATCCAGATCCAGCAGCTGGTGACCGAGGCACACCATGCCCTGCACAGCGGGGCCGACGAGGGCCGGCTGTATGCGAGCCTGTTCACCGCGGACGGCGTGTCCGACGCCGTGCGGGGCACGGAGGCCTTGACCGCGTATGCCAAGGGGGGCCGCAAGGGCCGGGGTCCCCTGATGACAAACGTGCTCATCGAGCCGACGGCTCAAGGAGCCATCGGCCGGCAGTACGAATTCGAAGTGAATTTCGTGCCCGGTTATGTGACCGAGCCCTCGACGATCGGGAAGACTGGCCGCTACGAGGACACCTACGTCAAGACGGCGCAGGGATGGCGCATCCAGACCCGAACCTACGTGCCCTCGGTGCTGACGCCCGAGGCCGCCAAGGCGGCCGTCCCGTCGAAGCCGTCGCCGCCGGCGGCTGCCGCACCCGCAGTTCCGGCACAGGTCGCGCTGACCCGTCCCCAACCGACGGCGTTCTCGTCGACGCTGACCGCGCTCGACTATCTGGAGATCGAACAGTTGGTGGCGAGCTACGGGCACGCGCTGGACAACGGGTTGGGGCAGGACGACAACGGATCGGCATACGCGTCGCTGTTCGCGCCGGACGCCGTGTTCGGCCGTCCGTACACCACGGGCGAGGCGGCGCTGAAGGCGTTGGCGCGCGCCCAGCCGCACAATCGGCGGTTCGCCCGCCACTTCTTGACCAACATCGTGATCGAGCCCGCGCCCGGCGGGGCGGTCGGGCGCCAGTTCCTCGTCGTGATCGACCAGGGCGAGGGCGGCAAGCCGGGTTCGGTGCTCCTTGGCGGCCATTACGAGGACGTTTACGTGAAGACTCCGGCCGGATGGAAGTTCAAGCAGCGGACGCTCTATCCGACCCGAACCGGGCCGCAGCCATGAACGGGCGGGCTGGCCGTCCCAGGCGAAGGCGGGCCGCACCCCGCCGGCGATGCAGAGATTGATGCCCGCGGTGGCGGCGGCAGTAGTCGCATGCGCGGGCGCGCACGCAGCGGCTACCGCCGTCTTCACCCAAGCACCGGTTTCGACCCAGGCGTCGTCCATCGCGTCCGCCGGCCCGTACCTTCGATACGAAGACGTCAGCCGCATTCTGGAGACGCTGCGCGACGAGTTCCTGCCCGCTGAGTTGAAGACCAGCGCGCCGGGTGTCGCGCGCGAGGCGGCGTGGTCGGCATGGGTCGCGGATCAGGACCGAGCCGTCCGGGCGCGCGTGGTGCAAGGCGACGAGGACTCCCTCTTCAACCTGCTTCTTTACGGCGTCAGCTTCACCTCGAAACCGCGCGTCACCGAACGGGAGCTCAACCGGCTCCGCAGTCCCGAGGCCGGCGCAGCCCTGGTGCGTCAACGGATCGTGGATCTCGTGGATGCGGTCGCCTCGCCGGGCAACAACGAGCGGCTTCAGTTCGCCCGCCAGGTGATCGAGCGCCGCGGACTCGCCGTCCAGACGACGGAGGACCGCGCCGCGCTTCGCGAGTTCTTCACGGCTGGCCTGGCCCGGCTGGCGGAGTACGAGGCGCTGTTCGGTTCCCTCGATGCGGCCAGGGCGAGAGGCGAGAGGGAAGCCGAGCGAGTGGAGCGCGCCACGGTCTTCCGCGATCGTGGCATCGCACCGGATACGTCTCTGGTTTCCAGCTACGCCATCGACGAGGCGTTGCAGGCCATGAAGAGCCAGGGGCGGCTCGAGCCCGGCGGCGTCCGGCGTATTGCGATTATCGGTCCCGGTCTTGACTTCGCCGACAAGCGGGAAGGATTCGACTTCTACCCCCAGCAGACCATTCAGCCCTTCGCCGTGCTCGATTCACTGGCGCGTCTCGGCTTGGGAGCCGTGGGAAGCCTGGAGGTGACGACTTTCGATGTAAGCGCGCGCGTGAACGACCACCTGGCAGGAGCGAGCCAGCGCTCGGCTCGAGGCGAGCCATACGTCGTCCATGTGACGGTCCCTGCGCCACCGGCGGGTGTCACCGGACCCTTCGCGGACTATTGGGAGCGTTTTGGCGACGCCATCGGGAGTCCTGGTGCGGCGGCCAGGGTTCCAGCGACGGTGGCGCGGATTCGGGTGAAGGCAGTAATCATGCCTCCAGCGGCCGTCCAGGGGGTGAGTCCTCACGACACCAACGCCGTGCTGCAGCCCCTGCTCTCCGGGTCGGGCCATGAGGGGCCGTTCGACCTCATCGTAGCCACCAATGTCCTGGTCTACTACGGCGTCTTCGAGCAGTCGCTGCTGCTCTTCAACGTCAGTCAAGCCCTGAGGCCGGGTGGCATCTTTCTCTCGAATACCGACGCGTTCGTGTTGCCCTCCATTCCGCTCGCACAAGTGGGCTACACCGACGCGATTGCCACCACGGCTCCAACGAGCGGGGATCGTATCTACTGGTACGAGCGCCAGTAGTTCGACGATTGTTCCGTCGGTTCAGGGCGTGGGTGGTGCCGGCATGCCGCCCGTTCAGCCTGCCCACGCTGGTCGGCCGTATCGACGAGCTGTTCGGCCTTGCCGCGCCTGTGCAGGCAGCCGCCGGTGCGCCCGCCCCCGGCACGTCCGCCTAGCTTCAGCCAGCCAAACCTTCCGCCAACGCCTTGGTCACCTCGCCGGCCGGCGCCTCGCGGCACCCGCTGGCGTTCTGTCCCGACCACAACGGCGAGAAGTCGCCGCTGCCGCCGGCTTCCGCGCGCGCCCGCAGCGGCGCGATGGCCGCTGCCGCCAGGGGAAACGCGGGAGCGGCCGCACTCATCGGACCCAGCTCGCGCATCAGTCGATTCACGATGCCGCGCGCCGGCCGTCCGCTGAACAGGTTGGTCAAGACCGTGACGCGGGCCGCGTCGCCGGCGAGTGCGGCGCGATGGATCGGGTTCGTGGTGGCCTCCGGGCACAGCAAGTAGGCCGTGCCCACTTGCACCGCCGACGCGCCCAGGGCCATTGCCGCGGCCACGCCGCGAGCGTCGGCAATGCCGCCGGCCGCGATGACCGGCACGCGCACGGCGTTGACGATCTGCGGCACCAGCGCCATCGTGCCCAGCTGTGCGGCGAGATCGTCGGACAGGAAGTGGCCGCGATGGCCGCCGGCTTCCAGGCCCTGCGCAATGACGGCATCGACGCCGTGGGCCTCGAGCCACAGCGCCTCGTCGACGGTGGTGGCTGACGACAGCACGCGCGCGCCCCACGTCTTGACGCGCGCCAGCAGGTCGGCGGACGGCAGGCCGAAGTGGAAGCTCACGACCTCGGGACGGAACGCCTCCAGCGCATCCGCGGCCTCGGCCGAGAACGGGCGGCGTCCCGCCCCGGCGGCGATCGCCTCCGGGTCGATGCCGAACTCGGCGTAGTAGGGTGCCAGCGCCCTGCGCCATGACGCCTCGCGCTGCGCATCAGGTGCAGGCACCGCGTGACAGAAGAAGTTGACGTTCACCGGCCCCGGCGCCTGGCGGCGGATGGCTTCCAGTTCTCGTGTCATGCCATCGGCATCGAGCATCGCGCACGGGAGCGAGCCGAGACCGCCCGCCTGAGACACGGCCACGGCCAGCGCACTGCCTTGCGATCCGGCCATCGGTGCCTGGATGAGAGGAAATTCGGTTTCGAAGAGACCTTGAACGGGCATGGGCCGGAATGGGAAGGACCATCCGAATCTTAGCGAACGCGGCGGTCCCCGGGGTAGTTGCGAGCCGCGTACTGAACCTCAGCCTCAGACTGACTTATAGCAGCGGTGGAATCCCGTTCCATGAGGGCGTCGGATCTGGCATATTTGAGTGTGGGAACGGTGCGCATCCGGGAAGCAATTGTCCTGACCGTGGCAGCGGCCGTCTGGTCGTCCGCCGTGATTGGCGGTGCCGGCCGACCTCAGGGACGGCCGGATGCACCCGCTCCGGCGACGTCTGCGTCGCGCGATGCCGCTGCGGCCCCCGACGCGCTGCTGGCGCAGTACTGCGTCACCTGCCACAGTGCCCGCCTCAAGTCCGGCGGCCTTACCCTCGAATCCGCCGACCTGACCCGCGCGGCCGATCACCCCGAGGTGTGGGAGAAAGTCGCGCGCAAGGTGCGGGCGGGCCTGATGCCGCCGCCCGGGGCGCGCCGGCCGGCCGGCGATGCCCTGCAGCAGATGGTGTCATGGCTCGAAAGCACGCTGGACCGCGCCGCGGTCCAGCGGCCGTTTGCGGGTCGACCGCTCCTGCATCGGCTGAACCGGTCCGAGTATCAGAACGCGGTCCGCGATCTGCTGGCGCTCGACGTGGATGCGGCGGCGCTGCTGCCGCCCGACGACTCGGCCTACGGCTTCGACAACATCTCGGACGTGCTCGGGGTCTCGCCGTCGCTGCAGGAGCGATACCTCAGCGCCGCGGCGCAGATTAGCGCCTTGGCCGTCGGCGATCCAGGCATTCGAGCCGGCAGCGCCACCTATCGCGTGCCGCAGGATTTGTCGCAGAACCAGCACGTGGAAGGGCTGCCTCTGGGTACGGTGGGCGGCCTGCGTGTGCAGCACACGTTTCCGCTCGACGCCGAGTACCAGTTCGACACCAAGCTGTATCGGACGAACCTGAACATCGTGCGGGGATTGCAGTATCCCAGCGACTTCGAAATCGCCATCGACGGGCGGACGGTTCACCGGGTGACCATCGGCGGCATGGACGACCTGGCGAAGCTGTTCGACAAGCCCACCGACACGAGCGATGCCGTCGAACTGCGCATGCGGGCGCGTGTCAAGGTGCCGGCCGGCCCCCACGTGGTGACGGCGGCGTTCATCGACAACATGCCCGTGAAGGATGCCGTGCGGCTGCAGCCGTTCCTGCGCGCGTCGGCGGACAACTTCGACTGGGCGGGGTGGCCGCACATCCAGACCTTGGCCGTCACCGGGCCGTTTGGTGCCCCGTTCAGCGCCGCCGCGTCCGGCGACACACCGAGCCGCCGCGAAATATTCCGGTGCCGGCCGGCCTCGCGTGCCGCCGAACGCGCCTGTGCCGAACAGATCCTGGGCCGATTGGCGCGCCGGGCCTACCGCCAACCGGTGGGTGCGTCGGAACTGGCGCCGATTATGGAGTTCTACGAGGCCGGGCGCAGGCAGGGCACCTTCGAGGCGGGGATCCAGCGCGGCCTGCAGCGCATTCTGGCCAGTCCGCGGTTCGTGTTCCGGAGCGAGCGCGACCCGGAGAGCGCCGAGCCGGGCACGCTTCATCAAGTCTCCGACGTCGAACTGGCCTCGCGGCTCTCGTTCTTCCTGTGGAGCAGCATGCCCGACGAGGAGTTGCTGACGGCGGCGGAGCGCGGCACGCTCAGCCGTCCCGCCGTGCTCGAACAGCAGGTCCGGCGGATGTTGGCCGATCGACGGGCGGACGCCCTGGTCTCGAACTTCGCCGGCCAATGGCTGCACTTGCGCAACGTGCGCAGCGTGCTGCCCAACTCCGACGAATTCCCCGACTTCGACGACAACCTCCGCCAGGCGTTCCGGCGTGAGACCGAACTGCTCTTCGACAGCGTGCTTCGCGAGGATCGCAGCGCCCTCGACCTGCTGCGCGCCGATTTCACCTTCGTCAACGAACGGCTGGCGCGTCACTACGGCATTCCGAACGTCTACGGTAGCCGCTTCCGCCGCGTCGCCGTGACCGACGAGACCCGCCGGGGCTTGCTGGGTCACGGCAGCATCCTGGCTGTGACGTCGCACGCCGAACGTACGTCGCCGGTGCTGCGCGGGAAGTGGGTGCTCGAAAATCTGTTGGGCCTGCCCGTGCCACCGCCACCGCCCGATGTGCCGTCGCTCGACGCCAAGGCGTCGGGCGCGCCCAGGACGCTGCGCGAACAGCTGGCCGAGCATCGGGCCAGCCCGGTGTGCGCCGGCTGTCACCGCGTGATGGATCCGGTGGGCTTCGCGCTCGAAAATTTCGATGCGGTGGGGGCGTGGCGGACGCGTGAGCCCGGCGGGCCGATCGACGCCTCCGGCGAGCTGGCCGACGGCACGGTCATCAACGGCGTGGTGCAGCTGCGCGACGCCATCGTGCGCCGGCCCGATCTGTTCGTCAGCACGCTGACCGAGAAGATGCTGGTCTACGCGCTCGGCCGCGGTGTGGAGGCGCGTGACATGCCGGCCGTACGTAACATCGTGCGGGAGGCGGCGGGCCAGGACTACCGCATGTCGGCGATCGTGCTCGGCGTCGTCCGTAGCGTGCCGTTCCGGATGCGCATGAAGCCGGACGCCAACGATCCCCCGGTGCAGACGGCCCGGATCAACTGACGAGGACGTAGGAACCCTTATGTACATCACGCAGAAGCACCTGCCGCGGCGCCTCTTCCTGCGAGGGTTGGGCGTGGCCATCTCGCTGCCGCTCCTCGAAGCCATGCTGCCGGCCCTGACGCCGCTGGCCCGCGCCCAGGCCCGTCCCCGGATGCGCTTCGGAGCCGTCTACGTGCCCAACGGCGCCATCATGGAGCAGTGGATCCCGGCCGCCGTCGGGTCCGGTTTCGAGTTCACGCCGATCCTGAAGCCGCTCGAGCCGTTCAAGGACCAGGTCGTGGTGGTCTCCAACCTCACGCGCTCGCATCCGGGCAGCCAGGTCGGCGACCATGCGGTCAGCGCCGCCGGCTTTCTGACCGGCGTGTGGCCCAAGCGCACCGAGGCCGAGGACGTGCTGGCCAACACCAGCATCGACCAGGTGGTGGCCCGGCAGATCGGTCAGGACACCCCGTTTCCGTCGCTCGAGGTGGCCACGGAGGATTTCACCGGTTACGTCGGCGCGTGTTCGCCCGGTTTCAACTGCGCCTATCTGAACACCGTGTCGTGGAGCTCGCCGTCCACGCCGCTGCCGATGGACATCAACCCGCGCGTGGTGTTCGAGCGGATGTTCGGTCAGGCGGGTAGCCCCGCCGAACGGGCGGCGCGCACGCGAGACGAACGCAGCATGCTCGACTCGGTGACCGCGGAAGCGCGGCAGTTGCAGCAGGGCCTGGGCTCCCGTGACCGCCAGCGGGTGTCGCAGTATCTCGACAACCTGCGCGAGATCGAACGCCGCATCCAGCGCACGGAGTCGCGCAACCAGGCCAACGTCTCGCTGGAAACGCCGATTGGCGTGCCCGACTCCTTCGATGAACACGCCACCTTGATGTACGACCTGCTGGCCGTCGCCTACCAGGCCGACGTGACGCGCGTGTTCACCTTCATGCTGTCGCGCGAGCTCAGCCAGCGCACCTATCCCTACATTGGCGTGACCGAGCAGCACCACACCGTGTCGCACCACGGCAACAAGCCCGAGAACATCGCGCAGAACGTCAAGATCAACACCTACCACGCCGGTCTGTTCGCCAAGTTCCTGGCGACGCTGCAGGCCCTGCCCGATGGGGACGGGTCCGTGCTCGATCACTCGCTCATCGTCTACGGCGGCGGCATGGGCAATCCCAACGGCCACGCCAGCGATCCGCTGCCGGTGGTCGCGGTTGGGGGCGGCGTGGGGAAGGGTCACCGGCACCTGCAGGTCAAACCGCGGACGCCGATCGGCAACCTGTGGCTGGCGGTGGCCGACCGGTTCGGCGATCGCCTGGAGACGTTTGGGGACAGTGACGGCCGGGTCGAGGGCTTCGTTGCCTGAACGTCGCGGCGGCGGCCGGTGGTGGTTGGCGGGGCTGCCGCTGCTCGTCGTGGGCGCGCTCGCGCGGCTGGCCGGGCAGCCGGCACTGGCGCCGCTGTCTCAGGCCATACAGTCCGGTGACCACCGCCTGGTGCGTGCGATGCTCGCCAGGCCCGGCGAAGTGAAGGCGGTCGACGCCGATGGCACCACGCCGCTGCACTGGGCGGTGCGCGCCGACGACGTGGCGCTGGCCACGGCGCTCCTCAAGGCCGGCGCCAAGGCGCACGTCGCCAATCGTTACGGCGTCAGCCCGTTGTCGCTGGCCGCGACCAACGGCAACGTGGCGATCGTGGATCTGCTGTTGGCCGCCGGCGCCCAGGCGGAGGCCATCGTGTCCCGGGGCCAGACCATCCTGATGACCGCCGCCCGCGCCGGCAATGTCGACGTCGTGGCCCGGCTGATCGACAAGGGCGCCGACGTGAACGCGCGCGAGGATCAGCAGGGCGAGACCGCGTTGATGTGGGCTGCCTCCGAGGACCACGCCGGGGTGGTTCGGCTGCTGGTGTCGAAGGGCGCCGACGTCGCAGCGCGCTCGAAGGCCTTGAGCTTTCCCAAGGACCGCTTCGGCCTCGAGGGTGTGCTGACGATCCTGCCGCGCGGACACTGGACCGCGCTGATGTACGCGGCGCGCGACGGGGCCACCCAGGCCGCGCAGGCCCTGGTTGCAGCCGGAGCCGAGATCAACGCCGTGGATCCCGACGGCACCACCCCGCTCGTGCGCGCGATCTGGAACGCGCACTACGACACCGCCAAGGCGCTGCTGGCGGCCGGCGCCGATCCGAACCTGGCGGACACCTCCGGCATGGGCGCGCTGTACGCCGCGGTGGACATGAGTTCCCTGGGCGAGGTCTACGGCACGCCGCCACGGAAGGTCAAGGACGCGACGACCCCGCTCGAACTGGTGACACTGCTCCTCGCGAAGGGCGCACGGGTCGATGCCCGCCTCACGGCTGCCGCCCCGCAGCGCAACCACACACCGGGGGAACCGCTCCTGGGTGCCGGCACCACGCCGCTGATGCGCGCCGCGCGGCACGGCGACTTCGCGGTCATGAAAGTGCTGGTGGCGGCGGGCGCCGACGCCTCGCTGGCGCAACCCAACGGGACGACGGTGTTGATGCTGTCGTGCGGTGTCGGCCGCGGCCTGGGCGTCTTCGCCAAGGACGTCGGCACCGAAGCCGACCTGCTCGAAGGCGCCAAGGTGGTGCTGGCCCAAGGCGTCGACGTGAATGCCGCCAATGCCGCCGGACTGACCGCGTTGCACTATGCGGCGCAGGCCGGACTCAATTCGGTGGTCCGCGAGCTGGCGCGCCACGGCGCCCGGCTGGACGCCACCGACAAGCAGGGCCGCACGCCCGTCGACGTGGCCCTGGGCATGGGCAACCGCGGCCGCGCCGGCGGGCCGCCCGCGGTCTTTCCGCAGACGGCCGCGCTGCTGAAAGACCTGATGGCGGCCCCGGCGCCCCGCTAACCTTCCGGCACGGCCAACACCACGGCGTCCTTGGCCTTGAGGACCGCGCTGGCAATCCGGCCCGGCACGCCGTGTCCGCGTGCTCGCAGCCCCATGACGACCAGGCCGGCGTGTTCAGCCACGGCGGCGTGATCGATCGCGTCGTGCACGAGCCCCCGCCGCACCACGAGCCGGTCAGCCGTAGCGCCGAATTTCTGCGCTCGCTGCTGCAGTTCCTGCTCGGCCTGCCGATCGGTGATGGACGGGCCGGCCACGGTCATCAGCGTCAGCGGCTGCCTGGCGAGCGTCGCCAGCCGGCCGGCGATGGCCAGCTGCCGCTGGTTGCACTCGGCAAGATCGACCGCGGCCAGCACGGTGCCGGGCCGGAGCGTAACGGCGTCCGGCCCGAGGGTGACGATCTCAAGGGTGCCGGGCGGCACCAGCAGCGTCGCGCAGGCGGCTTCCTCCATGATGGCGGCGCTGGTCGAGCCCAGCAACCAGCGTGACAGCTCAGATCTCGAGTGCGTGCCGGCCACGATGAGATCGGCGCCCCCGTCGCGTGCCAGCGCGAGGATGGCGTCGGCGGGCTGGCCGACGGCCACGCGCACGACCTTGACGACGGGTTCCGCCACGTACGTCGCGCCGCGGGGGATGGTGTCCCGCAGCAGTGCCGTCACGGTGGCTTCCGCCTGCCGCGGCTCGATCGGCGAGACGGTGATCACCGTGAGACGCGCTCCCAGCGCGCCGGCGAAGCCGACGGCGTGACGCAGCACCCGGGGGGCGAGCGGCGAGAAATCGATGGCGCACAGGATCGACGTGAACGGGCTCATGCCGGCACCACGTGAACGTCGCTGCCGGGCTTGCCGTTTGGTATCACGACGGTCCGATCGCGCGGGATCGGGTTGCGCGAGCTCGCCGCCTTCGCGGCGACGGGCTTCCGGTCCGCGCGCGCCACCGCGCGGAGCGATTCGCGATCGGCCATCCAGGTATCGTCGAAGAACTGCACGAGTCCGGTCGCGAGGTCGTGTTTGGCACCGATGATCGCCAGTTTCCCGTCCTCGATCAGCTGTTCCAGGATGAGGCTGCGGTTGACGATGGTCTTCACGGACCGCCGGACGTTCAGGTCGGTCACGTTCTCGACGAACGCCGGGTTCTTCGACGTGCGCGCCGCCGGGTCCTGCGTCTGGCTTTCCTCGTAGACCGCGGGCTGAATCTTCGACAGTAGGTCCGTCAGGCTGCCCATCTCGACGTGGTCGCACGCCCCCTTGATGGCCCCGCAGCCGGAGTGGCCCAGGACGACGACCAGCTTCGAACCCGCCAGGCTGCAGGCGAACTCGAGGGAGCCGACGACGTCGGTGTTCACCACCGTTCCGGCGATGCGTACGGAGAAGATGTCACCGAGGCCCTGATCGAAGATCAGCTCGGACGACGTGCGGCTGTCGATGCAGCTCACGATGGTCGCGAACGGCCACTGGCCGTCACGGGTCTCGTTGGCCTGTTGCAACAGGTTGCGGTTGACCCGCAAGTTGTTGATGAACCGGACGTTCCCCTCTTTCAGGAACTCCAGTGCCCGCAGGGGCGTGATCGTAGCCTGGCTCTCGGACGTGTGGGCTCTCATAACGATAGAGCGGTCCTTTCTCCCAACTCACTACATGAGGCTCTCCGCGGGCGGACACACAGCTGTCCGTCGGAGATGCCCGATGGCCGCAGCACACGTCGGCAACGTGTGGCGACAAACCTGGACGAATGTCGAGGCTAGAGGGCGGGAGGGGCGCGGCCGGGCGGGGGAGGAACGGGGGCGGCCGGGTGGAACGGAGCGAGCGGGGGAACGTCGAGCAGCAACGAGCGGGTGAGCGGCGGCAGCACCGCCGCGCTGGCCACCAGGCGGCCCGGAGGAGCGTGCTTGTAGTGCTGGTCGGCCGAGAACCGCTCGACGGACGAGGTCTTGACGATGTCGCCGGTGTCGGCGCTGTCGGGTTCGTGATCGTCGGGACCGGTGAGTGCCGCGACCGCGGACGCAAGACGCGGGAAGCCCCCGCGGGTCGTCATCCGGGCCG
>JADMIO011718034.1_pt1 | contig 21675 bp, 13 predicted proteins | sample 8958161 | NCBI WGS metagenome assembly JADMIO01 (sample SAMN16585339, study PRJNA669376) | soil metagenome | isolation source: Crop rotation soil | place: USA: Cullars Rotation, Alabama | collected 2011
TACCATTGGCTAACACCGTTTGCTTATCTACGGGCAGCGCTACTTTATGAACGGGGAAGGTATTGTACTGGTTGCCATTTCCGGCCGATGCCAGGGACACATCGGTACCCACATAATCTTTCATCATCTGGTAAAGATCATAAAACCTGTTTTCGGGGAACTGCGGGTTGGCATTAAAGAATACTACATCGCGTTGGTTGCCCTCTAACTGATCAGGCGTCATGATAACATCAATAGGAGCGCTTTGATTTACTTTGTAGCGAAGCTCATTGATGTACCAGTCGGTTCCGAGGAGGCTGGTATTGATCACCCGTATATCAGGGCGAATACCTTCCACTTCCTGTGCGTACCATAGTGGATAAGTGTCGTTATCGCCAAAAGTGAAAAGTATGGCATTAGGCGCACAGCTTTCCAAATAATCTTTGGCAAGATCGCGTGCCAGCACTTTTTTGCTGCGGTCATGGTCATCCCATTCCTGCTGTCCCATTAGAACGGGAACAGCTAAAGTGACAAGAATAGCTGCATAAGTAATAGCAGAGCCTGATTTAAGCGCTTTGAAAATATAGGGTAATCCTCCGGCTATTGCGGCAAATAAAACCGCAAAACCAATACCTAATCCGGGCCCACCGCCGGCACTCACTGCACCCAATAAAAACAGCACTGCAAATACGCCACCGGAAATAAGTATGGAGTTTAATAGTTTCTGATCCCAGTTAGAGGCCAGGTCTATAAAATATGGAACTGCCAGACCGATCCAAACGGCGAATGCGTAAAATGATCCTACGTAAGCATAATCACGTTCGCGGGGTTGATAACCTGCCTGGTTTAAGTAGATTACAATAGCAAATCCTGTAAAGAAGAAAAGAAAGAAATTCACCAGCGCATCACTGCCTTTTTTGCGGAAGTGGTAGAACATGCCCACAAGGCCTAATATGAAAGGCAGCATGAATAAAGTATTGTGGGCTTTATTATTTTTCATACTGTCTGGCAAATAAGTCTGATTGCCATACATGGCGTTATCCATAACAGAAATACCGGTGATCCAGTTGCCATCGCGTACGTTGCCTGCATATAGCCCCTGCAGGTCATCCTGTTTGCCGCTGAAATTCCAGAAGAAATAACGCAGGTACATGAAGTAATTCTGGTAGGAAACAAAAAAACGGATATTATCCATGAATGTAGGCGCCCTTTCATATGTGCCATCCTGGTTTTTTTGAATGCCCATAAACACAGCATAATAGTCTGCATGGTTCTGGTCGTTGCTGGCATCCCACATACGCGGGAAGACCATTTTATCTTCTTTATTATAAATGTATTTGTAACTGCGTACAACTTTTATATACTTGTCCTTACTTTTCTGGTAAGAATATTCTTCTTTTGAGCTTATAGGGGAAGCTGTAAATTTTTGACCGTAAAGAATCGGGAAATCACCGTATTGGTCACGGCCCAAATATCCAACCAGGCTCATTGGGTTGTCCACATTGTACATGTCTACTGCGGGATCAGCATTGCTGCGGATAAGTGTAGTGAAATAAGAACTATAACCGATCAACATAAATGCCAGGCACCAGAGGCCTAAGCGCATATAATACCAACTTTTCCTGGCTGCCCAGCGAAGTCCAAACCATATGGCAAAAGCCACCAACACAAAAAATGTGGTCAGACCGGATGAGAAAGGCATGTGCAGGGAATTCACAAAAAAGATGTCAAAATAACCGGCTGCCTTAATGGAAACTTGTATCACCCCAACCTGTACAATTCCTACAAGGATAATTCCTATGATAAAGAATATGTACATACCGCCATAGTAATCCTTGCGGTCTTTTTTAAAACCTTCAACAAGAAATAACAGGCCTATTGCTGCAGCAGTTCCCAAAAGAATTAACCCTGCAACCGTGGCATCCATAGGGATGCCCCTGTCACTATCAGCCTGCGTACTGGCACTTACCAGGGCCACAATAAACCCTAAAACGCCACCAATTAAGGCCAGTCGTATGAAATATTTTCTTATTACGCCATAATTAAAATGTTCACGCTTTCGGAAATAATATACCATTACTATAGCGGGTATAGTCAAAAGGTTTAACAAGTGCACTCCAATTGACAAACCCATCAGGAAGAATATCAGGACAATCCATCTGTCAGCACCCGGTTCATCAGCTGTATGCTCCCATTTAAGAATGGCCCAGAATACTATCGCGGTAAAGAAAGAACTCATCGCGTACACTTCACCTTCTACAGCGCTGTACCAGAATGAATCTGTAAATGTATAAGCCAAAGCGCCAACAATGCCTGCACCCATAATGCCAATCAATTGCAGCTTGGTGAGTTCATTGTTATTCTTACGATCTCCCAGTGCAATGCGGCGGGCAAAATGCGTTACCGTCCAGAATAAGAACAAAATAGTGAAACCGCTGGCCAGCGCATTCATTACGTTCACAGCCTTTGCCGCAGTCAGCGGGTTATCGCCAAATAACACGATAAATACCCTCCCTACCAGTACAAATAAAGGAGCGCCGGGCGGGTGAGGGATCTGCACTTTAAAAGCGCTGCTTACAAATTCGCCGCAATCCCATAAGCTACCGCCTGCTTCACTGGTCATGATATAAACAGTACAGGCGATCAAACAAACAATCCAGCCTGTAATATTATTGATGCGCTTAAAGTTCATGTAAGAATTTTTGAATGGTCCTGGTTTTTAAAATGGCAGCAAACCTAATGTAAACAATCGAAAAAGGAAAAAGTGATTATTTTTTTAAGAATTGTTTGCAGGTAAAGATGTATATGCAGTAATGGCGGCTACTGAAGTTGCTGGAAATCAAGTACAAATTTATATTTCCTTTTCTTATCTTTCATTCGCATAAATTTTTATATGGCTGTTATTATTGACTATGAAGACCGGTACCTTGAAGACTTCCGTCGGCTGAACCTGGAGTGGCTCGAGCAATTTAATCTTACGGAAACCCACGATCTTGAGATCCTGGATCACCCGAGGGAAAATGTGATTGATCGGGGAGGATTTATTTTCCTGCTGCGGGAAGAAGATGTTATCATAGGCACAGCAGGTATTTTTAAAATAAATGACCGGGAATATGAACTCATCAAAATGTCTGTTGCGCCGGAGCATCGTGGAAAAAAATTTGGCGACATGCTCCTTGCAAAATGTATCAGCAAAGCCAAAGAGATAAATGCCTCAAAGCTCATCCTGTTCTCAAACAGTAACCTGCAAACGGCTATACGGCTGTATGAAAAAGTTGGCTTCAGGCATGTTGAAGTGATTGATGCGCCTTTTAAAACAGCAGATATCAAAATGGAATTATTGCTGTAAACAGCCAAATGTTTAGGGATTGCTAAAATGAAACCACTTTACATAAAAAAATGACCAAAGCTTGGATTATTACGAAACTTTCGTAGTTTTACGAAAAATTCGTAGATGGAGAAATTGTCGTTACAGGAAGAAGAATTGATGCAGGTGATCTGGCAATACGGCGAAGGTTCCGTAAAAACTTTTTTACAGGAATTGCCTGATCCCAAACCGCCTTACACCACCGTCGCTTCTACTATAAAAAATCTTGAAAAGAAAGGATATGTGACCAGCCGCCTGTTGGGTAACACTTTTATTTATTCACCGGCAGTTACAGAAGAAAGTTACAAACAGGCTTTTATGCAGGGTTTTATCCGTAATTATTTTAATAACTCTTATAAAGAGATGGTGAATTTTTTTGTAGAACAAAAGAAATTAAAATCAAAAGACCTGCAGGATATAATTGAAATGATTGAAAATAAAGACATCAAAAAATAGATCGCATGCTTACACTTTTCGATTACATGATAAAGATATCTGCTTGTTACGCAGCAGTATACCTTTTTTATTGGTTAGTGCTGAGGCGCCTTACCAATTACAAGAGCAATCGTTTTTATTTGTTGATCACAGCGTTGTTTGCTTTTGTATTGCCCTTATTACGGTTAGACCTTTTTATCAGTCCGCAAACGGTTAGTCAATCAAACTTCATCAATCGAATACCTTCTTTGCATATTGAAACAGCAACGAATGCCTATGTACCCGGCGAACATTCTTATGGTATGCCATTCATACTGGTATCATTATTTATAGGTGGCATTGTCGTTTGCCTTTCTTATTTTTTTGTGCAGCTTATTTCTTTTAAAAGAATTACTGCCCGCGCCGGTTTAATAAATACAATACAAGGCATCAGGCTATATCATTTGGATATGGATATAATGCCTTTTTCATTTGGTAAAGCTGTATACGTAAACAAGCATAAGCATTCGCCACTTGAACTGGATGATATCATCCAACATGAATCTGTTCATGCATCGCAGCATCATACGGTTGATGTAATGATAGCTGAGTTCGTTTGCATGCTTAACTGGTATAATCCTTTTGTTTGGCTTATTAAACATTCGATCAAACAAAACCTCGAATTCCTGGCGGATGATACTGTAATAAAAAATGGCGCTGATAAAAAGACCTATCAATACCTGTTATTGAAAGTAACGGGCTATTCGCCGTTAAACATTGCAAGCAGTTTTAAATTGTCTTCACTCAAACAGCGTATTTATATGATGAATAAAACACGAACATCGCAAAGACATTTATTAAAGCTGCTGTTTGTATTGCCATTGATTGCCGTGATGATGCTTGCGTTCAGGGATAATGGCGTACCTACTGCCAACACCATAAAATACAACACCAGGGAAGAAAAATTTATGTTGACTGAACTTTCTTATAACATTCCCGATGCGAATGTGGATATGATAGTGAAGAAAGCTCAGGATGCAAGTTTATTAGAGGTGGGTAAACCTTTTACCATCACAACCATAAAAGATGAAAGAGACAGGCTCAAAACATTGCTCGAAAAGAATGGATATAATAACATCAGCAGCAATGCGATCAGTTTTCTTATCGATTCATCACTGGTGAATAACAGTTTTGCCGTGCAGGTTAATATTGACCTGCAACGAAAAAAATTATCATTCAATAATTCAAATAAGCAAACAAACAATATAACAGCAAACCACCGTTCCACATATTTTCATTCAATAACAAATGACAATCGTGCGGCTGCTTCAGATAATGTTTTAAAAACATAGCAGTCAAATAAAGATTCAAACGGCTTTATATTACTCATATATCTCTTTTTAAAAATGCATGTAAAAAGAGTCAGTAAACTATTGTCCAAAAAAGAAACGCCTTTAGCCATTTGTTTTGATAAGGGCTGAGGTAAGGTCTAAAACCTGGTTACATGAAATCTAAACATTCATCTTCCAACGCCATATCAGCGGTTGCAGATGCAGCAAACATTAAGGAAATAAACCTGGCTAATAATATTGAAGCATCTCCTAAAAAACATTTGAAGAAAAGTATCAGCTTTAATCACCTCAACAACATTACGGGATGGGTAATGTGTTTCCTGGCCTCCACGGTTTACATCATGACCAGCGAGGCTGGTGGCAGTTTCTGGGATTGCGGGGAATTTGTAAGCAGTTGTTATAAAGTACAGATACCACATCCGCCCGGTGCGCCCATGTTTATTTTATTGGGCAGGATCTTTATTGTTTTGTTCGGTGACAATCCAATGACTGCAGCCAAAGCAGTAAATATTATGAGCGCGTTGGCCAGCGGTTTTACTATCATGTTTTTGTTTTGGACGATCACTTATTTCGCAAGAAAGATTATACAACGTGATGCCTTAAAGGAATTAAACGCATTACAACAATGGAGTATTATGGCTGCAGGTGTTGTAGGCGCCCTGGCAGGCACATTTACAGACTCCTTCTGGTATAGTGCAGTGGAAGGCGAGGTATATGCGATGAGCTCATTTTTTACTGCTATTGTTTTCTGGGCAGCCTTGAAATGGGAACGCGTTGCAGACGATCCCGGTGCAGACAGATGGCTTATTTTTATTTTCTTCATGATCGGTCTCTCCATTGGCGTTCACCTCTTGTGTTTGCTTTGTATCCCTGCTATTGTGATGATCTATTATTTCAGGAGAAGATCATCTTTTAAGTATCCCGTCATCAGGAAATATTTTATGCGTGTCGTGTTGTTTGCCGGAATCGCAACTTTTATACTTGCACTGGCTGCTGCACAATCAGGCGCTGACACACAGAGAGGTATTCCTGCAGATAATACTGTTGCCGGACTGATCTTGCTTGCCACCATCACCGCGATCGGCTTATTATTCCTGGTAGAACGTATCAAAAAAAGCAGCAAAGAACTGTACGGAGGCATTTACATATTCATGGTAATTGGTGTGGCAATATTTGGTTTGATATTAAAAGGTGTGATACAATATTCCATTAAAGCTGCAGGCGCATTCGATATATTTTTTGTGAATGATCTTGGCCTGCCTTTCTTCTCCGGGTTTGCTTTCTTTTTTCTATTAGTGGCCGTTGCTATTTGGTGGGGCTTGCATTTATCAGAGCGAAAGAATCTAATGCATGTGCGTCTTGCATTATGGTGTATTGCGTTTACCCTGATCGGTTACAGCACTTATGTTACAACACTTATACGCAGCAACGCAGATCCTTCCATCGATATGTTCAACGTAGATAACCCCCAGGCGCTGGAAGGTTATCTTGGAAGAGATCAGTATGGAGATTTTCCTTTGTTGTATGGACAGAATTTTAATGCACAACCTGCAAATTATTCCTATAGCGAAATGAAATATGAAAAGGGTGATCATAAGTATATAGCTGCGGGTAAAGATCTTGATTATGTTTTTCTGCCAAAGGATAAGATGGTCTTTCCCAGAATGTGGGATATGTCCAACGATCAAAACCATGCAGACTATTATGCATTCTTTGCGGGGATTGGAAAGAACCAGGATGGAACGTATGAACGCAGTCCTACCTTTATTGAGAATCTCCGTTTCCTTCTCAGCTACCAAACTTATTTTATGTACATCCGTTACTTTCTCTGGAACTTCAGCGGTAAACAAAATGATGTACAGGGTGTGTTCCCCGGTAATGTAAGAGACGGCAACTGGATAACAGGCATACCTGTTATTGATAATATTTTATACGGAGATCAAAGCATGATGCCCGATAGTTTGCAGCACAGCAAAGGGCATAACGTTATGTATATGTTACCTTTTGTTTTGGGCATCATCGGTATGTTATACCAGGCAAAGAGGAAAGGCAGTGATGTGTTGGTGAATCTTTTACTTTTTCTCTCTACCGGTTTCGCTATTGTAATTTATATCAATCAACCTGGCTACCAGCCCCGCGAACGTGATTATGCTTATGCTGGCTCTTTCTATGTTTTTGCCATATGGATAGGGTTGGCAGTATTATATTTTATTGAGCTTGCAGCAGCATGGAATAAAAAGCTTTTAAAAGATGTATTGATGAATGCAGTCGCTATAAGCGCTATACTAATGATCTTTATTATGATCGCAGGTTATGGTGCAGCCGCAGGCATCACCGTTGGCATTACCACATTTGTGTTGATCGCATTGATCGCTGCTGGTCTGCCTTACACATTGAAGCGCTTAAAAAGTAAAAAGGCGATCGTTATAACGGTCTTTACAGTTACATTACTTGTGCCCGTCTTAATGGGTGTACAGGAATGGGATGATCATGACCGGAGTAAGAAACAATTGGCAAGAGACATTGCAAGAGATTACCTGGAAAGTTGTGCACCCAATGCCATCCTTTTTACACTGGGCGACAATGATACTTACCCGTTATGGTATGCGCAGGAAGTAGAAGGCGTTCGTCCTGATGTGCGTATCATCATTACAACCCTTCTCGGTACAGACTGGATGTTGAATGAGTTAAGACATAAAGTAAACAACAGCGATGCAGTGGACGTAATATGGACACCTGAACAGATACAGGGCCACAAAAGAGACTATATTTTTTACCAGCCGCAGCCACAGTTTCCCAACAATAGATATTATGACCTGTACGAGATGATGAAAAACTGGGCAGGCAGTGATGATGCTTCTAAAATGGTGGATAGGGGTGATGGTAACCCCATTAACACTTTTCCTGTACGCAGAGTGGCTGTGCCTGTTGATACAGCATTAGTGCGTGCTAACGGAACTGTAAATTCGGATGACAAAGTGGTGGATGCCATGCGTTTTGAGCTGCCGGATAAAAACGCGTTATTTAAAAATGACCTTGCCATTCTTAACATCATTGCAGCCAATAAATGGAAAAGGCCAATATACTTTACCATGCCTTATAACGGTCTTGGTTTTGGAAATTATCTGCGCCGCGATGGTATGGCCTACCGGTTGATTCCTGCAGAAAATCCAACAGTTAATACCGGCAAAATGTATGATCTTGTTATGGATCAGAAAAAATGGAGCTATGGAAATGCTCAATTAAAAAATGTGTATTATGACGAAATAAACCGCTCTCAATTGCTTGGTATTCGTAATGCCGATCTTGCACTTGCCTTTGATCTCATCGCTGCGAACAAATTAACCGAGGCGAAAAATATTTTGGAACATGATGATAAAATGGTTCTCGAAGAAAACCTGCCTTATGGCATGACATCCGGTAATAACAGTCATAACCGTATTTCTCTTGGTCTTTTAGAAGCCAGTTACCGTTGCGGCAACACAAAACTGGCAACAAAAATTGCTGGTTCTGTTCAAAAGGATCTGTTGCAACAGCGGCGTTATTATCAATCTTTGGATGAGGACAAGAAGGCAAGCCTGCAATATGAAAATTCAGCAAACGAAAGTTTGTTACAAATGTTGAATGAGATCAATAAAAATTTTACAACAAAAAAGAATGTGTTAGATTAGGTTATGGTAAGGTGCACAAAGAAGTCGTTAATAAGAATAACCATTCTTTATAGGACGAATCTGTTTTTTGCCGGCTCTTTGTTTTCAATCATACTGCTATTTGTTCTTAACATCTACCTATCAATTTACGAACCTTAATAGGTAGAGATCACTGCCCGGTGTGTGCTGCGGAACACCGCTAACGAAATAGCAAGAGTAAAAAAATTAACTAATATTGCGCTTTTTCCAAAAAGAAGAGTAATGTTAAATACCCGGGAAAAATTTTATAAGGATAATGTACTTAAGTTTATTTCTGATAAAGACGCATCAATACTTATTTGTGGCGCAGGCCCGACCGACAAAAGCATTTTTGAGCTCTGCGGATTTAGAAATGTAACAATTTCTAATATTAACCCAGGTATGATTAGTTATCCATGGGCTCCTTATCAATGGGCTTGTGAAGATGCAGAATCTTTATCGTATGCAGACAATTCTTTCGATTATGTTGTGATACATGAAGCCATTCATCATGCATCTTTGCCACATCTTGTAATTACAGAAATGTATCGCGTAGCAAGAAAAGGGGTGTTGGCTATTGAAGCAAAAGATTCTTTCGTTATGCGTTTATTGATCAGGTTAGATATTACCCAGGATTATGAGTACGCAGGTGTTTATCACAATAACTGCCAGGGAGGTGTTAATAACACAGAAATTCCAAATTTTATATATCGCTGGACAGAAAGAGAAATAGAAAAAACAATAAAATCGTATGCCCCATTCTCCAAACATACATTTGCTTACAGTTACGGAACCGGTTTCCCTTTTGTGTTGAAGTTTGACAGAAAAGCATGGCTGAAATATATTCTTATAAAAACCGCACAACCGTTCTTTTTCCTGTTCACCAAGATGTTCCGGGGCCAACAGAATTTATTTGCCTTTTATATTTCAAAGCCGGGCATTCCTGAAGATTTATACCCATGGGTCCGGTTTGATGAGGAAACCAATCAATTAAGATTTAATAAAGAATGGGGTTTAAAAAAGTATGGAAGATAACTGTACTTCTGCTCTCCTTTAGACCCGAAAAGTTGCTCTTGCAAAGCAAACGGAAGTTTACATTTTAAATATCCCTGTCACCAACTCAATTATAGCAAACCTTGGATACAAACGGGAAGGGATTCGCAGAAAACCTGTCTCATCTTGATTCAATTGCCCAAGTTATAAAAAGAACGATGATATTAGAGTTGTACTGTATAAGAAATGCCCGACGCTGTTATTAATGAACTATTGATAACGTAGTGCTGACTTTACATTGTTGCTTTGCCACCCGGCAATAGTGCCTTTTCCCTTTTAAAATCTGCGGGCATACAACGGAGCTGGTTTCTGCTTCAAGGGCGGCTTACGTTGAAAAAAAGTATTGCGGTTTGCTGAAAAGATCCCTGTTTTAATTTGGTAGTACTTTCCCTGTACGTATTACTTTAGTATATTTGTACAACAATTTAAGAATATGGAAACATCAGTGTTGACAGTTAAAGGACAGTTACTGATTCCTAAGCGCATCAGGAATAAATATGGAATTAAACCTGGTGTTAAAGTGATTTTTGAAGAAACTGAAAGCGGTGTTGCTATTCGCCCAATGAATGAAAGCTATTTCAAATCTTATATGGGGATATTAAAATCAACAGGGGATTTAAAAGATGATATGCGGCGATTTAAAGCGGAAGAAAAGAAGCTGGAAGAAAGAAAACTGCGTTTGGCATCTAAACCTAAAAAAGCAAAATAATAATGGCATCTTTTGTATTAGACAGCTATGCTTTGCTTGCTTTTTTCAGGAACGAAGAAGGTGGTGAAAAGATTGAGCAATTGCTGAACGATGCAGCGGCAAATAAGCACGAACTATATATAACATGTATTAATGCCGGTGAAGTTTATTATATGAGCTCGAGAAAGGATGGTGTTACCAAAGCTGAACTTGCATGGAAAGCCATGCGCCAATTTCCTATTCATATAATTGACACTGACGTTGAATTTACATTGGCTGCAGCCAAAATGAAAGCAAAATACCCCATTTCATATGCTGATGCTTTTGCAGCAGCACTTACTATTAAAAAAAAAGCAACCTTGATTACCGGAGATAATGAGTTTGATACACTGGTTGGCGAAACAGGTTTTAAGGTGTGGTATTTGTAAAAGTTAGAAGGATACGCAGTCTATAAAGAAATGCTTGCGTATTAGGTCATAACATAAGCCCCATACCGTGTCTTTAACGCAGATAGTAAGGCTTGTATTATAACGTGATTGGCTTGACTTAATTAAAAAGTATTTGAGAAAAAAACAATGTAAAAAAACGAAACTGTATGCGTATTATCTGTGCAGAATTCGATCAACATTTATTGTAAGAACTCAAACCTGAACGATGAAGATAAGCTAGTAAGAGCATAGTTACTTATGTAGTTATTTTCGGGGAAGATTTATGAAGATATGCATTGGCATCATGTTCTATTGCTCCTTGCGGCAACCACTGCCACCATATACCAAGTGTTTTTTTAATATTGTTTGTATAGAATGCGGGCAACTGTTTTGTTTCTCCTTCAAAATAGGCTCTGAAATTGCGGTCTTCCGCGAGATTTCTGCGCACCTGCCGGTAAAATTTTAAACGCCCATGCCCCTCATTTGAAATAGCTCTCATAAAATTCATCCATCTGCTGGTATAAGTTTTTGTTGCTAAAAAACGTCTATATATCGCTTTTGCAGAAAAAGTATAGGCAGTAAGATCAATTACTTTATCATAGAAGTTTAGCCACTCATAGTTTTTGGGTTTAATATTCATGGCAAGATGGTTATTAAGGAAGTGGAACGGAAAGCCAAGCACGCGGTTTTGCCGCTGGTATTCAAGATTAAGCGGAGCAGCTTCTCCAAAAGCACTCAGCAATGAATAACCCGGAAATGCCGCAGGTGATTTATCTACAAAACGTTTGGTTAATTCAAAAGGCTCGTCTCCTGAGTCGCTATCAAGCCCGAGCACAAAATTTGTTTGAATATAAGGGATATACTGAAACATCATGTTTACATGAGCTGATATGCGATTGAGTTTTTCTTCGCCTGCTATGTGTGAAGTCTTTGATTTGTTACCCAACTCATACCATGATTCTATGCCCGGCAACATCGCTTCAAACCCGTTTTGTTGCATGTGCTTAAGATGTCCCTCCGTAAGAATTGAAAGGCTGCTTTCCGCAATAAAACGAAAACTTTTTGCCGGTGCAGCAGAAGCGATTGCCTGCATATTCTCTTCAAAGCGAACACCGAAATTCGGATCATGCCATACAACAAGAGGCCGCTTGAATTTTGTAAGCAGGAAACGCAGATCCTTTTGAATGGTTTCAAAATTCAGGGTTTGATAAGGAACAGTTGAATCAATACAAAATGAACAGGTATAAGGACAACCGAGACTACCGATCATCGGTACAATTTTAAGAAAAGGCGCTTTTTTTAAAGTAGGCTCAATAAATTTCCAACGCTCTTCCACACCCGGAAGCATGGATGGCTGTTGTTTTGCCGAAAGTTGTATTCCTGTTTTGCGATGCGGTACGCAATTATTAAGCACTTCAATGATCGTTGACTTGTGTGTAAAACCAAGCACGTAATCAAAATATTTAACAGCATCATCCGGATAGCAACGTGCATGGGGACCGCCCAACACAGTTACAGCGCCCTTACTGCGGAAAAAATTGCTGAGTGAATAAGCCAGTAAAGCTGCCTGTGTAAAAGAACAGATAAATACAAGATCGACATCTTTTGGTAATTCTTTGCTCAGATCTTCAAGGCCTGTATAACAGATCATCTTTACATTGTGGCCTTCCTGTTCACACCATGTGGCAACAACCTGCGGCATAATGCTGGCAAGGTTTGCATGCATTATGCGCGCCCACAAAGTGTGGGCAGGGCCTTTGCTTACCAGGTCAATAACTCCGATATTTAACTTTGGCATATTTAATTATTAAATGGTGTGTTTACCGAAAACCTCTTAATGATATGTAATATTATCTAATTAGTTTGATATGGCGTCTCTGATCATGTTATTTATTGCAGAGAGGTTTAAACATTAATTTGGATGAATGAAGTGCACGTTATTAATATAGGTCTCGCGGCAAAAGCCCAAAACCTTTAACGAAGCCTCTGGTTAAGACATTCCTACACCAGTTTCATATTCACCGGATCCCATTTAATGATCTTCTTTTGAAAATAGCTTTCATTGCAGGACAACGCAGGTGCGGCTGTTCTAAAACCAAACGTGGCATCTTCCACAACAGGTTTGCCTGTTCTCACCGAATCAAAGAAGTTGGTGAAATGATCTAAGTGATCGCTGTAACCGGGAGGTGCTTTAAAAACAATATCATCTTTAATTGTTTTTTTCCTTTGCTTTTCTGTCCATTTTGCATCATAGTCTTGCTGCATTTCAGTCTGAAGTGCTTTAGGGAAGGTGAATACAGAATCATAACCGCCAAAGCCCGGCGCTTCGGGCATGATACTATGCTTTACAGTAATATTGTTTCCCTGTACTTCTATAATTCCTTCTGATCCCACAAATCTTGTCAATTCATTTCCGCCCGTACCACTGATAAAATTTACCTGGAGAGTTAACTGGAAGGCAGGATGCTCAGGCGTATCACTATATTGCATTACGCCAGCCATTACATCAGGCATGTTGCGGCCATCTTTCCAATAGCTGAACTGGCCTGTGCTGTAGATAGATTCCGGCCCTTTTGAATTGGTTATAAAATGCGTGCCGCTTAATAAATGAATGTAAAGGTCGCCGGCAACACCAGTACCCACTTCTTTGAAAGCACGCCACCAGAAGAATTTCCTGGCATCGTAAGGCATCTTCTCTGTTACTTTAATAAATTCTTCCCAGTCGGTTGTTTCGGCACTGGCATCTTTGGGAATGGTATATTCCCATGCACCGATAGAGCTTTGCCTGTCATTCACCGCATTCACCATATTTAATTTTCCTATCTCTCCGGCGGCTAATAATTCCTTTGCTTTCGCAAGGCCGATACTGCTTACCCGCTGGCTGCCTACCTGTAATATTTTGCCTGATTTTTTTTGCGCTTCTATCACTCCCGGACCTTCACTTATTTTATACACCATTGGTTTTTCGCAATACACCGCTTTGCCCTTTGACAAAGCATCTTTGGTAATGCGTGCATGCCAGCAATCGGTGGCAGCGATGATCACCGCATCTATATCTTTTTTGTCTAAAAGTTCATTATAATTCCTCGTGGTAAAAAGATCGTTGCCATATAATTCTTTGGCATTCTGCAGCCTGCCGGTGTAAAGGTCGCATATGCCTGCCAATTCTACACCCGGTACCTTTAAAGCGGTTTGCAGATCAAAATGTCCCTGTATGCCAAAACCAATAACACCAACACGTATGGTATCGGCTGATGATATTTTCTTTTCGTAGAATAAAGTTCTCTCTTCTGCTTTTTCTTTTGCAGCCATGCTGCTTAAGGGTGAAGTTGCTGCCAACAGGCTGGTGGCGCCTATCTGTTGTAAAAATTTCCTGCGTGATGACTGGCTTTGTTTTGACATATCGATTTGTTTATAATGTAGGTGATAGTTACTTGTTTTGCTCAATAAGGCTTGTATGCTTTCTGTGCAATCTCTGGCAAACCCGTTTCAATATAAAAGCATTTTTTTACGCTCGTAAGATAATAAAATCGATATAATCAGGCTGCAATTTGTCGAACGATACAATAGATGACACAACACCTTATGAAATTTTTGCCTCAGCACCGTTTTAATTCGATGGCTTGTGAACAGTGGGGGATCATACGCTGAAAGCCAATAATGATTAACCTGGTAAATGCCTGTTCGCACAACCCACAGTAACCAGTCTGGTTTATAAAATAACTTTTAATTGTTTTAACTGTTACCTTTTTTTCAACATACAAACTTGTACAATAGTGTTTACAAATAGTTTGCGACAATAATTACTACGACGGCAGTTCATTAGTTGTGCAAGGGCGTGTAGCGGAGAGGTTTTTTTATGCAACTATTTTTTGAACAGATTTATGCAGGTATGCATTGGCATCATGTTCTATTGCGCCTTGTGGCAGCCATTGCCACCAGCAGCCCATATCTTTTTTTATTATGTCTGAATAGAACTTAGGCAAAACTTCGGTTTCTCCTTCAAAATAAGCCCTGAAGTTGCGGTCCTCAACAAGGTTTTTTCGCACCAGCCTGTAAAATTTTAAACGTCCGTGCCCCCCCTTCCCTTTTTGTGAAATAGCCCTCATAAAATTCATCCATTTGGAAGTAAAATCCTTTGTTGCAGCAAAACGTCTGTAAAGAGCTTTGCCCGAAAAAGTATAGCTATGAAGGTCAATTAATTTATCATAAAAATCCACCCACCCGTAGTTTTTCGGTTTAATGTTCATTGAAGATGTATTCAGGAAAGGAAATGGAATAGGCAAGACCCGGTTCACCTTTTGATATTCAAGATTTAATGGAGCAGCTTCGCCAAAAGCGCTCACCAATGAATATCCCGGGTATGCGCCTGGTGATTTATCTACAAAACGCTTGGTTAATTCAAAGGGCTCTTCTCCTGAATCACTATCAAGACCCAATACAAAGTTGGCCTGTACAAAGGGGATGTATTGAAGAATCATATTGACGTGTTCCGATATTTTTTTCAATTTCTCCTCGGCGGCCATGTGGGCTGTTCGTGATTTATTACCTAAATCATACCACGATTCAATACCCGGCATCATTCCTATAAAGCCATTCTTATGCAAAGCTTTCAAATGTTCTTCGTTAAGAATTGACAGACTGCTTTCTGCTATAAAACGAAAACTTTTTGGGCGGGCTACAGAAGCGATCGCATCCATATTTTCGTTAAAGCGTACTCCGAAGTTCGGGTCATGCCATGCAACGACAGGGCTCTTAAATTTGCCAAGCAGGAACCGGAGATCGTTTTTGATTGTTTCGAAATTAAGGGTTTGATAAGGTACAGTGGAGTCAATACAAAAGGAGCATGTATAGGGACAACCCAGGCTTCCGATCATTGGCACGAACTTAATTAAAGGAGCTTTTTTTAAAGTCTGTTCAATAAATTTCCACCGTTCTTCCACACCGGGAAGGATCAACGGTTGCTGCTTCGCTGAAAGTTGCCTGCCAATTTCGCCCTGGGGCGCACAGTTATCAAGAACTTCCTTAATTGTTGATAGATGTGTAAAACCCAACACATAATCAAAGTATTTAACTGAATCATCCGGATAACAACGTGCGTGCGGACCGCCCAACACTGTTACAGCGCCTTTACTGCGATAATAATTACTAAGTGCATATGCCAGAAGAGCCGCATGAGTAAAGGCACAGATAAAAACAAGGTCAACATCCGGCGGAAATTCTTTACTTAAGTCTTCAAAACCCGTGTAACAAACCATTTTTACTTCATGACCTTGCTGTTCACACCAGGTGGCAACAACCTGTGGCATAATACTCGCAAGGTTGGCGTGCATAACACGTGCCCACATGGTATGTGTAGGGCCACTGATCGCCAGGTCAATAACTCCGATTTTTAATTTTGACATATTGTAGTATTAAAGATGTGGCCTCTTTTACGGATACTTCTTATTGAAATGAAATAGGAAGGATTATAAAAAAGCAATTAAGTTTATCAGGCACTTTCATAATATATTTTCATGCCTGTGTTTTGACATGTTGATTTGCTTATAGTATAGATGATTTAATAGTTACAACGGTTGCTATGATCTTACTTAATAAATGCTGTGAACTTGTAATCTTTAGCAAACATGTTTTAAATAAAAGCATTTTATTGCGCTTGTAAGATAATACAATCGGCATAATCAAGCAGCAAATTTTATGATGCGTAAATTATTCATCATAGAATTACATAATGCATGCTTATTTTACTGAACCATATTGTTTCTCATTTTCATTGATCGCTAATTGCATGAAATATTTTACTTCTTCATTAATGTCATCTTTATACATCATCCGGAAATAATGATTGTATTGATCTGTGCCCGGCACATTGGCTATCCGGTGAAAACACAGATTATCATTGTAAGGCTGATGAAACATGAAGGAAATATCGATAAAATTTTTCCCGACTCTTGTTAAATAAGCAATGCGTGTTTTGGCAGAAAATGCGATCATTGATTTTGTAGGATGATAATGCACATTCCCCAGTTGCTGGAAGCTGATGATGAAATGATCAAACAATTCCAATACGTGACCCGGTTTTCCTTTGAAAAAATCAATGATCTCCTTATCCCTGCAGGAATGATACTGATGATCTCTTACAAACTGTTGCAGGCACAGCGGGCAGGTCCACATACATTTTTTGTATAAAAATAACTTTGAAAAATAAATCTGGCATTTTATGGCACGGTTTTTTAAGTTTAATAGGAGTAAAACGATGATACTCTATTAACAAGTAATTTTCATGAAAGTGAAAGTTGCAAATTGAAAGCGTTAAGCGTTACAGGAGGTGTACTTTAATAAGGTACACCTTTTATTTTTACAAGATTTTCAGCGATATTCTAAAAAATCCTTCATGCGGTGCACATACTTAAGAACACGTCAATCGTAATTATTATTGTATAGAACAGCATCACCATGAGTACATTTAATACCCATTGTACATGATAGGGCGGAATGGGATGTAATACTGCGTAATACCTACGGTGCAAACCTGTGTAATGTCATAACAATTATATATTGATCACTATTGTCACCCTCGTTTCTTCGAGGAAAACTTCATCATGTGATACTGCAATCAATGTCCCTTTATATTCGTTCACGGCGGACGTCAATATTCCTATATTCTGAATATCAAGGTTGTTGGTAGGTTCATCTAAAACGATCACATCCGGCACCTTGTTGCTGATGGTCAGGCAGCAAAGCATTAACCGCATTCGCTCACCACCGCTCAAACCGGAACAGGATTTATCCCAAAATTCTTTTGTAAACAAGAACCTGGTTAGCCGGATTTTTATTTCGTGTTCCTGCAATGCCGGGCTATTAAACTGTTGTGCCTGCTCATATACTGTAAGGCGGTGATCAATTAAAGAATAATCCTGGTCGATGTAAACAGCTTTACCAATGGCACTGTACACAGTGCCTTTTCCAACATTTAATTTCCCCAATATAATTTTGATCAATGTGGTTTTACCGGAGCCGTTTAATCCTTTTAATGCGATGCGTTCACCGCTTGCGATTTCAAAATTGAGGTCATGCTGCCACAGTAGGCCCGTGTCATAATTAAAGTTGATATGCTTTGCCCTGAACAGGATCTTGCCGGTATGCAGTGACGCATTGTCAAAACCAAATTTCATGGTATCAATTCCCGGCAGTTCTTTTCTTAGCGAGCTTAGTTCGTCTGCAAGTGCATCGGTTTTTTCCGCATGAACATCCTTTAATTTTGATGTGCTTTTTTCAGCATTGTTCCTGAATGTGTTCATTGAAATCGTAGGCAACCCGGCCTTTTCCTGCTTCTTTCTGCCACGGCTATCTAATTTCTGTTGCCTTTCCAGGGTCGTTCTTTCTTTTTCTTTTGCCTTGCGTAAGGCTTTTTCTTTATTCTTTACGTCTTCATTCAGTGCACTCAATTCAAGCTTTTTTTGTGCCGCATAAAAATCGTAGTTGCCTCCATAGAATTTTATGCCATTCCTGCCCAGTTCGCAAACCAGATTCAACCGGTTCAGCAGTGCACGGTCATGGCTTACGATCATTAACGTGCGTGCACTGGATTCAATGAAGTCATACAATAAATTTCTGCCTGTAGTATCAAGGTGATTGCTGGGCTCATCCAGTAAAATGAATTTGGGTGTGTTAATGCTGATGCCTGCGAGCAACACTTTGGTTTTTTGCCCGCCGCTTAATGTCTCCATTTTCTGATGCAGTGTTATACCATCCAATTGCCAGTATTGCAAAGCTTCAGCGCAACGCTCCTCAATCGTCCAGTCATCATTTAAAAGCTTATAGTTTGTTTCAGACAGGTTTCCGTTCAATATTTCCTGCAGTGCATTTAACTTGTCTGCAGCCTGTAATGCCTGCACAACGGTTAGATGATTATATTGGCCAAATACCTGCGGTACATAATAAGGTGCTGTATCTACCTGCACCCATCCTTCAGAAGGAGGTAATAAGCCCGCAATAATTTGCAGCAGCGTAGATTTTCCAACACCATTGTTTCCAACCAGCGCAACTTTATTAGGAGAGTTTACGGTGAGATTTACATTGGTAAACAACAGATCTTTATCGGGATGTTTATAAGAGAGGTTTTGCAGAATAAGCATGTTTCTTTCTTTTGAGGTAATAAGAGGTGTGCAGCCTGGCACATCATTCATATGGAAGAAAGAAACCTGTTCTACATTTTATTTTCTTTTTTGTGGAAGAGTGCAAACTTACGGTTTTAGATTTTCCCGGAAGTTTAGGAAAATCATAAAGAACGTTGTGTTCTCGGTTATCATTTATGATACCAGGCGATAAAAGTGAAACCTCGAAACAATTTCGAAATCCCAAAATGCCGCAATCTTACCGAAATGATCATTCGGCAAAAAGCGTAACGCACTCCACTCAAAGCCCAATTAGTTAGACAAAAAGCGTAACGCACTCCACTCAGAGCCCAATTAGTTAGGCAAAAAGAGCAACGCACTCCACTCAGAGCCCAATTAGTTAGGCAACAAGCGTAACTCACTCCACTCAGAGCCCAATTAGTTAGGCAAAAAGAGCAACTCACTCCACTCAGAGCCCAATTAGTTAGGCAAAAAGTGTAACTCAATCCACTCAGAGCCCAATTAGTTAGGCAAAAAGTCTAACTCACTCCACTCAGAGCTCAATTAGTTAGGCAAAAAGCGTAACGCACTCCACTCAGAGCCCAATTAGTTTAGCAAAAAGAGGAACTCACTTCTATCAAAGCCTAACTAGTGTCATTATAGTTGTAAAATGTCGTTTAAAGTATTGCGGATTTTTAGATTTCGGAATTTCGAAATTGAAGTTGTGATTGAGTTTTAAAGAACAATCCCAAAATCACGAAATCAAAGAATCCCGCAATAGTATGCTTAACATAACAATAGTGTAAGTCAACGTAATAACGTCTCAAAAAAAATTCTTCCGTGTTTTAGTGTAATCAGTGGCAATGAAAATAACAATTCCAGGTTAACATAACACCATTTCGGCAAAAGCCTGATTGACTTCCCTCAGAGCTTAACTATGCAAAAAGCCCGGCTAACTTCCGGGGAATAAATAATAACCCCGGTGTTGACTTTCTTCCAATACATTTGAGTATTAACCAGCCGGTCATCAGCTTATGGTCAACAATAATTTTAGAAATATATTGTACACAGTCATTTTATCAAAAGGATTTTGTTCATTGAGTGCACAAAAAGTAAGTGAACCCAAAGCCACCAATTCAGATTGGTCAAAGCCGTATCAGCCATTCAGAATTGCCGGCAACTTGTATTATGTGGGTACCTATGATCTTGCCTGTTATCTTATTACAACAACACAGGGAAATATACTCATCAATACAGGCCTTGCGGCTTCAGCTTCGCAGATAAAAAATAATATTGAAGCGCTGGGTTTTACATGGAACGACACCAAAATACTCTTAACAACACAGGCGCATTATGATCATGTGGGCGCCATGGCATCTATTAAAAAGTTAACAGGCGCTCAAATGATGGTTGATGAAGGGGATGCTGCTGTATTAGCCGATGGCGGTAACTCAGATTATGCTATGGGTGGCAACGGCAGCCTTTTTGAACCCGTAAAAGCAGACCGTTTATTACATGACCATGATATTATTCAGCTTGGCGATATGCAATTGGTTATGCTGCATCATCCCGGCCACACAAAAGGTTCCTGCAGTTTTTTGTTTACTGTAAAAGATGACCAACGATCTTACCGTGTAGTCATCGCGAACATGCCTACCATTATCACGGAAAAGAAATTTGGTGAAGTGACAACTTACCCGGGCATGGCTAAAGATTATGCCTATACATTCAATGCCATGAAAAATATTTCTTTTGATATCTGGCTGGCTTCGCATGCAAGTCAATTCAACCTGCATGATAAACACAAGCCTGGTGATGCTTACAATCCCTTAGCTTTTATGGACAAGGAGAGTTATATACTTCAGCTCAATGAGCTGCAACAAGAGTATGACAAGAAATTATAGCAAGCCTCAAAAAGGGATCGCTGATGCCTGGTTTATAAAGCTGTGAGTTATGGACCGTGAGCCTCGAGCCTTTTACCAATTACAGATTGACGATTGCAGAATTAAACTCACGATCTCCATAATAGTTGACGTAATTTCATTTCCTGTTGCCTGCCACGCTACGTGGTAAAAAATTTTGACAGGTACGATGATGACTGAACTCAGCATAATTCTTTCAGTTTTTGATGCGGAAACAATAATACGTAATGGCGGACTGCTGGTTATATGCCTGGCAGTTTTTGCACAAACAGGGTTGTTCTTCAGTTTCTTTGTGCCGAGTGGAGTATTCCTGTTTATAGGAGGAATGTTTGTTGCAACAAAACAACTGGAACACAGCCTTGTCATTGTTTGTATTTGTTCGGTGCTGGCCTCTGTTTCAGGATGTGCTGCTGGCTATTGGTTTGGACGGAAAACCGGCCCGTTACTCTATAAAAAAAAAGATTCAAAATTCTTCCGTCAGAAATATCTCAAAGCGGCTGAGATCTTTTATAAAAAACATGGTCAACTGGCTTTAACCATTGGAATGTGGTTCCCCATTACAAGAACCTTTGCGCCCATTGTGGCCGGAATCGTGCGGATGAATTTCAGCCGGTTTGTTTGGTTTACATTTACTTTCCAGCACATTGGGATCCTAAGCTTAGAATTCCACGTGGACAAGTTGTCGCG
>JADMIO012736498.1_pt1 | contig 21674 bp, 11 predicted proteins | sample 8958161 | NCBI WGS metagenome assembly JADMIO01 (sample SAMN16585339, study PRJNA669376) | soil metagenome | isolation source: Crop rotation soil | place: USA: Cullars Rotation, Alabama | collected 2011
CCGATGCTCCTGCGCCCGCGCCCGAAGCTCCCGCGCCCACGCCCGCCGCCCCGGCGCCCGAAGCTCCCGCGCTTCCGCCAGCTCCACCCACGCCCGCGCCCGCACCCGCTCCCCCCACCGCTTCGCCCGAAGCGCTCCCCGCAGAGCTCCCCGGCTCCGAATCCGAACCCGAGACCATCGTCGTCGTCGGCACCCGCCTCGCGCAGACGGCCGGCTCCGCCCACGTCATCGGCGAGAAGCAGCTCGAGCGCTGGGAGTACGACGACCCGCACGCCGCCCTCACCTCGGTGCCTGGCGTGTACGTCCGCCAGGAAGACGGCATGGGCCTGCGCCCCAACATCGGCCTGCGCGGCGTGAACCCCGACCGCTCGAAGAAGGTCACCCTCCTCGAGGACGGCGTGCTGTTCGGCCCCGCGCCCTACTCCGCGCCCGCCGCCTATTACTTCCCGATCCTGACGCGCATGACGCAGCTCAAGGTCACCAAGGGCCCGGGCGCCATCAGCTACGGCCCGCAGACGGTCGCCGGCACCATCGACCTCGTCACGCGCCCCATCCCCGAGCAGACCAGCGCGTCTGCAGACGTCGCGGTCGGTCAGTACGGCTACGGCAAGGCGCACCTGTGGGCCGGCACCAGCACCGAGCAGTTCGGCTTCCTCGTCGAGGGCGTGCGCCTGCAGAACAACGGCTTCAAGGAGCTGCCGAACGGCGCCGACACCGGCTTCGTGCGCAACGAATGGATGGTCAAGGCCGCCTACACCTTCGATCCGGCGGCGACCGTCAAGAACGAGCTGCGCCTCAAGCTCACCTACTCGGACGAGACGTCGAACGAGTCGTACCTCGGCCTCTCCGACGCCGACTTCGCGAAGAACCCCGACCGGCGCTACCCGGTGAGCCAGCTCGATCGCATGCGCAACCATCGCACTGCGATCGTGCTCACCCACGTGCTCTCGAAGGGCGACGACCTCACGCTCACCACGAACGTGTACCGCAACGCCTTCTACCGCGTGTGGCGCAAGGTGAACGGCCTGCGCAGCGCCGACATCTTCGACGTGCTGCAGAACCCGGACGCGCCGAACAACCAGATGTCGCACGGCCTGCTCACCGGCACGGCCGACAGCACCTCGGCGATGGACGCGGTGATGATCGGCCCCAACGAGCGCGACTTCATCTCCGAGGGTGTCGAGTCGCGGCTGCGCTGGGACGGCAACACCGGCAAGCTCGAGCACCGCGTCGAGGCCGGCGTCCGCTACCACTACGACTTCATCGACCGCCGCCACAGTCAGAACGGCTTCCTCGTGCAGGGCGGCCAGCTCGTGCCCGACGGCCAGGCCACCGAGGTCACCGCCTTCAACAAGGGCGCGACCCACGCGGTGGCGCTCTACGCGCTCGATGCGCTGACCATCGCCGACCTGACGCTCACGGGCGGCGTGCGCACCGAGCTGATCCGCTACGTGTACGACGACAGGCTCACCCCCGGCGGCAAGGACAAGAACTTCCAGTACGCCATCCTGCCCGGCCTCGGCGCCTATTACGCCCTCACGCACGAGCTCGGCATCCTGGCCGGCGCCTACCGCGGCTTCAGCCCGCCGCCGCCCGAGAGCGCGAAGACCGCCGAGCCCGAGAACAGCGTCAACTACGAGGGCGGCGCGCGCTACACCGACGGCGCGCTGCGCATCGAGAGCATCGGCTTCTGGAACGAGTACACGAACCTGACTGACCTCTGCACGTTCTCGAGCGGCTGCGACGAGGGCAACCTCGATCAACAGTTCGACGCGGGCCGGGCGCGCATCGTGGGCGTCGAGGCGTTCGCGCAGCACGACATCCCGGCCGGCCCCGTCAAGCTGCCCGTGCTCGGCTCGTACACCTACACGCACAGCGAGTTCCTGAACAGCTTCCAGTCCGCCGATCCGGCGTTCGGCAGCCAGGTGCAGAAGGGCGATCAGATGCCCTACGTGCCGCGCCACCAGATGCGCGCGTCGGCAGGCGTCGAGCATCATCGCGGCGGCGGCTCGGTGGCGGTGAACTACACGAGCGCGATGCGGGAGGAGCCCGGCCAGGGCGCGGTGAGCGCGCGTCTGCACACCGACAAGCTCATCACCGTCGACCTCGCTGCCCAGGCGCTCGTGTGGGGCCCGCTGTCGCTCTACGTGAACGCGCAGAACCTGCTCGACTCGCGCAGCATCGTCTCGCACCGGCCGTTCGGCGCGCGCCCCAACGCTCCGCGCTGGGTACACGTCGGCGCCAAGCTCGAATATTGACGTGCATTTCCGGCTGACTTCCGGACGAGAGTGAACTCACAGGCTGCGTCGGGAAACTAGCCGTTAGGATCCTGACTGCCACAGACCGACACGAGTCGGCGCATCCCTCATTCGCGGCGATCGCCGGGATTTGACACCCGATCACGGTAGTTTTCCTGCCGGCTCGCTTCTTGCTCGAGGGCCCGCGGGGCGCCCCCACCACGGCGTCGCCAAGGGGAAGCGATATGCGAATGGCTTATGGTCGGTGGCTGGTCGTCGCGGCAGTCGCGATGCTCATGGCCGCGCTCACCGGATGCGGAAACGATCAGGAGACCGTCAACCGCGTGCAGCCCAACGCGCTCGCCAAGAGCGCGCTCACGGGTGAGTGGTACATGCGCGCAACCGTCATCGACACGGCCGTCGATGCACCGGTCTTCGTCGGCAACCAGCTCGGCTTCGAGCGCATCGTCTGGGACATCCAGGAGAACTTCCTGATCGCCAAGCGCGACCACACGCTGGTCCGCGGCATCGAGGACGAGAGCGTCACCGAGTCGAACGACAAGACCGGCATCGTCGCCGTGTACGCGATCGAGAGCCACTTCGACATTCGCCGCGAGTACAACCCCTCCACGGGCGAAGAGACCAACGTCATCTCCGAGAATGACGTCGACCGCCCGTGGTACAGGCGCGACTACATCCGCGTCGACTGGTCGCAGAACCTGCTCGAAGGCAACGAGGTCGGCCCCTCGTTCATGCCCATCAAGCTCAAGCCCGTGTCGCTGTTCAACCAGGAGACCGACGAGGACGCCAGGAAGGACCTCGCGCCCTACTTCGAGCAGGACGGCAAGGGCGGCGTCCAGTACTTCGACCTCGTCAATCGCTACTGGGCCGAGTCGGCCAAGACGATGATGGACATCGACGGCGACGGCACCAAGGAGCCGATCGACGCCTGCATGCTGATCGTGAACAGCTACCAGGACTGCAGCCCCGGCACGATCGCGGTGCGCACCTCGTTCGCCAAGATCGGCGAGAGCGACTTCGAGCCGTTCCAGTACACGCAGGACCGCATGTCGCGCTACGGCTTCTTCCTCAGCCGCCGCGACGGCTACACCGACGACTACGGCATCACGGTGGACGGCCGCCGCGTGTTCGCGAACCGCCACAACATCTGGAAGCAGAGCCACATCAAGGACGACGCCGGCAACTTCCTGGCCTGCGACGCCAAGGACCTGGCCGCCGAGAGCCTCGAGCGCGGCGTGCGCAAGAACGGCGGCGATCAGAAGGCCGTCGACGCGGCGCTCAAGAGCAAGGGGCTCGAGCGCTCCACCTGCATGAAGGCCGCCGCCGGCTCGCACTGCGATGCAGCGCTGGCGCTGGCGTGGAACACCGCCGAGGGCGCTTGCACGATTCCGTACCGCGAGCGCGAAGTGAAGCCGATCGTCTACTACGTGACCAAGAACATCCCCGAGTCGCTGATGTACGACGCGCAGGAGATCGGTCACCAGTGGAACCGCGCCTTCACCGAGACGGTCGCCTCGCTGCGCCGCCTCGAGTGCGAGGACACCGACAAGAAGAGCTGCGCACAGTACACGCCCGCGTCGGCCGGTGAGGTGTTCACCGTCTGCCACAACCCGGTCGCGGCCGGCGACAACGCGGCCTGCGGCGAGGTCGGCTTCGAGGCCCGCTACGGCGACGTGCGCAAGAGCTTCATCGCCTGGATCGACGACCCGCACAGCCGCAACTCGGGCGCTCCGCTCGGCTTCGGCCCGGGCTCGGCCGACCCGATCACCGGCGAGATCATCTCCGGCACGGCCAACCTGTACGGCGACGGCTTCGACATCTACGCCACGCAGGGCGCCGACATCCTGGCGATGATGCGCGGCGACCTCACCATCGAGGACACCCAGTCGAACGCGGCCTTCTCGGCCTGGATGAACAACAAGCAGGCGCGCGCCGACCGCGAGACGCTCTCCGAGCGCGAGGCCGACCGCCACGTCATCCGCCTCGACGCCCTGGACATGGCCGAGGCCAACGCCGACGTGAACATGGGCTGGGCGCTGAACCGCCTGCCGCAGTACAGCGACAGCTCGCTGGCCTTCATCAAGCAGACGACGGCCGACCAGTGGAAGGCCATCGGCAACATGCACGAGCAGCTGCACATCGCCAGCGCCGGCCTCGGCAAGCTGCAGCAGCTCTCGGGCAGCTACCTCGAAGACCTGCTCGTCAACGACGAGTACAACGCCAGCGCCGGTCTGATGCCCGGCCAGCAGCTCGACGCCGACATGGTGAAGCAGCTGTCGCCGCTCAGCACGGCCGGCTCGTTCGGCATCCGGGGCCGCATGCGCGCCCAGCAGGCGCTGATCCGCACCCACGCCAACGAGCTCGGCTGCCTCATCTCGGCGGGCGACTTCGATGACGAAGGCTACGCGGGCATCCTCAGCGAGATCGAGAAGAAGGCCAAGAACGGCGGCACGATCGACTGGTTCGGCAAGAAGTACGAGATCAGCAAGAACGGCAAGATCGACTACGCCGCCGTGCGCGAGATGCTGAAGCATCCGCTGTTCTTCGGGCTCACGGCGCACGAGGTGGGCCACTCCATCGGCCTGCGCCACAACTTCTCGGGCTCGTACGACGCGCTGAACTACGGCGAGCAGTACTGGAAGCTGCGCAACGACGGCAAGATCGCCTCGCGTGCCGAAGACCCGATGACGCAGAAGGAAATCGACGGCCGCATCCGCGAGTTCCAGTACTCGACCGTGATGGACTACGGCCACAATTACCATCTCACCGACGGCCACGGCGTGGGTCACTACGACATCGCCGCCATCAAGATGGGCTACGGCGACCTCGCCGAGGTGTTCACCAACGCGCCCGAGGGCAACACGACGACGATTGCGCAGATCGACGCGCAGGCGAGCCCCTTCATGGTGTTCCAGGTCGACCCGCGCAACGCCGCCTCGCTCGGCGCGCTGCACTACACGATGTGGCCGCAGCTGGTCGGCGGCATCGACAACATCCAGAAGCGCACCGACGTACACTACACGGACCTCGACTTCGTGGCGTCGCCGTTCTGGGGCGACGGCAGCCACGGCCTGCTCCACAAGGGCGGCAAGACGCTGGCCGTGGTGCCGTACCTCTACTGCAGCGACGAGGTCGTCAACTCGCGTCCGAACTGCAACCACTACGACGCGGGCGCCGACGCCTACGAGACGATGCAGTCGATCATCGACAGCTACTGGGACTACTACCCGTTCGCCAACTTCATGCGCCAGCGGCTGGCCTTCGATCCGGCTGCCGTGCCGATGCGCGCGCAGACCCGCTTCTTCGACAAGCTGGCGTCCGCCGTGCACATCTACGCGCTGTACCGTCAGTTCCTCGAGCCCTACCTGGGCGCGCAGTTCTTCGAGGACAAGAACGGCTTCGGCCTCTACACGCTCGGCGTGCGCGCCACCTACGACCTCTTGCGCATGGTGCTCACCACGCCCGAGCCGGGCACGCGCCTCAGCAAGAAGGAGTACGCCGACGGTTCGCACATCATCTCGGACGATCCGCCCTCGGGCCTCTGGGATACCGCGCCGATCTCGGTCGACACCTTCAACGGCCGTGCGCTGCGCTCGTACTACGACATCGGCCCGTCGGGTGACTGGTACTTCTTCACCAGCTCGGGCTGGTTCAAGGAGAAGCAGCTGGCGCTCGAGACGCTGCTCTATGCAGACACGGGCTTCCTCGGCACCGACACCTCGCCCGACCTGCGCGAGTACTCGTCGAGCTTCTACACCATCTTCCCGGACTCGGCGTCGGAGCTCTTGCGCGCCATCTACTCGGGCGACCTGGTCGCCTACGCGCCGCGCGTCTTCAAGGGCGGCGAGTGGCACTACCCGACCCCCGACGAGATCCTGACGCGCGGCAAGGGCATGCCGGCCGACGCCGAGATCGTGTCGCCGAACGTCGGCTTCACGCTGCAGCTCTCGGCGATGATCTACGGCATGACGCTGATCCCGAACACGTTCGATCAGGACTTCGTGAATCGCTCGCGCGTGTTCGTGGCGGGCAGCTCCGAAGCCATCACGCTCGACCCCGCACAGACGGTGTCGTTCGTGGATAAGCGCAGCGGTATGACCTACTACGCAGGCTCCTACATCCGGGACGACGTCAAGGGCATGGAGGGCACGCTCATCGAGACCGGACCGGGCGCCGCCATGGTCAACTACGCCAAGCTGCTCGAGAAGCGCGCGGACGACGCCGAGACGGCCGGCCAGGCCGATGCGGCCGCCGGGTGGCGCGCGAAGCTGTACGACTACCTCGACAACATGGACGTGCAGCGCTTCCTGAGCCACACGCTGGGCCACGGCTCCGGCGAGTTCTTCGGGCAGTGATCGGCTGCAATCTGTTGCATTTCGCTGCACGCTGAGCAGGGCGGCCCACATGGGTCGCCCTGTTGGCGTTTTCCAGCCCTTCTGCTCGTCCCGGGAATGCGCTAAACCGATCCCAACGTGGGAGCACGAATGGCGCGGGGAAGAGTCCTGGTCGTCGACGACGATCACGAGAGCTGCGTGATGCTCGAGGAAGCCCTGAGGATCCGGGGGTTCGACATCACGTGGAGCACACAGCCGAGCGAGGCGCTGCGGCTCTCCGAGCAGGAGGGGCCGTTCGACGCCGTGCTCACCGACTTGCGCATGGGCGAGGAGAACGGGCTCGACCTGGGCCGCCGCCTCACCGCGGCCGAGCCCGCCCTGCCCGTCATCGTCATCACGGCGTTCGGCAGCATCGCGACCGCCGTCGAGGCGATGCGCGCGGGCGCGTTCGACTTCATCACCAAGCCGTTCGACGTCGAGATGGTCACGATGGCGCTCGACCGCGCTGTGAAGCACGCGGCTCTCTCGCGCGAGGTGCGCACGCTGCGCAACCGCAGCGAGCAGCTGAGCGGCGACTTCGAGGGCATGCTCGGCAAGAGCCCGGTGATGCAGCGCGTGTTCGACACCATCGCGCGCGTCGCGGCCTCCGACTCGGCGGTGCTCGTGTCGGGCGAGAGCGGCACCGGCAAGGAGCTGGCGGCCAAGGCGCTGCACCAGCGCAGCTCGCGGGCCAGCGCGCCCTTCGTCGCCATCAGCTGCGCGGCCATCCCCGAGGCGCTGCTCGAGAGCGAGCTGTTCGGCCACGCCAAGGGCGCCTTCACCGACGCGCGCAACGAGCGCCAGGGGCTGTTCCTCAAGGCGGGCACCGGCACGCTGTTCCTCGACGAGATCGGCGAGATGCCGCTGCCGATGCAGGCCAAGCTGCTGCGCGCCCTGCAAGACCGTCAGGTGCGCCCGGTGGGCTCGGACCGCGAGCTGCCGTTCGAGGCCCGCGTGGTGGCGGCCACGCACCGCGATCTCGAGGCCGAGGTCGCCGCGGGGCGCTTCCGGCAAGACCTGTTCTTTCGCATCCACGTCATCGAGATCATGCTGCCGCCGCTGCGCACGCGCGGCACCGACCTGCTCACGCTCGCCGAGGCGTTCGTGCGGCGCTTCGCGGCCCGCGGCGGTCGTCCGGGCCTGCGCCTGGGCTCGGATGCGGCCGAGCGGCTGCTCGCCTACGAGTGGCCCGGCAACGTGCGCGAGCTCGAGAACTGCATCGAGCGCGCGGTCGCGCTGGCGGCGCGCACCGACGAGATCGTGCCGGAAGACTTGCCCGAGCGCGTGCGGCGTAGAGCGCCTGATTCGGTGCTGATCTCGGCGGCCGGGCCGGATGAGCTGGTGTCGCTCGACGAGATGGAGCGGCGATATATCTTGCGCGTGCTGAGGGCGGTCGGGAACAACAAGAAGCTGGCTTCGCAGATCCTCGGGTTGGACCGCAGCACGTTGTACCGGAAGCTCGAGCGGTACTCGGGCGCGAGCTGAGCCTAGGCCGCCTTGCGCAGCGGCAAGATCACCCGAAACACCGCGCCTCTGCCCCGCGCACTCTCCACCGTGATGCGCCCGCCGTGCTCGCGCACGATGCCGTCGGCGACCGACAACCCGAGGCCGGTGCCCTCGCCGGCGCGCTTGGTGGTGAAGAACGGCTCGAACACCTGACCGAGCTGCTCGGCGGGGATGCCCTCACCGCGATCCTGCACCGTGATCGCCACCTCGCTGTCGAGACGCTCGACCTTGACGTCGATGGTCTCGCCCGCCGGGCTGACGTGCAGCGCGTTGACGAGGAGGTTGGTGAGCACCTGGTGGATCTGACCGGCGTCGAGGGACAGCGTGAGCGGCTCGGGGCTCGGTTCGAGGCGCAGCTGCACGTTGCGAGAGCCGGCCAGCGGCTCGACCAGGCGCAAGCTCTGGTTGACGAGCCGTCCCACGTCGCACGACGTGAGCGTGGGCTGCTGGCGGCGCGCGAAGTCGAGCAGCTGCCGGATGGTGTCGCCCACGCGGTCGACCTGCTCGACGATGATCGCGCCGATCTCGCGCATGCGCTGCTCCGAGACTTCGCCGCTCGCGATCATCGAGCCGCGCACGCGCACCACGTTGAGCGGCGTGCCCATCTGATGGGCGATGCCCGAGGCCAGCTCGCCGACGGTGCGCAGCCGATCGGCGTGGCGCAGCTGCTCGAGCGCCTCGAGGCGCGCCGAGGTCTCGCGCTCGGCCTGGCTGCGCGCCTGCTCGAGCCGCTCGCACATCTCGTTGATCGCCTGGGCTACGTCGCGGATCTCGTCCTCCTGCGTGATCTCCAGGGGGCCGCTGAGATCGCCGCGACCGATACGCTCGGCCTTCCTCACCAGAGCGCGCAGTGGCCGCGCCACGAACACCACGCCGAAGCCGAAGATGATGAACGCACAGAACGTCTCGATCATGCCGGTGGTGACCACCATGCGCTGCAGGAACGTGCGCACCGCCACGCTCTCGCCGTGCAGCACCTCGTACAGCTCGATCGCGCCGTCGCGTTCGCCCGGCACGTTCACGGGCGCGTAGGTGACCAGCCGCGGCACCGGCCCGTCGAGCAGCACTTTGCTCACCGGCATCTTGCCTGGCTTCGGGATGAGCGCGGGAACGAGCGCAGCCCGGCCATCGACGCCTTCGCCGCTGGCCCACACGAAGCGCACGGAGCCCTTCACGCCGCTGTGGTCCATGCTGCGGATCAGCCCGAGCGCCCGCTCGGGGCCCTCCTGCTCCCAGACGGCTTTCACCGAGGTGGCCAGCGCCGAGCCCAACACCTCGTGGTCGCGCTGCTCGTCGCGGCGATAGTCGTCGCGCTCTTCCATGGCGCGCACCCAGACGCGAAACCCCAGCACCAGCGCCACGCCGAGGCTGATGGCCAGGCTGAGCTTTCTGACCAGCTTCATACCCTGAAATGTATCAGACCCAGCTGGCGTACACCCCGACCACGTGGCGGCGCCGCCGATCGGTGGCATCGCGCGCAAAAACGCGGCGGCAGAACAGCTCGAGCACCGACTCGGTGATCGGCGGCATGGCCAGGTGCGTGTACTCTTGGTCGGCGATGGGCCAGCCCCCGAACTCGATCAGGGCATCCTTGGGTCCGAGCTTGGTGACCCGCACCCCGCCGCCGCGCCACACACGCTCCCAGAATCGGTTGAGCTGCAACATGGCGTGCCAGGGCGTCGCGCCGGACTCCTTCACCAGGCGCACCACCGTGCTGAGCGACGTGCCATGCACGCGCTGCGTCACGGCGCGGCCTATGTGGGCAATTTCGCGGGGACTGATGCCCATGCGCTCGCAGGCCTCGTAGTGAGCGATGGCGACCTCGATGGGCACCCAGACCCCGGCGACGCTGTACAGCACGGTGTCGTGATGCTCGGCGGGCAGCTCCTTCAGGTAGCGTTCGAAGACGCCGAGCTCCTTGAGCGCGCTCAGCGACGAGGCCAGCCAGGTCGTGCGAAACGCAGAGGCATCGGTCAGCGGTGCGGGAAAAGGCAGGACCACCTCTTCACTCAGCCGGTTGGAATCGGCGCCAAAGGTGCGGGGTTGCAAGCAGCTCCAGTGTTCCAAACCCGGAGACAAAAAGGTCCAGGCTCCCCCCGCGACCAACGCTTTGGTGAGCGCACGAGTGGACGTTCAGCAGGTGGACCGACCTGCACCGACACTCAGTCCAGTCAGAAGACAGGGTGCGACCGCGCGCGAATCGGCCAGGACCTTACTGTTCGTGAACCCGCTCACGTCCGCGCACAGAAGCGGTGGAATTGATTCCAGCCGCTGATTTATGGTGCCCGCATGCTCACCCTCCGCGCAGCCTTCGTGCTGGGCCTCTGCACGGCATTGGCCTGTTCGATTCCCGATGACGATGCCGGCAGCGGCCCTCCCGCAGGGGACGGTGACGGCGATGGCGACCACATCGACGCCGGCCACACGGGGGACGGTGATGGTGATGGTGATGGTGACGGTGACGGTGACGGTGACGGCGACGGCGACGGCGATGGAGACGACGCCGGCGTGCCCCCGCCGCCCTTCATTCCGCCCGGCATCGAGTCGGTGCGCGCGCCAGCCTATCCGCTGATCGCCTCCGATCCCTACTTCAGCGTGTGGTCGTTCTCCGATCAGCTCTGTGGCAGCTGGCCCGCGCACTGGACGGGGCGCATCCACGGCATGGCGAGCATGGTGCGCGTCGACGGCACCAGCTATCGCCTGATGGCGCCCGATCCGGCCAGCGTGCCGTGCGCTCCGCAGACGAGCGTTCACGTCACGCCGACCCGCACCATCTACACCTTCACCTTTCAGGGTGTCGAGCTGCGGCTGTCCTTCTTCTCGCCCGCGCTGGCCGGCGATCTCGACGTGATGGCGCGGCCCGTCGCTTACCTGACCTGGGAAGCGCGCAGCAGCGACGGCCAGACGCACGACGTGTCGGTCTACTTCGACAACTCCGGCGAGCTGGTGGTCAACGACGTGGTGCAGCAGATCAGCTGGAGCGACGAGCTCACCGGCGACCAGCTCCTCGTGCAGCGCATGGGCAGCGTCGAGCAGCCGATCCTGGCGAAGAAGGGCGACGATCTGCGCATCGACTGGGGCTACCTCTATCAGGCGGTGCCGCGCAGCGAGAGCGTGAAGCAGGTGGTGGCCGGTCACCTGACCGCGCGCAATGCCTTCGCGAGCAACGGCACGCTGCCCGGCGCCGACACGCGCAAGCCGCGCGCCGTGAACGACGACTGGCCGGTGATGGCCACCACGCTCTCGCTGGGCTCGCCGAGCGGCGACTGGAGCGGCAAGACGCTGCTGCTCGCCTACGACGACGAGTACAGCATCGAGCACATGGGCACGCGCCTCCGCCCCTACTGGCGGCGCAACGGAGCCGATGCGCAGGCGCTCATCGCGCAGTCGTTCGCAGAGTATCCGGCGCTGCTGCAGCGTGCCGAGGCGTTCGACGCCGAGCTCGTGGCCGATCTCACGGCCAGCGGCGGCGCCGACTTCATGCGCCTGGCCGTGCTCTCCTATCGCCAGGCGCTCGCCGCGCACAAGCTCGTGGCCGCGCCCGACGGCACGCCGCTCTTCTTCTCGAAGGAGAACTTCAGCAACGGCTGCATCGCCACGGTCGACGTGACCTACCCGTCGGCGCCGCTCTTCCTGTTGCTCAACCCGGCGCTGGTGAAGGGCATGGTCACGCCCATCGCCGATTACGCCGCCTCCGATCGCTGGCACTTCGACTTCGCGCCGCACGACCTCGGCACCTATCCGATCGCCAACGGTCAGGTGTACGGCGGCGGCGAGAACAGCGAGGCCAACCAGATGCCGGTCGAGGAGTCGGCCAACATGATCCTGCTGTTCGCGGCGCTCGCCAGGGCCGAGGGTAACATCGACTACGCGAGCCGCTACTGGAGCCTGCTCGGCAAGTGGGCCACCTACCTCGAGGGGCAAGGCTTCGATCCGGCCAGCCAGCTCAGCACCGATGACTTCGCGGGGCACCTCGCCCACAACGTCAACCTCTCGGCCAAGGCCATCGTGGCGCTCGGCGCCTACGCGCAGCTGGTCGAGCAGCACGGTCCGGCCGAGGAGGCGGCGCGCCTGCGCGGCGTGGCCCAGACCTTCGCCGACAACTGGGTCACGATGGCCGAGGACGGCGACCACACGCGCCTGGCCTTCGACAAGCCGGGCACCTGGAGCCAGAAGTACAACCTGGTCTGGGACGTGATCCTCGGCCTCGATCTGTTCCCGGAGTCCACGCGCACGCGCGAGCTCGACTACCTGCGCGCGCACCAGATGCACGACTTCGGCCTGCCGCTCGACAACCGCGAGACCTACACGAAGCTCGACTGGACCGTCTGGACGGCGACGCTGAGCCGCGATCCGGACGACTTCAGCGCGCTCATGGCGCCGCTCGTGCACTTTTTGAACGAGACGCCGACCCGGGTCCCGCTCACCGACTGGTACTCCACCACGGACGGCGCGAAGACGGGCTTTCAGGCCCGCTCGGTGGTCGGTGGCGTGTATCTGCCACTCCTTTACGACGAAGCGATCTGGCAGAAATGGACGACCCGGGCACAGTAGGGGGATGAGAGCCTCCGCTTTGGCCCCGATCGCCGCGTGCCTCCTCGCCGCGGCCTCCTGCGCAACCCCTCCTCCCAAGGGCACGTACGACGACGACGGAGCCGGCGACGGCGACGGCGATGGAGACGGCGACCTCACGCCCGATCCCGAGGCCTGCAAGGCGAACAGCGCCGAGCCCGCGCAGCCGTTCGGCAGCCATCACGTGCCCTACGCGAAGGGGGCGATCCTCCCCAACCATGTCGACCAGGCCACTCTCGATGCAGCGGTGACGGCCTACTACGATCGCTGGAAGCCCAACTGGATCGAGGAGGGCTGCGGCGACGACAGCGCCTACCTTGCGGCCCACACCACCGACACGCTGATGACGGTCAGCGAGGCGCACGGCTACGGCATGCTGATCCTGGCCTACATGGCCGGGCACGATCCCGACGCGCACCGGCTGTTCGACGGCTTCTACCGCTACTACCGCGATCACACCGCGGGCGGAAACCTGATGTCGTGGGCCCAGGGCGCCGACTGCACGAACAAGGAAGGCAACGACAGCGCCACCGACGGCGATCTCGACGTCGCCTACGCGCTCCTGCTCGCCGACAAGCAGTGGGGCTCGGGCGGCGACATCGACTACCGCAGCGCGGCGCGCACCATGATCGACGACATCTGGAGCGGCGACGTGCACACCAGCGGCAAGTACACGCTGCTCGGTAACTGGGTCTCGCCCGGCGACGACGACGACTCCACGCGGACCAGCGACTTCATGCCGGGTCACTTCACGAGCTTCGCCAAGGCCTCGGGCGACGACAAGTGGGAGGGCCTCAGCGACGCCACCTACACGATGCTCAAGAAGCTGCAGGACGGCTTCGCGCCCGACACCGGCCTCATCCCCGACTTCGTGGTCAACCCGGTGGACGACCCGAAGCCGGCGCCGCCGAACTTCCTCGAGACCGAGCACGACGGCGAGTACAGCTACAACGCCTGCCGCGATCCGATGCGCATTGGCATCCACTTCCTCGTCAGCGGCGACAAGCGCGCGCACGACACCGTCGAGCGCATCAACGACTTCGTCGAGATGAAGACGGGCGGCAACCCCGACGAGCTCTTGGCCGGCTTCTCGCTCGACGGCGACTTCAGCCGCGAGTTCATCGACATGGCCGTCAACGCCCCGATCGGCGTCGGCACCATGGTCGACGCCTCGCACCAGGACTTCCTGAACGCGCTCTGGGATCAGACGACCGAGGGGCCGTGGGGAGGCTACTTCGGCGACACGCTGAGCATGATCTCGCTCATCGCCATGAGCGGCAACTGGTGGGCCCCCGAAGCAGTCGACTGCCCACCCGAGTGAGCGGGCACCGGCACGCATCGCTGCCGCGAGGCTGGCACAGGACAGAGCGCAGACGCGGTCCGCGCTGGGTCACCACCACATCGATCCAGAGATCATGATCGCGTGCGGATCGGTCTTCTGGCTGTGCGTGGTGCCGTCGGCCTTGAGGACCTGATCGTTCGGCCACGGCGGCCGCACGTTGTCGCCGAGCATGTAGTACGAGTATTGCAGCTGAATCTCTTCGTGGCTGATGTAGTTGCTGCGCAGGATGGCCTTCAGCGAGTACACCGAGAACGACTGCGTGTTGTCGCGCAGGTTCGGCTGCACGAGGTCGAAGCGACCGCCCACGCCGAGCCACTTCATCGGCACGTAGGTGACGTCGCCGCCGTACTTGAGCTTGTCCTTGGCACCGCTGAAATTCGGGTCATTGCTCGTCACGTGGTTGTACATCGCGAACGCCGAGATGAGCAGGTCGGGACCCTGGCCCCAGAACTTGTCGATGCCCTGGATGAACGTCGACACGCTGAACGTGTGCTGGAAGAGCACCGTCTGGATGGTGCCCGTGCCGGTGGCCTGGTTGTCGTAGTCGCGGCCGTTGTCGAAGTAGGCATCGCGCAGCGTGTAGCCGCCCACCGCGTGGATGGTCTCGAGCGCACCGGCCTCGCGCAGCGGGTTCTTCGAGTCGAGGTAGGCGTAGCCGAGGAAGCCGTTGCCGATGCGGCTGCCCACGAGCTTGAGCTCGCCGCCGACCACCGTGATGCGCGCGTCCTTCTCGGGCTGCTCCTCGAAGTTGATGCCGCGGCGCGCGTCGTCGGTCCAGCTGTTCAGGTAGTGCGCGGCGATGGTGAGCTGCCCCTTCCACGTCATGCCGATGTGGGCGTGGTGCACCATGGTGCCGCCAATCTGCACGGGACCGACGTACGGCGTGTACGGGCTGTTGCCGTCGCGCGCCGCGTCGTCGTTGGTGTATTCGGTGGAGAACTGCGGCATGTCGAGCTTGGCGCCCACGCCGTGCTCCACACGCAGCGTCCAGTCGTCGGTCAGGTCGTACGCCACGGACAGCGTCTCGCCGGCGGCGTGCGTCGCGCCGAACAGATAGGTGTCGTACTTGCCGGTGTCGTACTGGCCCGCGGTGCCGTAGCCGTTCTGGAAGGCGCCCACGTTCCACACGATGCCGCCGCGCGGGCCGAGCAGCCGCGGCAGGCGCAGCGTGACGAACGCCTCGTTGATGCCGAGCTGCGCCTGGATGTTGCGGTAGCTCGAGTCGGTGATGTCGAACGCCGCGACCGCGACCGTGGCCGATGCCGTGCCGTTGCCGTAGCTGAGGCGAACCTCGGCCCACGGCGTGTACATGTTGTTGATGTATCGCCAGTCGTTGTAGTTGTCGTCGGGGATGAGCGGAGGCGTGTGGGTCTTGTGACCCTTCTCCACGCCCGGATCGACGTTCTGACTGGGGCCGAAGCTGACGCGCGCCGGCACGCGCACGAAGCCCGTGGAGCTCGCCTCGATGGGGCCGCCCTCACCCTCGTACTCCTCGCTCTCGCTGGGCAGGGCGGTCGCGCCGCGCTGCACGCTGCTCGGATCGAGACCGATGCTGTTGGAGTGCGAGACGGCGCGCTGGTGGCTCTCTTCTTCGCTCTCCTCCGCTTCCTGCGCGCGGACGGGGAGCGCGAAGCAGAGGGCGACGACACAGGACAACAGGGCGCGGGGGGAGAGGAATGGGTGCTTCTGCATCTCTTTCCGGGGGGTGTGAACTTCGCCTCAGGGGGGCGAGCTCGGCACGCTAACACCGCACTTCGATAGCGAGAACGAACGGCGCGATTCGTCCATTGGATTGAGTGGAAAGTTCCGACGGCGACGCCGCTCCGAGCCCTTCGTGCTGCAGGAATCTACACGAGTTCGGGCACTTGGGAACCATTTGGGCAACTCGTCTGGACCGCTTCCACAAGTGGTTCAAATGGCGAGGAATTTCACCCCAAGGCCGGGCTGGGGCGCCGAAGTAACCATTTCTCCGTGTCACGCGGGCACAGGGTCGCCGTCATCCCCAGAGAGACTCACGGAAGGCGGTCTGGATGCGCTTCGAACCCCGAGCGAAGTGGACGCTGCTCTGCGTCCTGAGCGGCTGTTCTGGTGGCCTGCAAGGCGGCGACGTCGACACGAACCAGCTGGCGCTGACCATCGAGGGCACCTTCTCGGTCGAAGCCGTGCACTCCGGCAAGTGCCTCGACGTGGCCCAGCGCAGCACGGCGGACGGCGGCACGGTGCAGCAATGGCAGTGCGCGGACGTGCCGAACCAGGAGTGGGAGATCGTCCACCTCGGCGGCGGGCAGCACCGCATCGTGTCGACGAACAGCGGCAAGTGCCTCGACGTGAAGGGGAAGAGCACGGCGGACGGCGCAGTCGTGCACCAGTGGCGCTGCCACGACGGCGCCAACCAGAAGTGGGAGATCTTGAGCGCGGGCGACGGCGTTTACCAGCTGCGCTCCGTGAACAGCGGCAAGTGCCTCGACATCGCGGGAGCAGCCACCACGAACGGCACGGCGGCGCAGCAGTGGACGTGCGCGAATGTTCCGCAGCAGACCTTCCGGCTCGAGCGCACCGATGCGCCGGGCGACGACCCCACCCTGCCCTCGTTCTGCGCCGCCAATCCGCCGCCGACGCGGGCCGGCCAGTGGCAGTCGGCGAAGGTGAAGATGGACGCGCAGGGACACCTGACGTATCCGGCCGACGCGGACAAGAACCGCATCGTCGACTTCAGCTACGCCGGCTATCGCTACGGTGCGGCCGCGCTGCCCAGCGTGCCGGTGGTGGGCCAGCTGGGCCCGGCCAGCGGCGACAACACGCGGCGCATCCAGGACGCGCTCGACGCCATCGGCCAGCGCACGCCGGACGCCAATGGCCTGCGCGGCGCGCTCTTGCTCGCGCCCGGGCGCTACGAGATCCAGGGCACGCTGAAGGTGAACAAGAGCGGCGTGGTGCTGCGCGGCGCGGGCGACGGCACGGATGCGGCCTCGAGCACGATATTGGTCGGTAAGGGTGATTCGCCGCACCAGCGCACGCTCGTCGTGGTGGGCAACGGCGGCGGCACGCCCTGGCGCGCCGGCACGGCCGTGAACGTGACGACCAGCTTCGTGCAGGTGGGCGCGCTGTCGCTCGACGTGCAGAGCACGGCAGGCTTCTCGGTGGGCCAGGAGGTGATCGTGAAGCACCCCTCCACGCAGGCCTGGATCGACGCCCTCGGCGGCGGCGGCGCCACGAGCGGCAAGTGGGCGGCCGGCTCGAAGGACATCACCTACACGCGCCGCATCACCAAGATCGCCGGCAACACGCTCAGCTTCGACGCGCCGATCTTCAACCACCTCGATCGCGCGCTCGCGCAGGCCACCGTGGCGCCGGTGACGAGCCGCACGCTCGTCGCGCAGGCGGGCCTCGAGAACCTGCGCATCGACATCCAGACCGGCGGCGGCGAGGACGAGAACCACGTCTGGGATGCGGTGGGCGTGGTGGGCGCCGAGGACAGCTGGGTACAGGGCCTGAGCGTCGTGCACTTCGGCCACGCGGGCGTGTTCACGCGCAACGCCATCCGCATCACCGTGCGCGACGTGAGCGCCACCGAGCCGGTCGGCATCCGCACGGGCGGGCGCTTCTACAACTTCGATGCGGAGGGCAACAGCCAGCTGGTGCTGTTCACGGAGTGCGAGGCCAAGGACGGCCGCCACAACTACATCTCCAACGGCACGCAGACCACCTCGGGCATCGTGTGGCACCGCTGCAAGGGCGGCGGCGCGTCGACGAGCGAGGGCCACCGCCACTGGAGCCAGGCGCTGCTCTTCGATGCCATCAGCGACACGGGCGGCACCATCGCGCTCTCGAACCGCGGCAACTACGGCACGCAGCACGGCTGGGGCAACGCGCACTCGGTGGTGTGGAACTACAACAAGACGATGCGCGTGCAGAAGCCGCCCACGGCGCAGAACTACGTCATCTCGTCGAAGGGCAGCGTGTCGACGAACAATCCGTTCCCTGGCTCGGCCGGCTACAAGGAGATCCAGAGCGGCGAGCTCGTGCCCGAGTCACTCTACGAGGCGCAGCTGTGCGAGCGCCTGCGCCGTCAGTGACGGGTCTCGAGCAGGCCGTCGACGTGACTGAGCAGGAGCGCCGAGCCGAATGGCTTCTGCAGGAAGCGCACGTGGTCGGGCAGATCCGACTGATCGTGATGGCCGACGTCGCCGGAGATGAGCAGCACGGGCAGCTCGGGACGACGCGCCAGCAGGATGCTGGCCAGCTCGATGCCGGACTTGCCGGGCATGACGATGTCGCTGATCAGCAAGTCGATGGAGGCCAGCACGTCGTCACCGAGCGAAAGGGCCGCCTCCGCGCTGTCGGCGTCGCGCACGGAGAGGCCCGCCGCGCTGAGCTGCCGGGTGAGCAGGCGGCGCAGATCGTCGAGATCCTCGACCAGCAGCACGGTGCGCCTTCGATCACCCCTCTGGGTGACTGATTGCTCGCGCGCCTCGGGAGGCCAGGGAGCCTCGCTGGTGATGGGCAGCAGCACTGCGAACTCGCTGCCCTGGCCGGGCGCGCTGCGCGGAAAGATGCGACCGCCGGACTGGGTGACGATGCCGTAGACGGTGGAGAGCCCGAGCCCGGTGCCCTGACCGTGGGCCTTGGTGGTGAAGAAGGGCTCGAACACGCGCGCCAGCGTGGCCTCGTCCATGCCGACGCCGGTGTCGCGCACCACGAGCGCCACGTAGTCGCCGCGCGGCAGCGGGTTCACGGGATCTTCCTCGTCGAGATGGCGCCGCTCGGTGCGCAGCGTGAGCGTGCCGCCGCGCGGCATGGCATCGCGCGCGTTGAAGGCCAGGTTGAGCACCACCTGCTCGAGCTGACCGGGGTCGGCGCGCACGTACGGCAGGCTCGGGTCGAGCTCGACCACCAGATCGACGCCGAGGCCGAGGCTGCGGCGGAGCAGGCTCTCCATCGAGCCCACCACCTCGTTGAGCGACAGCGGTCGCGGCGACAGCAGCTGGCGGCGGCTGAAGGCCAGGAGCTGCCGGGTCAGCTCGCCGGCGCGCACGGCGGCGTGGTTCAGGTCGCGCAGCGTGTCGCGCGCCGGTCCGTCGTCGCCGACCAGCGGCGCCAGCATGTGACAGCAGCCGAGCATCACCGTCAGCAGGTTGTTGAAGTCGTGCGCCACGCCGCCCGCCAGCCGGCCGATCGCCTCGAGCCGCTGCGACTGGCGCAGCTGCTCCTCGAGCGCGTTGCGCTCGGTGACGTCGTGCACGATCGAGAACAAGAGCTCGCGATCGTCGACGTGGATGGGCCCCGAGTGCACCTCGACGTCGTGCAGCGCGCCGCCCTTCTCGCGGTGCCTGAAGCGGAAGTAGTCGCGGCGCCCGGTGTGCGCGGCCTCGAGCTCGGCGGCCAGCTCCGCCGGCGACAGCATGTTGATGTCGCCGATGCGCATGCTGCGCAGCTCGTCGCGCGACCAGCCGTAGAAGCGCTCGGCGGCCGGGTTGGCGTCGACGATGGCGCCGCTCTGCGGGTCGATCAGCAGCTTCACCGCCGAGTTGAGCTCGAACATGGCGCGGTACAGCTGCTGGCTCTTCTCGCGCTCCCGCTCGGCGCTGCGCTGCGCGGAGACGTCTCGCAGCAGCGCCAGCGCGTAGCCCTCGCCGTTCAGGTGGTAGGTCGTCGTGCGGATCTCGACGTCGAACTCGCTGCCGTCCCTGCGCAGCGCGCGCGCGTGATAGGCGCCGCTGACCGGCAAGCCACCTTCGCGGCGTCGCATGGCCTCGCTCAGCTCGGCGCGGCTCGAGGGCGTGAACAGCTCGAGCACCATGCGGCCGAGCAGCTCGTCCTCGCGCTCGTAGCCGAACAGCCGGACCAGGGCGGGATTGATGATCTGGATCACGCCACGGCACGACACGCCGATCGCGTCCTCGCCGGTCTGGAAGACGGCTCGCAGGAGCGTCGCGGCGGTGTCGGTGTCGAGATCCGGCACCGCAGGTTGTCGGGGAATGCCGTCCATCGAGCAGTGTCACGATAGCGAATGCGCAGGAACGCCGCTACCGAGGCAAACCGCAACGCAGGCCACGCCAGCGCAGGTGAGCTACCAGACGGAAGCACACGGCCTCACCGCACGGGGTGAGTGAGCCAGCGCGCCCTGCGCAGCTCTGCCCACCTGACCGGCCGTGGGCTCGCGCGCATTCGTGCGCAAAAAGCCCGCGATTGCCGACCTTGATGCGTCGGCGATAGCTACATACGATCTTCATAGTGGCCGTCGCAGCGCGTACCTACGAAGTGATCGTGCCGCCCACGGTGCGTGGCCTGGTCAGGCCAGCCACCGAGATGCGCGGCTCGCTGCTCGCCAATTCCATGGCGATCCTGCGCGACCACAACCGCGAGTCCGAATACTTCGCGGCCCTGCCGACGAAGCACCACGAGGAAGTTCGCTTCGTGGTCGCCCAGGCCTGGATGCCGATGGAGCTGGCGGTCGTCCACTACGAGACGATGGGCACGGTCTTCCCGAGCATCCGCGAGCAGCTCCTCAACGGGCGCACGGCCTCGGAGCGCACGCAGAACGGCTGGGTGCGCACCGTCGCGCGTACGCTGCAAGCCACGGGCACGCTCGACATTCCCTCGACGCTCAAGCGCCTGCCTGCCGGCGTGGATCGCTTCTGCCGCGGCGGCGGCTCGGTGGCCGTCTATCGCACCGGCCTCAAGGATGCCCGCATCGAGCTCGACGGCTATCCGTTCGTGCGCATCGAGTACGCGCGCAACGCCTGGCAGGGCATGTTCGAGAGCGCCCTGTCGCTGATCACGCCGCGCCTGTTCGTCCGCCAGGATCTCGGCTACCAGCAGGGCGACCGCATGGCGCTGACGATTTCCTGGGTCTAGCGGCGATCGCTAGATGCCGCGCGCCGCGAGCACGCGCTCCACGGTGTCGACGATGGCCACCGTGCGCGGATCGAGCTCGACGTTCACGCGATCGCCCAGCTGACGGTTCGCGAAGTTGGTCAGCCGCAACGTCTCCGGGATCAAGTGCACGTCGAAGCTGCCCTCGGGGCGCACCGCGCCGACCGTGAGGCTCGAGCCGTCGAGCGCCACGAAGCCCTTGTGCAGGATGTATTTCATCCAGGCCGCCGGCACGCGGATGGTGAGATCGAGCTGCTCGCCGACGTGGGACCGCGCGATTACCTCGCCCGTGCCGACGACGTGACCGAACACGTCGTGCCCGCCCAGCTCGTCGCCGACCTTCACGGAGCGCTCCACGCTGACCAGCCGGCCCAGCGCGAGCGAGCCGAGCGTGGTCAGCGCCATCGTCTCGGCGATGGTCTCGAAGCTCACCTGCGAGCCCTGGAAGGCGACCACGGTCAGGCACACGCCGTCGATGGCGATGCTGGCCCCGAGGCTCACGCCGGCCGCGAGCTCGCTGGTGAGCTGCACGGTCAGGCGGGTGACGCCCTCACGCGGCTCGAGAGCCACGATCGGGAACAGGCCGCGAGTGATGCCGCTGTACATCCAGCGCACCATAGCAAACGCCCTGCTACGCTCCACGGCATGCTCTTTCGATGGCTCTTCGGCTCCTCTCCCGACGCCGCACCGCCCACCGCCAGCGACGAGCTACGGGCGCTCGTGGCGCGCTCGATGCCCGGGGGAAAG
>JADMIO010001264.1_pt1 | contig 21671 bp, 16 predicted proteins | sample 8958161 | NCBI WGS metagenome assembly JADMIO01 (sample SAMN16585339, study PRJNA669376) | soil metagenome | isolation source: Crop rotation soil | place: USA: Cullars Rotation, Alabama | collected 2011
GGCCGCGACTTCAAGTCACGTGAATTCCAAGCTTCGGATCCCACTGTGCTGGAAAGCGCCGCCGCCAGGGTGGCGATCGCCACGACCGCCGTCACGGCGGCGAGGGAAGAGACGAGGATCCACGAACTCCTTCTACGCACGGATATCTCCTATTCTAGGCGCCCTCGCGGGCTGCCACGGGACGGGCCTTGAGCTTGATCTTGCCGTCCTCGGACGCCAGCCGGAACTGCACTTCGGTGCAGCCCGTCTTTTCTCGGATGGCGGTCACCTGCCGCGCAAGATAGGTCTGGAAACTGTCGAGATCGAACCGGGGGGCGTCCCCCGGGGCGGCGGCGAGCCCCTGGTAGAGCGCTTCGGCCGCCTCGGGATCGACACGGTCGCCGAAGACGATCCCCTGTGCGGGATCGTAGCGCCGGGGGACTGGCGGGGGCGGCGCCTGGCGAGCGGGGAGGCGCCCCTCCTCGCGATCGCGCAGCCGGCGGTTGAACAACTCGTTGTAGCTGTTGAACCGGGCCTCGAGGTCGCCCAGCCGGAAGATGTCCACCGGAGTGGCGAGGTTGACCATGCCGCGAAGATTGCGGATCTGCGCCTGGACGCGCCCCCGCAGCTCTTCCGGCGGGAAGGGGAGGGCGCCGTTGAAGAAGCGCTCGAAGTCGACCCGCAGCTGCTGGATTTCGCGGTTCAGCTGATCCAGTGATTCGCCCAGACCCGGCGCCTGCCGCGGCGCAGGCGCGCCGGGGCGCACCCCGGCCAAGCCCGACCTGGCGGGCTGGACAGGCGATCCCGGCGGATTGAGGACGCCGGCTTTCGGGCTTCGCTTCGGGTCCACGGATCTCCTAGAATGCTCGTTGCCTGATGATGGAAAACTCCAAGGCTCGCGACGCACGGCGGGATCTGCCGCCGCTCGACCGGCTGCTCAACCACCCGGCGGTCGCGAATCTCATCCCATTATACGGGCGGGGTCCCGTCAGGGTCCAAGCCCGGCGTGCGGTCGAGGAGCTGCGGAGCCGGTTCGCGGCCGATCCCTCTCTATCTTCGGAGGTGCGGGAGAGCGCCGTCGCCGCGCTGCCCGAGAGCATCGCCACCGAAGTGGCGGCGTTGTTCGGCCATCCGCTCCGCCGGGTGCTCAACGCCACCGGCATCTTCCTCCACACCAACCTGGGCCGGGCGCCCCTGCCGGAGGTGGTGGCGCAGAGCCTGCCGCCGCTGCTCGACGCCTACTGCGACCTGGAGATCGACCTCGGCACCGGCCGCCGCGGGCAGCGCAACCGCCGCGCCGAGCGGCTGCTCACGGCCCTCACCGGGGCCGAGGCCGGGCTCGTGGTCAACAACAACGCGGCGGCGCTGGTGATCACGCTGGCGGCGCTGGCCCAGGGGCGCGAGGTGGTGGTGTCGCGCGGCGAGCTGGTGGAGATCGGCGGCTCGTTCCGCATCCCGGAGATCATGGCCGCGTCCGGCGCCCGCCTGGTCGAGGTGGGGGCGACGAACCGCACGCGGATCTCCGATTACGAAGAGGCGATCGGGCCCGCAACGGCGCTCCTGCTCAAAGTCTTCCCCAGCAACTTCCGCCTCACCGGGTTCGTCGCCGCGGTCGATCCCCGGCAGCTCGCGGAGCTCGGGGGGCGCGCGGGGGTGCCGGTGCTGGTGGACGAGGGGAGCGGCCTGCTGCGGCCACACCCGGCGCCGCAGCTCGCCGATCACCCCAGCCTTTCCGAGTTGATCGCGAGCGGATGCGACCTCGTCACCGGCAGCGGTGACAAGCTGCTCGGCGGCCCCCAGGCCGGCCTCCTCGTGGGGCGCGCGGCGCTGATCGAGCGCTGCCGGCGCCACCCCCTCTACCGCGCGCTCCGCCCGGACCGCATGGCGCTGGCGGCGCTCGAAGGGGTGCTGCGCCTCCACCTGGCCGAATCCCCCCTGCCGGTCGACCGCCTCTGGCCCGACCCGCAGGTCCACCGCGACCGCCTGGAGCGGGCCGCCACGACGCTGGGAGCGGAGATCGTTCCAGCGGACGCATTCCTCGGCGGCGGCTCGGCTCCGGAGGCGCCCATCCCCGGCGAGGCGCTGGCCCTGCCCGGAGACGACGCCCTCCTCGCCCGCCTGCGCCAGGGCGATCCCCCGGTCGTCGGCTATCTCCGCCAGGACCGTCTCCATCTGGATCTACGGACCGTCGCCCCCGCGGACGACGATCTCCTGATCGAGGCCGTTCGCGCCGCCCTGCGAGGTTGAGCATGCCCACCGGCCGCATCCTGATCGTCGAGGACCGCGACTCCCTGCGCCGCATGCTGGAGCGGGCGCTCGGCCAGGAGGGGTACGAGGTGGCGGCGGCGGCGGACGGCGGCTCCGGCATCCGCCTGCTCGCGGAGCGCCCCTTCGACTTCGTGCTGACCGACCTCAAGCTCCCCGACGTCTCGGGGATCGAGGTGCTGGCGGCCAGCCGGGCGGCCCAGCCCCGGGTGCCGGTGGTGGTGCTCACCGGCTACGGCACGGTGGGCACGGCCGTCGAGGCGATGAAGCTCGGCGCCTATGACTTCCTGGAGAAGCCGCTGGAGATCGACGACCTGGCGCGGCTGATCGAGCGGGCGATCGGCGAGCGCGGCGAGGAGGCCGTCTTCCGGGCCCCCGGAGCGCCGGCGATCGTGGGGGCCCACCCCCGCCTGCGCGCTGCCATCCGCCTCTTGCAGCGGGTCGGCCCCACGGAGAGCACGGTCTTGCTGACCGGGGAGAGCGGCACGGGCAAGGAGCTCTTCGCGCGGGCGCTCCACGCGCTCTCGGCGCGGCGGAACGGCCCCTGCGTCGCCCTGAACTGCGCGGCGATCCCGGAGGCGCTGATCGAGAACGAGCTCTTCGGCCACGAGAAGGGGGCCTTTACCGGCGCCGACCGCCGCCAGCCGGGCCGCTTCGAGCAGGCGGAGGGAGGGACGCTGTTCCTCGACGAGATCGGCGAGCTGCCGTTCGGCGTGCAGGGCAAGGTGCTGCGGGCGCTGGAGGAGCGGACCTACGAGCGCGTGGGCGGCGGGCGGACCCTGCGCGCCGACGTCCGTCTGGTCGCGGCCACCAACCGCGACCTCGCGGCCATGGTGGACGAGGGGGAGCTCCGTGCCGATCTCTTCTTCCGGCTGAACGTCTTCCCCATCGAGTTGCCGCCGCTGCGCGAGCGGGCGAGCGACGTGCCGCTCCTCGCCCGGCACCTGCTGGCGGAGATCGCCCGCCGGCACCACGTCGAGCCGCCGCCCCGCCTCGACGACGCCGCGGCCGAGTTGCTGGCCGGGCAACCCTGGCCGGGGAACGTGCGGGAGTTGGCCAACGTCCTCGAGCGGGCGGTGATCCTGGCGGAAGGCCCGGCGATCCACGCCGCCGATCTGCGGCCGCTGCTCCGCCCGCTCGCCTCCTCGGGGGAGCGGGAGCGGGTCAGGCAGGCCCTGATCGAGGCCGAAGGGGACAAGCGCCGGGCGGCGGAGATCCTGGAGATGAGCTACCGCACCCTGCTCCGCAAGGTGAAGGAGCACGACCTCGAAGGGGTGCCGAAGTATCGGCAGTAACGGCTCCTACGGAGGAGGAGCCTGCTCCTGTTTCTGCTCCGGGGCCACGTTGAGCGGCATGCCGTTGGTCTCGAACTTCGCCTCCGTGAAGGTGAAGACCCCAGGGAAGTTGGCCCGGAACTGGACCGCTCCGTTCCCCTGGATGGAGGTCGAGGTCAGGATGCCGGGGGCCGTCCCCACCCGTTCCCCGGCCTCGTTGAAGAGCTGGACATCGACCGACGCGTTGATGATGACGTCGCCCGTGGTGTTCTGGATCGTCCCCTCGACGGCGATGCCATCCCCGTCGGGGCGATCCAGTTTCTTCCAGCCGTTGACGGCGAGGCGGCCGGTGTGGGCCGGCGCCCCGTCCTTGGGTGCCTCCCCCGCCTCGGCGGGAGGCGTGGGCTTGCGGAAATCCTTGTCCGTCAGCACGGCCAGCTTCTTCTGCGGGACTTCGGGCGGCGGCGGCGCCTCCGCCTTGACCTTGGCGTCGGCGGTGGCCTTCGCGCTGGCGTCGAGGTCCACCTCCGCGACGCGCAGCGAGGCGAGAGCGCCGTCGGCGGCGCGGGTGAAGACCAGCAGCTTGCCCTTGGCCTGCCAAGGGCCCTTCGTCTCCACGCGGCCGCCGTCGCGCGTCACCAGCCAGTCGGCGTGAGCGGGCAGGGCCGACGTCCCCAGGGCCAGGAGGCCGAGGACGATCCCGGGAACGATTCCGAGCCGGTTGCTCATCGGGTCACTGCTCCTTCCAGTTGTGCTCGATCGTGCACACTGGAATTGTCGCATATCTCTCGTAACCCGTGTCGGAACGGATGCCGCTCACGCTCAGATGGTTGTTGCCGAACCGGCACTGCTTGGGGAACAGCTTCTTCAGCTGGCTCAGGATCTCCTGCTGCGTGCTGTCGAGGTTCTCGGAGCTGTTGGCCGTGGAGCCGCCCCCACCTCCGGAGCCCGGCGAGTTCTTGGTCGAGCCCTGCTCGACGTACGGGTTGGTCACGAACTTGGGCACCACGCGGAAGCGCGTGGCGGTGCCGCCCACCTTCTGCACCGAGTTGGCGTTGCTGGTGAAGATCACGTAGAGATGGCTGCTGCCGCCGCGCGCGCAGACGTCCGCCGGATCGGTGCCGATCTCCTGCGGCTGGAAGCCGGAGAAGATGGCGACCCCGGCGAGCCCGAAGGTCTGCGTGATCACCCGCTCGTTGGTCTGCAGCTTCAGATACCAGCCGCGCGACTTCCCGGGCCCGGGGCTCACCACGAAGTCGGTCGACGAGCTCACGTCGCTGGCGGCGGCGTCGATCCCCTCGTAGCTCGACTCGGTCTTGGGGGCCATCGCCGACGTGAAGCCGTCGTCGACGATCAGGTAGAAGCGGCCATCCTGGCCGTCCAGGTTCCAGAGGTTCTCGCGGTCCCCCGTGCCGAAGCCGAGGGCGAATTTGTTCAGCTTGGCGACGTAGATCAGCGCGGGCGCGAAGAAGATCGGCCGGCCGATGGTGTCGAAGACCGGGAACGGATCCCACGACGTGTCGATGATCCGCTTGACGGTCGTGCCGGCGGCGAGGGGGGGCACCGCCTGGGTCGCGCTCAGCGACACGGTCTGCAGCGTACCCGCGGAGTGGATGTCCACCTTGTAGAGGAAACCGGCGGTGGTCCCGATGTAGATCGTGTCCAGATAGCCGTTGAGGTCCGAATCGAGCACGGCGGGATCCCCCGGCGCGGCGCCCACCAGCTTGCGCTTGTAGATCGTCTGGCCGGTCTCGACGTCCACCATGTAGAGCCAGGTGCCCCGCTTCTTGTCGACGTCCATGCCGCCGCCAAAGATGGCGACGAACTTGTCGACCTGCTTGCCTCCTTCGATCACCTTGATCCGCCCGACGGTCGGCACCGACCAGGTCTGTCCCAGGTCGGCGAAGCCGTTCTGGTCCTCGTCCAGCTGGGAGGTGCCGATCGAATCGGTGTACTCCCAGAGGACGGACGGGAACGGCAGCGTGCCACAGCCGGAGACGGTGCCGTTCTGGGCGTCCAGACAGGTCGGCACCGTGGAGTTGTCGATCGGATCGTTGTCCGCGCTGAGCTTGTCGGGCTGGGTGATGTCCAGGGCGTAGTAACCGCTGGTGAAGTCGCCCACCCGGCCGCCGCCGTCCATGGCGCCGCCCTCACGGAAACCGCCGATGGCGACCGTCCGCCATTCACGTTCGGCAGCGGTCGGCGTGCCGTTGTGGCTGGGATCGACGAAGACGTCCGAGATCGCCGGCGTGCCGTCGACGCCGAAGATCTGGCGGCCGTTCTCGGTCTGCGTGCGCACGATCGGCATGGCGAGCCGCGGGATGTAGGAGAAGATCTCCTTGCCGGTGCCGTCGGTGAAGCTCTTGAAGCCAGCATCCCAGACGCCGGCGTCGAAGGCGTGGAGCTGCCCGTCGTTGGTGCCCACGAGCAGCATCTTGCGGCGCCGGTGCTGCTGCTGCGCGAAGCACTGGTACCCGGGGTTGCCCGCGCAGTCGGTGGCTCCCGCCTTGGCGTAGAGGTCCGCGGCATAGAAATCGAAGTTGTTGGGCTTGTCGACGAGCACCGGATCGGCATGGAAGACGTCGCCGAGGACGTAGGTGATGTCCTTGTCCTGCAGTCCCGGCACCTGGATCGTGGCGCTCTTGATCGCCAGCAGGGCCTTCATGATGTTCTTGACCCGCGTCTTGGTGCTGGCGGAGGCCGGATCGGTGGTCGGGAGGGGCACCTTCAGGCCGTTGAGCAGGTCGCTCCAGTTCGGCGTGGGGTTGTTCTTCGGATCGCCGGTCGGCGGCGAGAACAGGCGCAGGGGCGAGGGCACTACACCGCTCGCCACCGCCTGGGGGTAGAAGACCCGGCGCTGGGAGTCGGCGATGCCGAGGCGGAGCGTGGTCTCGTCGACCGTCGAGGCGAGGTCCGCCGGGGTGGGAGCCTGGGTCTTGATGGCCTCACCGGTGTCCCACAGATGGCAGCTGAACCGCCCCGACGGAGAGCCCAGGGGCGGGCAGGCGAGGTTGCGGTTCGGCTTGCCGTTCGAGTCGAGGGGGAGCGGCTTGAGATAGCCGTCGATGTGGCCGTCCCAGATGGAGGCGTCGTTGAGCGGGGTGAAGTTCGACAGGTAGATGCGGTCCGCCACGTCGGCCTGCACCGAGGGCACGGCGGCGGAGGCGAAGGTGCTCGCCTGCTCCCGGATCTTGCCGAGCACGCTCTTGAGGTCCGCCACCAGCTCGTCCTTGGTCTGCGGATAGAAGATGTGGCTCGAATCCGCCATGCAGCTGAGCGTGTTGCCCGGCGTGGCGGTGACCCCGAAAGCCACCACGAAGGTGGTCACGCCATACTGGTCCTTCAGCAGCTTGGTGTACTTGCAGGGGTCGCCACCGCAGGTCTCGTCGCCGTCGGTGAGGATGAGCAGGAACTTCTGGCGGCACTCGAACGCGGTGTCCTGCGCGCCGGCGGTTTTGGCCCACCCGTTCACGGTGCCGCAGGTGTCCGCCGAGCAGCCGCTGTACCAGGTGCGGAACTGCTGGACGGAGGCGCCGAGCGGCGTCGAACCCGAGGCGATGAGCGGGATCTGCTTGTCGTCCTTGAGGCGGAGGAAGGTGTCCGTGCCCGAACGACTGTCTTTCAGGTAACTCGCAATACGGAAGTCAGGAACCGTACTGCTGTCGACGTAGTTCGGCGCCAGCCGCTTCAGGATGTCGACCTTGTGGTCCGTCTTCCAGTCCAGGGGGATGACGTCACCGATGGTGAACGAGGCGCCGCGCGCGTCCGAGCTGTCGGTCGGCCAGCGGAGGTCGTAGCCCGTCGAGCCGGGATATTTGTCCGAGCTGGTGTCGGTGTTGGGATCCCAGCCGTTGCAGGTGCCGCCAGCGTTCGAGTCGACGGCGACGCTGGAGTAATAGCTGAGCTGGGGGTTCGTGCGGCTCGGTTCCGGGTTCGGATCGGTGGTGGTCGGGACGGTGGGCGCGTTGTCCCAGGAGACGAAGTCGCTGACCAACGTGTAGGTGACCGTCGTAGTGCCGACCGCGGCGGTGAGCGAGCAGGAGGCGTTGGTGCACCTCACGATGGTGACCTTGACGTTGAGGTTGCTGCCGTAGCTGCCACCGTTCGGCTGATAGGTGGCCCGGTAGACGTTGCCCGCGGTGCGGATGTAGAAGGTCTGGTTCGAGGTGTATGTGAGCCCCCCCTTGGGCAGGCGCTGGACGCGCGTGACCTCCCAAGGGTCATCGAGATCGGACGGCTTGGCGGAGGTGCAGCCGATCTCGTGGTCACCGTTGCCGGTGTCGCAGCCCCAAAGGTTACCGAAGACCTCTTGGGCTCCGGCGGCCGGGTAAAAGGTGCTGCCGGTGATCAGCACGCCGTTGCCCGACGCCTTGTAGAGCCAATGCTTCTGGAGGACGCCGAGCTGGTCCTGGTTGTAGGTCGAGAAGCCCAGGTACACCTTGGGCAGGCTGGGGTCGGTCAGCACCTCGTAGAGCGCCTGCTTGGCCTGATAGAACTTGGAGCCCGCGTCGTCCGCCTGGAGCGGTACGAAGCAGTCGCCGGTCGGGCAGAGGTCCCCCTTCGGGCTCCAGTTCATCGAGCCCGAGGTGTCGAGGAGGATGAACATGTAGGGGTCGGCGATCGTGCTGCGCAGCAGGTCGCGGTCGTCGCCGCGCGCCGCGCCGGCGCCGAGCAGGGCAGAGAGCGCCAGCACGGCGGCGCAGACCTTCGTCGTCCTGCCGAACCACCAATCTGTGAGCGACATGGGGAGCTCCTCCTCTATCCTCTGAAAACCTCTAATGTTCCTTGAATGAGCTGGACAACGGCTCCGTCGCCGGCGAGGAAGCAGGGTCTCGCATGAACATCGCGGTGATCGTCTTCTGCCCGAGCACCGTCGCGTCGGCCGGGGGATCGCCGCCGCCGTTCCAGGAGATCCGCTGCGCCTGGGCGCTCACGGCCATATCGACCCGATAGAACGCCTGCTTGCCGTAATTGGCCATGGAGAGGTTCGAAAACGTCCGGTTGTTCGGCACCACCGCCGAAAACGTGACGCGGTCGGCGATGTTGGCGGTGAGGGAATCCCCCGCTCCCACCGAGGTCTTGTTCAGCAGTATCGTCTTGCCGGTGTCGAAGGCGGCGTCGTGCTCGGCCATGGCGATCGCGAGCCCCGAGTCGGCGGCGTAGAAGCTACGGTTGGCCGTGCGCTCGTTGGAGCCGACCTTGACCTCGGTCTGGGTCACCAGGGCGAGCGCCAGCGCCAGGATGGTGAGCACCACCAGGGCGAGCAGCGTGATGATGTAGGCGCTGCCCGCTTCGTTGCGGGAGTGTGGGCGATGGCTGTTCATCAGAGGTTCCTCATGTCGATCACCGTGCGCAGGAGGCGGCGCCGGTACATCCGCTCGTTCGTGGTGTTGAACGGCGAGCCGTCGTAGGAGTTGTCCTCCACCCGGGTCAACGCCGGAGCTTCGTAATCGTGGTCGCGGCGGTCGGTCCGCGCGAGCGTGGAAATGCGGACGTAATAGAGCCGGGAATTGAGGAAGAGCGCCGGGTCGGTGTTCTTCTCGCCGTTGTACATCCAGTCGTCGTTCTCACCGTCGGCCGACTCGTAGACGTCGCAGTTGATTTCGTCCGAGGCCACCGTGCCCTCTGCGCAGGCCCCACTGGCAGGATCCTTGGCGTTGGTGTCGAGCCCGAGGGCGACCTGGAAGTCGAAGATGTTGTCGGCGATGTCGGCGTGCCAGTTCTCGGCGGAATCGTCCCAGGGCTTCTGGGTGCCGGGATAGACGCGCGCCCGCGACAGCTTGGGCGTCAGAGCGGAGCTCTTGTCGCCGGAGATCGCATACTCCCGGCGGACGTAGAACCGGTACTCCTCGAGCAGGCCCACGGAAATCACCGTGGTGAGATCGGTGGGATAGGTCCCGGGCGACGAGGAGAACTTCAGATAATCGGTGGTGTTCCCCCCCGTCATCTTGAAGGCGACGACGATGTCGGCGGGGTTGCTGATGTCCGAGTTTCCCGGGTCCAGCTCCACCACGGCCCAGGGCCCGGGGTTGATCGGGCTGACCAGCAGCAGGGCCTCGGGCCGCTGCTTGTCGATCGCCTCCTTGAGCGCCGACAGGTCCTGCGGGAAGTGGGTCTCGGTGGTGGTGCTCTTGACGTGGATCTTGCCGGTCGTCGGGGCCCCCGCCGCGGGCGAGAGCACGAGCGCCGTGGCATCGTCCTTGTCGATCTGGTAGATCGGCGACGAGAAGATCCCCCGGACCGTCAGCACGTCCGAGTTGGGGAACACCTCCGGCGAATCGGCGGGCCCGACGTGGGTGCCGTCCGCCACGTTGTTCTGCACCGCCACCGCGGTGCCGTCCGGGAGGTTGCCCTGCGGCAGATCGCCGATGCCCGCCATGCGGATCAGCCGCACGGCGTCGTTCTGCGCCACGCGCAGGGACTGCTGCATGTCGGAGATGTTGGTCTGTACGCGCGAGAGCTTGTTGCTGAAGTCGAACAGCGCCAGCACGCCGAGCAGGACGATGATGGTGACGGTCAGCGAGACCGTGACCTCGATCAGGGTGAAGCCGCGCTGGCGAGCTCCGCTCGCGGGAGGGGACTGGATCATGGCCGGGCTCCGCCTCAGTCGTATTTGATCATCTGCAGGGTGATCCCCTGGCCGTTGCCCAGGAGGTTCTTCTTCGGGTTCTCCACCACCACCTGGACCTGCTTGAACGAGATGGTCGCGGAGGTGCTGCTGCTGCCGTTCAGCGGGTTGTTGAGGACGCCGTCTTCCAGGTCGCTGATGTCGTACAGGGTGACCCGCGTCGTGCGCGTCCAGAGCACCGGACCGTGATCGGCGGAAACGGGGTCCTTCCACCACCTCTCGTCCGCGTCACCGGTCTTCTGCAGATCGCCCGCCGTCCAGGACTCCTTGAGCTCGCCCACCGTACCGGCGTCCGGGACCTTGAGCTTCTCGTTGTTGATCGGGAGATGCAGCAGGTCCTCGATGTGTGAGCGGCCGACGTTGGTCGCCTGCGTGGCGTCGTTGCCGCTGACGTTGTCGTTGATCGAACGCGTGAACAGCGGCAGCAGCCCGAGCGCAATGATGAGCAGGATGGCGGCGGCGATGAGCGCCTCGACGATCGAGAAGCCGGCGTCACGGCGCGCGATGGAGCAGCTCTTCCGGGTTCGCATCCTCGTTCTCCTCAGTTCCACGTCCAGGCCTTCCCGTTGTCCCCACTGGGAACGTACTTGGCGGTCTCGAACTTGCGCACCTGGATCTTCGCCGTCGCCGCGGGCTCGACGTGGACCTCCAGGAAGTTGCCGTTGTTGTCGCCGAAGCGGTACCCGCCGATCGCAGCGATCGAGCCGTCGCGTTGGAAGATGGCGATCGCCGGCCCGCCGTCGGGGTCCGTGCTGAATCCGTCGACCGACGCTTTGTCCTCGTTGCCGCTGCTGTCCGTGAAAGTCACCCCGGGCGGCAGGGTGAAGTCGCCGAGCACCGTCTCGGTGGGGTCCAGCCGGCCGTCCGCATTGGTGTCCGCGAACGCGCGCACGTGGCCGGGGGCGCTGGGGCTCGGCGGGACGATCTGCACCACCGCCCTGGACGGCCCCTTCACCGCCTCGATGCGCGCCTGCCGCATCAGCACGGTGACCTCCTGGGCGATGCCGCGGATCTTGGACTGGTGGAGAGCGGTCTGGAGCGCCGGCAGCCCCAGCGCCACCAGCACGAGCATGAGCGTCATCACCACGAGCATCTCGATCAGCGTGAAGCCGCGCGGGCCACGGACGGACCTTGGGTTTTTCATGGCGAGCCCCCAAGGAGCAAGGCCGGTGCCACCGCCCGGAAAGGTCGGAGAATGAATTGCAAGCTGTTGAACAGGCTCGCTTTATGGGGCGGATCAGGGATCCGGCGCGACGGCTCCGGAGAGCGGGGGATGGTTACCGATCGTAACCATCGTGTCGCGCGGGAAATTGAGTAGCGCCCGCGTCCCGCCGCCAGGCCGGTCCTCCAGGCGGATGCGCCCGCCGTGCAGCACGACGATGCGGTGGGCGAGCGCCAGCCCCAGCCCCACGCCGCCGCGCCGGCCGGTGGCGAAGGGGTGGAAGAGCCGCGTCCGGATCTCCTCCGGCAGCCCCGCACCGCGGTCCTCGATCGCCACCTCCACCCCCTCGGCGTCCAGCACCACTGCGACCTCGACCGGCCCCCGCCGCCCCGCCTCGCGCTCGGCCTCGGCGGCGTTGTGCAGCAGGTTGCGCACTGCGCGCTCGAGGAGCTCGGGATCGCCGCGCAGGGTGACGTCCTCCCCCTGGACGCGCACCGCCACCCCGGCGAGCGCCGGATCGGCCGCCGCCCGTTGGAGGAGGCGGCCGAGCGAGAGCTCGCGCACCCGGGCGGTGCCCGGCCGCGCAAAGGAGAGGAAGTCCTGGAGCACCCGCTCCAGATGATCGGCCTCGCCGCGGATCTCGGAGAGGAAGTCGGCGATCGAGTCCTCGTCCGGCCGCCGCTCGATCAGGGTCAGATAGCCGCGCAGGGTGGCGAGGCCGTTACGCAGCTCGTGGGCGACCCCGCCGGCCATCTCGCCGAGTTGGGCGAGGCTCTCGGCGAGGCGGCTCTCCTCGGCCCGCCGCCGCGCCTCGGTGAGGTCGGCGAAGAGGACGAGCAGGCCGCGCACCTGGCCGTCGTCCCGGCGCAACGGGTGGACGGTCAGGCCCACGGTCAGGGCCTCCGCACCGGCGTGCACGATGCACTCCTGGCGCTGCGGTGCGGTCCCCTCGGCCACCGCCGCCAGGAGGATCTCGCGCAATTCGGGCTGGCCGCCGAGCACCTGGTCGAGGGGCGCTCCCGGCGCGGGGAGCTCGGTGCCGAGGAGCGCCGAGCCCACGGCGTTGAGCGCCAGCACCCGTCCCTCGCGATCGATCAGCAGCAGACCGCTCTGCAGGCTCGCCGAGAGAGTCCGTTCGAGGGCGGCGATATCGTCTTCGGCCGAGCGCCCCTGGCGGCCGGCGAGGGCGGTGAGGGCGCGGTCGAAGGTGGCGAGGAGGAACTCGATCTCGTCCTCCCCCGCCGTGCCGGCGCCCCCCATCTGGCGGGCCCGCGCGAGCAGCGTCTCCCAGGGCACCAACAGATGGCGGAGGAAGAAGAGCAGCAGCACCGCCAGCCCGGCATTGATCGACAGCACGGCGACGGTGAGCACGGCGAGCGCACGGCGCTGCCGCGCCAGCACCCCGGCCGGAAGGTCGACCCGCACGTAGCGCCGGCCCTGCACCCCGCCCAGCGGGGCGAAGCCGATCACGGCATCGGGCGTCGCGGCGTCCGGGCCCACGCCGAGCGGCTGGCGGATGGGCCGGCCACCGGCCGGGTCGAGCAGGCCGCCGGCCGGCAGCTCGCCGATCTCCGCGATCGCCTGCCCGCGGGCGTCCACCAGGGCGACGCCGCGCGCCGACGGCGCCCGTTCGCGCAGGTCGAGCGGAGCGGGCACCGCGCCGTCGGCGAAGGCGCCCAGCCGGTCGGCCACCGCCCGCGCCACGCGCGCCGCCTCCTGCTGGCGCTCGGTGGCGAGCAGATCGATGGCGTTGCGGTAGGAGAAGAGGGTGAAGGTGGAGAGCACCACCAGCAACAGCAGGGCCACCGGCAGCAGGATGAGCACCTCGCGCCGCAGCCCCAGCCGGCGCGCCGGCCGCGTCTCGGGGCTCATACCAGCTGGGCGTACGCCGCGTACGCCCGCACCAGCGGCTCGCCGGCGAAGAGGGCGATCAGGCCGCCGAGGGCGAGGAAGACGCCGAACGGCAGCTTGGCCTTGAAGTCGAGCCCGCGGACCGCCATCAGCGTGAGGCCGGCCACGGCGCCCAGGAGCGCGGCGCAGAAGAGCGCCACCAGCACCCCCTTCCACCCCAGGAAGGCGCCGATCAGGGCGAGCATCTTGACGTCGCCCAGGCCCATCCCCTCCTCGCGGCGCCAGAGGTACCAGGCGATCCACACCGCGAGCAGAATGCCGGAGCCGAGCAGGGCCCCGAGCGCCGCCCCCGCCATCGCACCCCATGGGCCGTCCCACAGGCGGGCCCAGGGGACCAGCGGCTGCAGGAGGATGCCGAGCACGATCCCCGGCCAGGTCAGCACGTCGGGCAGGATCATGTGGTCGTAGTCGATCATCGCCAGCGCCAGCATCAGCGCGGTGAACAGGGCGGCGACCGGCGTCTCGAGCGAGATGCCGAAGCGCAGGAAACAGGCGAGGAAGAGCGCTCCCGTGGCCGCCTCGACCGCCGGATAGCGCCAGGAGATGTGCGCCCCGCAATGACGGCAGCGGCCGCGCAGCAGTAGGAACGAGAGCACCGGCACGTTGTCCACGGCGCGGATGGCGGCGCCGCACCGGGGGCAGCGGGAGCGCGGCAGGACGGTCGAGATCCCCAGCGGCACCCGGTAGATGACGACGTTGAGGTAGCTGCCGACGATCAGGCCGAAGACAGTGGCGTAGACGCCGAGGAGGACCTGGAGCTGCACGGTGCCGCGATTCTATGCCAGATGACTCTACGCCAGATGGCGTCGCCCGGACGTCCAGAGGACAGCCGCCCCGGCGAGGAGCGACAACAGGGTCACGAGGGCGCCCGGGACGAGGAGCCGCTCGCGGTAGCGCAGCTCCACCCGGTGCTCGCCGGCCGGAAGCCGCACGGCGATCTGGCCGGCCGCGGTGGGATAGACGTCCAGAGGGGCTCCGTCGAGCGTGGCCCGCCACCCCGCGTCGAAGGTCATGGCCATTACGAACAGCCCCCCGCCCTCCCCCGTCCGGTAGCGGACCGCGAACCGCCCCCCCTCGTCGGCGAAGGAGAGGAGCTGGGGCGGGCTGCGGAAGGCCACCGTCTCCGCGGGCCCTCCCGGCCGGATGCACTGCTCGTGGCGGTTGACCTGCCAGGCGAGGGTGCGGGCAGACGACAGGGCTCCCGCCACGTCCGGATGGAAGCTCACCCGCGGCACGAAGCGGAAGCGGGGGAGCAGGTAGGTGTTCGGCACCCGGCGCAGCGTCGCGGCCGGATCGCGCGACGCTCCCGGCGGACCCGGCACCCGCAGCAGCAGGGTCCCCACGTTCCACACGCCGAGATAGCGGTAGGCCATCTGTGGCTGGGCCCACTCGGCGTCGAGGATGCGCTGCGCCTGGCGCCCCCAGCCGGTGAGCATGAGGTCGAAATCGGTGTTGAAGGCGTAGGGGAGGTGCCAGAGCAGCCCCGAGTAGGGCTCCAGCCGGGCGATGTAGGTACGGGCGATCAACGTCCGCGGATCCCCCCAGCCGCGGGGGACGATCTCGGGCGCCCCGGGAGGCATCGGCTGCACGAACACCCGGTCCTCAGCCGGCAGGATGGCGGCCGCGAGCGGCGGCGGCACCGTGTAGGCGGTGGCCGGCAGCGTGCGGATCAGCCCGTGGCCGTAGTGCCAGAGGTCGGCCGCCAGCAGGGCCACCGCCAGCCCCTCCAGCAGCCGCCGTGAGGGGCGCTGCCAGCGGCAGAGGGCGAGCAGGGCGATGACCGCCGCCGCGGTCGCCACCGCCCTCCAGCTCTCGGCCCGCAGGTAGCGCACGGCCGCCGCCGTTCCGGCGGCACCGAGGTCGGGAGCGCCGTGGGCGGCGAGGAGCCCGAAGGAAACCCGGGGGTCCCAGAGCAGCAGGAGCGCGAAGGCGAGCGCCGTGGCGAACGCCACCCCGGCCAGACCCAGGGGGAGGTCGGCGGTCTCGGGCCTCCCCTCCTCCCGCTCGTCGAGCAGCCGCTGCCAGCCGAGGACGCCGGCGATCCCCAGGGCGAGCACGGCGAAGACGGCGAACTTCTCCGGGAAGCGGAGCACCGCCAGCACCGGCACCGCCCGCCGCATCGCCTCGTAGATCGGGTTGTGCCGCCCGAGGGCGAGGAAGACGCCGGCCAGCACGGCGAGCGCCCATGCCCCCCGCCGCGGAATGCGCCAGCGGACCAGCGCCGCCACTCCCAGCACGGCGAGCAGCAGCCCCGGATAGATCGACTCCACGTAGGGGTAGTCGCGGTCCTCCAGCTTCCAGCCGAAGTAGACCCCCTCCAGGTTGCGGGTGGGGTCGCCGAAGAAGCGCGGGAAGACGATCTCGGCCAACCGCTCGGGAGGCATCGACCAGAGGGTGGCGTGCCAGGTCGGGATGTCCTTGCGCGGCGAGTCGGCGAGCCGGCCCAGGGTGGGGAGGAGCTGCACGGCGGCGAGCGCCACGGCGAAGAGCACCGGCACGGCGGCCCGCGGCAGCACGGTGGGGCGCCGGAGGGACGCCGAGACGGCCAGCACCAGCACCCCGAGGCCGCTCATCACCACCGTCGACGGCTCGCCGTTGAGGAGCTGGAGAGAGAGCGCGCCGCCGGCGAGCAACGCCGGCCGCCACCAGCGCCGATCCTCCGCCCGCAACGCCGCATCCGTCTCGGCGAGCACCCAGGGGAACCAGGCCATGCTGCAGAACAGGGTGTAAGCGCTGAGCAGCGACAGATAGGCGCCACCGCCGGCATACCCCATCGCCGCCAGCGCCGCCGCCCCGCGGTTGCAACCGAAGTGGCGCGCCAACCGCCAGGCACCCGCGAAGGCGATCGCTCCGTGCAGGAAGGCGAGCAGGCTGAACAGGTAGTGCGGGGGGACGGCGAAAATCAGCCAGCTCGGCGGGTAGAAGGCCGCGTAGCTGGGGTTCGAGAGCAGGGGCTGGCCGCCGTGCAGCCAAGGGTTCCACGTCGGGAGCCCATGGGCGGCGAGCTCCCGGAAGGCCGTGCGCAGCGGCAGATGGAACAGCGAGATGTCCCGGTTCGCCAGCGCCCGCGCCGGCGACAGCAACGGCGCAAGGAGGCTCAGGAGCCAGGCCGCCGCGAGAACGGCTGGCAGGATCGCGGCGGACCGGCGGCGCATCCGGGAAGAATATCTACTTCTGCGGCCAGCGCACGAAGAACCCGTCCGCCCACAGGATGTCCTGGTCGTAATCGGTCGGGTCGAACCCCGCCACCGTATACGTGCCCGCCACCGTGCTCTTGTCCCGGCCGCCGCTGCCGATCGCCATCACCTGCTGGTTGAGCGGGTTGTTGGGATCGAGGAAGTACTGGTACTGGGTCTTCCAGCCGTCCAGCACCGGGATCTGCTCGATGTACTGGGGGATCAGCAGGCCCTGGAGATCGGACAGGTCGATCGCCTTGTACTGGCTCATGTCGACCTGGGTCACCGCGGCCCCCGCCGCGGCCGCGCCCACCTCGTCCGAGAGCCAGGAGAACATCGCGGTGCCGGTGATCCGCATATCCGCCACCGTCCGCTTCTGCTTCGCCTTCTCCATGGCGTCCAGCAGGTTGGGGATCAGAATGGCGGCCAGGATGCCAATGATGGCGATAACGATCAAGAGCTCGATCAGCGTAAAGCCCCTCTGGGTCCTCGCGAGTCGACGCTTCATCACAGATTCCCTCCAAGAGTCCAGGAAGCAATAGGGCAAGCGACATGCCAAAAACGGCGAGGCCGTAACTCCTTGGAGGTCAGCCGCTTCCGTTTATAGCCAAGTCTCTCCGGGACAAAAATCGTCAACGGAGAGTCACGGGATGTCACCGCACCTCAGCGGATAGCCGAAATCACGGTCCGGTGTAGATCTGGAGGATCCGGCGCATCCGTTCCACGCCGCGGTCGATCTCGGCGAGCGGAATCCGCTCGTCGGTGCCGTGGATCCCCTTCGAGTCATCGGGAGAGAGCTTGAACGGCGACAGGCCGTAGGCCGGGATCCCCCGCTCGCGGAAGAAGCGCGAATCGGTGAAGCCGGCGATGAAGGTGGGGACCACCGGGCCGTCCGGCTTCAGCACCCGCGCGATCGCCTCGTAGAGGTGCCCAGAGGCCGGCGACGGCGCCGAAGGGGGCGCGGTCACCAGCACCTTGACCTCGAAGTCCTTGCCCAGCCGGCTCTTGACGTTGGCCAAGAAGGCGGCCGAATCGGTGTCCGGGAGCAGCCGGACGTCGAGGAGCGCCGACGACCGCTCGGGGACGACGTTGATCCGCTCGCCGCCGCGCAGCACCGTCACCTGCACCGTGTCGAGGAAGAGGTTGGCCATGCCGGGCATCAGGAACTCTTTGGGGCCCCCCTCCGCGATCACGCCGTCGATGTTCGAGAAGACCCGGCGCCAGCGCTCGTTCTGCAGCGGCGCGATGGCGCGGGAGTAGTCGCGCACGGGAGGGGTGACCCGCCAGCGCGGGGGCTCCCCGAGCAGGCGCGCCAGCCCCTGCACGAGCTGGTGGTTGGCGCTCTCCGGGTTGAGGCCGGCACCGTGCCCGCCGCGCCCCGAGGTTGCGACCTCCAGCCAGAGGGGCCGCTTCTGCGCCACCTCGATCCCCCACCAGAGGAGCTTGCCGCCGGCGCCCGTCTGGCTGCGCCCCCCCTCGCCGATCACCCCCTCCACTCCCTGGAAGATCTCCGGGTGGTTGGCGAGCAGCCAGCCGGTGCCGTTCAGGCCGCCGTTCTCCTCGTCGGCCACGGCGAGGAAGACGACGTCGCGCGCCAGAGGGACCTTTCGGCGCTGGAGGTCGATCATCGCCGCCAGCTGCGCGATGCCGAGGCTCTTGTCGTCGATGGCGCCGCGCCCCCAGAGGATCCCCCCCTTGATCAGGCCGGCGAAGGGCGGCACCGTCCACCCCGGGCCGGGGGGAACGACGTCCATGTGGTGGAGCAGGAGGATCGCCCTCCCGCCGCTCTTCGGCGACGACAGCCGGGCGACCAGGTTGGCCCGCCCCTGCGGGTTGGCGATGATCCGCGACGGGATCCCCTCCCGCTGGAGCAGTCCGGCCAGGAAGGCCGCCGCCCGCCCCTCGTTACCGGGCGGGTTCGAGGTGTCGATCCGCAGATACTGCTGGAGCCAGGACGCCGGCTCGGACAGCGCGGGAGCCGCGGCGGGAGAAATCCGGGAAGACGACAGGAGAAGGGCGGCGAGGAAGAGCGGAACGAGGCGCTGGGTGAGCATCATCGAGAAACAAATTGGGGGCCCCCGTCTCCGGGGCCCCCGTGGGAAGAGAGCTTGAATCGCTTTGGGTCGTGTGGGCTTTTGGGGCCCGGTGCTACGAAGTACGAAGCTGTCCTGTTCTTTCTACTTCCGTCTACGTCTACTGCGTCTTCTGCGGCCAGCGGACGAAGAAGCCGTCGGCCCAGACGATGTCCTGGTCGTAATCGGTCGGGTCGAAGCCGGCCACCGAGTAGGTGCCGCTCGGCGTGCTCGCGTCGCGGCCGCCGGAGCCGATGGCCATGACCTGCGGCTGCAGCACGTTGGTGGTCTCGAGCCAGTAGTGGAAATCCTTCTTCCAGCCGTCCTTCTCCGGAACCGACTGCAGGTACTGCGGCACCAGCACGGACGCCACTGTCGCGGCGTCGGAAGCGGTGTACTTGCTGAGGTCGACCTCGGTCGCGGCGGCGCCGGCGGCGGCCGCGCCGACCTGGTCGGTCAGCCAAGAGAACATCGCGGTGCCGGCGTTGCGCATGTCGGCAACCGTCCTCTTCTGCTTCGCCTTCTGCAGAGCGTCGAGGAAGTTCGGGATCAACAGGGCGGCGATGATGCCGATGATCGCCACGACGATGAGAAGCTCGATGAGCGTGAAGCCCTTCTGCCGGTTACGGATCTTGGTCAACATGTTTCGGGTCTCCTCCCCCTGGTTTTGAAGCTTGCCTCCGGGATATCCGCGAGGTCTGTCGGTGGGGAGATATAGCAGGGTCGATGCCAGGGGTTCACCGAGCCTAAGTACTTGATTCCATTGAGGTTCAAATTCCGTCAGGACAAATTTTGACACCGGCCGTTAGCACTAAGTGTCAGAAACCAGCCGGCGGACCAGCTTCTTGTAGAGCTCCACGCCGTCCGCGAACGCGGGCACCGCGAAGCGCTCATTGGCCCGGTCCACCTGCAGGGTGTCGGTGTTCATGATGAGGAACGGCGAGAAGCCGTAGGTCGGCACGCCCAGCGTCCGGAAGAAGCGGGCGTCGGTCGCCGTCCAGGGGAGGAAATAAGGCCCGACCGGCGCATCCGGATAGGCGTCGTGCAGGGTGGCCTCGATGGTCTGGTAGACCGGGTGGTCGAGCGGGCTTCCCGCCCGGGCGCTCTGCGGATCGTCGATCATCGTGGTCAGCCCGAAGGTCAGCCACGTCGGCACCAACTTCTCGCGCACCGCCGCCAGATCCTCCCCCGGCAGGAGCTGGAACTTGATCTCCAACTCGTACCCGCCGCCGGGCGCCTCCTTCACCTTGAACGGCACCGCCTCGTCCCGCACCATCGACTGGATGTAGTTCGGCAGCTGGCGGAACGCCTTGACGTCCCCCATCGCGTCGTCGAGGTTGGTCATCATCTTCCGCAGGTCCTTGCGGTCGCGGGTGGGGCCGTAGGTGGCGAACACCGCCCGTGCCTCCGGCGTCAGGCGCAGGTCGGTCACCGTGGGGCCGATCTCCTTGAGCGTCTTGCGGAGGTCCTCCAGCCGCTGGGCGTCGTCGGCGCAGACGATGAGGTCGGCGTAGCGCTTCTGGGCGAACTCCGTACCCCAGAACTTGATCTGGTCGCGCGCCCGCGCCTCCACCACCCCGCCCTCGGTGAGCACCGCCCAGAAGTTGTGGACCATCTCCGGATGGAGCTGGATGATGCGCCGCACCCCCAGCCGGCTCCCCCGCTCCTCGCTGCTGGTGGCGAGGAAGAGCACCGAATGCTCCAGCGGCACCCCCCTCTTCTTGAGGTCGATCATCGCCAGCATCTGGGCGATGGCGACGCTCTTCATATCGAACACGCCGCGGCCGTAGATCCAGGGGAGCTGGATGCGCGCCTCGAACGGCGGCGAGAACCACTCCTTGGGGTCGACCGCCGAGACGTCGATGTGGTTGTGCAGCACCAGCGGCCGCGAGTTCTTCCCCACCAGCCAGGCATAGAGGTTGGCCTTGCGCGGCCCCACCTTCTCGATGCGGTAGGGGATGCCGGCCGCCTGGAACTGCCGGGCGAGGAACTCGGCCCCCTTGAGCTCGTCGCCCGTGGCCTCGCTGGTGTCGATCTGCGCATACTTCTGAAGGAGCTTCACCTCTGGCAGGTTGGCGTAGTCGCGGCGCATCCACTCCTCGGTCTGCCGCGCCTTGAGCGGCGCGTCGAGGAACCGCACGATGCCCCAGGTGAGCACCCCTACCAGCACCAGGCTGCCGTACAGAGCGATCCGCGCGGCCTGCCGGCGACGGCGTTCCAGTTTTTGGAGAATCATGAGGACCGCGATGATAAACCGGACTTCGACAGTTGTGTATGCTTCGCTCGCACCATGAGGACGTCATGACGACTCTCCCGAGGACGCCGCCGCGGGTCCCGCTCCGGCTCCTGCTGCTGCTGGCCGGCCTGGTCGCCTGCCTGCGCTACCTCTTCGCCGAGATCGGCCGCCTCAAGGGTGGGCTCGGCCTACCCCTCGACGACGGCTTCATCCACCTTCAGTTCGCTCGCAACCTCGCGCACGGAGCCGGCCTCTCGTACAACCCGGGCGACTTCGTCACCGGCTCGACCGCGCCGCTGTGGACGGCCCTCCTCTCGCTCGCTTTCCTGCTGCCGGGCAACCCCATCGCCTGGGCCAAGCTGCTCGGCGCCGTCCTCTACCTCGCCGGCATCGACGCCACCTGGCGCCTCGCCCGCGAGTTGGGCCTGGGACCGAGCCTCGCGGCGCTCGCCGCCGGGCTCACCCTGATGACCAGCTGGCTCGTCTGGTCGGCCCTGTCGGGGATGGAGATCCCGCTCTTCGTCCTGCTCTCGCTCTGGGGGATGATCCTCCACCTGCGCGAGCGGTCCGAACCCGCGCGACCGCCGCTCTCGCTGGCCGTCCTGGCCGTGGCCGTCCTCGCCCGGCCGGAGGGGGTGCTCCTGCTGCTCCTCGCCTTCCTCGACCGCCTGCTCATTCGGCGCCCGCCCGTCCGCATCCTGCTCACCGGCGCCGCGCTCGCCGTCTGCGCCGTGGCCGGCTCCTTCCTCTTCTACGCATGGGCGGGCGGTTCCGTCCTGCCCACCACCTATGCCGCCAAGGGCGGCGGTGAGGTGCGGCACTTCCTGCCCGACTTCCGGTACCTCTCGAACGTCCTCGGCCTCTTCTTCCGGCCGCAGCCGTGGGCGACGCTGCTCGCCGCCGGGGGCGCGATGGCGCTCGCCGGCCGTCTCGGCACGCCCCGCGACCGCGGCCTCCTCCCCGCCCTC
>JADMIO010007340.1_pt1 | contig 21671 bp, 20 predicted proteins | sample 8958161 | NCBI WGS metagenome assembly JADMIO01 (sample SAMN16585339, study PRJNA669376) | soil metagenome | isolation source: Crop rotation soil | place: USA: Cullars Rotation, Alabama | collected 2011
AGGCGTTCAAAGGGCTCCGCGTTCACGATAATCGCCGCCAATCCACAATCGAGCTCCGCCGCGCATCCGGCTGGCATTGCGGACAGAACACCGCGTCGTCCGCGTGCACGCGTGCCCGGCGCAGTGTAGCGCCGCAGCGGCGGCAGGGTTGGCCGGCGCGGCCGCGGACGTTCAAAAACTCGCGCAGCTTTTCGTCCATCGGCGGCTTTCGTTCGGCAATGATCCGACTCGCGTCGGCGAGCACTTTGACGATCGCATCATGCAACCGGTCCAGCTCGTCCGCCGAGAGGGCGCGCACCATGGTCTTGGGATGCAATTGCGCTTCCCACAAGACCTCGTCCGCATAGGCATTCCCCATGGCGTCGAGGGCACGTTTGTCCATGAGGAAGATCTTCACTTGATCGCGCCGGCCGCGGGCCAGCTGGCGAAAGGCATCATGAGTGAACTGTCGCGTGTCGAGGACATCCACGCCGATCTCCGACATCCCCGGCACGAGATGCGCCGCATCGGGTGGGATCAAGTAGATTTTCCCCATCTGCACATCGTCGCGATACCGCAGCTCACGACCGTCCGTCAGCCGGATGCCTAACGCGAGGTCGCCCTCGCCGCGCTTGCGTGCCGGGCCGATGCTGAAGCGGCCGGCCAGCATCGGCGATACCACCATCTCGACATCGCGGGGCTCGAGCTGGAACCGCACGAAATGCGCGTGGCGCGTCACGGCAACAAACTGATGCCCGATCAGCAGCGCATCCGGCGGCGCATCGATCAAGGCGCGCAGGACCACCGGCTTCATCAATCGGATGGCGTCGATGGAGGCGCCGCGCAGCTCCCGATCGAGAATCGGCACCACGTAGTCGAGATCGGGTCTTTCCGGCATCAGCCGCCCTCGCGCCGATCACCGCGTCGGGCGGCGTGTCATCTGTTTCATGGTCGTCGCATTCATCACGCCGTAATTGGCGTAGCAGTTGTTGAAGATCGCGTGCACGGTGCGCGCATCGAGCTCCGTCAAACGCTCACGCCAGTCCGCCAGCTCGCGCTCGCTATAGAGATAGCGATAGCGCTCCGCGGCCGAGAGACCTTTCTTCGTCCAGTTCTCCGCGTTGTGGCCGTGGAATCGCACATACGCCTCGTCGGCGGTCGCGACACACACCGGCGGGACGGCATCGGCTACCTGCGGTTCATCGACGATCACGTAACTCGAACCAAGGTCGCGCAGCAGGTCGAACGTCCGCGCCCGGCGCGGCTCCGCCAGCCAACTCTGGTGCCGGAACTCGACCGCCAAACGATCATCCGGCAGCTGCCGGCGGCACGCCTCGATGATCCGTACATTGCCGCGCGTCGCGGTAAACCAGCGCGGGAACTGGAACACCAGATGTCCCAGCTTGCCGGCCGCGCGTAATGGCTGCAGCGCGGAACGAAACATTTGGAATGCGAGATCGAGCACCTCCGGCCGCGCCGCGGTCAGCCGATTTTTCGCCAACTCGTCCGGGGTGAGCAGATCCTTGATCACCCGCGGCAGACGCTTGGTATCGGCGCCATGCGTCGTGAGCAGCGCGAAGGCTTTGATATGGAAGACAAAATTGTCCGGGGTTCGGTCGGCCCAGACCGTCGCGTTTCGTTCAGCCGGCAGCGCGTAATAGGTCGAATCGACCTCCACCGTGTCGAACTGCTCGGCATAGAACCGCAGGCGATCTTCCGGACTGCGCAGATCGGGCGGATAGAACGCACCACTCGCAATCAACGTGGGGTCCGTCCAGGAAGCCGTTCCGATCCGTAACTCGGGAGGCACGCTGCAGCCTAATCACAGAATGGCGGTTCGTGCAGCCCGGGCGCGGCGGCGCGCGAAACCGACACCGCAATGAATGGCTTGACCAGCCCATGAACAAGGCGGATGTTGGATAGTTGAGCGAACCGCAGTGGCCGAGCATACGAATCGACTGATCGACGAATCCAGCCCGTATCTTCGCCAGCACGCCCACAATCCGGTCGATTGGTATCCCTGGGGCGAAGAAGCATTGACGCGCGCCCGGCAGGAGAACAAGCCCATCCTGCTGAGCATTGGCTATTCCGCATGTCACTGGTGCCACGTCATGGCGCACGAATCGTTCGAGGACGAACAAACCGCGCTGGTCATGAACGAGCACTTCGTCAGCATCAAGGTCGACCGCGAGGAACGGCCCGACATCGACCATATCTACATGAGCGCGGTGCAGATGCTGACGGGGCGGGGTGGCTGGCCGTTGACGGTTTTCCTCACGCCTGAAGGCAAGCCGTTTTTTGGCGGAACGTATTATCCGCCGGAAGACCGGTACAATATGCCGGCCTTTCGCAAAGTCCTGCTCGCCGCGGTCAAGGCGTACCACGAAAAACGTGAAGAGATTGATAACACCGTCGGCCAGTTAATGGCGGGGTTCATGCGGTCCGAGCAGTTCGCCGCAGCCGATATCCCGACTGCCGCTGACGTCACGCAAGCCGCCGCTCAGCTGGCACGCGCCTACGATGAGCAGTACGGCGGGCTCGGCCAGGCGCCGAAATTTCCGAACGCGTCCGTGTTCGAGCTGTTCCTGCGGGCGCACCGCAATTCCGGTGATCAACGCGCGCTCGACATGGTGCTCAATACGCTCCGTCATATGGCGGATGGTGGCATCTACGATCAACTCGGCGGCGGCTTTCACCGGTATTCGGTCGATCAACGGTGGTTGGTGCCGCACTTCGAGAAGATGCTCTACGACAACGCGCAACTCGTGCCGCTGTACCTCTCTGCCTATCAGCTGACCGGTGATCTCTACTTCGCCACCGTGGCACGCGAGACGCTCGATTACGTCGTGCGCGAGATGCGCGCACCGGCGGGTTTCTACTCGACCCAAGATGCCGACAGCGAAGGGGTGGAAGGGAAGTTCTACGTCTGGGACGAGGCGGAAGTGCGCCACCTGCTCGGCGACGAGGTGGCCGCGATTGTTTGCCGGTACTGGGACATCAGCGCGGAGGGAAATTTCGAGCACCACAACATTCTGCATGTGACGCTCGAGATGGAACAGCTCGCCCGCATGTTCGACCGCGATGTCGGCGAGCTGCGCCTCATGCTCGGCGAGGCTCGCGCCAAGCTGTTTGCCGTCCGCGCCCGCCGCCCCAAACCCATGCGCGACGAGAAGATTCTGACGGCATGGAACGGGTTGATGATCAGCGCTTTCGCACGCTCGGCTGAGCTCTTTCAGGAAGAAGGCGATCGAAAAGCGGCGCTGGAAGGGATCGCCTTCGTGCAGCGGCATTTGCAAAACGGTGATCGCCTGCTCAGCACGTACAAAGACGGCACGGCGCGGCTGAACGGCTATCTCGACGATTACGCTTTTTTTGTGGCCGCGCTCCTCGATGTATTCGAAGCGGTGCAGGATCGCACGCATCTCGATCAGGCGGTGTTGTTGACCGACGCGATGATCCGCCACTTCTGGGACGCGCAAGCCGGTGGCTTCTTCTTCACCAGCGACGACCACGAAGCGCTGATCGTCCGCAGCAAGCCCGCCTTCGATGGATCGATTCCGTCGGGCAACTCGGTCGCACTCCGGAATCTGCTCCGCCTGTACCATTACACCGGCCAATCGACGTATCTGGATCGCGCCGAAGCGACCCTGCGACTCTTCGCCGGACCCATGCGGGCGCAACCGTTCGCCTTCGCCAATACGCTGTGTGCCGTCGACTTCTATACCCAGCGCCCGTATGAGATCGTCGCGATCGCCACGCCTAATGACGCCGGCACAATCCTGCTCGAGCAAATTCGCCGCATGTATCTGCCCAACCGCACCCTGATGATCGTCGATCCGTCGCAGCAGGAGCACCTACCAGCGGCGGTCAAAGACAAGGGGCAGATCGACGGTAATACGACCGTGTACGTCTGCCGCAACATGACCTGCTCGCCGCCGGCGACGACGTGGTTGGAGCTCGAACCGCTGCTGCGCCCGGACCGCCCTGCCGGCAGTTGACGGTCCCGATCCTTCTCCTCGCGGCATTCGCGGCGCGACGATTCCCCCGCCGCCGGCCACCGAGTTTCTCCGGATCGGAGTGTCCGCTTATCTGCTACAATGCTGGGCATGTCAGCGAAATCGATTCGGGTGAGCTCTGATCCCCCTGTGGCGGTCAATCGGGCGCAAGCGTATACAGACGAAATCATTGCAACGGCTCGCGAGCTGCTCGCCGATGGCGCCAGTATCGGTGACCTCAAGATCGTCAGTACGAGCATCAAGGAAATCCGCAACGCCTTCAAAGTCTTCGCGCCCTACCGGCACATTCGAAAGGTCAGCACGTTCGGCTCCGCGCGTTCACAATCGGGCGATCCGGCGTTTCGGCTCGCCGAGCGATTCGGCACCCTGATTGCCGATGCGGGCTTCATGGTGATCACCGGGGCCGGTCCGGGGGTGATGGAGGCGTGCCAGCGCGGCGCCGGGCGCGAGCGCAGCTTCGGCATCAATATCCGCCTGCCGTTTGAGCAGGGCGCCAATCACATTATCGAAGGCGATCCGAAGCTAATGTCCTTCAAGTACTTCTTCGCCCGCAAACTGCTGTTTATCAAAGAGGCCCATGCGGCCGCTTTTTTTCCGGGCGGTTTCGGAACGCACGATGAGGGATTCGAAACGCTCACGCTGCTGCAGACCGGCAAAAGCAAGCCGATGCCGGCGGTGTTCGTTGACGTCCCCGGCGGCACCTATTGGAAGACGTGGCAGCGCTACGTTGAAGACCATATCCTGCGCCGCGGCATGATCTCGCCGGAAGACCTGGCGCTCTACAAAGTGACCGATAACGTCGAAGCCGCGGTGGCGGAAATCACCAACTTTTACCGCGTCTACCACTCCTCGCGTTACGTCCGCGATTTACTCGTCATCCGCGTGCAGCGCCGGCTTCCCGACGCACTCGTGGAAGAACTGGCGGACGAGTTCCGCGATATCATGACCGTTGCCGGCCTTACCCAGCGCCGGGCATTCCCGGTCGAGCGCGACGAGCCAGATATCTTTGATCTGCCGCGGCTGGTGCTGTCGTTCAACCGCTTCAACTTCGGGCGCTTGCGATCGATGATCGATCGCATCAACCGGGCCCCGGAATGACGCTAGCCGATGGCCAGCAACTGATGGCTGTCGAGCATCTTGTCGCGGATCGGCACGCCGATCGGACAGGTATTGGTACACGGTGCCGAACAGGACGCGCACGCCGAGGCGTTGGCGGACAGCTTGGCGTAGTGCCGGCGGCCTTCCTTCTCCCACCCGTAGTCTTTCGCGTACATCCGATACCGTAAGATATCGTTGATCGGCAGGTCGTACGGACAGGAGCTGAGGCACTCGCCGCAGTGCGGCTGGCAGTAATCGCCCGCAATCAATTGATCGTAGCGCTGCAGCAGTGCCAGATCGCCCGACTGTGGCGCCATCCCCGAGGCGTACAGATACTCGTCGACTTGTGGCAGCTCGTAGAAGGAAATCACCAGACACGAGACGTGCGGATTTGAGAGCACCCAGCGAAACGCGGCCTGGGCATAGCTCGCAGACTCCTTGCGAAATTCGGCCAGATTCGTGTGCTTCGCGCCCTTGAGTGTCTTCATCGCGACCACGCCGACGTCGTGCTCGTGCGCTTTGGCGAGCAGGTGCCCGAATTTCGGAAACAGGCCGAAATTGTAGGCCAGCATCATCACATCGAAGCGGCCGGAATCGATCGCCGTATTCGCCACCTCTTCCAGGTTCGGCGTGTGCGTACTAACGCCCAGAAAACGCGCCTTCCCCTGTTCCTTCAATCGATCGAATGCTTCGTGGATATTGGGTGCCATCAACCGGTCGACACTGTCGCAGGAATGGATGTGGACGAGATCCACATAGTCGGTCTGCAGGCGCTTGAGGCTACCTTCCACGGTTTCGATGATTTTCGGTACCGGCGTATCGTTCGGCAGGTGCCCGTCGGAGACACAAAACTTCGTCGCCACGAACGCGTCGTGCCGGCGGCCCTTCAGCGCCTGACCGAGCACCAGCTCGGAGCCGAATTGGGAATAGTCCGGCGCCGTATCGAAATAATTGATCCCACGATCGAGCGCTCGCTGGGCGACCGCGACCTGATCGATGCGCGCGGACCCTAACGAGATGTCCGATACCATGACATTAGTGCGGCCGAGCCGGCGGTAGGTTTTCACCCGCGCTTCTTGCCATTCCGGCTGCACCCGCTTGGCCGTGGCTTCGACCTTGGCGAACATGATGTCACGCGCGACCGGGATCCATCCGCGATTGCGAAACAGTGCGCCACCGATCACCCCCAGCCCGCCGGCAGCGGTCGCCGTCGCCGTGCCTAACACGCGGAGGACTGCGCGCCGGGTCCGGCCCACGCCGTTGTCGACCGATATACGAGCATCTGCAACGAGCCACGGCCGCGCGGCCGTTGCACCGCACGCCGGGCACTGCATGCCGGCGCGCCGTTCGCGGCTGGCAAAGACCGTCACCAGCAAGGCGGCGGCTGTCACGCCCAGCTTCCAGAGCGGCAACGCGCTGCGTTGGTCTCCTTCAATGACGTCGTGCAGCAGCGGACCGAGGAGCGACGACGTCGCGGCGGACTCGGAACGTGCGCGCGACCTGATCCGCGCCACAGCTCGGACATTTCACGCGGCCGAGAGTAATCCCTCCGGTGTGGCTTGTCTACGGAGGGAGCGGCTACGCCGGTTCGGGCTCCGACGATTCCGGTTCCTCGTCGGGCACGTACTCGGCGAGCGTCGCGACGCCGACGACCTTCTCGCCTTCGCTGAGCTCGATGAGTCGCACGCCCTGGGTATTCCGCCCGATGACCGAGATACCCTTGAGCGGCGTCCGGATGACCTTGCCACCATCGGTGATCAGCATCAGGTCGTCGTCGTCTTTCACCATGCGCACGCCGACCACGGTGCCTGTCTTGTCGGTCACCTTCATCGTGATGATGCCTTTGCCGCCACGCCCTTGCACCCGGTAGTCTTCCATCGGGGTGCGCTTGCCGTAGCCCTTTTCGGCGACGGCCAGCAGCGTCGCAGCAGGGTCGACGACATCGACGGCCACCAGTTCGTCCCGTTCATCGAGCTGAACGCCGCGGACGCCAGCGGCCGAGCGGCCCATCGGGCGCACATCTCCTTCGCGGAAGCGAATCGCCTGGCCTTCGCGGGTCGACAGGATGATCTCCTGCTGCCCGTCCGTCAGGCGCACGCCGATGACCTCGTCGCCCGCATTGAGACGGATGGCGATGATGCCGGACGGACGCGGATTGGCGTACTCTTCCAACGCGGTTTTCTTGACGGTCCCGTGCTTGGTCGCGAAGAACACATACCGTCCGGCGGGAAACTCGCGCACGGGCAGGAACGCGGACACTTTTTCGTCAGGCCCGAGGTTCAGCAGGTTCACGATCGCTTTGCCGCGCGCGGCGCGGCTCGCCTGCGGCAATTCGTGGACTTTCGTCCAGAAGAGCTTGCCGCTGGTCGTGAAGAACAGGATGTACGCATGCGTCGACGCGATGAACAGGTGCTCGACGAAATCCTCTTCTTTGGTCGTCGTGCCGATTTTGCCGCGACCACCGCGGCGCTGGGCGCGGTACAAGGTGACCGGGTTCCGCTTGATGTAGCCTTCGTGCGAGATCGTGACGACCATTTCTTCGTCGACGATCATGTCTTCGACCGAGATATCGACGGCGCCGCTGATGATTTCGGTGCGCCGCGGATCGGCGTGCTTCTCGCGCACTCCTTGCAGCTCGGTCACGACGATCTTCGCGACTTCGCGCTCGTCACCCAGGATCTCCTGGAAGCGCGCAATCTGCTTGAGCACCTCCGCGTGCTCCTCGATGATCTTGTCGCGCTCCATGTTGGTGAGGCGCTGCAAGCGCATCTCGAGAATCGCCTGCGCTTGAATCGCACTCAGTCCGAAGCGGCTGATCAGACCATCCTTGGCGGTAGCAGGATCCGGCGCGTTGCGGATCAGACTGATGACCTCATCCAGGTGGTCGATCGCGATTTTGAGTCCTTCGAGGATGTGCAGGCGTTCCTGCGCCTTGCGCAACTCGTAGACCGTGCGGCGCGTGACGACGTCTTTGCGGTGCTCGATGAACACCTGCAACGCGTCTTTGAGCGTCAGCAACTTCGGCCGGTTACCGACGATCGCCAGCATGATGACGCCGAACGAGTCCCGCATCGGCGTGAGCTTGTAGAGCTGATTGAGCACGATTTCCGGAACGGCATCGCGTTTCAGCTCGACGACCATCCGCATGCCTTCACGATCGGATTCGTCGCGCACGTCGGAAATGCCCTCGATGCGCTTTTCGTTCACCAGCTCGGCGATGCGTTCGATGAGTTTCGCTTTGTTGACCTGGTACGGCAGCTCGCCGACGATGATGGACGAGCGGCCCCGCTTTTCGTCGGTTTCGATGCTCGTCCGCGCCCGCATCTGCAGCACCCCGCGCCCGGTGCGATAGGCTTCGCGAATCGCGCCGCCGTCGTGCAGGAATCCCGCGGTCGGAAAATCCGGACCGGGAATGTACTGCATGAGCTCATCGATGCTGAGTTGCGGATTCGCGATCAGCGCAATACAGCCATCGATGACTTCCCCGAGGTTGTGCGGCGGGATGTTCGTCGCCATGCCGACGGCGATTCCGGATGAGCCGTTCACCAAGAGGTTAGGGATCTTGCTCGGCAGAACCAACGGCTCTTCCGTCGAGTCGTCGAAATTCGGGACGAAGTCGACCGTTTCCCGGTCGATGTCGGCGAGCAACTCTTCCGCGAGCTGCGTCAGGCGACACTCGGTATACCGATACGCTGCCGGTGGGTCGCCATCGATGGAGCCGAAATTCCCCTGGCCATCGATCAATGGGTAACGGACGTTCCACTCCTGGGCGAGGCGGACCAGGGCATCGTACACCGCGCTGTCACCGTGCGGGTGATAGCGCTTGAGCACTTCGCCCACGACACCGGCACACTTGGAGTAGCGGCGATTATGCAGCAAGCCCTCGTTGAGCATGGCATAGAGGACGCGGCGGTGAACCGGCTTGAGACCGTCGCGCGCATCGGGCAACGCACGTCCGATGATGACGGACATCGCGTAGTCCATGTAGGACTGCCGCATTTCATCTTCGATCGCGATCGGGGACTTGTTCAACATGACGAGCTCAGATGTCGAGGTTCTTGACGCTCAACGCATTGGCTTCGATGAATCGCCGGCGCGGCTCGACCTCATCGCCCATCAGGGTCGAGAAGATCTCGTCGGCCTCGTACGCGTCTTCCACGCGCACTTGCAGCAGCGTGCGCGTCTCCGGATTCATCGTGGTCTGCCACAACTGCTCCGGATTCATTTCCCCTAAACCTTTGTAGCGCTGGATATCGAGGCCTTTGCGCGCATGTTCGAGGATCGCGGCCACAGCCTTCCGCAAACTGCCGGTGGCGATCTGCTTATCGCCGTCCATGACCGTGAACGGTGCCTGGCCGGCGGGCCGGAGCTCGGTCGCCAATCGCCGGAGCTCTTCGAATTCCGGGCTGATGCAAAACTCGGCGTTGATGACGGTCTCCGCGCTGTGACCGTTCAGGCGCGTGCGCCCGATGATCTTCCATCCGCCATGTTCCTGGTCTTCGAGCAGCTCGAAGCTCACCGGCAAACTGTCGGGCGCCGAACCACCGAGGCGGGTCTTGGCCGATTCCATCACCGCTTCGAGCAATTGCGCATCGCTCAAGGCCGCGCGGGTCATGCGCTCGTCATGGGCCAGCGTCTCGACGATGCGGCCGTTACGATGGCCGCGTTCGACGACATTCAGGACCTTGTCGAATCGGAGCTGCCGCTTGACGACATTTTTCAGGGCGATGCCGGCAATCAGTACGCCGCCGCTGGCGGATTGGAGCTGCAAGTTCTCGGTGCCGAGCTCGATCAGGTGATCGTCGAGCGCCGGCTCGTCTTTGAGGTAGCGCTCGGATTTGCCCTTCTTCACGCGAAACAACGGGGGCTGCGCGATGAAGATATGGCCGCGTTCGATCAATTCGTGAAAGTGCCGGTAGAAGAACGTGAGCAGCAGGGTGCGGATGTGCGAACCATCGACATCGGCATCGGTCATGATGATGATCGTATGATACCGCAGCTTGCCGATGTCCTTGTCTTCCTTGCCGACGCCGGTGCCTAACGCGGTGATCAACACGCGCAGCTCCTGCGACGACAGCATCTTGTCGAAGCGCGCCTTCTCGACGTTCAGGATTTTTCCGCGCAGCGGGAGGATAGCCTGATTCTTCCGATCGCGGCCCTGCTTCGCCGATCCACCGGCCGAATCGCCTTCCACGATGTAGAGCTCCGACAGCGCCGGGTCACGCTCCTGGCAGTCCGCCAGCTTGCCCGGCAACGAACCTGAATCGAGGGCGCCTTTGCGGCGCGCCAGCTCCTTCGCTTTGCGTGCGGCCTCGCGGACGCGTGCGGCCTCGAGGGCTTTGTAGACGATGCGTTTGGCTTCCGACGGATGCTCCTCGAAATACTCGCCGAGCTTCTCGTTCACCAACGCCTCGACGAAGCCTTTGACTTCGCTGTTCCCGAGCTTGGTCTTGGTCTGCCCTTCGAACTGCGGATGCGGCAGCTTCACGCTGATGATCGCGGTCAGCCCTTCGCGCGCATCCTCGCCTTGCAGGGCTTCACTGTTTTTGCCGTTGCTCTGCGCGCTGGTGTAGGCATTGACCGTGCGGGTCAACGCGGCCTTGAAGCCACTGAGATGGGTCCCGCCTTCGATCGTGTTGATGTTATTCGCAAAAGAAAAAATGCTTTCCGCGTAGCCCTCGTTCCACTGCAGGGCGAGCTCGACCTCCAGCCCGTCGCGACTGCCGGTCAGCGCAATGACGGGTTCATGAATCGGCGTCTTGGCGCGACTGATGTGCTCGACGAACTCGGCGATTCCGCCGCTGTACAAAAATTCGTGCTGCTTCTGCGTGCGCTGATCCTCGATCGAAATGCTGACGCCCCGATTGAGGAACGCCAGCTCGCGCAGCCGCTGCGAGATGATCTCGAAGCTGAACTCCGTGGACTCAAAGATCAGCGCATCCGGCTTGAACGTCACCTTCGTGCCGCGCTGGCCGGTGGTGCCGACCTCGGCGAGCGGCGCCTCCGGATCGCCGCGGTGAAAACGCTGTGCGTACACCCGGCCGTTCCGTTTGATTTCGACATCGAGTTGCTCGGACAAGGCGTTCACCACCGACACACCCACGCCGTGCAATCCCCCCGACACCTTGTACGCGCCGGTGTCGAACTTGCCGCCGGCATGGAGCTTGGTCAGGACGACCTCGGCCGCTGAGACGTGCTCTGTCGGGTGAATGTCGACCGGAATGCCGCGCCCGTTGTCGTCGACGGTCACCGCCCCATCGATATGCAAAACGACCTTGATGGCCGTGCAGTGCCCGGCCATGGCCTCGTCAATCGAATTATCGACGACCTCGAAAACCAGGTGGTGTAGACCCCGCTCCGAGGTGTCGCCGATGTACATTCCCGGCCGCTGGCGGACGGCCTCGAGTCCTTCGAGGACCTTGATCTTTTCCGCCCCGTATGCGCCCGGGTCATCGGCGTCTACCATCTCCATCAACTCCCTCGCTCAACGCAATTAAATCGTCTGTTGAAACTATCACAGAGCGACCCGGAGGTAAATCGCGAAGCGGCAATTAAGTTGATAAATTTACACTTATTTATCAACTATTTACGAACAATATTCGAGGACTCGGCGACCCTGGTTGAAGCCGCCGAAAAGAGGCGAAAAAAGGGCCGATTTTAGAGCCGCATCGGCATGACGATATAACAGTAGTCCGGGTCACCAGACTGACGCAGAACCCCCGGGCTGACGTCATCGTTAAAGCCAAATTCCACACGGCTGTCGGCCGGCAAAATCGATAGGACTTCGATCACATAGCGGGCATTGAAGCCGATCGCCAGCGCCTCGCCGTCGTACTCGATTTCCATCTCTTCGGCCGCTTCGCCGACGTCCGGATTGATCGACGAAAGTTCCAACCGCTGCGAATTGATTTCCATTTTCACGCCGCGGGTACGCTCGCTGGACACGATCGAGACCCGGCGCAATGCTGCCAACAGTCCGGCGGTATCGATCACGGCAATCCGTTCCGACTTACTCGGCACGACCTGGCGATAGTCGGGAAACTCGCCTTCGGTGAGCCGCATCGACATCTGGACGGCGCCACGTTTCGCGTGAACGACACCGGCTTCGATGATGATGTCGATGACGTCGTCGCCGCTCTCGAGGACTTTGCGCAGCTCCAACACCGCCTTGCGCGGAATGATGACCCCGCGCGCCAGGTCGGCACCTTCGATTTTGCGCGTGATCATGGCGAGGCGATGGCCGTCGGTCGCGACCATGCGCAACTGGCCTTGCTCCGTCGATTGCAGGAAGAGGCCGTTGAGGTTGGTGCGCGTCTCGTCTCCCGACACGGCGAAGATCGTGTGCTCGATCATCTCGCTCAACACACTGCCGGGTAACCGCAGCGTGCCGCTGGGTGCCGCTTCCGAGGGCTGCGGAATGACGGGAAATTCGCGGGGATCGAGTCCCACGAGCCGGAAACGGGAGCGTCCCGCCGACACCTCGATCCAGTTGTTGTCGAGCGATTTGATCTTGACGTCGCCCTCAGGGAACTCCCGCACCATCTCGTACAGCTTGCGTGCCCCGGTCGTGAGCGTTCCCTTGCGTTTGACCGTGGCAACGCACTCGCGGCAGACGGTGATCTCCTGATCGGTGGCGGCGATCGAGATCCCGTTGCCGTGCGACTGCACCAGGACATTGCCGAGAATCGGTACGGTGGTGCGCCGTTCGACGATGCCCTGGGTCAGATACAATCCCGCCAACATCTCGTTTCGTGCAATTGTGAATTCCATGCCGCCCTCGTTCACCGCTGTCCTTCTTTTCTATCTTTTAAGGAATAAAGAAAATAGTACATAGTAAGTCCTGTGGATATGCTGAAATCGTTGCGGCACATGGTCATTTCCTCCCGCCCTTGCGGAGAACCGTGAAGAACCCCGGTCCGGCCCACCCGACTTTCCACCCCTCTTCACACCCTTCTCCGCAGTCTCCCCGCAGCTTGTCCACACCCCCACCGGCCGCATTCAGCCGGCATGTTCCAGGATGCGCTCCAATTGTTCGACCGTGGCCCGGAAGCCGGGATCATCTTTGAGGCGGCGCTCGATGACCTGCGCGGCATGGATCACGGTCGAATGATCACGGCCGCCGAATCGATCACCGATGACCGGAAACGACGCTTGTGTGTACCGCCGGCAGAGATACATCGCTACCTGCCGCGGCAACGCGACCGTGCGCGTGCGTTTTTTGGAACGCAGCTCGTTCGGTCGGATATTGAAGAAGTCACAGACCGCCTTCTGGATGGATTCGATGGTGATCGCACGATCTTTGCGATCGCGCAGGACACTCTGCAATACCTCGCGGGCGAAGTCCACGGTGATCGGGCACTTGTTCAACGAAGCGAAGGCGCCGAGCCGTGTCAGCGAGCCTTCCAACTCGCGCACGTTCGAATCGATGTTGGAGGCAAGGAATAGGGCCACCTCGTGCGGCAGATCCATCTGCTCCAGCTCCGCCTTTTTCTCGAGAATGGCGACCCGCGTTTCCATGTCGGGTGGTTGAATGTCGGCAATCAACCCCCATTCGAACCGATTGCGTAGCCGCTCCTCGAGGTCCGGAATCTCCTTCGGAAACTTGTCCGATGTCAGGACGATCTGCTTGTGGGCCTCGTAGAGCGAGTTGAACGTGTGGAAGAACTCTTCCTGGGTGCGCTCGCGCCCGGCGAGGAACTGGACGTCATCTAGGATGAGGATGTCGACCCGCCGAAAGCGGCTCTTGAACTCGTCCATCCGGTCACGCCGCAACGCCGCGATCAATTCGTTCATGAACGACTCGGACGACAGATAGACGACGCGCGCCTCCGGCGATTTATCGAGGATGTGATGCCCGATGGCATTGATGAGATGCGTTTTCCCCAGCCCGACGCCGCCGTAAATGAACAGCGGATTGTAGTGATCGCCCGGCTGGTTCGCGACCGCCTGCGAGGCCGCGTGCGCAAACTGGTTACTGGCGCCGACGACGAAATTCTTGAACGTGTACTTTGGCTGTAGGACACAGCGCCGCGCCGTCTTGCTGGTGGCGGGCGTTGGGTCCGACGGCGGCGGCGGAAAGAGCTCTTGCTGGGTTGCCGTGCGCACCTGCAGCACGACGTTCACCAACGAACCGCCGCTGGCGACCGCGAGCGTCTCCTCGATCAGCCGGAGATACCGCTGCCGAATGACTTCCGCCGCTAGCCGACTTGGGACCTCCAGAATCAGACCGCGTTCGCGCAACGCGAGCGGCCGCAGCCGCTCGACGTATGCTCGGAAATCATCCGGATCGATGCGCTGCCCAACCGCTTCCAGCGTCCGCTTCCAAGCCTCATCCATAAAATAATCCACACGGTTATCAACAGGTGGTGAACAAGAAAAACCACATGTCGGATCAAGTGGTTAGCGGTAAAACCCCAAAGCTTCCCAATAGGGAAGTCCACAGGTGAATCTGCGAACTGTTCCCCCTCAAGGCGCGACGTCAGTTTTGGAAAGCGTTCCCTCCAGTTGACGGGGACGAAGGCGATTCGTTTACTCCCTTCTCTGGCGCGTGGCAAGAAAAATTTTGCCGGGAATCCGATTTTTTCTGGTGATCCAGCGCGGATTGACTCCGGATCGATGCGAGTGGTAGCCGGACGGCGGGTTCTCCACAGGATGTCCACACAACTCTCGCAAAAGCTATTCGAAGAAGCGTGCACGGTGATACCCGGTGGCGTGAACAGCCCGGTGCGCGCGTGGCGCGCGGTCGGCGGGTCACCACGATTCATCCAGCGCGCCAAAGGCAGCGCGGTGACGGACGTCGACGGCAATTCCTACATCGACTACGTCGGGTCGTGGGGGCCGATGATTCTCGGCCACGCGCACACTAAAGTGCTGCAGGCGGTCCAGAATGCGCTGCGCGACGGCGCGAGCTTTGGCGCGCCGACTGCCCGCGAAGTGGAGCTGGCGCGCCGCCTCACGCGAGCCCTGCCGTCGGTGGAGCAAGTCCGTCTGGTGAGCTCTGGCACCGAAGCAACGATGACCGCGCTCCGGCTTGCGCGCGCGTTCACCGGGCGCACGAAGATCATCAAGTTCGCGGGTTGCTATCACGGACACTCCGATGCGTTGCTGGTGCGTGCCGGTTCCGGTGCCATGACCTTCGGCGTGCCGGACAGCGCCGGGGTGCCCGAAGCAGTCGCCAGCCAGACGTTGATCGCCGCGTACAATCATCCCGACCAGGTGCAGGCGTATCTCGAAGCGAATCGCGATGGCGTGGCCGCGGTGATCATTGAGCCGATCGTCGGCAATATGGGCGTCGTCCGACCGCGTGCCGGTTTCCTTGCCGCCTTGCGCGAGCTGACTCAGGCGCACGGTGTTCTCTTGATCTTCGATGAAGTGATGACGGGGTTCCGGGTCGCCTACGGCGGCGCGCAGGCGTTGTTCGCTGTGCAGCCGGATCTCACCTGCCTCGGGAAGATCGTCGGTGGCGGCCTACCGCTCGCCGCCGTCGGTGGCCGGCGCGACATCATGCAGCAGCTGGCGCCGGTCGGACCGGTCTACCAGGCGGGAACGCTCTCCGGGAATCCGCTCGCCGTCGCCGCCGGATTGGAAACACTGGACCAGATTGAGCGGCCGGGCAGCTACGAACGACTCGAAGCCGCCGGCCTGCGATTGGAGAGTGGTCTGCGGCAGGTCTTGGACCGGCACCGCGTGCGCGCGTGTATCAACCGCGTGGGCTCGATGTGGACGCTGTTTTTCGGCGTCGATCAGGTGGACGATCTCGATGGCGCGCTCGCCTGCGATACCGCCCGCTTCGCGCGCTTTTTTACCGGCTTGCTGGAACAGGGCATCTATCTGCCGCCCTCCGCTTTCGAAGCCGCTTTCATTTCGCTCGCCCACAGTGACGACGACATTGACTTCACCGTGCAGGCGGCGGATCGTGTGATCGCAGAACTGCGGTAAGCCGACGTTCTGCGTCGAACATCGGAGGCACGCGTGCCAGCGAAAGATTCGCTGATTGCCGGCGCCCGCTATATGGCGCTCGGATTCGAGTTCGCCGGCATTGTCGTCGCGGGCGTCATCGCCGGATACTATCTCGACCGGCGCTTGGGGACGCCGCCGCTGTTCACCATCTTTCTCACGCTGGGCGGGATGTTCGGCGCCCTGCGTCGCTTGCTTTGGTCGCTGAAAACACGTAGCTGACCGCTCATTCCATGAATTTGCAGTTGGAGAGTATCGAGCGCCTCCATCTGGTGCTGTTGGGGGTCGTGTGTGTCGCGGCTTACCTCACGCACACGGTTTCCGCGCCCAGCGTTCTGCTCGGTGGCGCCGTCATGGGAGGGAATTTCTGGCTGATGCGGCAATTGTTTCGGCGCTTGCTGGGTAACGGCACGCCGAGCAACCGCGCCGCGGTGCTGGGCATCGTGCTCTTGAAGTTCACCATCTTCGTCGGGTTGCTGGCGATGCTACTCTGGCGCGTCTCGATCGATCCCCTCGGATTCGGTATGGGCGCGACCGTTTTGCTGGCAGCCTGCGTGATTGAAGCTGTCCGTCACCAACCCGTGGCGGCGTAGGAGAAACGACGTGGAAGAACATTTTACCTGGTTCTCGGTCATTCCGGGCGTGAACCTGTTGCCGCCGCAAACCGCGGGCGCCTTTCTCGTCACCGGTCTGTTGATCTTCTGGGCCTTCCGGGCCCGCCAGCAGGCGGCTGCCTGTGCCGATCCCATCGTGCCGGACGGCACAATGACGGCCCGCAACGGCAGCGAGATTTTCGTCGAGCAGTTTCTGGCCATGGTCATCGAGCCCGTCCTCGGCAAGAAGGGCCGGCGCTACGCGCACCTCTACGGCACGTTCTTCCTGTTCATCGTCGTGTCGAACATGCTCGGGTTGATTCCGGGCTTCTCGCCGCCGACGAGCAATATCAACATCACTCTCGCGTTAGGCCTGACATCGTTCGTGATGTACAACTATTTCGGCTTCGAGACGCACGGCCCGGGGTACCTCCGGCACTTCCTCGGTCCGATCTGGTGGCTCGCCGTACTGATGCTGCCGCTGGAGATCGTCGACAATCTGCTGCGGCCGATCACGTTGAATTTGCGTCTCCTGATGAACATGTTTGCCGATCACCTCGTGCTCGGCATCTTCACCGATCTGACGAAGCTGGTGATCCCCGTGGCATTCCTCGGGCTCGGGCTGTTCGTTTCGGTGATTCAAGCGTTTGTGTTTACGCTGCTGAGTCTCGTGTACGTGGCGCTCGCCACGGCGGTCCATGAGCACGGCGAGCACCATGCCGAGCACGGCGAACACGAGCAGCAGAGCGCGCACGCGCCGGCGCATTGAGGCGCCGGAGCGCAATCATTTGCAACAATCGGTTCGCGGCCGAGGGGTGGCGAGGAGGACAGCAGAGGCGTGGCCGTAAGCGAACCGCACATCACAAGAGAAAGGAGGGAAAACAGCATGCGCAACAGCCTGAAGGCACTGGCTCTTATCGCACTCGTGAGCGTTTTCGGACCGGGGATTGCCCTGGCCGCGGACGGCGGCATGGATCCGACGAAGGGCATGATCGCGATGGCGGCGGGTTGGGTCAAGGACGCGCGGTGGCGGCCGCCATGGAATCGATCGGCCGCAACCCGAATGCGGCGGACCGCATTCAGACGCCGATGATCATCGGTATCGCGTTCATCGAAGCGCTGGCCATTTACGCTCTGGTCATCGCGTTCTTCTTGCAAGGTAAGATCTGACGAGCGCGGGCGAAATTGCCCGCATCGAACGATCATGACGGCGGAGGTGACTGGCTCACCTCCGCTTTTTTTTGGGCCCGTCATCGAGAAATCCTTGTCACGCGCGGCGCGCCCGCTGTATGGTCGGCGTATCTCGTCGGTTGGGGGTGGTGGATGGCGGAAGTGGCAGTGGCACGCACACAGGGTGTGGTGGCAGGGGCGATTCACGGACGGTCGCGGACCGTTCTGGCGGCGCTGCCGATCGGCGCGATTCGCCCCAACCCGGAGCAGCCCCGGCGGCATTTCGACGCCGGCGCGCTTGCGGAGCTCGCGGCATCCATCAGCGTCCGCGGGGTGCTCCAGCCCATCATCGTGAAACGCGACGGTGACGAGTTTCTGCTCATGGCCGGTGAGCGGCGCTACCGCGCCTCGCAGATGGCGGGGCTGAAGGCGATCCCCGCGCTGGTGCGCAACGACGATCCGATGGAGATCGCCATGATCGAAAATCTCCAGCGGGAAAACCTGACGCCACTGGAAGAAGCCGAAGGACTCGCCACGCTGGCCGAACAGTTCGGCTATACGCACGAGGCCCTCGCCGAGCTGATCGGCAAGAGCCGACCGTACGTCACCAATACGCTGACGATCTGTCGATTGCCGAAAGCGATGAAGGAAGAATTTCACGACCGGCCGGATGTCTCGCGCGAGATTCTGATCTCGATCGCGCGCGCCGAGACCCCGGAGAAGCAGGACACGCTCTGGCGGCTCGCCCGTATGCGCAAGCTCTCGGTGCAGCGCTTCCGTTCCGAGCAAGCCGGTGAGCCCGGCGCGGCGGACGAGATCGCGGAAGTGGAACAGCTGGTGCGCAAACTCGGCCGCAAGCTCCGCGCCCTCGACACCGCGGTCCTGCCCGCCGAGCAACGAGCGCAGTTGCAGCGTCTGCTCGGGCGCGCGCAATCGCGCATCCTGCGTACGCTGACGGCGCTGCAACAAAACTGAGATCGCGATACCGCACGCCGGAGTCGCTTGTCTCGTGCGAGGCGATGTGGCTCTCTCGGCGTATGGGATATTGCAATCAATGCGGCGCGTGCTGCCGAGTTCTCACGCTCGAGCAATCGCCGGCGGAGGTGCAGGCGATTGCGGCCGTGACGAAGGTGCTCGGCATCCCGTCTGACCATATTTTTGCCGCCGAGCACTGGCATCCGCTGACGCGCGAGGAGGCCATGCAGCGGAATCCCTTCTACACCAGTCGCCTGGCGCCCGACGCGCATCTGTATGCGTGCGATCAGCTCGGGGCTGACGGCCGCTGTCAGGCCTACGAAACTCGCCCCCTCGTGTGCCGCGGCTATCCCTGGTACGACCAACCGCCGAAACACATGGTGTTGCCGGACAAAGAATGCACGTACGCCGAAGACCTTCCCGCTCCGCCCGCCGCCGAGGCGCCGAAAGTCGAAGAGGTCTGAGATCCCGTCGTCAGGTCGGGGCTTCCCTGGAGTTGCGTGCTACACTAGCGTGCAGTGGTACGGCCGCGCAGAGTAGCCGGCAGTCCGACCGAATGGTTGCTGTACGACGGACTGTCGAATTGTCCCTATTTGCCCGAGCAGACGGCTCGCCTGCCGCTGCGGCTGCCGAGCCGCCCGCTGACCGCTGACGAGCTGTCGCAGCGATTGCGCGAAGGTGATCGGCGCAATGGACGGCTGCTGTATCGGCCGACGTGCCCGACCTGCCACGCGTGCGAGGCCATTCGCATCGATGTGAACAGCTTCGCGCCTTCGAAAACCCAGCGACGCGTGTTTCGTCGCGGGGAAAGCGTCTTCCAGACCGAAATCGGTCCGCCATTGCTGAGCCGCGAACGTGTCGTGCTCTACAATCGCCATAAGATCGAACGTGATCTGCTGATTGAAAATGAGTTGCTCGACGCCGCCGATTACCAGCAGTTTCTCGTCGACACGTGTACCGATAGCGTCGAGCTGCGCTATCGAATTGGCGGCGAGCTCGCGGGCATCGCGATTACCGATCGCGCCGCGGACGCGTTATCGGCCGTCTATTGTTTCTTCGATACGCGCTTCGGCCGCTGGAGTCCGGGAACGTATTCCATCCTCAAGCAGATCGCGCTGTGCCGCGAATGGGGCCTGCGATATCTCTATCTCGGTCTCTACGTGGCCCGCAGCGAGACGATGGCGTACAAGGCGACCTTCCTGCCGCACGAGCGTCTGATCCACGGCGAGTGGCGGGCCTTCGATCGCGCCGCGTGACAATCGCTCATCCCGGATAGCCGCCGTGCTGCGGCAGATCGTCCGTGATCTCGAACCACGGCGCCTTGGAATCGACGAAAATGTGCGCCTGTGGCCGAATGCCGGGGTCGTCGTCCAGCACGCCCATTGGAATGATGGCGAGCCCGCGTTCGGGATCAACGCGTGGCATCGATGATCCGCACGCCGGACAGAAGTGCTGTGCGAAGCGCAGCGCATCCGGTACTTTGAAAGAAACCAGTTGTTTTTCGCCGCGCGTCCATTGCAACCCATCGGCGGGGAGGAACAGGTTTGATGCGTGCGCCGCCGATCGCGCTTTGCGGCAGCGGCCGCAATGACAGTTCCAGCAGCCACCAGGCGCTCCGGTAACGACGAACGCCGCGGCGCCGCAGAGACAGCTGCCGCGGATCGCGCCGGCTGAGGCGGGCGAGACCGGGTCATCGAGCACCGGCAAATCGATGCCCGGCGGATACGCGTCAAAACGCGGTAGCTCGCCCGTGATCTCGTACCATGGCGCTTTCGAGGCGACGAAGATGTGCGAGAGCGGCCGTACACCGGGGTCGGCGTCGAAATTACCCGCCGGCACGAATACCAGTCCCTGCCACGGATCGCCGGGGACGACCGATCCACAGCGCTTGCAAAACGCGCGGGTCAGGTTGGCGGACGACTGCCAGCGACCGACCTGTTCATCGCCCTGCAGCCGGAACGAGGACGCCGGTGTGGCGGCCGTTGTCGAGAACGCAGCCCCGTGCGCTTTGCGGCAACGGATGCAGTGGCAATGCGACATGAACTGCAGCGGGCCGTCGATTTGCCATCGTACCGCGCCGCAGAGACAACTCGATTCCAGCATGTTTCTTCCTGCTGCGCTCTCGGCCAGCTGTCAACAGGCGGTGTGAACGCGCAATCGGCACCCGATGCAGCGCGACTGACCCTGCAACTGACATATTTGGTGCTTGACAGCGGCGCAACAAGCCGGCACAATCCGCCCTTCGCGTTTGTCCAGAGACATCCGCATTGGAGGGAGCCGTGATGAGACTGTTCCGAATCGATATGCAGGTTTCCAAGATGTTCCCGGCGATGGCGCTATTGTTTGCCATCGGGTTGGCTCAGCCGGCACTGGCGGCCAAAAATCTCACCATTACCTTCGCGGGAACCGGCACAGGCACGGTGACGGTCACTGACAGCACCACGCCGGGAGACAGTACGATGTGCAGCGCGACGTGTACCGTCGCCCTTGGGAACAACGACATCGGGACGTTGACGGCGACGGCTGACGTTGGATCGGTGTTCGTGAGCTGGAGCGGCCAGAGTGCCGGCATCACCGGCTGTGCCGGGAATGTGTGTAATTTCTCGATGGGCAACGCGGCCCAGTCGGTCACGACGACCTTCAATACAACGGTGAATACCCCGACCAGTACGCCAACACGCACGGCGACGTCGTCACCGACCCGAACCCCAACCACGACTCCGACGATTACGAATTCGCCCACGATTACGAGCACGCCGACGAACACCGCGACTTTCACCATAACGTCGACGCCGACTCAGACCGGAACGTTTACCGCGACCGCCACGCCGACCTTGACGCCGACCCAAACGGCCACGTTCACGGCGACGCTGACGCCGACGGT
>JADMIO012771072.1_pt1 | contig 21670 bp, 17 predicted proteins | sample 8958161 | NCBI WGS metagenome assembly JADMIO01 (sample SAMN16585339, study PRJNA669376) | soil metagenome | isolation source: Crop rotation soil | place: USA: Cullars Rotation, Alabama | collected 2011
CTTTCCCGACCGCGGCCGCGGCGGCGCCGAACGTCCCTCCGCCGCCGGCGGCGCCCGAGCCCGCGCCCGTCATCCCCGACTTCGTCTACAACCCGAACTACACGTTCGACAACTTCATCGAGGGGCCGTCCAACCGGATGGCGTTCGCCGCCGCCGTCGCGGTCAGCGAAAATCCCGCGACGCTCTACAACCCGCTCTTCATCCATGGCGGCGTCGGCCTGGGCAAGACGCACCTGCTGCAGGCGATCTGCCACGCGATCCTGCAGAAGAATTCGTCGGCGAAGGTCCTCTACCTGTCCTGCGAGGACTTCGTCAACGGCTACATCTACGCGATCCAGAAGAAGACCCTCGAGGCCTTCCGGTCGCGCTACCGCAACGCCGACGTGCTCGTCGTCGACGACATCCACTTCCTGGCCGACAAGGAAGGCAGCCAGGAGGAGTTCTTCCATACGTTCAATGCGCTCCACATGGCCGGCCGCCAGATGATCCTGTCGAGCGACCAGCCGGCCGCGGACATCCGCTCCCTGACCCAGCAGCTGCTCTCGCGGTTCCGCTCGGGCTTCGAGGCGCGCATCATGTCGCCGGCCTACGAGACCCGCCTGGCGATCCTCCGCGGCAAGGCGGACGCCCGCCGCGTCGAGGTTCCCCAGGAGGTGCTGGGCTACGTCGCCTCGGTGGTCGAGACGAACATCCGCGAACTGGAAGGCGCGCTCACGAAGGTCCTGGGCTACGCGGCGCTGGCCAAGCGGCCGGTCGACCTGCAGCTCGCCCAGGAAGTGCTGCGCGAGACCCCGGCCCCGGCGCCCGCATCGCTGTCGATCGCCGAGATCCAGCAGGTCGTCGCCCGCTACTTCCACAAGAAGGTGAGCGACCTCCATTCGCGCCGCTGGACCAAGTCCACGTCCCAGGCGCGCCAGATCTGCATCTACCTGTGCCGCAAGTTCACCGGCACGTCGCTCGAGGAGCTCGGCAGCCACTTCGGCGGCAAGGACCATACCACCATGCTCTACTCGATCCGGAAGATCGAGAAGCTGCTGACGAAGAACGCCTCCATCCGCGCGGACGTCGAGCGCCTGACGCGCGAAATCACCGGCAAATAAGCTCGAAGCAGCCCTACAATCCCCGCTCCAAGGTCGGTCCGTCTGCCGATATCCCCCAAAACAGGCTTCGAATGTTATGTGAGAGTTTGATCTAACTTCAAAAACCAACCACTTCAGTCATTGTGGAAACTTGCGTTCATGGGTGAGCCCATAAACATCTTTTACAGAACCTCAACCATCAATCTCACATTTATCCACCAGCGGACCATAGGCTCTTAAAGGATTAAAGTCTTTATTATCAGGTACTTACATAACCCATTAACAATCTCACCACAACAACCAAGGGCCTATATTAAGAAGGTTATAATTCTATGTATCTACTCTCTTCTAACGGTCTTGCCCGGCGCTTTTGGCCTGCCTATAATCCTGCCGTGATCGACCCCTCCCGGATCTCCCAAGCGGTCGCCGTCCTAAGGGCAGGGGGCCTGGTCGCCTTCCCGACTGAAACCGTCTACGGATTAGGGGCCGATACCGGCAATGACCAGGCGCTGAAGACCCTCTTCCGGGTGAAAGGCCGCCCCGAAACCCATCCCTTGATCGTTCATCTCCATGCCGCCGACCAGCTCCAGGACTGGGCGGCATCGATTCCCAAGGATGCGGGCGTCCTGGCAGCCCGTTTCTGGCCGGGTCCCCTGACCTTGATCCTGCCCAAAGCCGATCAGGTGTCAAAAGTCGCCACCGGGGGGCAAGATACGGTCGGGCTTCGGGTGCCGGACCATGAGGTGGCTCTGGCGCTGCTTCGGGAGTTCCGCGGCGGGATCGCCGCCCCTTCGGCCAATCGGTTTGGAAAGGTCAGCCCCACGACAGCCGACCATGTCCGACGGGATCTGGGGAGCGACGTCGACTTCATCCTGGATGGGGGTCCCTGCAAGGTGGGCGTCGAATCGACCATCGTGGATTTTTCCACGGGTGAGCCGATGATCCTGCGACCCGGGGGTCTGACCCGGGAGGCGATCGAACAGGCGCTCGGCAGGTCGGTGGCGGTTCGCGCCGGCGGTCCGGTCCGGGTGTCCGGCCAGCTGGACTCCCATTACGCTCCCCGGGCAAGAGTCGTGATCGTTCCGCCGGGGGAAGCGGCGGCGCGGGCCCAGTTGTTGAAAGCCGGCGGGCAAACCGTCGCGCTACTGGCCGAAAAGGATGTCGCCGCGGCCGAACTCTATGCGTCGCTGCGCCGTGCGGACGAGTCAGGCATCGACGTCATCGTGGTGCCCCTGCCCGACGAAGCAGGCCTGGGTCTGGCGGTGGCGGATCGGCTGAGAAAAGCGGCGGCCGCCCGCTAAGCCCGGACCAATCCACTTCTTCGGTTTGTCCGCGGGCGGAGGGCTACGGCTTGCAGCGCTTGCAGGGGAGCTTGCCCGAGTTGCGGGCGTGCCACTTGCTCTCGAAGTAGACGCGGTCCTCTTCGTGGATTTTCTGGGCCGAGGTGCAGTACGAGAGGTGGTAGAAGCGGTCGGACTTGCCGTCCGTCGAGACGTACTCCGCGAGCGCCCCGCGCGACATGTACTCGTCGATCGGCAGCTCGAACGCCTTCAGGGCCTCGTCCTCCCCGGTGAAGGACTGGACGAAGTTGCTCAAGCCGAGGCGTTCCATCACGAAGCGCGACTCGGCGCTCATGCCGAAGAATTTCATGTCGCCGCCGCGGGCCCGGGCCTCGTCGATGTAGGAGACGAAGCTCGAGATGCCGTGGCTGTTCAGGTAGACCAGCTTGGAGCAGTCCACCGCGATCCGGGCGAAGCCGCGGTTCATGAGCCGCTCGAAAACCTTGGTGACCGGCTCTTCCTTGGTCTCGTCCAGGCGCCCGTCGAGGACCACGACGGCCACGCCGTCGGCGTCCCGGAGGTCGATCTTGAGAATCTTCTTGGTGCCCCGGCCGACCTGCTGCTCCTGGAGAATCTCCTTGATCAGCTTGCGGTCGAGGATCTTGCGTTCGATCAGGATTTCCCCGAGCCGGGGCGGCGTGCGCTTCTGCTCGATGGCGGTGCGCTGGATCGCCAGAGCCTCATCGATGGCCGCGGCGGGCGCCAGATTGCGGCGCACCAGCAGCTCCCCGATCTTGTGATAGGTATCCTTGAGCTTCTTAGACATTCACGCCCCCAGATACTGCAATTATACATCAAATCGGGGTTAAGCAAAGCGACCGCCCGAAGTTCGACCCCGGCCCGCCGGCTCACTCCCGAGGCAGCTCCACGAGCTTGGTCTGGCCGAACAGGACCGTGGTGAGGGTCAGCCCCTTCGGCGAGGCGGCCAGCTGGCGGAAATGGGCCAGGTCCTTCACGGCGACGTCATTCACCCGGACGATGATGGACAGCGGGAAGAGCTTGGCGACGTCGGCTTTGCTGCCGGACTCCACCCGGGCGACCGTGACCCCCGTGACGCCCGGCTCCAGCTTCTGGAAGTGGCGCACCTCGTAGGTCAGCTCCTTCACCGTCAGGCCCAGGGCGTCGTCCTTGTACCGCTCGGCCGTCTCATAGTCCCCGGGGGCGTACTCGAGCGCCAGGGTCACCTTCGACTTCTCCTTTCCGCGGAGGACGTCGAACGTGACCTTCTTGGCGGCGCCGATCTCCGTCAGGACGGACGTCAGGTAGTTCTTGGTGGGCTTCCAGGGCGGCGCGCCGCCGCGGCGGTCGCCGTACATGCCGCGATTGAAGTTGTAGCGGTCGACCTCCGCGACCAGGTCCCGGGCGCTCTCGCCCTCGGGCTGGACGGAGAGCAGAAGATCGTCGACCCGGAGCCCCGCCCTCGCGGCGGGGGAGCCCGCGTAGATCTCGGTGACCGCCAGGCCGCGGCGGCCGTCGTTGGTGAAGTCGCGCTCCTGGACGCCGAGCGCTTCGGCGAGCGGCTTGGACATCTCCTGAAACTCGACGCCCAGCCAGACGAGCTTCTTCTCGTCCTTCTTGGACATCGGCACCGCGCGGGCGTCGAAGTGGGCGGCGGGGTTCGCCAGCAGGGCCTCGATTTCCGAGAAGAAGATCAGGCGCCGCAGATGCTCGGGAGTGTAGCCCGCGCGGAAGCGGCCGGGATAGAAGTAGCGGTCGCGGGACGACTCCGCGGCCACCTCGTCGAAGTCCTCCTCCTTCTTGTCGAGCGTCGCGCACCCGATGACCTTGCCGTCGAAGTCCAGGAGGAAGGAGCCCGTCTTGATGCGCTTGCGCGGCTGGATCCGGGCGGCGCCGGCGAGCCCGCGCTCGGTCCGGAAGAGGCGGTTGTAGTCCATCTTGATGCGACTGCGGCCGAAGCGGTCCTCGACCGTGGCGGTGAAGAAGAGCTGCCCGCGCGGCGGCGCCTGGCCGTCGCGGACGATGCCCGGCTCGGTCTTCAGCCCCTCGGCCCGGACGATCATCGCGCCGAAGCCGCGGAAAAGGCCGACGAAGGTGCCCGGATACGTCTTCCCCTCGTCCACCACGTTGATGTCCTCGATCTTCCGGACCATGTCGCGGGACAGGTCCTGGGGGACGAAGAGCGTGCCCTTGTCGTCGAGGGCGACGCCGAAGAGGGTGGCCTTGCCGGACTGGGTTTCGTCGGGCGGCATGTAGCGGTCCTGCGGCTTCTCGGAGCGGAAGACCACCTCGACGCGCTTGACGGACGCGGGGAGCGCCTTGCGCATCGGCTCGTAGCGCTTCTCGAGGTCCGTCAGCCGGTCGTCGGCGAGGATCGTCTTGCCGAGGAACGAGCTCCGGCCGTCGGGGGTGATCCAGAGATAGGTATCGAGCGCGATCCCCGTCGCGGCGCCTTTCTTGTCGGACACGACCGCGCCGGGCCGCATCGTGTCCATGCAGAACCAGCCCTTGGACTCCTGGAGCGGAGCGTTCGTCTGGATGTAGGGGCTGACGTTGAGCTGCCAGGCGTTGTCGACGAGATCCGCGTGGGTGATGTGGAAGGACTCCCCGAGCTTCGGCGCTTCCCAGTCGGAGAACGCCAGCGGCGCAAGCTCTCGGGGCTCGACGGGCTTGAGGAGGACGAAGTCGTGGTTGCGGCCGACCGCGTGGAACTTCAGCTCGAACCTCGCGCCGGCCGAGTCGACGGCGGTGATCTTCTCGACGTCCGACTCCTTGAGCGTCTTGTCGGCCATGAGGATCAGGTCCTTGTCGACGGCGACGCCCCAGGTCTCGAAGGGCTGCTCGTTTTCGGAGAGCTGGAAAAGCCGCTGGGCCTCGGCGTCGAGGGACTCCTCCTCGAGCTCCGCCTTCTCGAGCCGGGTTTTCTTCTTCAGGACCACGTCGATGCCGACGAACGACTTGCGGACGGCGTCGTAGGTCTTGCGGACGGCTTCGCGGTCCTCCTGCGCCGGAAGAGAAGGGCACCACGGGGACACGGAGAGGGACAGAACGCAGAGCAGACCCTTCCAGACGACTCCGGGGGGAAGCGCCCGGTAATTCCTCCGGGTGCGCCCGGTGATCTCGGTGTCTCTGTGGTGCAACTATTCCTCCTCGATCTTTTCCATGTCTTTTTCGAAGTCGAGCACGACGAGGCGGCGGTATCCGCTGCGGATGACGCAGAAGAGGAGCTTCCGCTTGCCCTTGGCCTGCTTGAGCGACGCGTCGTACGCCTCGCGCACGTCCTTGAGCGACTCGACGGACTTGTCCCCGATCCGGGTGATGATGTCGCCGTTGGCGAAGCCGCTGGAGCGCGCGTTGCCGGCGAACTTGACGCCCTGGACGTAGACGCCGCGCGGGCGGGAGAAGTGGAGGAACGGGTCGGAGAACTTGGTGATCTCCTTGACCGTCATGTCCCACTTCTTGCACTCGAAGTCCTCGCCCTCCTGCTTGCCCTTGGAGGCGGGCGTCAGGATCACCGCGAGCGGCTCGCCGCCGCGCAGGACGTCGATCGTCACCGGGGCGTCGATGGGCAGCGCCGCGAACTTGCGCTCGACGGCGGGGAGGTCCGTCTCGTACATGCCGCGGACGGGTTCGCCGTTCACCGCGACGGCGATGTCGCCGGCCTTGAGCTTGGCCTTCTCGCCGGGCGACTCTTCGTCGACGCTGGCGATCAGGACGCCCTGCTTGGAGTCGATGTAGGAGCTCTTGCGGAAATCCTTCAGCGCCTGGAACTTCAGGCCCGTCCACGCGCGCTGGACCTTGCCGTCCTTGAGGATCCGATCGACCACGTCCTTCACCACGGCCGCGGGGATCGCGAAGCCCAGGTTGTCGGCCCCGCGCATGCCGCGGGCGTTGATGCCGACGATGCGGCCGCGGATGTCGACCAGGGGCCCGCCCGAGTTGCCCGGGTTGATCGCCGCGTCGGTCTGGATCCAGAGATTGTAGGGCGCCAGGTCGAGGTAGCGTTCGACCGAGGACACGATGCCGCGCGAGACCGAGCGCTCGAAGCCGTGGGGGGCGCCCATCGCCATGACGAGCTCGCCGACCTTGAGGGCGTTGGAATCGCCGAACTCGGCGACCGGGAGCGGCTGCTTCGACTTGCGATCGGCGAGGTTGAGCTTGATGACCGCCAGGTCGGTCTCGGGATCGAGCCCGACGATCTTCGCGGTGACCTCCTCCTTGTCCGAGAGGACGCAGCGGATCTCGGTGGCCTTCTCGGCGACGTGGTTGTTGGTCACCACGTAGCCTTCCGGGGAGATGATGGCGCCCGAGCCGAAGACCTGGATCTTCTCCATCTTGCCCCCGCGGAACTCCTGCTGGATGGGCTTGATGAAGACGACCGCGGGGAAGACCTTGTCTTTGGCCTCCTGGATCACTTCCTCCTCGGGGCGGACCGAGGAGCAGGCGGCGAGGGCCAGGAGCGCGGATGCGGAAAGGATTCTCATGGGCCAATTGTCTCCGGCGGCTCGGCGGGTGTCAACCGAGCGTCCCCTGAAGAGATTGTGAAGATTTGGTTAAGGCGTCTTAACAATCCGTTGACGGTCGCGCGAAGCCTCTGTTCTAATACGCCCGCATGTTCAGCCTGCTCCCCAAGGAAATGGTTTTCTTCGACCTCTTCGAGGAGGCCGCGAAAAACGCCCATGTCGGAGCACTGGCGCTCGCGGAGCTCCTGGAGGACTTCCGCGACGTCCCCGCGAAGGTCAAGAAGATCAAGGACATCGAGCACGCCGGCGACAAGATCACGCACGCGACCATCGAGCGGCTGAACCAGACCTTCATCACGCCGCTCGACCGCGAGGACATCCACGAGCTGATCTGCCGGATCGACGACATCCTGGACCTGATCGACACCGCGGTCGCGCGGATGCACCTCTACAAGATCGACAAGCCCACCGACGACGCCAAGGCGCTCGCGAAGGTGCTGGTCAACGCCACGAAGATCATCACCGAGCTGCTCCCCAAGATGCGGAACCTCAAGCTGTCGAGCGAGCTGCTCCGGCACTGCATCGACATCCACACGCAGGAGAACGAGGGCGACCGCATCGAACAGCACGCGCTCGCCGCGCTCTTCGAGAACGGGCACGACCCGATCTTCATCATCAAGTGGAAGGACATCTACGAGGAGCTGGAGTCCGCCACCGACCGCTGCGAGGACGTGGCGAACGTCATCGAAGGCATCGTTCTGAAGAACGCCTGACGGTCCGATGCTGACCCTCGTCGTTTGCATCATCATCCTGGCCCTCGCGTTCGACTACATCAACGGGTTCCACGACGCGGCCAATTCGATCGCGACCGTGGTCTCCACGCGGGTCCTGACCCCCAAGGCGGCCGTCGGGCTCGCGGCGGTGTTCAACTTCGTCGCGTTCTTCGTGTTCCACCAGGGCGTCGCCAAGACGATCAAGTCCGGCGTCGTCTCGGCCGACGCGATCACGATCGCGGTCGTGACCGCGGGGCTGCTGTCGGCGATCACCTGGAACCTGATCACCTGGTACTACGGCATTCCTTCGAGCTCGTCGCACGCGCTCGTCGGCGGCTACGCGGGCGCCGCGGTGGTGAAGGGCGGCTGGCAGGTGCTCAACGGCGGCGGCATGATGTACGAGCTCCTCGTCCACCACCGCTGGGACACGAAGCACATCACGATCATCGACATCGGGACGTTCATCCTCATCGCGCCGATGCTCGGCCTGATCCTGGGCTTCATCCTCATGGTGATCACCTACTGGGTGTTCCGCCGCTTCTCGCCGAGCCGGATCAGCACGGTCTTCCGCAAGGCGCAGCTCGTCTCCGCGGCCGCGTACAGCCTGGGCCACGGCGGCAACGACGCGCAGAAGACCGCGGGCATCATCGCCGCGGTGCTGATGGCGGGCAACTACCTCAAGGCCGACGCGGAGATCCCCGCGTGGGTGGTCTTCGCCTGCTACGCCGCGATGGGCCTGGGCACGATGGCCGGCGGATGGCGCATCGTCAAGACGATGGGCCAGAAGATCTGCCTCCTCCAGCCGGTGCACGGCTTCTGCGCCGAGACCGCCGGCGCGTTCACGCTGTTCGCCGCCACCTTCCTCAAGATCCCCGTCAGCACGACGCATACCATCACCGGGGCGATCGTCGGCGTCGGATGCACCCGCGGCCTGAACGCGGTGAAGTGGGGCGTCGCGGGGCGGGTCGTCTGGGCCTGGATCCTGACGATCCCCATTTCGGCCGGGATCGCGGCGCTGCTCTACTTCCCGCTCTGCCGCATCATCAAGTTCTAGGCGGCCCGTCGCCGAACTTCTCGACCGTGAAGGCGCTGACCGTGGCCTGCGGATCGTTCGCCGCCAGGCCGGCCTTCTCGTAGGTCCTCCGCAGGAATTCCTCGGCGTTCCATTCCCACTCGACGGCCACCTGGGGCAGCAGCAGTCCCGAGGCGACGCCGTCGCGGCGGACGTAGAGCCCGTGGATCCCCACCCGGATGTCCGACGGACGGATGGGGGTCATGGGGGAGAGGACCGAGATCTCGATGCCGATCCGGGGCAGCTCGTCCGGACGGACGGGCGTGAAGCGGGTGTCGCGCTCGGAGGCGGCCGCGGCCATGTCGCGAACCGACCGCCAGAGGGGCATGTGGGCCTCGACGTGTCCGACGCAGCCGCGGAGATCGTCGCCGACCCGGAGGGTGACGAAGGCGGCGCCGTCGCGGCCGAGGGCCTCGCCGGGGTCCGTCAGCTCGGGCAGGTCCCCGCCGCACGCGGAGGCGGCGACCGTCCGCCGGGCGAGGTCGATCAGGGCTTTCTTGTCCGGCTCGGAAAGCACGGTCCCAGTCTAGCTTCTTCCGGACGGGGCGGGATCCCGGGGGAAATAAAAAACGGCCCCCTCCTTGCGGAGAGGGCCGTCCGGGTTCCTCAGATCGGGACGACGGAACTACTTCTTCGTGGTCTTCGCGGGCTTCTTCTCGAAGCTCGTGGGGGCGACCTGGGCGCCCTTGACGACGAAGATCTCGACGCAGCGCGCGACGCCGCTGCGCTCGGTGGCCTCCGTGCCGTGGCCTTCCACCGACGCGAACTGGCTCTCGCGCATGCCGTGCTTGAGGAGCTCGCCCATGACCGCGACCGCGCGGCGGCAGCTGAGCTCCATGTTGGTGTCCGTGTCCAGCGCCGCCTTGGTGGCGGGGCGGGTGATGGGCTTCTTGTCGGTGTGACCGACGACCTTGATCACGTTGCTCTTCTGGGTGTCGGCGATGGCCTTGAGGATCGCGGCGCCCTTGGCCGAGATCTTCCAGCTGCCGAGGTCGAAGAGGACGCCGTCCTTGAACTCGATGGCGCCCGTCTTCTCGTTGATGGACCACTCGTCGTTCTTGACGACGCTGCCTTCCAGCGCCTTGCGGAGGCTGGCGGCGAGCTCGCGGTAGAACTTGCTGGCGTCGCCGTTGGCCTCGAGCTCGGCCTTCAGGCGGTCGTAGTCGGCGCCCTTGAGCTTGAGGTCCGCGTTCTCCTTCTCGAGGGCCGAGTTGTACTCGCGCATCTGCGCGGTCTGCAGATCGAACTCTTCGCGCGACATCCACGCGCTGGAGCAGCCGACGGAGCTCAGCGCGACGAACGCGGCGGCCAGGGCGAACAGGATCTTCGAGGACATGTCTTCCCCCTCTCTGGATGGAACCCGACTCTCTCCGGGCGCCCGGCAGACGTACCGGGGCCCACGTGTAGATTATAATTTGTAACTTATGATTGTCAAGGCGGGGGAAAAAGAAAACGGGGCGCCTTTCGACGCCCCGTTCTCGGGTGCTCGGTGCTGAAAACCGCGGGTTACTTCTCGGAGGCCTTCTCCGGAGCCGGCGCGGGGGCCGGGGCCGACGGGGCGGCCGCGCCGCCGCTGAAGTTCGCCGCGTACTCCTTGTCGACCAGGAAGGTCGGGCCGTTGTACGCCTGGTGCTTGATCCGGGGATCCGCCGCCTCGGTGTAGGGCGGCGCCTTGCCTTCGTACTTGCGCTCGTGGAAGCCCTTCCACTTCGGATCCTCCCAGAACTTCTTGAGGACCCACTCCGCCGTGCCCGCCGTCACGTCCGAGGGCGCGGAGGCGGCGCCCGTTTCCAGGCGCATCATGTCGACGAAGAAGAAGCCGCTGTAGAGCGAGGCCAGGAGCGCCAGGAAGATGAACAGCGTCCACACCGGGTGGGCGCGCTTCTTCTCGATCTCCTGCTCGACCGCGACCGGGATCCGCGCGGTGACCTTGCGGTTGACGCCGGTCATCCCCGTGCGCTTGCGGGCCGGCGGGGGAGGCGGCGGCGCCTCTTCCTCGACCGCTTCGGCCGCGACCGTCTCCTCGGCGGCCTCGTCGGCCAGCTTGAGGGGCTCGGTGGACAGGCCGGTGTCGGTGTCTTCCTCGATGAACGTCTCTTCCTGGTCGGAGCCGACCTCTTCGGACGGCACGACGAGGTCCTCCTCCTCGCGCCGGCCCTTGCCGCCGACCGCGGCGAGCTGGGCGGACGTGTCGGAGAGGGCGGCGGTCTCCTGGCCGATGTCGAGGTCCAGGACCGTCTCGTCCGTCGTCTCGGAGGAGGGGGTGGACGGGAGGATGATCGTGGGCTCCGTGATGCGCCCCTTCTTGAGGCTCTCCACGTCCTCCTTCTTGAACTTCATCTTGTTCTCGTCGCGGAAGGCGCGGAGTTCGCCTTCCGAAACCATGCGCTTGAGCTCTTCTTCGCCGAGCTCGAGCTCCTTCATCACGTCTTCGAAGCTGAAATAATCCACCGCTTTGCCTCCGATTGACGGCCTAAAATATTTACGCGCCCCCGACTACTTGGGCTTTTCGCTCTTCTTGAGCTCCTCGATGATGTCCTTCACGTGCGGCTTGTCGTTGCCGTACTCGACCACGTCCATGTCGAAGGAGATGTCGCGCACGGCCACCAGCTTCACCGTCCGGGCGCCGTTGGCCACCTGGTAGCAGCAGAGCGTGATCCGCTCGGACTTCGCCAGGACGCCTTCCTTGTCGCCCTTGGACGCCGCGGCGCGCTTGAACATGACCCACAGGATGTCCTGGGTCTGCGTCTGGGAGCCGCCGGTGCCCATGATGAGCCCGTTGCCGGTGTTGTCGACCCCCTGGGGGGCGGCCCACACCTGCGGTTCGCGATTCTGGCCGATGACGACCGTCAGAAGCACCCCGATGATGCCCGCCATCACGCCCGTCGCGACGTAGGTCCACCTGCTGTGCATGCGCTGCGCCTCCGTGGAGAGTCTCTCTGAGACCCTCATTTGACACCGCTCCTGTAAAGGGTGTCAACAGATTTCACCGCTCTTCAACCTAGACGCCGGGGAGCGGAGAAACCCGGCAACATTCTTTACAAATCCCGCCCCGCCAAGCTTCACCCCGACCCCGACGAATCAAACCGTCCGTTCCGCCCGGGTCATTTCTTTTCCGGCGGGACCGCGATCCCCCGGAGGACGACGTTGTCGAAGTTCCCCAGGTCGTCGAACGAGCCCACCCCGACCCGGCCCGCCACGAACGTCTTGTTCGTCGCGGTCTGGACCGGGGTCTTCATATCGTCCCAGTAAACCTCGATGGTTCCATCGGCCGTTTTTCGCACGACCTTGACGTGATGCCACTCGTCGTCCCAGTCGATCCCCGGCGTCGTCCGGATCGAGATCATCGACTGGTTCGCCCCGTTGACGATGAACAGCTGATTGTTGTTCTTGTCGGTCTGCTTCCCGAGGTGGGAATAGTAGAAGTGCGCGCCGTCCTGGTACCCGAAAATCACGCACAGGTCCTGCTTGGGATACGGCTTCACCGTGCTCTGGAAGTCGGCCTCGAGGACGAAATCGCCGACCGTGACGTCCTTGAGCAGCGCGATCGCGAACGGGCTGCGGTGCGGCACCTTCGGGGTAGTCCGCTCGAAGAGGCTCAGGACGTTGCCCTTGTCCGTCTTCTCGACCTTCCATGCCTTCGGGTCGCTGAACTCCCAGCGGTCCGCGCCGGCTTCGAAGTCCTCGGTCGCGAGCTTCGGGAGCTCCTGGAGGGACCAGAGCAACAGGCTGCAGGCGGCGAGTCGCGCCATGACGGCATCCTCCCGGCCCCATCGTAGGCCGCGGGGCCGGGAGGATCAATCTTTGGCGGGCTAGCGGCGGGGCGGATTTTCGGCGTCGTGCTCCGCCTGCTCGATCTTCTTCTTGATCTCCTTGGGCGTCAGCTCCGGCTTGTGGGTCGGAAGGTTCAGCTGGACCAGCTTGTTGTCGTAGGTGATCTCGCGCGTGTCGCTCAAATCGAATGCCCCGTTGTTGCTCGCCTTGTAGAGGCTGAGAGAGTAGCGGTCCTCTCCTTTGTTGTTCTTCCCCTTGATCAGCACCCAGCAAAGGTCGTTCTGGTTCGGCGATGCGCCGCCGATGCCCATGATGACGTTCCCGGCCGTCTGAGCGCCGTCCGGGGATGCCGCCTGCGCCTGCGCCTGGGGAAGGAGGGTGGAGGAACTCGCCGACGCCACCGCCACCAGGGCCGCCAGAAGACCGATCGCCACGCCCGAGACCACGAACAGGGCCTGCTTCATACATCCCCCATCGATAGACAGAGACCCCGCTCGACCTGCTCTTCGACGCCGCCCGCGGATCCGCGGTTCCGAAAAATGTGCGTCGCATTTTCGATTCCCGCGGGTTCAATGTTCAGATGCTGCCGGTCGCCGCCGCGCTCCTCTTCCTGCTCCAGGACCCGTTCCAGACCGAGATCGACGACGCCGTCCGCGAGTTCGAAGCCGCCGGCGACGTCGAACAGGCCCTGGTCCTCCTCTCGTCCCATCTCCTGGCCCTGGGCGCCCGCGCCTCCAATCCGATCGCCCGCCGCCTCGCGGTCGATCTCCGCGACGGCATGGCGTCCGCCGCCGCCCCCGCGTTCATCGACGCCCTCATCAACCGGCCCGAAGCCGTCGAGCCCCTCCAGGCCGCCTTCCGCGACGCCGCCACGAGCGCCGCGGGCCGCATCGAGCTGGCCGAGGCGCTTCTCCAGCTCGATGACGCCCTCAGCTGGCGCGCCGCCCTGCTCGCCATCGCCCGCAACCCCCGGGCCGCCCTCCCGGACCGCCTTCACGCCGCCCGGGTCCTCCTCGAGGCCGGCGACGAAAACGCCCCGACCCTGCTCCAGGACCTGGGAGCCGCCGGCGCCGCCGCAGCCGACGAGCCGCGGGTCAAGGTCGTGGACGAGGCCCCCGGCCGCCCCGTCGCGGCCGGGACCCGGTCCGCCGAAAAAAAGAAGGAGACACGGACGACCGGGTTTCTTACCATGCCCAGCATCCTCGCCGGAGGCGTGACCCTGGTGCTCCTGATCCTCCTGGCGATCGAGATCCTTCGAAAAGGCTGAAACGACCATGACCAAGAACGAAGTCGCCGCCCAGCTCAAGGCCCTGCTCGCCCGCCTGGCCTCCCTCCGGGACTCTCTTTGAGGTCGATAAAAAGACCGCCCGCTTCAAGGAAATCGAGGCCCTGATGGCCGGGGCCGACTTCTGGAACAACCCGGAAGCCGCCCAGAAGCTCGTCGCCGAGCTCAAATCCGTCAAAGGCGTCGCCGAATCCTTCCGCTCGCTCCATACGGACCTCGAGGACGAGATCGGCCTGCTCGAGATGACCGACGAGGCCAAGGACACGGCGCACATCCAGGAGACGGAGGCCAAGATCCCGGAGCTCAGCCGCCGCGTCGAAGCCACCGAGGTCCAGGCCCTCTTCACCGGCTCGAACGACGGTCGCGACGTCTTCGTCTCGATCCACCCCGGCGCAGGCGGCATCGACGCCGCGGACTGGGCGCAGATCCTCGAGCGCATGTACCTGCGCTGGCTCCAGAAGAACGGCTACCAGGTCGAGGTGGTGGATCGCGAAGACGGCGAAGAGGCGGGCATCCGCCGCGTCGTCCTCGACGTGAAGGGGCGCTTCGCCTTCGGCTACCTGAAGAGCGAGATCGGCGTCCACCGGCTGATCCGCATCTCCCCGTTCGACGCCAACCACCGGCGCCAGACGAGCTTCGCGTCGGTCGACGTGGTCCCGCAGTACGAGGACGTCGAAGTCGAGATCGACGAGAAGGACCTCCGGATCGACACCTACTCCGCCGGCGGGCCCGGCGGCCAGCACGTCAACAAGACCCAGAGCGCGGTCCGCATCACGCACCTCCCGACGGGCGTCGTCGTCCAGTGCCAGAACCAGCGCTCGCAGATCATGAACCGCAAGTCGGCGATGCGCGCCCTCGCGTCGAAGCTCCACCAGCTCGAGGAGGCCAAGCGCGACGCCGAACTGACGAAGATGTACGGCGAGAAGGGCGAGATCTCGTTCTCGCGGCAGGACCGCTCCTACACCATGCAGCCCTATACGCTGGTGAAGGACGAGCGCACCGGCCAGCAGACCGGCAACATCCAGGCGGTCCTCGACGGCGCGATCGACCCGTTCATCGAAGCGTTCCTGAAGTGGAAGGGCCGCAAGTACTGATCCGGACGCGGAACCCCTCCGGCTTCCGGCGACCGGCTACTTCTTCATCACCGCGATGTTGCTCTCTTCCAGCGCCAGGACGCGCAGGGCGGTGCAGGCGGCCCGGGCGTCCTCGCGGCGGCCGTGCGCGGTCCAGCCGGCGCCGCCGTCGGTCGTGCGCTTGTAGTTGTCCATCTTGCGCTGCCAGGCCTTCCATTCGGGCGAGTTCTCGCCGCGCCACGCGTAGAGCGCCTCGGTGCCGAGCATTGCGGACACCGGGTCGGACGGGCCCTTCTCGGCCACCCGACGCGCCGCCGCGAACATCCGGTCGTCCTTCGACAGATACGGGTCGAGCGCCATCTGCGCCCGCAGGTACATCGCATCCGCCGCGCCGTCGACCGACTTCTCGAGCAGCTTGATCGTCGACAGGTCGACTTCGAGCCGCAGCTCCTTCGACAGCATGATCGCGGGGGCCGCCAGCGCGGCGATCCCGCGCTTCTCGAGCAGGCCCGTCTGGTCCGACAGGTAGCTGACGGCCTTCTGCAGCATCTCGCGCGTCCCCGTCAGCTCGGGATGCCAGCGCACCATGCGGGCGAGCGCTTCGCAGGCGAAGACGTGGTCGCAGATCGTCTCGCCGATCTGGCCGTTCTTGGACTGCGCCTTCTTGAGGACGGCGAGCATCTCCTTCACCGCGTCCTCGAACTGGCGGCGGTCCTGGTCGGTGAGGCCGAACGCGTCGCTGACCTCGAGCGCCTCCAGGGCGAGCGCCGTGACGCCGATCGGGCTGAGGACGACGTCGCCGTCCTTGAACCCGCCGAAGGTCTTCACGTTCGTCGCCAGCCAGCGCAGCGAGTCGAGCAGCGACGAGTCGGCCGTCGCGGCGAGCGGGTCGACGATCTTGGGCGTGAGCTCGGGCAGCCCGAGCCGGCCGTCGCCGCCCCGGTTCGGGCGGTTCTGCTTGGCGGCGCCGAAGAGCGGCTTGTGGTCCGCGACCGTGCGCTCCAGGCCGAACTGGCCGTACATCTGGTCCGTCTCGAGGACCAGGAACGCCGTGTAGGGCGTCATGATCCGGTGCTCCTTGGAGAGCGCGACGATCGCGCCGCGGAGGACGTCGGTCTCCCCGGTGAGGAACGCCTCGTCGAGCAGGGAGCCGATCTCGCGGCCGGCCCAGACGTAGGCCGCGGCGGCCCAGCCGTCATGCCGGTCGGGGAAGTCCAGCGTGCGGGTGATCTTCACTTCGCGGTCGCCCATGCGGCCCGTCAGCGTCACTTCCTGGGGACCGGCGCCGCGGTAGCGTCCGGCGACCAGCATCGGCTCGTCGGCGAACTGCATCCGGGGGGCGTGGACCGAGTAGACGTCCGCCCCGCCGAAGTCCAGCTTCGCGTTCGTCAGCACCGGCCGGGAGAAGCGCTTCTGCGCCGCCCGCAGGACCTTCTCGATGCCGTTCTCGTCCGCGCTCACGCAGACGCCGCCCGTCCGGCGGGCGAGCGCCTCGAGCGTCCGGTCGGTCGTCTGGCCCACCTGGACGCCGTAGAGGATCGTGTCCGTGTCGAACGCCTTCACGGCGTCCCGGACGATCGTGGCCGGATCGAGGCAGCCCGCGCTGGCCGAGCCGTCGGAGACGACGAACACGAGCCGCGGCACCGACGCCCGCTGCATCGCGACGTCGAGCAGCGCGTTCTCCAGGTCCGTCCGGCCCTGGGGACGCAGCTTCTCCAGGAAGGACAGCGCCGACTTCAGGTTCGCCGGCGTGGGATCGACCGCGGTCTTCTGGAACCGCGTGACTTCCGAGTTGAACGCGAGGATGTTGAAGCGGTCCCGGGGTCCGAGCTCGCGCAGCCCTTCCATGATCGAGCCGCAGAGCCGGCGCAGCACCTTCTCGTCCATGCTGGCCGAGGCGTCGAGCACGTAGACGACCTCGCGGGCAACCCGGTCGACCGTCGCCGTCGACAGATCGGGCGACACGCTCAGCAGGAAATATCCGTCGTTCTTGGCGGCCCGGTGGGCCATGAGGGTGAGGTCCTGGCCGGCGGAGCGCGCCTCGTAGCGCAGCACGAGATCCTTGTCGAAGGCGACGTTCGTGCGGTCGCCCTTCGCGGTGAATTGCGAGGGGCTCTTCTTGACGACCGAGAGGGCCGCGCCCTCGATCTTCGTCACGGGCGCCGCCGAGTGGACGTCGATGTGGATCGCGAAGACGTCCATCTTCTGCGCCCGCTCCTCGGGGATCGAGAAGGGCAGCGTGTAGGTGACCTGGCCGCCCAGGCAGGGCAGCACCTCGACGTAGCGCGTCAGGAACTTCATCTGGCCGCCGCCCGCGGGGATCGGGAACACGCGGACGCGCCAGACGTTGTCGCGCACGTGGTCGAGGATGCCCGGATCCTTCTTGCGGTCGACGATCGACCGGTAGACTTCCTCGGCCCTCTTCCGGTCGAGCATCTCGCCGTGCATCAGCCGGTCGCCGATCCACATCTGGAACTCGACGATCGCGGCGCCGGGAGGAACGGCGAAGGTGTAGGTGCCCTCGCGCTCGCGCTGGTCGGAATTCTCGAAGATCTGGGTCACCGAGGTGGCGGCGATCCGGTCGTGGATGTCGACCTTCACCTCGTGGGCGACGGTCCGCACCGGGCCGGCGCTGAGAAGGTCCTGGGCGAGAACCGGCGACGCGAGCAGCAGCAGGGCGACAAGAGTCTTCATGACGCGCTCCTCCCAAACCAACGTCCAGTACGTGCGACGCCTGGAGAGTGACGCGCCGTGCAGGGTTCCGGTAAATTCGAAAGCGATTTACTTGGTCGGCTGTCCTCCGAACACATAGGCATAGCGGTAGTAGATCTCGAGCGTCAGGCCGTTCAGCGCGGTCGCGCCGACGCGGCCGCCCTCGAAGCCCGCCGGATCCCATGACCCGCGCGCGCAGCCGTCGCGGGCCGTCTTCTGGTTCGGCACGAGGGCCAGTTTCAGCGGCTCGTTCCAGCGGCGATAGAAGGGCCCGTCCGGTCCGTCGAACTGGAAGGTCGCCAGCGATCCGAAGTACCAGTACGTGAAGTCGGTCTTGTCGGCCGAGGCCAGGGGCAGGTCGTTCGCCACGGCCTTGATGCCCGCCATCGCCGGGTCCTGCCGGTTCTTCTGCAGCAGGATGCGGCTCGCAATCCCGGCGGCCGTCAGCGTGGGATGCGCCGGCGTCCCCTTCTGGGGAAGCACCTGGAAGTCGCCGGCGGTCTCGTGGGCGAACCAGGCCAGCGCGCCGTCGGTCGCGGACTTCGGGGATGCCAGCCCCGAGAGCTCCGCCGACTTGAGCGCCAGCGCCGCCCACGCGGTGATCAGGGTGTCGCTGCCGGCGGGCTTCGAAGAAGGGCTCCAGCCCAGGCCGGGATTCTGGCAGGAGACGAGGAAGTCGATCGCCTTCTGGGCCGGCTCCTTGAGCGGCTGCGAGGCGGTCATCCCGTACGCCTCGCTCAGCGCCAGCGCCGCGATCGCATGATTGTAGAGGTCGAGCTTGTGGCGCGGACCGACGCAGCCCTCGGCGTCCTGATTGGCGATCAGCCACTGCAGCGCCTTCTTCACGACCTCGCCGAACTTGAGCACGCGTCCCGGCGTCAGGGGATCGGAATACTCGTCTCGCGACAGCTGCGAGTAGCCGGCTCCCAGGAACGAGAGCAGGGAAAGGCTCGTGTTGGCGACGTCGCGGTCCTTATCGCCGGCGCCCAGGCACTTCGCGCCCGTGCACTGGGCGTCGAAGCCGCTCCAGCTGCCGTCCGGGCTCTGGTGGCGCGCAAGCCAGACGAGATTGGACATGACCGCGCTTTCCGTTGCCTGAGTTCCGCCGCCGGCGAACCCCATCCGATTGGAGCCATACCGGCCGCCGGCGACTCGGTCCTGGCCCATGGAGTCGTACGCGCCCGGAGAGGGGGCTCCCTTCCGCGCGTCCTCCGCGTCGGCCGATTCGTTGTGGTCGGCCGGAGGGACATAGACCTTGCCCGTCCCCGTCCCCGTCGCCGGAGCGGCGGGGGCCTGGACCGTCGGGGTCGGCGGCTTGTAGCTGTTGCCTTTCCGGTCGATGCCCTGCTGGTCGTAGGCGGCCTCGCTCTCGAGGACGAGGAAGCTCGTATACGGCGTCGCGATCCGGTACTGCTTCGACAGCGCGATCACCTCCGCCACGAGCTCCCGATTCTGGCCGGCGCGGCGAAGCTCGTCCAGCGAGCCGGCGATCTTGCGCATGGCCCAGAGGTACGGGATCGCGGGCGCGACGTCGATCTTCTCGGGGAAGACGAGCGTCTGCTTCAGCTCGACCGGTTCGCCGCCGGCGCGGCCCTTCAGCGTGACCTCGAAGGAGCCCGCCTTCCGGTAGCGGCCGAAGACCATCAGCTGCGTTCCCGAATAGAGGTCGCCGAGGGTCTTCGGGTAGACCGCGGAGACCTCCGCCTGGCCCCAGTCGATCGAGAGCCCCGCGATCACGGGCGCGCCGATCTTGTTCTGGAGGCGCGAGACCTTCTCCTCGATGTTCTCCTGGTCCGTGACGAACTCCGAGACGCCGCCGGTCGCTTCGGCGAGATCGTCGAGCAGTCCGCGGTTGAAGTCGAAGCCCACGCCGAACGCGTAGATGCGGACGCCCGCGCGATTGGCGGCGGCGACGTTCTGGACGATCCGCGCGGCGTTCGTCTCGCCGGAAGTCGGCTCGCCGTCGGTCAGGAAGACGATCAGGTGCGGTCGCGTGCCCGGGTTGTGCTCGAGCGCGGCCATCAGCGCGCCGTTGATGTTGGTGCCGCCGGTCGCGTCGATCGCGTCCACGAACTTCGCGGCGTCGGCCTTCGACTGTTCGGTCGCGTCGACGTGCTGCTTCTGCCACAAGGTCACGTCGGACGCGAACGTGAGGATGTTGAAGCGGTCGCCGTCGCGCAGCTTCGAGAGGCAGAACTTCAGGGCCGCCTTCGCCTGCCGGATGCGCGGACCTTCCATCGAGCCCGACGTATCGAACACGAAGGTCATGTCCTTGGACAGCGGCTTCGAGTGGAGCTGGGGCGTGAGGAGCAGCATGAACGTGCCCTCGTCGTCCTTCGGGCGATGCGCGACGAGGTCCATGCCGCTCCGGGGCCGCTCGATCCGGTAGCCGATCTCGAGGTCCCGCGACAGGTCGACCTGCCGGCCCGAGAACTTCACCTCGGCCGCCGCCTCGGCCTGGCGTGTCACGTTCGCGGCATGGGTGCCGCAGGTCACGTCCTTGATCGGGACGGCGCTCGACAGCCTCCAGCGGAAATCGAACTCGTCGGCAGCCGTGGACTTCGCGCCGCCCGGCACGAGCAGCGGGTAGACGTAGCGGCACGAGCCCGTGTCGTAGGGGATGCGCTCCACGTACGTGAGCTCGATCTTCTGCTGCGTCCCGGGATTGATCGGGAAGACGCGGACGCGGAAGAGGTTCGCGCCGACGTGCTCGAGCAGCCCCGGATCCTTGGCCTGGCGGACGATGCCTTCGTAGATCGACCGGGCCTTGTCCTTCTCGAGAAGCTCGCCGCGCACGAGCTTGCCGTTCACGGTCATCGAGAAGTCGATGATCGACGCGCCCTTGGGGACGGGGAAGACGTAATGCGCCTCGAGGACCGCCGGGTGCGGATTCGAGAAGATCTGCTCGACGCGCGTCATCGCGATCTGGTTGTCGACGACGACGTCGACTTTGTGGGAGGCAACGCGAAGCGGCCCGTAGCGGGAGTCGGTCGGGATGAGGTCGCCGGCGCGGGCGGCGGTGGCCGCGGCGGCCAGGATCAGCAGCATGGCGGGCAGCATGCGCATGGGAAAGCCTCCAATCGTGGAGGTAGGAACGGGCGGGCTTTCCAGCACAGTGGGATCCGAAGCTTGGAATTCACGTGACTTGAAGTCGCGGCCGCACTGACCCTATAGTGAGTCGTATTAATTTAAATCATACCAACATGGTCAAATAAAACGAAAGGCTCAGTCGAAAGACTGGGCCTTTCGTTTTAATCTGATCGGCACGTAAGAGGTTCCAACTTTCACCATAATGAAATAAGATCACTACCGGGCGTATTTTTTGAGTTATCGAGATTTTCAGGAGCTAAGGAAGCTAAAATGGAGAAAAAAATCACTGGATATACCACCGTTGATATATCCCAATGGCATCGTAAAGAACATTTTGAGGCATTTCAGTCAGTTGCTCAATGTACCTATAACCAGACCGTTCAGCTGGATATTACGGCCTTTTTAAAGACCGTAAAGAAAAATAAGCACAAGTTTTATCCGGCCTTTATTCACATTCTTGCCCGCCTGATGAATGCTCATCCGGAATTTCGTATGGCAATGAAAGACGGTGAGCTGGTGATATGGGATAGTGTTCACCCTTGTTACACCGTTTTCCATGAGCAAACTGAAACGTTTTCATCGCTCTGGAGTGAATACCACGACGATTTCCGGCAGTTTCTACACATATATTCGCAAGATGTGGCGTGTTACGGTGAAAACCTGGCCTATTTCCCTAAAGGGTTTATTGAGAATATGTTTTTCGTCTCAGCCAATCCCTGGGTGAGTTTCACCAGTTTTGATTTAAACGTGGCCAATATGGACAACTTCTTCGCCCCCGTTTTCACCATGGGCAAATATTATACGCAAGGCGACAAGGTGCTGATGCCGCTGGCGATTCAGGTTCATCATGCCGTTTGTGATGGCTTCCATGTCGGCAGAATGCTTAATGAATTACAACAGTACTGCGATGAGTGGCAGGGCGGGGCGTAACCTAGGTGACAGAAGTTAAAAGCCTCCGGTCGGAGGCTTTTGACTTTCTGCTAGATCGGCCGCATCGAATATAACTTCGTATAATGTATAATGTATATTGATTTAAATTGCAATAATAAAT
>JADMIO010796600.1_pt1 | contig 21668 bp, 21 predicted proteins | sample 8958161 | NCBI WGS metagenome assembly JADMIO01 (sample SAMN16585339, study PRJNA669376) | soil metagenome | isolation source: Crop rotation soil | place: USA: Cullars Rotation, Alabama | collected 2011
AGAAGGCGGCTCCGCCGCCCCCGCCGCCGCCGCCGCCGCCGCCGCCCCCGCCGCCGCCGCCCCCGCCGCCGCCGCCTCCGCCGGCTCCGGGTCCGTTCATTGTGTTCTTCGACTGGGATCGGTCGGCGATCACGCCTGAGGCTTCGGCAATTCTCGACCGTGCTGCCGAGCAGTACGCGGCAACCGGCCAGGCCAGCGTCACGCTGTCGGGTCACGCCGATAAGTCGGGTTCGGACGCCTACAACCAGGGCCTGTCGGAGCGCCGTGCCGCTTCGGTGAAGGACTACCTGGTCGGCAAGGGTGTTCCGACCGGCGTCATCACCTCGGAAGCGTTCGGCGAGAGCCGCCCGCTGGTCGAGACCGCAGATGGTGTTCGCGAGCCGCAGAACCGGCGCGTGGAAATCAACTTCGCGGGTGGTGGCATGACGGCCGCTCCGGCTGCCGACGCTTCGATGGCCGCTCCGGCTGCCACGTCGTCGACGGGCACCGAGACGACCACGACCACCTCGACGACCACGACGACCCCGCGCTAAGCGACAGGTCTTCGAATGTTGGAAGGGCCGCCCGAAAGGGCGGCCCTTCTTCGTTTGTGCGGGTGTGATGTTGGAAGCAGCGGGCAATTAGCCGATCGCGATCACGCCGCGGGCGGTCGCGCCAGGTTGGTCGATGTTCTCAGGTCCGACAAGAACGCGCCAAACGAGCGTCGCGCGGCGACGCCCGCCAGTGGGTCAGCTGTGTTTGGTCAGCTCGCCGGCGCGCCAAGGCGCGGCCAGCAACGGGCGCCGGGAGCGGCCCCGGCTTAGTCCTTGCGCTCGAAGCAGCGCTTGATCGGACGGCCTTTCTTGTCGAGGCAGGGATCCTCGAGGACTGGGACGGGCATCCAGAACCATTCGACGCGCGTCATCGGATCCTCCTGCGGCAACAGGCTGGAGCGGATCTCCGGGAGGTAGCGCGTCGCAATCAGGTTGAGATCGTTCTTCTTCGTAGCAAGCGCCTGGCGGCCGACGAGCGCGGCGGCGTCGCAGAAGGCGAGCTGGGCGTCGAGCGTTGAATAGCTGCTGTAGGTGCGGGTGGTGTATTGATCGAAGGTCGAGGTCGAGAGCTTCGGACCGTCAAGCCGCTTGAAGTGCGCCGCCATCGCGGCGCGCGCCTTCTCAAGCTCGACCGAGTGATGAGCGATGACGGCATTGTAGATGCCGACGGTGCGCAAGAAAGGTGAGAACTGGCACTGGAGCGCAGCGACGTTGAGCGCGGCGCGCAGGTTCCACAGCCGGTTGGCGTTTTCCTCGGCAGGTGTCATGTCGCGCATCGCGACGACGGGCGGGATATAGGCCTTGCCCGGGACAACCGCGTCGGTCGTCGCCGGCGCCAAGAGGGCGGCAAAAGCCGCCGCGATCGCGGTTCCGTTACGCATAAGCCCCAACTCCCTCATCCGACGCGGACATGAACCGTTCCTCGACCAGCGTCGATGAGCGGCAGATGAACCGTGCCGGAGGGGCGGCGAGGCGAGTCTCAGCGATCGCCTCGCGGCCGGATCAGCCGAGGATGCTGCCGAGCTTGAGCGCGACCGACATATCGCCCTCCACCTTCAGCTTGCCCATCATGAAGGCCATCTGCGGATTGGTGTTGCCCGCCGCGATATCCTCGAAATCGGACATCGAAACCTTGACGGTGCAATCGGTCGGGACATCCTGATTGTCCACCACCGCGGGCGACACGCTGTCGTCAACGCGGACGACGCCATCGCCGAAATCGAACTTGACCGACTTGCCGAGGTTGCCGCCGGCGCCGACCTTTTCGCGCATTTTCGAGGTGATCGTCTCAAGGCTCATAACTGGTCTCCCCAATGTGGAGATCACCTAGCCCGGCGGTCGGGCCTCACGCAAACCACAAAAAGAAGGGGCCGCTGTTTCCAGCGACCCCTTCCGATCCGTCCAACGGACGAGAAGCTTACTTCTCGGTCGTGGTCGTGGTCGCGGTGGTGTCCGTCGTGGTCGTCGCAGCGGCGTCGGCCGGCGGCGTCGTGCCGTCGGTCGGAGCGGCCATCGCGTCGGCCGGAGCAGCCGCATCGGCGCCAGCAGCCGCGTCCATCGACGTCGTGTCGGTAGTCGTGGTCGCGTCAGCAGCCGGGGTGGCTTCCGTCGTCGTCGTGGTCGTGTCGGTCGTGGTGGCCTCTTCCTTCTTGCCGCAAGCGACAACAGCAAGGCCCATCACTGCGACGATCGACGCGGTCTTCACCGTCTTGAGAATGTCACCCATATCCTGACTCCTTTTCTTATATCCCTGGTTCTGGACAGCCTGTTCCTGAAACCGGTTTGGACCTTAGCGGCTTATCGACCGCCCCTCAAGCGCGATTACATCGAACGGGCAAGCAACGATACGTCGTTCGCCCGCGACTTCTTCGACACCCAAAGATTAACGCCGAAAAGCAACTGCGCCGGCATCCCTAATCCGGCGTTAACCATATCCTAACCACGGCGGCGCAGGCTGCCCAAGCGAAAAGTTCGAGAGGAAGCGCTCGCAATGCGGAAGATTGTCGGAAGCCTGGCGTATCTTGGCTATGTCCTTGTGGCGGCGGGCCTCGGGTATATCGGGCCGCGCGTTGGCTTCACCGCGTTCGGCTCCTTCTGCTTCGCGCTGGCGGTGGCGACGGCGGCGATCGCGGCACACCTCGTGCTGCTCTCGGCCAAGCGCGCGATGACGCTGACGCGGCTGCTCGATGCGCAGGACGCGGTGCTTCAGCAGATCGTCGAACGGCTCGACAAGGCCGAGAGCCGCGCCGACGTCGCGGACGCGCGGCTCAACGGAATCGGCGACGTCAAATCGACGTTGCAGGATGTCGCGGCGATGCTCGCGGTGCGCGCGGCGGCGGGCCGGCCGTTACTGGCACGCGCCGCTTAGCTTTTCCAAAAAGGCGGGGAGCGTCGCGGCGAGCGCCGCGTCCATCTCAGCGAGCGTTGCGGGCATGCCGAGATCGGCGAGGCTCGTCACCGGATAATCGGGCAGTCCGCAGGGGACGATGCCGCCGTAGTGCGACAAGTCCGGCGCGACGTTGATCGCGAGGCCGTGGAAGGTGACCCAGCGGCGGATGCGGACGCCGATCGCGCCGATCTTCGCCTCGCCGTGCGGGCCGACGGTCCAGACGCCGACGCGGCCCGGGGCCTTGAAGGCGGTGACGCCGAAGGTCGCGAGCGCCGCGATCATCCAGTCTTCCAGACCATCGACGAAGCAGCGGACATCGCGGCCGCGTTCCGCAAGATCGAGCATGACGTAGACGACGCGCTGGCCGGGGCCGTGGTAGGTATATTGCCCGCCGCGGCCGCTTTCGAAGACCGGGAAGCGCGCGGCATCGACGAGGTCGCCTGCGGTGGCGCTGGTGCCGCCGGTGTAGAGCGGCGGATGCTCGACGAGCCAGATGCGCTCGGCCGCGCCATCGTCGCGAATGGCGGCGACGCGCTGCTCCATCGCCGCGACGGCGTCGGGGTAGGGGGTCAGGCCGGGTTCAACGATCCATTCGGGCGCCATCAGGCGGCGATGGCGTGCCTTGCGCTCCGGATCAAGTCGCTCGCCTTTTCTGCGATCATGATGGTGGGGGCGTTGGTGTTGCCCGAGACCAGCGTCGGCATCACTGAGGCGTCGATGACGCGGAGGCCCTCGACGCCACGGACGCGGAGCTCGGGATCGACGACGGAGGCGGGATCGGCGCCCATGCGGCAGGTGCCGACGGGGTGGTAGATCGTCTCGGCCCAGTCGCGGATCCTGGTGACCATCGTGTCGCGGTCCTGCACCTCATCGCCGGGCCAATATTCGGGGCCCTTGTAGGCGGCGAGGGCGGGGGCGGCGGCGATTTCGCGCGTGCGGTCGATGGCGGCGAGCAGGACTTCGAGATCTGCGGGGGCGGAGAGGTAGGCCGGGTCGATCAGCGGGTGCGCGGATGGGTCGGCGGAGGCGAGGCGGATCGTGCCGCGGCTTTCGGGGCGGAGCTGGCAGACGTGCATCTGGAAGCCGTGCTCCGGGCTCATCTCGCCGCGGCCATGCGGTTCGACGCGGGCGGCGACGAAGTGGATTTGGATGTCCGGCGCGGCGAGGCCCGGACGCGTCGAGAAGAAGGCGCCGGCGGGGGTCGGGATGTAGGAGCCTGGGCCTTCCTTGCGGAACATCCAGGTGAGGAGCGTGCCGATCTTCTTGCCGAACGCGGCCTGCGCATTGTGCGTGACGGGCTGGGTGCAGCGCCATTGCAGGATGACGTCGAGATGGTCCTGCAGGTTGCCGCCGACGTTCGGCGCGTCGTGGACGACGTCGATGCCGTGCTCGCGGAGATGTTCGGCGGGGCCGATGCCGGTGAGCATGAGGAGCTGCGGCGAATTGACTGCGCCGCCGCTCAAAATGACCTCGCGCGCGGCGATGCGCTCGCCGGTCGATAGCTCGACGCCGGTGGCGCGTTTGCCGTCGAAGGTGACGCGCTTGACGAGGATGTTGGTGCGGACCTCGAGGTTGGGGCGCTTCATCGCCGCATCGAGATAGGCGCGGGCGACGGACCAGCGGCAGCCGTCCTTGGTCGTCGAATCGTAGAGGCCGGCGCCTTCCAGCTCTAGGCCGTTGAAATCGGGGTTCTTGGGGATGCCGGCCTGTTCGGCGGCGTCGATGAAAGCGTTGACCAGCGGATGGTTGGCGTGGCGCGATGAGGTGTTGAGCGGGCCTTCGCCGCCGTGATGGTCGCAGGCACCCCGCTCGGCGGCCTCGGCGCGGCGGAAGTAGGGGAGGACGTCGCCCCAGCCCCAGCCGGTGCAGCCGAGCTGCGCCCAATGGTCGTAGTCCGAGGCGTCGCCGCGGATGTAGACCATGCCGTTGATCGACGACGAGCCGCCGAGCGTCTTGCCGCGCGGCCAGTAGAGCTTGCGGCCGTTCAGATGCCTTTGCGGCGTCGTCCAGTAATTCCAGTTGGCAGGCGATTGCTTCTCGGGTGGCAGGATTTGCGCGATGCCGGCGGGCATCTGGAACATCAGGCCCTTGTCCTTGCCGCCAGCCTCAAGGAGCAGGACGCGGGTGCCGTGGTCGTCGGTCAGGCGGGCGGCGAGTGTGCATCCTGCCGAGCCTGCGCCGACGATGATGAAGTCGTAGCTCACGCCGTCGTCGCGTAGCCGCCGTCCACGGGAATGACCGCGCCGCAGGTGAAGCCGCTCGCCTTCGACGACAGGTAGAGCGCGATGCCCATCATGTCCTCTGGCCGGCCGATGCGGCGCATCGGGGTGGCGGCGATCGAGTGACGGGTCATCTCCTCGGGGATGCCGGCGGTCATCTTCGACGGGAAGTAGCCGGGGGCGATGCCGTTGACCGCGATGTGACGTCGGGCGAGGAACTTCGCCATCATCTTCGTGAGGTGGTTGATGCCAGCTTTCGACGCGGCATAGCTGTAGGTCTCGATGCCCGAGACGTGCAGGCCGTCGATCGAACCGATGTTGATGACGCGCGAATAGTCGTCCTCGCTCGCGGCCGCTTCGAGCAGTTTCACAAGGCGCTGCGTCAGGAAGAAGGGCGACTTGACGTTAAGGTCCATGACCTTGTCCCAGCCGCTCTCCGGGAATTGATCGAAGCCCGCGCCCCAGCTGGCGCCGGCATTATTGACGAGGATGTCGAGCTTCGATTCCGTGGCCTCGACAAGCGACGCGAGACGCTCGATCTCTTCCATCTTCGACAGGTCGGCGGGGATCGCGATGCATTCGCCGAACTGTGACAGTTCCTCCGCCAGCGCCTGACACGCCTCGGCGTTGCGGGCGGTGATGTAGACCTTGGCGCCATTCTCGACATAGCCACGCGCGATCATCTCCCCGATGCCGCGCGAACCGCCGGTGACGAGCGCGACCTTGCCGCGCACCGAGAACAGATCTTCGATCTTCAAATCACTTCTCCAACGACGCGCGCGCGCTCGACCTTTGTCGCCTCGACGGTTTCGAGATGGCGCGAGAAATACCAGAGGGCGGCGAGGGTGAACGGCACCATTGCGAACAGGCTGAGCACGCCGGTCTGCAGCGAGGCGGTGACCGCCGCGATCTTGCCCGCGAAATAGGGGCCGATGGCGAGGCCGAACATCGTCGTGCCGAGAACGTAGGTGGCAGCCGCCGTGGCGCGCATCCGGGGGAGAACGACGTCCTGAAGCGTCGCGACGGCAGCGCCGATCCAGGCCGCGCCGAAGAACTGGATGAGCGGCAGCGACAGGTAGAATTGCGACAGGTTGGTGCTGCGGAAGCCTAAGAAGACGAGCGGCGCGGTCAGGACGATCGAGACCATGCAAAGGTAGACACGGCCCGCCGGGTTCTTCGTCCGCCAGCGGTCCGACAGGATGCCGCCGATGATGACGCCGGCAGCCGACGACACGGCTGCGTTGAGGCCAAGGATCAGCGCAACTTCGGTCGCGGCGGGCAGCGACGGCATGTAGATGCCCATCGCGCCCGAGCCGCCGTAGAAGGTGCGGATGACGTAGGGCGGCGCCCAGAAGGCGACGCCGTAGGACACGAACGAGATGCTGCCGAAGCCGAAGGTCGCGGCGATGACGGCGGGGGTGCCCCAGATCAGCCGCCAGGTCGGCGCGTCTCGGCGGCGGAGCGACTGGACCCAGGAGAAGACGGCGTAGAAGCCGATGCCGATCGCGACCCATTGCGCGACGTCTCCGGTCAGCGCGATCAGGCCCCAGGCGACTGCGGCGGTGGCGGCGAGCGCGATCAGGTTAGGCACGAGAGCGCCGGGCATCCGTGCAACCGAGATCAGGGTGAGCGGCGGCAGGATGGCGAACAGCTCCTGCCCGAACTTGCGCCAGGCGCCTGAAGTCTCGACCTGCGTGTGAAGGCCGTCGACAGCGCCGCGCAGCGGCTCGCGCAGGGTCAGCACCCAGAGCGCGAGGAGCAGGCCGGGAAGGCCGACCGCGAGGAACGCCGCCTGCCAGCCGACAAGGCCGAGCGGGCCGCCGTCGGGATAGGCCGCATTCCAGCCGCTCATCACCGTGCCGCCGATCGGAAGGCTTAAGCCGCCGCCGATGTAGAGGCCCGCCGAGTAGATCGCCATCGCGGTGGCGCGGCGGCGCGCGGGGAAATAGTCCGAGATCATCGAATAGGCGCACGGGCTTGCGCTCGCCTCGCCGATGCCGACACCGATGCGCGCGGCGGCGAGCTGCGAATAGCTCCCCGCGAAACCCGAAAGTGCTGTCATCGACGACCAGACGCCGAGGCCGATCGCCATCAGCTTGCCGCGGTGCCAGCTGTCCGCGAGGCGCGCGAGCGGGATGCCGAACAGCGCGTAGAACACCGCGAAGGCGGTGCCATAGAGGAAGCCGATCTGCGCGTCGTCGAGGCTTAGGTCGCGCTTAATGTCCTCGGCGAGGATCGAGATGATCTGGCGGTCGATGAAATTCACGACATAGACCAGCATCAGCACGAACAGCGCGTACCAAGCGTAGCGTCCGACCCGGACCTTGGCTTCCTTTGCGACGTCCAAGCGTTCCCTCCCCAGGTTGCCGGTCTCTTGCCGACAGGGCTATCACGGTGATGCGCGAAACGGAAAGCTAATCAAAATGGCGTCGGTGCTGTTCGTCTGCCTCGGCAATATCTGCCGCTCTCCGCTAGCCGAAGGCGTGCTGCGCGACGAGGCGGCGAAGGCGGGCATCGACGTCGAGATCGACTCCGCGGGGACGGGCGACTGGCACCTGGGCCATGCGCCGGACAAGCGCGCGCAGGCGGTGGCGGCGAAAAACGGGCTGGACATCGCGCACCTTCGCGCACGGCTCGTGACGGCCGAGGATTTCCGCCGCTTCGATCACATCATTGCGATGGACTCGTCGAACTTCTCCAACCTGGAACGGATGCGGCCGCCCGACGGCGATGCGCATGTCTCGCGCCTGCTCGACTTTGCGCCGGAACTGGGCGTCGCGGACGTGCCCGATCCCTACCAGGGTGGGCCGGAAGGGTTCGACGAGACCTACCGGCTGGTGCGCGCGGGCGTGCAGGGGCTGCTCGCCCGGATCGACGACGAGGGCCATTGGCACGCGTACTGATCGTCGGGGCGGGCCCCACGGGCCTGGCGCTTGCGCTGTCATGCCGGCTGCGCGGCATCAGCGCGCGGCTGATCGAGGCGAAGGCCGAGCGTGATCCGCACTCGCGGGCGCTGGCGATCCAGTCGCGCACCATGGAAGTGTTCGCGCAGCTTGGGGTCGAAAAGCATTTCCTCGACGCGGCGGTGATCCTGAAAGGACTGACGCTTCACGATGCGGCGTCGGAGCGGCGCTTCGACTTCGTCCATGTCCACCCGCGCTTCCCGTCCGCGGTGATTCTGCCGCAGGACGAGACCGAACGCCTGCTCGAACAGGCGGGCGCGGTGCCGGAGCGTGGCGTCGAGTTCGTCGGCCTCGCTGACGGCGGTGCGCGGCTGCGGCTTGCGGACGAAACGGTCGAGACGGTCGCGGCGGACTGGGTCGTCGGCTGCGACGGCGCGCACTCGGCGGTGCGCCATGCGCTCGGCGTCGATTTCCCCGGCAGCCGATACGAGGCCAAGCTGATCCTCGCCGACTGCGCCATCCCCGAGCTTCGCGATCCCCGTGTCCATGCCTGGCCGTCCGATGAGCGCGTCATGCTGGCCTTCCCGATGCCCGGGGACCTGTGGCGCGTCATCCGCTTCCTGCCCAACGACGCGCCCGATCCCGAGCCGGGATCGATGGCGCCCTTCGCAAAGCAGGGGCTGAGCTTCGGCCCGCCGATCTGGTGGAGCCAGTTCAACATCAGCCAGCGGCAGGTCGAGACGATGCGACACGACCGGGTGCTGCTCGCTGGCGACGCCGCCCACATTCATTCGCCCGCAGGCGGGCAGGGGATGAACCTCGGCATCCAGGACGCGTGGTCGCTGGCACGCGCGATCGGGCAGGGCGAGGCGGCGGTCGATGCCTGGGCGGCGGAGCGGCACGCGGTGGCGCGCAGCGTGCTTCGCATGACCGACCGCGCGACGCGGATGGCGATGTCGCGCTCAGCGCTGATCGCGCCCTTTCGGGCCAAGCTGATGGGTTTGGTGCTGGGCCAGGAATGGGCCGAGCGGCGGATCGAGACCGCGTTTGCCGGGATGAACTATCCCGCGATCATGCCCAACGGGTAGCGCTCGACGATCGTATAGACCGAGCCGTCGCGCGTCAGCTGGCTCTCGTAGAGGCAGAAATCGCCGACCTCGAACGGCGCGCTGGCGATGCCGCCATGCTGCGTCATGAACGGATCGAGCGGTGCGGCGAGCGCCTTCAGCCGCGCGAGCGTGATGTGCGGCAGGTAGGCGCGGCCTTCGGGCGGCACGCCGACGGTGCGCAGCGTCTGGACGATCTTGTCGTGCAGCGCTTTGACCGGCTCCTTGGGAGCCACCCCGACCCACAGCGCCTCCGGCCGGTCCCGGCGGTCGAACATTCCCACCTCCGAAAGCGACAGGCGGAAACCGGGATGGCGGACGTAGCTCAGCGCGGTCGCGATATCCTCTGCGCTGCGGCGGTCGACCTCGCCGATGAACTGCAAGGTCAGGTGGAGCTGCTCCTCGCTCTGCCAGCGCGCGCCGGCGACGCCGCCCATCACGCCAATGAGCTGCGCCTTGACGCTTTCGGGCGGATCAATTCCGACGAACAGCCGGTGCATCGGTACTTCCTGCGGGGACGGTGACGGCGGGCGCGACCTTGGGCGCGGGGAGGCCGTCGAGCATCTTCCGGACAGTCGGCAGGATGTTCTTCGTGATCAGTGCCACGCCCTCGCGATTGGGATGGATGCCGTCGTCGAGCAGCAGCGCCGCGTTGAACACCACGCCCTTCAGAAAGAAGGGATAGAGCGTCACGCCATGCTTCTTCGCGAGATCGGGATAGATGTCGTTGAACGCATCGAGGTAGCGGATGCCGAGGCCTGTCGAAGTGAACATGCCCGCGAGGATAACGGGGATGCCGCGCCTGTTGAACTCGGTCAGCATCGCGTCGAGATTGGCGCGAGTTGTTCGCGGATCGAACATTCGAAGCATGTCGTTCGCGCCGAGTTCGAGGATCGCGACATCGGGCTTCTGCTTCAGTCCGTCGAGCGTGCGCGCCAGTCGATTTCGGCCCCCGCTCGTCGTCTCCCCCGAAACGCCGGCGTTGATGACGCGCACCGTCCGCCCCTCGCCACGGAGCGACGCTTCGAGCTGTGCGGGGAAGCTCTGGTCGGCGCGCAGGCGGTAGCCGGCGGTCAGGCTGTCGCCAAAGGCCAGCACGGTTCGCTCGGGCGCGGCGAGGGCAGGGAAAGACAGCAACAAAATGATACTCGCGAAAAGTTGGGAGAGGGCGCTGAAAAAGCTCATGTTCCCAACGATATGGTAACGATGGACGCGACTGCCAGCCCCCGCGTGGCGCGGCCTGCGGCAATCTGTCCACTCTTCGCTTGAAACCAAGGGCTTCCCCACCGATATTCGCATCTGCGCAGTCCCGCTTGTGGGACGGCTAACGTTCAAGAGGGCTGAAATGGCTAACCAGATGGACCCCCGCACCCAGACGTATTCGTCGGTGCCCGGCGTCCGCCGCGCCGGCGTCACCTATGACGAGGGCCTGCGGTCCTACATGCTGTCGGTCTACAACTATATGGCGTCGGGCGTGCTGCTGACGGGCCTCGTCGCCCTCGGCATGGCAGTGTCGGGCGCGGTCAACGCACTGTACAACCCGGCGACCGGTGGGGCCTCGGGCCTCGGCTGGATCGTGATGCTCGCGCCGCTGGGCCTCGTGCTGACGCTGAGCTTCGGCATCAACAAGCTGTCGGAAGGCACCGCGAAGACCCTGTTCTGGGTCTACGCCGCGCTGATGGGCGCGTCGCTGTCGACGATCTTCCTCGTCTACACCGGCGCCAGCATCGCGACGACCTTCTTCGCCAGCGCCGCGGCGTTCGGTGGTCTCAGCCTCTATGGCTACACGACCAAGAAGGACCTGTCGGGCTTTGGCACCTTCCTGATCATGGGTGTCGTCGGCCTGCTGGTCGCGTCGATCGTCAACATCTTCCTGCAGTCGAGCGCCCTGGCGTTCGCGGTTAGCGCGCTGGGCGTGCTGATCTTCGCAGGTCTCACCGCCTACGACACGCAGAAGATCAAGAACATGTACGCCGAGGTTGGGGGCACGAGCTTCCGCGGCAAGGCCGTCGTGATGGCTGCGCTGACGCTCTACCTCGACTTCATCAACCTGTTCATGTTCCTGCTGCGCTTCATGGGCGACCGCCGCTAAGGCGAAACCATGACCGAGATGGAGGGCTCGGCGGGTGACCGCCGGGCCCTTTTTTTTATGCCTTCGGCGCGGGGATCATTCCGGCGATCATAGCGGCCAGAGCGTCGCGTGCCGCCTCCGGCTCACGCCCGACGGCGGCGTGAAGCTCTGACCCCGCCAGCGAGTCTCCAATCGCCGTCAGCACCAGCAGCAGCGTTGCCGTCGTGATGTGCTCTCGCGTGTTGGGCAGCGGCTCTGGCACATCCGCCTCGATCGCATCGACGAGGTCGTGGATGCCCTGCAGCATCGGCCCCAGCCGCGCGGCTTCCCCCGACAGGATCAGCCAGCCGACGAGCTTGCCCGTCCCCTCCTGCTCGAAATTGTCGAACACCACGTCGACGAGCGCGCGCGGCGCGATCGCGCCGGCACGCATGTCCGTCACTACGGCCCGGACGCGCTCGCGCACTCGCTCCAGCATGTCTTCGACCAGCGCCGCCTGCATCCCCGCCGCCGATCCGAAATGGTGGATGAGGTTGGCGTGGGTCATGCCGAGCGCCGCTCCGACGGCCTTTAACGTCACCGCGTTCGGCCCGTCCTCAAGCAGCAGTCGGCGCGCTTCCACCATGGCTTCGCTGCGGACGTCAGCCGCCTGGCGCCGGGTGCGCTTCACTATTGACATTTGTGTAAGTAAAGGTATTTCATCATCCTAGCTTATCGCAGCCAGAGGCTTTTGCCATGACCGCCACGCCGATCGACCTCGTCATCCGCCCGCGCAACATCGCCTTCGGCCGCACCGAAAAGCATCCGCGCTGGTGGCTCGGCGGCGATGCGGTGGCGAGTGCCTTCTACAACGGCATGTCGGCGACATTCCCCAAAGGCGAGGCTTTCTTCGTCGAGTCGGTCCGCCGCTTCCGCGACGAGGTGCCCGAGCCGCTGAAGGGCCAGATCACCGAGTTCGTGCGCCAAGAGGTCATGCACTCCCGCGAGCACATCGCGTTCAACCGGCAGGCCGCGGATGCGGGCTACGACATGACGTTCATCGACAAGCTGGTCGACGAGCGCCTCGGCATCGTCCGCACCAAACATCCGGTCGTGCAGCTCGCGACGACGGTGGCGCTGGAGCATTTCACCGCGATCTTCGCGCACCGGCTGCTGAAGGACACCGGCATCCTCGCCAAGGCGCCCGACGAAGCGCGCCGCCTGTGGCAGTGGCACGCGATCGAAGAGATCGAGCACAAGTCGGTCGCCTACGACACCTACATGCACGTCACCCGCGATCTCTCTGCGTGGAAGCGCTACGCGCTGCGCTGCAAAGTGTTCTGGAACGCCAGCAAGAACTTCGCTCTTGGCCGCTTTTTCACGACGCTCAAGCTGCTGGAGCAAGACGGGATCAAGGGCCCGGGGGCAGTCGCCAAGGCGCTGTGGTTCCTGATCGGGAATCCCGGCGCGCTGCGCGTGGTGTTTCTCGATTGGCTGTCCTTCTTCAAGCCCGGCTTCCACCCGTGGGACATCGACGATCGCGACCTGATCGCAAAGGCCGAGGCCGAGCTGAAGGACCGCGAGAAGCCGCTGGCGGCGGCAGCTTAAGCCAGTGTCCGGAAGAAGTTGGTGATCGGGTAGCGCCGGTCGCGGCCGAAGTTGCGGGCGCCGATCTTGACGCCGGGGGGCGCCTGCCGCCGCTTGTATTCGGCGAGGTAGAGCAGTTTCTCGATCTTGATGACGGTGTCGCGGTCGAAGCCGTCGGCGATCAACTCGTCGCCCGAATGCTCCTTCTCGACCAGCCGCTCGAGGATCTTGTCGAGCAGGTCGTAGGGCGGCAGCGAATCTTCGTCCTTCTGGTTGTCTCGCAGTTCGGCCGTCGGCGGCTTGTCGATGATGTTGGCGGGCATCACCGAGCCGTCGGGACCGAGCCCCAGCCGCGGCTTGTTGGCGTTGCGCCAGCGAGACAGGCGGAAGACTGTCGTCTTGTACGCGTCCTTCAGCACCGAATAGCCGCCCGCCATGTCGCCGTAGAGCGTGGCGTAGCCGACCGACATCTCGGACTTGTTGCCCGTCGTCAGCAGCAGGTGGCCGAACTTGTTCGACAGCGCCATCAGCGTGACGCCGCGTATGCGCGCCTGGATATTCTCCTCGGTCGTGTCCGCCTGCTGGCCCTCGAACAGGCCCTTCAGCATTCCGTCGAACGCGTCCATCGCCGGCTTGATCGCGACGGTCTCGTAGCGGATGCCGAGCATCCGCGCGTTTTCCGCCGCGTCGCTTTCGCTCATCTCGGCGGTGTAGCGCGACGGCATCATCAGCCCCCACACCCGCTCCGGCCCCAGCGCGTCGACCGCGACCGCCGCTGACAGCGCCGAATCGATCCCCCCCGACAGGCCAAGCACGACGCCGGGGAAGCGATTAGCGTTCACATAGTCGCGCAGCGCGACGACCATCGCATGATAGATTTCCTCGTCGTCTGCCTCGAGCGGCGTAACCGCGCCCGGCGCGCAGCGCCAACCCTCGGCGGTGCGGTTCCACTCGGTGACCGCCATCGCCTCATCCCACGCCGGCATGCGGATCGCGGTGCTGAGATCGGGATTGAGCACGAAGGTCGATCCGTCGAACACCAGCTCGTCCTGCCCGCCGACGCGGTTGACGAGCGCGAGCGGCAGGCCGGTCTCCTTGATGCGCGCCACCGCCTGCACCAAGCGCTTCTCGTCCTTGTTGAGCTCATAGGGCGAGCCGTGCGGCGCGATGAGGAACTCGGCCCCGCTCTCCTTCAGGCTGCGGCAGACATCAGGGAACCAGATATCCTCGCAGATCGGCACGCCGATCTTCACGCCCTTGAAGTTCAGCGGCGCGGGCAGCGGGCCTGACGCGAACACCCGCTTCTCGTCGAACACGCCGTAGTTCGGCAGCTCGTGCTTCAGCGTGACGCCTGCCTCGCGCCCGCCCTCTAGCAGCACGACCGCGTTGTAGAGCTTGCCGTCCTGCAGCCGCGAGGTGCCGACCAGCATCGCCGGCCCGCCATCGGCGCTCGCCGCGGTCATCCGCGCGAGTTCCTCCTCCGCGCGCCGCGTCACCGCGGGCTTCAGGATGAGATCCTCCGGCGGATAGCCGATCAGCTGCATCTCCGGAAACACGACCAGATCAACGTGCGGCACTGTCGCCCGCGCCGCGAGCATCGCGTCTGCATTGGCGCGCAGGTCGCCAACGCGCTGGTTGAGCTGGACGAAGGCGATGGTCAGCCGGTCGGTCATGCGCCGCCCTTACTCCCAAGAAACGCCCGGTGACAGCGCCTGCGTGCCGCTCTACGTTCCATCGCGTGAGCGACGATCTCCTGCAATCGGTCTGGCTGTGGCTGGCCATCGGCTACCTCTTGGGCTCGATCCCGTTCGGCCTGCTCGTCGCCAAGGCGGGCGGGGCGGGAGACATCCGCACTATCGGCTCAGGCAATATCGGCACGACCAACGTCCTCCGCACCGGCCGCAAGGGGCTGGCGGCGGCGACGTTGATCCTCGATGCGGGCAAGGGCGCGGCCGCCGCGCTGCTGGCGCGGCACTTTGCGGGCGATGTCGCGCTGCTCGCGGGCGCGGCGGCCTTCCTCGGCCACATCTACCCCGTCTGGCTCGGCTTCAAGGGCGGCAAGGGCGTCGCGACGATGCTCGGCGTGACGCTGGCGGCGTTCTGGCCGGCGGGTGTCGCCTTCGCCGTCGTCTGGGTCGGCGCGGCGCTGCTGACGCGCTACTCCTCGCTCGGCGGCATGCTCGGCCCCGTCGCGGCGACCATCGCCGCCTGGGCGCTGGACCGGCCCGACGGCGCGATCATCTTCGGCGCGATGACCCTTCTCATCCTGTGGATGCACCGCGAGAATATCGCGCGGCTGATGAGCGGCACCGAATCGAAGATCGGCGCCAAGGCCAAGCCCGCCGATGGCTGACGCCGAGCGCGTCGCGCGGCTGCGGCTGATCCGCTCCGAAAATGTCGGCCCCGTCACCTTCCGCCAGCTGATCGCGCGCTTCGGCACCGGCGTTGCTGCGCTCGCCGCGCTTCCAGACCTCGCCCGCCGTGGCGGCGGCCGCGCCCCGCGCATCGCCTCCGAAGCCGATGCGTTGCGCGAGCTCACCGCGGTCGAAAAGTTCGGCGGTCAGCACCTGTTCTGGGGCCTCCAGCCCTACCCCACGCTCCTCGCCCAGATCGAGGACGCGCCGCCTGTCATCGCGGTGAAGGGCGACCCGTCGCTCGCCACCCGCAAGACCGTCGGCATGGTCGGCGCACGCAACGCCTCCGCCGCCGCCGTCCGCTTCGCCCGCGAACTGGCTACCGGCCTTGCCGAGGAAGGCGTCGTCGTCGTCTCCGGCCTCGCCCGCGGCATCGATTCGGCGGCGCACGTCGGTTCAATCTCCAGTGGTACGATCGCGGTCATCGCGGGCGGCCTTAACATCGTCTACCCGCACGAGAACGCCGCGCTGCAGGAGCGGATCGCCGCCGAGGGCCTCCTTGTCGCCGAACAGCCGCTCGGCACCGAGCCGCAGGCGCGCCACTTCCCCCGCCGCAACCGCATCATCTCCGGCTTGAGCCATGGCGTCGTCATCGTCGAGGCCGCGCCTCGCTCCGGCTCGCTCATCACCGCGCGCTTTGCGGGCGAGCAGGGCCGCGAGGTCATGGCCGTCCCCGGCTCGCCGCTCGATCCGCGCGCTCAAGGGTGCAACGGCCTGATCCGCGACGGCGCAACGCTCGTCCAGTCCGCCGCCGACATCATCGAGACGCTGGAGCCCTTGAGCCGTCGCTTCGCCTCGCCCCCCGCCAGCTTCGATCCCCCGCCGTCGCCCGACGCCGACGATTCCGACCGCGACATCGTCACCAACCTCCTCGGCCCCGTCGCGGTCTCGATCGACGAGCTCATCCGCCAGTCGGGCCTGTCGCCATCAATGCTTCACACGATCCTGCTTGAGCTTGAAATCGGCGGGCGCCTCGAGCGCCACGCCGGCGGGCGTGTCAGCCTGATGGGTTGACGGACTGCTTCAAGGCTCCCCAACTCATACGCGTACGTGAGGAGCCGGAATCCGTAATGCAGCTTGTCGTCGTCGAATCGCCCGCCAAGGCGAAGACCATCGAAAAATATCTGGGCGCCGGCACCAAGGTGCTCGCCTCCTACGGCCACGTCCGCGACCTGCCTGCAAAGGACGGCTCGGTCGAGCCCGACGCCGACTTCCGAATGCACTGGGAGGTTTATGGCGACAAGACCAAGCAGCTGAAGGCCATCGCCGATGCGCTGAAGGGCTCCGATCGCCTGATCCTCGCGACCGATCCCGATCGCGAGGGGGAGGCGATCTCCTGGCACCTCTACGAGTGGCTTAAAGCTAAGAAGGCGCTTCCGGCCGACGTCCAGCGCGTCACGTTCAACGAGATCACGAAGAGCGCCGTCACCGCCGCGATGGCGAAGCCGCGCCACATCGATCAGGAACTGGTAGACGCCTATCTCGCTAGGCGGGCGCTCGACTATCTTGTCGGCTTCACCCTCTCCCCCGTGCTGTGGCGCAAGCTCCCCGGCGCCAAGTCGGCGGGCCGCGTCCAGTCCGTCGCGCTCCGCCTCGTCGTCGAGCGCGAGCGCGAGATCGAGGCGTTTCGCGCCCGCGAATATTGGACCGTCGAGGCGGACATGCGCAGCGAGCAGGGCCACGCCTTCAAGGCGCGGCTGACCAGCTGGCAGGGCCGCAAGCTCGATAAGTTCGATCTTGCCACCGCCGCGCAGGCCAACGAGGCCAAGGCCGATCTCCTCGCCGGCGCCTACAAGGTCGCCGCGGTCGAGACCAAGCCACAGACGCGCAACCCCTGGCCGCCCTTCACCACCTCCACCTTGCAGCAGGAGGCGGCGCGCAAGCTCGGCCTCACCGCGACGCAGACGATGCGCGTGGCGCAGCAGCTCTACGAAGATGGCGCGATCACCTACATGCGCACCGACGGCGTGACGCTCGCCGCCGAGGCGATCACCTCGGCGCGCAAGGTCATCGGCCAGCGCTTCGGCGCCGATCACGTTCCCGATGCGCCACGCGTCTATACGTCGAAAGCAAAGAACGCGCAGGAAGCGCACGAGGCGATCCGCCCGACCGACCTGTCGCTCGCGCCCGATGCCGCCAATCTCTCCGGCGAGCATCGCAAGCTCTACGACCTGATCTGGCGCCGCACCCTCGCCAGCCAGATGGCCTCGGCGCGGCTGGAGCGCACGACGGTCGACCTCGTCGACGAGAACCACCGCGCGACGCTCCGCGCGACGGGCCAGGTTATGCTCTTCCCCGGCTTCATGGCGCTCTACCAGGAAGACCGTGACGAGCCCGCCGAGGGCGAGGAAGACGGCCAGCGCCTGCCGCGCTTGACCCAGGGCGAACGCCCACAGGTCGATGGCGCCAAGGCCGAGCAGCATTTCACCCAGCCGCCGCCGCGCTTCTCCGAGGCGTCGCTGGTCAAGCGGCTCGAGGAGCTCGGCATCGGCCGCCCCTCGACCTACGCCTCGATCCTGCAGACGCTGCGCGACCGCGAATATGTCCGCGTCGAGAAGAACCGCTTCCACCCGGAGGAGAAGGGTCGGCTCGTTACCGCCTTCCTTGAGCGCTTTTTCGAACGCTATGTCTCTTACGACTTCACTGCCGGCCTCGAAGATCAGCTCGACGATATTTCGGCGGGCGATGTCGACTGGAAGACCGTGCTCCGCGACTTCTGGAAGGACTTCCAGCCCAAGACCGCAGAGATCATGGAGCTCAAGCCGTCCGACGTGACGGTCGCGCTCGACGAGTTCCTCGCCCCCTGGCTGTTCCCCGACAAGGGCAACGGCAGCGATCCGCGCGCCTGCCCCGCCTGCGGCAACGGCCGCCTGGCGCTCCGCGGCGGCAAGTTCGGCGCCTTCATCGCCTGCTCGAATTATCCGGACTGCAAATACACCCGCCAGTTCGGCGAAAGCGGCTCAGGCGATGGCGCGTCGGACGGCGGCCCGCGCGAGATCGGCCTCGACCCCGAAACCGGCGAGCCGATCACGCTGCGCACAGGCCGCTTCGGCCAGTATCTCCAGCGCGGCGAGGGCGAGAAGCCGCCCCGTTCGTCGATCCCGAAAGACGTGCCGCTGGACAGCGTCGATCTCGCGATGGCGGTCAAGCTCCTGTCGCTCCCCCGTACGATCGGCAACCATCCCGAGACGGGCAAGCCGATCACCGCGAGCATCGGCAAATACGGCCCCTACCTCGCGCACGACGGCAATTACGCTCGCCTGACCTCCACCGCAGACGTGTTCGAAACCGGCATGAACGCCGCCGTCGTCAAGCTTGCCGAGCCCAAAGGCCCGCGCCGCGGCGCCTCCGCCCCGCTTCGCGAACTCGGCGCCCACCCGATGACCGGCGCCGAGATCAAGCTCATGGAAGGCCGCTTCGGCCCCTACGTCACCGACGGCACCACCAACGCCACCCTCCCTAAGGCCAAGGACCCGCAGACCATCACCGCCGCCGAAGCCGCCGCCCTCATCGACGCGCGCGTCGCCGCAGGGCCGGTCAAGAAGAAGGGCAAAAAGGCTCCGGCGAAGAAACCCGCCGCCAAGACGAAGGCCAAACCCAAGGCAACAAAGTGAACCTTGCCGCGTTATAACGTTCGTTATATAGGGCAAGCCATGAACAAGCCGCTCAAGATCACCGCCGTCGGCAACTCGGCCGCCGTCATCCTCCCCAAGGAGGTGATGGCCCGGCTGCGTGTCGAGAAGGGCGATGAGCTGTTCGTCGTCGAAACGCCAAACGGGATCGAGCTGCGGCGCGGCGATCCAGCTTTCGAGGAGCAGATGGCCGCGCTCCGCCATGTCATGCGCAAGCGCCGCTCCGCCCTCCGCGAACTCGCAAAGTAAGTCATGGCGCAGGATTGGAAGTGGGTGGCCGAAGAGGCCATCCTTGCCGCGCACGCGGAGCAGCTTGCCGAACACGGCGGGCTCGCTGGCGTGCGGGATGCGGGGATGCTCCAATCAGCATTGGCGCGTCCGCTCAATCTGCTTGCCTACGGCGAGCCGGACGCTGCCGACTTGGCTGCCGCCTACGCCTTCGGGATCGCGCGCAATCATCCTTTTGCAGACGGCAACAAGCGAGCAGCCCTGGTCGCGGCCGAAGGTTTGTTGTTCCTCAATGGCTTCGAGATCGATGCTAGTGACGCTGAGATGGTCGAGCTGATCTACTCGCTGGCTGCCGGTGAACTCGCAGAAGACGTTCTCGCCGACTGGTTCCGAACGCGCCTTCGTGGCGTTACCGCCCCATGACCAAGCGCCACGTCCCCGGCCTTCCCACCCGCGAGCAGGTCCTCGCCTTCATCAACGAATCGCCGACCGCCGTCGGCAAGCGCGAGATTGCGCGGGCGTTCGGGCTGCACGGGCCCGACAAGATCGCGCTGAAGGCTCTCCTCAAGGACATGGCCGAGGAAGGCGCAGTCGAGGCCGGGGCGGGGCGCACGCTGCACAAGGCGGGCGGGCTGCCGAAGGTCACCGTGCTCCGCGTCATCGAGGCGGAGGATGGCACCTACGCCATTCCCGACACCTGGGATCAGGGCACCCCGCCGCCGCGCATCCGCGTCATGGAGCGTGGCAAGCATGCGGCGCTTGGGATCGGTGATCGCATCCTCGCGCGGATCGAGGAGACGGGCCGGGGCTACACCGCGCACCCGATGAAGAAGCTCGCCAAGTCGAGCGAGTTCGTCCTCGGCATCCTGCGCGAAGAGGTTCGCGAGCTCGGGCGGGGCCGGGAGGCGAAGACGCTCCGCCTCGTGCCCGTCGACAAGAAGGTCCGGATGGATCTCGCGGTCTCGGACGCGGGCGAAGCCTTACCCGGCGATCTCGTCCTCATTGAGCCCGCTGGCCGCCCGCCGCGCCAGACCGCGCGCGTCGTCGAAGTCCTCGGCGACCCATTCGCGCCGCGCAGTTTCTCACTCATCGCGATCCACGCCAAGGGCTTGCCGCACCGTTTCTCCGACGCCGCGCTGGAGGAAGCCGACAAGGCCTCGCACCAGCCCCTCGGCGAGCGCGACGACCTGCGCGACCTCCCCATCCTCACCATCGACCCCGCCGACGCGCGCGACCATGACGACGCCGTCTGGGCACAGGCCGACGATGACCCCGCCAACCCCGGCGGCTGGAAGGCGGTCGTCGCGATCGCCGACGTCTCGTGGTTCGTCCGCCCCGGCACCGCGCTCGACCGCGCCGCCCGTGAACGCGGCAACTCCGCCTACTTCCCCGATCGCGTCGTGCCGATGCTGCCCGAGGCACTCAGCGCCGACGCCTGCTCGCTCGTCGCCAACGAGGATCGTGGCGTCCTCGCCTGCCACCTGACGATCGACGCCAAAGGCAAGGTGACCGCGCAGCGCTTCACCCGCGCCGTCATCCGCTGCGTCGCCAACATCGCCTACGAGGAGGCGCAGGGCGCGATCGACGGCACCGTCGAGCTGCCGTGGACCGACACGATCCTGAAACCCCTGTGGGGCGCCTGGGCCGCGCTTGCCAAGGCGCGTGACAAGCGCGAGCCGCTGGAACTCGACCTCCCCGAACGCCGCGTCGTGCTCGACGAGGCGGGCAAGATCACCAGCGTCGCGGTCCGCGAGCGCCTCGATGCGCACCGCCTGATCGAGGATTTCATGATCACCGCCAACGTCGCCGCCGCCAAGGCGCTGGAGGCGAAGCGCGTGCCCGTCATGTACCGCGACCACGAGCCGCCGAGCCGCGAGAAGCTGACCGCGCTCAAGGACTATCTCGACACCTACGACATCCCGCTGGCGCTGGGTCAGGTCATCCGCCCCGCGACCTTCAACCGCCTGCTCGCGCAGATTGCCGACAAGCCGGAGAAGGACCAGATCAACGAGCAGGTTCTCCGCTCGCAGACACAGGCCTATTATTCGCCCGACAACAAGGGCCATTTCGGCCTCGCGCTCGGCTCCTACGCGCACTTCACCTCGCCGATCCGCCGCTACTCGGACCTCGTCGTCCACCGCGCTCTCGTCCGCGCCTATCGCCTTGGCGAAGGCGGGCTGACCGACGAGGAAGCGGGCGCAATGGACCGCATCGGCGAGCATATCTCGATGACCGAACGCCGAGCGGCAGAGGCCGAACGCGACACCATCGACCGCTACGTCGCCGCCTTCCTCAGCGAGCGCGTCGGGCAGGTGATGGACACCCGCATCACCGGCGTCGCCAAGTTTGGCTTCTTCGCGACCGTCGAGGGCGTCGGCGGCGACGGCCTCGTCCCGGTCTCGACGCTCGGCGCCGAACGCTTCGTGTTCGACGAGGCAAGCAAGCGCCTAGAAGGTGTCGAAAGCGGCGACACTTACAGCGCGGGCATGAAGCTCAAGCTCCGCCTCGCCGAATCGAATCCGATCACCGGTGCGCTGCGCTTCGAGCTTACCGAAGGCGGCACCCCCGCCGGGCGGCCCTTCTCCCGCGAGCGCCGCGACGGGAAAG
>JADMIO011827155.1_pt1 | contig 21661 bp, 20 predicted proteins | sample 8958161 | NCBI WGS metagenome assembly JADMIO01 (sample SAMN16585339, study PRJNA669376) | soil metagenome | isolation source: Crop rotation soil | place: USA: Cullars Rotation, Alabama | collected 2011
GGGACTGCCGGCGCCGGTTTATTCGAGGGTGCGCTCACCAACGGCTCCCGGGCGACTTCGCATGCTCCCGCGGACCGTCCGGGGCGCAACCACACCCGCCACTCTCCAGCGCGGGCGCGGCAATCGGTTTTATCGGGTCGGGGGCGGGCGCAACTTCACCCGGGGCGTATGTCTTGCGCGTCCCGAGCCGCAGGTCTGGTCATTCCTCGGGGGGGCCGGGCTCCGGCCCGGTGGCATCCACCTGGATGACGACCGCGCAGCGTGCAAAGGAATCGCCCCGGTGCCGCCCCGCTGACTCGAGCAGCCCGAGCATCGCGACCGGCGGCACGAACCACTTGATCGAGTTCCGGACCAGGCTCTGCCAGAGGCGGGGGCGCCGGAGCATGACCTCGCTCGTCCGTACGTCCACCACCTCGCAGCCCGTCAGAAACTTGCCCGGGCTCTTCCCCGTCAGCCACTCCGAAAGCGTGCCCCCGGCCAGGCCAATCCCGAGCGCAGCGCCGATCACCCAGAGCGATTCCCCAGAGAGAAGGGCCGACGGGGAAAGGATTTCGCTAACCGGTACATCCCAGAGGCGGGCGGCGATCAGGAGGGCCAAGCTCAGGTCCACAACAGATGCGGTGAACCTCCGGCCCGGCTCGGCCAGGGCGGTGCCGTCGGGGAGGTGGAACGCCCCGTCATCGGGCTCGCCGCGCAGCACCAGGAGCAGGACCACGGTCATGAGACCAACCAAGGCACCGATTAGGAGTTGGAGCTCGCGGGCCGTGACAGGTGCATCCCCCTGCCCGGGACCGGAATACAGGATTCGCCCGGTGAACGCCGAGACCTCGCGCACCTCCGGGTGGGTCTTGGACGTGTGATCCGCGCTCGCCGTCACGGGAAGGCCCGGAGAATCCTCGGCCATCCACACCAGGGCCACACGCCCCGAAGAGTCGAGGGGCACGGCCGCGAACCTGGTTCCAACCCCGGGAACCTGGGCTAGTTCGTACGCCGAGTGCTCGGTCAGGGTGCCAACACTCACCGCGCCGTCCGGCCGCCCGCTCACAAAGGTCAGAAGACCACCGCACTCAAAGAACCGGGTTCGGGCCAGTTCGAGCCCGGCGAGCGCGCCGTCGGCGGCGAGTTCCGTCTTCCGCCATTCCAACGCAAATGGAGCTTCCGAAACCGGGTCCTCTTCCGTCAAGACCGTCCGATCCTCGTCGTCGAGATAAGGGTCCGCGGAGGGCGTGGGTCGGCGATCCGATTCGGTACGCGCTGGCTTGGCGGGGATCGATCCGCCCCACATGGTCGCATGACCCTGGGGCTCAATTGTCAGTACCCCGACTCCCGTACCCAATCCGACGAGCACCGTCCGAACCGAAGCCGCGGGAACGGGGGAGGCAAGTTCGGTCCACTTGCCCTTCCGAAGCAGCAGCAGCCGGGCCTGCGCCGCACGCGAGGTCGAGCCCGGGCCGATCAAGGCGGCCAGACCCAACGGAGTTCCGGCGAGCGAACGGAGAACGCCGTCCGCGGGGAGAGACGGATGGGAATAGAGCCGCCCCTCCGGCTCGAAGAACCAGAAGTCGCCGACAGCCGAAGGGTGCGCGACGACCGATGAGACCGGACGCCTGACCGGTTCGCCCGCCAGCGTGCTCTGCTCAAACACCAGATACAGACGCGAGCCGACAGCCCCTATCGCCACCGGCATCGAGTCCAAATGCATCGCCTTACGGAGCGTCCCGTCCGCCGAGGCGTGGATCGAGCCGTCCACCCAACCGATGCCGCGGCGCGGCGGCACGTGGGCGAGCACCGCCCCCGCCCCGTCGGGGATCACGATCCACCCTTGGCTGGGGACCGAGCCCGCCGAGCCCCCCCGCGCTGAGGCGTTCCCGGCGCTCAGGAGCGACGGCTGCGCCAAAGCAAGTCGCGGCGCCAGCAACAGCAGCAGGCAGACCACGGCGCCAACGACCGTCGACGGCTTTGCCGTTGGATGCGAAGGGGAGAATCTCGACCTCATTGGGATCACGGTTCGTTCTTCGGCCCCGGGGGCGGGCCGTCGATGGCGTGGCTCTCTTCCACGCGGTAGACCTTGCAGAGCACATCGAAATCGAACGCCTGGTCCTTGATGGCCGCGCCCCTGTTTTCCAGATTCTTCAGCCAGAGCGTCAAGGTGGTCTGGGTGGACGGGACCTTCACCTCGAACCTGCTGGGGCTGCGGGAGGGCGCGACTTTGGAATCCGACATACGGACCGCGATCGGGTCCGTGAGGAGTGCCTGCACGATGACCTCTCCGTCCCCGTCGAGGAGTTGAACTTCGCGGGGCAGGTATGAATCGGGGTCGAGAGCGATGACCCGCTCCCCGGACGTGCGGCGCGTCCGCAAGAGCAGATCGCGCCCGTCGGCGGACCAGGAGAGGGCCTGATCCTCGCCGCTAGTCCCGAGCGGCACGATCGCCAGCACCTCCATCAAGTCCAGCGGATGGACGGGGAGACCGGCCCGCTCACCGATCTCGGGCGTGAACTTCTGGTGCTCGCCGAAGATCGCCGAACGCTTCCGCACGTCGATCCACCAGTACTTCGTATCGCTCGAACCCAGTTGATAGCCGACCTCACCGACTTTGCCGACAGTCAAGTAGAGCTTCCGCGGGCGGATGATCTGGATGTACCCGTCGCCTTGTTCATCGATCTCGTTACCGTCCGAATCGACGGACTGAAACCGGACGGTGGCGTCGGACCAAAGACGGTCGAGGTGTTCGACGCGGGCGTTGTACGCCACGGTCACGGTCGCCAAGGGCGGGGGCGCACCGCGGGGGATCGGATCGTTTGCCTTGGGGCAGGTGCAGCAGCCGCCGAGGATCAGGGCGACAAGGAAGGCCGCGACGCCGGGGCGCAGGGGCTTGGCCCAATTCATCCCGGCGTCCTTGCGGGGGACGGTTCAGCAGCGTCGATCGCCATGATCTCGCCGAGTTGCTCCATCGCCCCGGCGATCGTCTCCTCGTCCAGGCCCGGGTCCGTGACGTGGACCGCCTCGGCCGGTGTCGCGCCGGCGGGCGTGCGCACCCGGACGACGATCGCGCCGTCGCGGGCGCCTTCGTACTTCAGGACTTTCTTACGGACGAGGATCAGGGCGAGCAGGTAGCGGAAGCCGACGCGCTTGGGCTCCGTCGCTTCCGCGAGGCGCTCGAAGAGGTCCACCAGTTCATCGTCGGAGAGGAACGAGGCCTTCTTCGCGTTCGATTCGGGCACCACCGTCCGCCAGGTTGCAAAGAGGCGAGCGGGCGGCTCGGGGCGGGCCCCCGAGTTCCAGGCTTCGAGGCCGAAGTCCAGGCGTTCGAGCCCCTCTTGGCCTTCGCGTTCCACGAGCGTCGCCACGTACCGCTCACCGACCGGGAGCTGGCGTCCGGTCGCGGCGCACCTTCCGGTGCCGCGTGCGATTGGATAGCCGGGTCCGGTCGGTGCTGTCATGGGAAGCAGTGTAGTCGGCGCGCCCCGCTCGGCGCCCTGGCACGCTCAGCAACTGACTTCAAAGAACCGGCGGTTCGTCCCGCCCGGGCCCACGGCAAATCGGATGGACTTGGCGCACTTGGTGCACCGGGCGACGTACAGGTCCCCCCGTGCGTTGCGGTAGACGCGCTGGTACTCGCCGGAGCACCGGAACCAAACCCGGAGCCACGGGCGTTCGGCGCCGGACGCGGAGGCGCCTTCGTTGATATCGAGCTTCCCTGTCCCCGGTGCTTCCGGATTGCCTTCCTTCGCCATCTTCCACCTGCCCGCTTTGAGTCCCGGATCCCGATCGTCAGGTCCCCAGCGCCCGGGGACTCCCCGGCGCACCGCTCCCGGCGTGGCCGGGCCCAAAGTCCACTCATCGGCAGGACCCCGCGAGGGCCGATATACTCCCCGGCATTGCTCGGTGCTTGCCGCAATAGATGACCGGCGCCCTCACCATACTGCCCGATCCCCCACCGCCGCCGACCCCGGTCGGCCTCATCGCAGGCGGCGGACACTTGCCGATCGTCATCGCCAGGGGCCTGCGGCACGCGGGGCACCCGGTGCACGGCCTGGGTCTCTCCCGCCAATACGAGCCGGACCTGCCATCTCTGTGCTCATCGTTCCGTGAGGTCGGAGTCCTGCGCGTGGGCACCTGGGGGCGGATTCTCTCCCGGCTGGGTGTCCGCCACGCGATCATGGTCGGCAAGGTGGACAAAGCCCGGATCATGCACGACCCCCTGCGGCTCGTGCGGAATCTCCCCGACCTTCGGACGATCCTCGCCTGGTACCGCCACCTGCGCCACGACCGGCGGTCGCACGCGGTGCTCAACGCCATCGCCGACGAACTGGACCGCTGCGGCGTCGCGCTATTGGACTCAACGGCGCCGATCCACGATGAACTGGCCAGCGCCGGGGTGATGACCCGCCGGCAGCCCTCGGCCGAGCAGCGCGCCGACATGGAGTTCGCCTGGCCGCTCCTCACTCAGACGCTCCGGCTCGACATCGGTCAGGCCGTGGCGGTCCGCGAACGCGACATCATCGCCGTCGAAGCGGTCGAGGGCACCGACCGAATGATCGAGCGGGTCGGCCAGCTCTGCCGCGCCAAGGGTTGGACCCTTTGCAAGGGCGCCCGCGCGGGGCACGACCGGCGCTCGGACGTCCCGACGGTCGGCATCCAGACGGTCAAGAACATGGCGGCCCACGGCGGCGGGTGCCTGGCCCTCGCGGCCGGCGACGTGATCATGCTCGATAAGCAGGACATGCTCAACCAGGCCGACGAACTGGGCATTTCGATCCTCGGCGTCCCCCACGCCCACGGCACCGGCGAAACGCGGGGCTGATCAGGCGCCCGCGCGGCATTCGCCATCAGGACGGTCCGAGCCCGGCGCCGATGCCCGACGAACGCCCCTATGTCAGCCGCGGCGGCCTCAAACTCCGGCACGCCCTCGATACCTTCGCGGTGGACCCCGCCGGCTGGACCTGCGCGGACCTCGGGTGCAGCACCGGCGGTTTTACCGACTGCCTCCTGCGGGCCGGGGCCGCACGCGTCTACAGCGTGGACACCGCGTACGGGCAACTGGCCTGGACCCTCCGGAACGACCCGCGCGTTGTCGTGACCGAGCGGACGAACGCTCTGCACGCCGAGCCCCCGCCCGGCGGGGTCGATCTTGTAGTTGTGGACATGGGATGGACCCCGCAGCGGCTGGTGGTGCCGGCGGCGCTCCGGTGGCTGAAACCGTCCGGGCGAATCATCTCTCTGGTTAAGCCCCACTACGAGCTCAAGAGCCTCGGCGAAGAATCCCTCCCGCGCGGCGGGGTGCTGGAGGATTCCCACGCCCAGCGGGTCGCCGAGCAGGTCATCGGCGCGCTTCCGGCGCTGGGCGTGCGCGTTCTCGGTACGTGCCGGTCGCCGATACTCGGTGGGGCCGGTTCGCAAGGGGGGAAGGGCCGGGGCAACCCCGAGTGGCTTGTGATCCTGCGCCCCGAAGCCGCGGAAACGGCACAACCCACGCCAACCCCGGGCTGAAACTCCGAGGCCTAACATCGCCTCCAAGGAGCGGGCCGCCCGGTACAACTGCGTTGAGGGCGCGGCCTCTGGCCATGGAAGGAACAGAAACACCCATATTGCCGGCGGTCGGCGCGCCGGCCTTGACCCACGACCAGGTCGAGGCGGTCGAAGGCTCGCCGATCGCGGTTACCCCGAACACGGAGCCCATCCAAGAGGGGCACTCGCGTCTTGGGCCCCTGCGCCACAAGGCCTTCCGCAACGTCTGGCTCGGGGCGTTCGGGTCGAGCATCGGCGGCTGGATGGAGCAGATCGGCGTCCAGTGGGTCGTCGCGCACGAGAGTGAACGCCCCATGGTGGCGATGGGCTGGCTCACGGCCGCGCACCTCGGGCCTTCATTTGTCCTGGGGCTCTACGGCGGGCTTCTAGCGGACCGGATCAACCGCAAGAAACTCCTGCTGGTGACCCAGGCGATCCTGATGGTGATCGCGGCCAGCATCGCCGCGGTCTCCTACTACCACCCGACCAACCCGCCGATCCACGTCGGGCCCTTTCTCATCGATACGCCGAAAGTGTTGACCTTCGCGATGCTCCTGTACGGGATCACGATGGCGTTCAACATCCCGGCGTGGCAGGTGCTGACCCCGCGCCTGGTCCCTCGCTCAGAACTGACGGAGGCGATCGCCCTCAACGGCCTGCAGTTCAACCTCGCCCGCGTGCTCGGGCCGGCGCTGGCAGGAATACTCCTGGCCGGGTACGGCGCGACCGTGCTCTTCGTGATCAACACGATTTCGTTCATCGGCGTGCTCGCCGCCGTCGCGTTCACGCCCGACTCCCCTGCGCCACCCCAGCAGAACACCTCGCCCTGGCACCAGACGCGCGAAGCGCTGTCGTTTGTCTTCCACCACCCGGGGCCCCGGGCCGCATTCGTGGCGATGGTCGTGTTCAGCCTGCTGGCCGTCCCGCTCCTGCGGATGCTCCCGGTCTTCATCACCGACGTCTTCCACACGAAAGAACAGGCGTTCGGGTGGATGACGGCGGCCATGGGCGCGGGCGCGGTGGCCGGTGTCTTCGGCCTCCGCAGGGTGCCGCGCTGGTACCCCAAACACCACCTGATCCCTCTCTCGGTGCTCGGGTGCGGCCTGGCGATCACGGTCTTCTGCTCCTCCACCATCATCGCCATCGCGTACGTCGCGATGTTCTTCGCCGGCGTCTTCTGGCTGTGGACGTTCAATACCTCGTTCTCGGCGATGCAGCTCCTGGTGGCCGACGGCATGCGGGGGCGGGTGCTGGCCGTGTGCAACGTCGCCGTCTTCGGCGCCATGCCCGTGGGGAGTATGCTCGCTGGCTACATCGGCGAGTATGTCTCCAAGATCGCGGGTCCGGGAAAAGAAGGTCTGGGCACGCAGATCGGCGTCGGGTCCCTGGCCGTGATACTGGCGGTCTGCGGCACCGTCATGCTGATCTGGCGAACCCCGGAAGTAGACGGAATCGGCCCCGGCGAGCAGGGGTACGACCGGCGCCCTGGGCTTCTCCGCGGACTGACGGGCAGCGCACACCGTCCGCGCGCCTGACGCGCGGCCCGATCGATCTCTCTAGGGCACGAAGTTGGGACGACGAGAGAAGCGCTCACGGTCTCAGGCCGCGTCGGACTTGACCGACCGCATGACGCTCTTGGCCAGGGCCCGGGCCTTGGCCTTGATGGAATCCAGCGAGTCGAGCGCGTCGACCAATTTGGTGATCTCACCGGCCATCGCCAGCGCCGCGGCACGGTCCGCCCCGGGCTCCGCCGCACCGGGGGCCGGGATCGGGATCGGGGCCGGGGGAGTGCCCTTGGACGCGCTCAGGGCTTCTAAATCGATCGGCTTCACGAAGATGGCCTCGACCTGGTGAATCTTGCCGCGGATGAGGGCGCACCCCGCCACGGTGCCGCAGACGGCGGTGTTGCCACCCCCGGGAAATGCGAAACGAAAAACGCACGAAGTGCCGGCGTGGACGTACGAACCGTGCAGGAACGTGATCGCGCCCTGGCTCAGCCCCACGGCGTGGACCACGAACCGTCCGGAGAAGCCGCCGGAATGGGACATGTCGACGCACAGACGCGCCAGGTGGGGCGCCGGGGGCGGCATCGGGCCGGCGGCCGTCGCCGCGCCGGCCTTCCCGCCCGATCGCGGGGCCGCCGGGAGCGAGGCAAGGAGTGCGAGCCGGTCCGTCTCGTTCAAGCGCAGCGTGTCGTAATAGTTACCGACATCGCCCGGCCCAGCAGTTTCGGAAAGCGCGCCCATGGGAACCCTCACCCGTTCGACCCGCCAGCAGATCGGCCCGGTAGGCTGGGTGATTGACCCGGGACGGGCGCTTTGTACGCGCCCCTCCGGCCTGTGCGGACCGGGCGCGTTCGCCGGGGATACGGGCCTCAAGCGCCGGATTCTCGGTCCCAGGCGCTCCGCGGGACCTCACGTACGCGGGGGGTACGATCCACCATGACACCACGCAGGCCGACGCGCCAGGTGAGCTTCGGAGACGCCCGGACCGGCATCGTCCGGGTCGGGGGCGGGATCCCCGCGCGCGACGGCTCGCCGACCACCCCGGCGCCCGTCTCGGTCCAGACCATGACCGCCGGGTACACCCACGACGTGGGCGCCTGCGTCGCCGAGATCAACAGGCTCGTGGCCGCCGGGGCTGATGTGGTCCGCGTGGCCGTCCCCGAGAAAAAGGACACCGACGCGCTCCGGGAGATCATCCCCCAGGTCCAGGTTCCCATCGTCGCCGACGTGCACTTCCACTTCCGGCGCGCGCTTGAGGCCGTCGAGGCCGGCGCTCACAAGATCCGCCTCAACCCCGGGAACATCCAGGACCGCGCGGAGGTTATCGAGGTCATCCGGGCGTGTAAGGCACGGTCGCTCCCGATCCGCGTCGGAGTCAACGAAGGGTCCATCATCGAGCGCAAGGACAAGCAGAAGCGCCTGGTTGAACTCGGGAAGGTCTTCAGCGAGCACAAGAACGGCTACCTCCTGGCGATCATGATCGCCAAGCTCGAGGAATACCTCGACATCTTCTATGAGCAGGACTTCCACGACATCGTGATCAGCGCCAAGAGCATGGACGCCGCCCTTGTCATCGACGCCTACACGGAGATCTCCAAGAGGTTCGATCACCCGCTCCACCTGGGCGTCACGCACGCGGGGCCCAAGGAGACCGGCACGATCCGCTCAGTCGCGGCGCTCGGCGGGCTGCTCATCAACGGCGTCGGCGACACGATCCGCATTTCGTACGCCAACGATCCGATCTACGAAGTCCAGGACGGGCTCGAACTTCTCTACTCCCTGGGCCTGCGCGAGCGAATCGGCGTCGACCTTATCGCCTGCCCCACCTGCGGCCGGATCCAGGTCGACCTGTTCACGCTCATCCAGGACGTCCGCAAGCACCTGGCCAAGACGATCACCGTCCCGATGAAGGTCGCGGTCATGGGCTGTATCGTCAACGGGCCCGGCGAGGCCGAGGGCGCCGACGTCGCGGTCTTCGCCGGCGACCGGCGCGGCATCATCTATGTCCAGGGCCAGCGCGTCGCCAACGTGCCGGAACCGGAGATCCTCGACCGCCTCCTCGCCGAGTGCGTCGCCTTCCAGGACCGCGTGCGGCGCGGGGAGGCGAAGCTCGGAGAAAAAAAGGTCGAGATCGTGCCGCCCGACCCGATCGGCGAACTGGGCTCCGGCTTCGAAAAGATCGCCCACGGCTCGGTCGAGCGGGCGCCGCGCCCGACGCCTCTGACCGTCAAGAATTCCTGACCATTCCAGCGGCACGGAGGACCAAGGTGCCCCCGCAGACATCTCCCCGCCGACGCCCCGGTGCGCCGCTCCTTGTCTGTGCCGCCCTTGCCGTGGTCCTCGCGGCGCTCGCGGGCTGCATCCCCGTCGAGACCACCAACCCGGCGATCACGATCACGCCCCTCGATGCCTCGGCGGAACTGACCCGCCTCGAGCACTCCACGCGCCCGCTCGCGCGCCCCGTGGTGATCCTCAACGGCTACCACACCCCTTCAACGCACATCTGGGCACTGTCGGCAAATCTCGCGAGGGCCACCAGCGGAAACGCTTCGGACATCCTCGAGATCTCTTACCCGTTCACATCCAATTTCGAGTGTCTGGCCCGGGAAGTCGTGGACGAGGTCAACGAACGCTGGCCCAGCAGCGACCCTGATCAGACCGTCGAGGTCGACGTCGTGGGCGTTTCGATGGGAGGCCTGGTCGCCCGATGGGCCGCGCTCCCGCCGGAGCGCCGGGTCCGCTGCGGCCAGCCCCCCGAATCGCCCCCGCCGACCGGGCGGCGCCTGAAGATTGCGCACCTCTTCACGCTCGCTTCGCCACACCGCGGGGCGAACATGGCCGAGTACATCCGTATCGACGACGCCGCGGCCGACATGAGGCCGGGCTCGGCCTTCCTCCAGACGCTCGACGAGACTCTGCCGTCGGCGGAGTACGAATTGGTGTGCTACGCCCAGCAGCGCGACGTCACCGTCGGGGCAACGCGTGCCGCGCCACCGGGGCGCGAGCCGATCTGGACCGGCGGAACGATCCTCCTCAGCCACATGACGATCGTGGAGAACACGATCTTCCTTGCCGACATCGCCCGGCGGCTGCGCGGGGAACCGCCCCTGGTCCAGCCCGCGGGTCCCCCCGAAAAGGATTGACCTCCGCCGTTACTCCGCCGGATCGGCGGGCGGCGCGTCGTCCTTGGCCTTGGGCTTTGCGGCCCCGCGGTTCCGAGCACCCTTCAGGTTCTTGCTGATCGATTCGCGGATCACGCGCGCCTGGGCCGGGTCGATCCCCAGTGCCTTGAGATCCATGTCGATCGCGCGGAACCAGCGGTCCTCGGTGAACGTGTACCCCATTTCCTTGGTGAGCCGCCGCTCCATATCCGGCAGGTGCCCCGCTCCGTAAAAGAGCGCAACCGAGTGCACGGCGGGCTCGCTCGAGATCACTTTCTTGAGGTCATCGAAGACCGCTTCGTTGCGGTCAAGCACGATCACCTTCATCATCGCCCCGGCCCCGCCCGCCTGCGCCATGAGTTCATCCGCGTGCCCCAGCACCTCAACCATGAGGAGCTTGGCCATCGCCTGCGACGTCGGGTTGGCCCGGATGAAACCCAGGACCAGCCCGGCGAGCTTCGCGGGCATCGAACTCCCGTCGAGCATCTTGAAGAGCGCCTCCCCCGACGCGCCCGACGCCTGCAGTTTCGCCTGCACTTGGTCGATCGACATGTCGCTGTTGCGCCAGTTCGGGTGGCTGTAGTCGATCGCCACGAGCTGGAACTCAAGCCCCAGGGCTCCCGCCAATTGGGTCTGGATCCCCTCCTGCTTCTCCCCCACCTCCGCCTTGGTGAGCGCAGGCTGATCGCTGAACTTCAGATCGGCCGCGGGCCCTTCGCCCCCCTCTTTTCCGTCGGCGCCGAGACTGACAAGATCAAACCCTTTCCCCGCGGCCTCCGGGATGTACTGGACCTTGTTCCCCCATCCATCGACCATCGCTCCCTGGGCGATCCGCGCCACAGGCCGGCGGAGCGCGCCGACGAGATCATCAAGGCTCTTGGGGCGCGACCCTTTCTCGGCCTTCTGCTTCTCCAGCATCACCGCCAGGAGGCGCAGACGCTGCGTCGTGAGTTTCGCCTTGGCCTGGTCGTCGGGCGCCGCCTGGGCCGCCTCCCCCGCGCCGCTCGGCTTTACGCCCTCAAAGAGTACGACACCCTGCGTGTCCAGGTAGTCCTGGAGCGCGTTGTAGTACGCCTTCTCGCCGATGTGCATCACGCCGACCAGCACGATCGTCGGGCCGTCCCCGGCCACGGGCTTGAAGACGCGGGCGGAAGTCTCCAGGCCCACCCGGTACCCGTCGTTCTCGTCGACGATCCGGATGTAGTCGATCGGCGGGGAGGTTCCAGGTTGGCCCGACTGCACCGACAATCCCGCAACGGAAGGACCTGCAAAGAGCCCCAACGCGATGTACGCCGCGCCGAACCCCAACGCTTTGAACAAACCGTTCATCCGTGGTCTCCAGGTCCCCGGCCGCTTTCTACCCGTCGCGATCGCTTCGGTTACCGAATAGTACGCGTGTAGAGTTGATCTCCCTCAGGAACGCCCCGGCGCGCATGCCCCGATTCAGGCCAAACCCACACTTTCCCGCGGAACTGGCGGAAGTACGCGCCGATTGGGCACGCATGTGTTCAGACCCGCGCCCGCTGGTGCGCCCCGTGCTTGTCCTGGCGGGATGGCGGGCCCCGGCCGTGCGCGGCACCGGGGTGGCCACGGCGCTCCGGTCGGTCACCTCGCAGCGCGAGTCGGACTTCCTCACGATCGCCTACCCCTGGACCGGCGACCTGCACTCGGCAACTCGCAAGGTTCTGGCCCGGGTCGCCGAGCGCTGGCCCTCAAACGGCTCCGCACCCGGCGCTCCGCTCGACGTCGTGGGGATTTCGATGGGAGGATTGGTCGCCCGCCTGGCCGCGAGCGGCACGATCGAGGGGCACGCCCCCCTCAACATCGCGCGCCTGTTCACGATGGCCACCCCGCACCTCGGGGCCAAGCTCGCGCGCGTGGTCCCGATCGACCGCGCCGCACGCGACATGCGCCCGGGTTCACGGTTCCTCCATCGGCTCAATGAAACCACGTCCAACGCCCCGTACGACCTTGTCTGCTACGCGCAGCTCCGGGACTGGTGGGTGGGAGCAACCAACGCGGCCCCCGAGGGACGCTCCCCGTTCTGGACCGACACCCGCACCGTGCCGCAGCACCTCCTGAGCCACTTCCTGATCAATTCAAACCGGGCCGTGCTCCGCGACATCGCCCGGCGCCTGCGCAACGAGGATCCGGTCGCAACCGCAGGAACCCCTCCGCCGACCGACTAATGCGGGTGACATGGTCAGGCGACCAGCCGCAGTTTGCGGCCCTGCACGGGCGCCACAGGCGCGGGCGGCGCGGCCTCCTGCACCGTCGGCATCGACCACCCCAGCCGCGTCGCCAGCGCGCCGAGCACTCCGCGTTGGGCCTCAGAGGGCTCGGTCGCCAGCCACGCGCGGACCGCCGTGCCGAACGCGTGCTCGCTGATGAGCATCGCGGCCGGCTGGGGCGCTCCGATGGTCTCGATCAACTTCCGCTCGTTGCTTGTGAGTCCAAGAGAAGTCGAAACAGCCGCCAGCGCCCGACGTCCCGGCGACTTGGACCGCCTTTGCCACGCCCGCACGCAAACAAGCGCGGCCGCCGCGATGCAGAGTGTTCCCAGGACCGTCGCCGCCCACGGGAAGCCCGGCCCTTCGCCGGTGGTGCCCGGGCGACCGACGAGCGTCACGGGCCGGCCCGACTGCGCGAGAACATAGACGGAGGTGACGCAGTCCGGGCCGCTCATGCCGCGGCCTCCGCAACCTTCTGCTCGCGCTTCCGCGTCTGCGCCGCCCAGGCGCGCCGAAGGTCAGCCTTGAGCGCCTCGGCGCACTGTCCCGCCCGGCGCCGGACGTTCTCATCGCCGTCGCTGGAAGCAATCTCGCCGATCCGGGTCGCCAGTTCGGCGAACTTCTTCCCGAGGCGCACGCGCCCGTGGAACGGGAGGACCCTCCCGGCGAGCCACGCCGCCGACAGCCGGTGCTCGGGGCGCGGATCGGTCAACATGTCGGCGAGCGCACCGACCGCCGTGGGCTCGTAGATCCGGCCCGCGATGCCGTCGGAGCCCGATCCGCTCGGCGGACGCCCGAGGAGCGCCCGCAGCGCGTTGGCGCGGACTCGCGGATCTCCGTCGTCCTTGAGTTCGATGAGCAGGCCGTACACCGCCGGATCTGCGACCGCTAGGTCGCCGGCCCGCGATTGGCGGGCAACCGCCTCCACCGCGTTGGCCCGCACCCGCCGGTCCGAATCCCCGAGGCGTGCCTGGACCACCGCGATACTCGCCGGGCTCTGAAGATCGCCCAGAGCCGCCACCGCCGTCGCCGTGGCGCGCCCCGAAGAGCCTTCGGAGTTTTCGGCGATCGCCAGGATCGCATTCTCAAACCGGTCGCAGACGCGGAGGTGTCGGACCAGACGCACCGCTCGGATCCGCGTCTGGGCGTCGGTTGAATTGAGGGCCGCTAGAACCTTCGCGTCGAACGTCACCGGGTCGCGCACCAGGAGCCACCGAGCGCCCGCGCGGGATGCCGACGACGACGGATCCAGGAACTCCAGGAACTCGGATTCTTCGCCCGTCAACCGGCGCACCGCCTCGTGCGGTGAGCGCGAGAGGTGTCCCAGAGCGCGCCGGCGAGACGCGTCGTCGCGGAGGCTCAGGCGGCTCTCGAAGGCGCCGCCCGGGCCTCGCTCCCCCGCCATGGACCACGCCAGGAACGCCGAGCGCGCGACCACCGGGTCGGAGTCAAAGCACAGGTCGAGCCGTCCAGCGGGTGTCGTGCGTGCAGCGGAGAGCAGGCGGGCCACGCCGTCCTCATCGTTCAGGAGGGGTTCCAGGGCCGCGCGGCGCGTCTCGATCCCAACATCAAGGGCATCGACAAACCTTGCCACGCCGCGCCGGGCCGCCGTGCTCAGCGCGCCCAGCGCTGCGCCGTCCGGGATGGGTCCCGTGTTGGGCTGGGCGACACGCCCCGCGCCCTTGGTCGCCGGCCGCGCGACATGGACCTTCGCCGCCTGGCGCGCCCGGGCTGGGTTCGCCAGAAGATGCGCGCTCTCAAGAACGATCTCGTGTTCTTCCGCGGTGCCCGCCCGTGCCATCCGGTCCACGCACGACCCCGCGAGCCCGCCGACCGTCAGCCACTCCAACGCGCGCAGGCGCGCCAAAGGGTGCGCCGACAGCCGCACGGCCGCCTTCAGGGCCGAGTGTGATTCGGCATCCCCCGAGACGAACCATGCCGGGAGCGCCGCCCCCGGCCTGGCCCGAGCACGCCACAGCGCCGCCGTATCGAGCATCGCCATCGCCGCCAGGAGCGGCCCGCGGCGGCGGTGTTCACCGACGAGTGTCACCGCGCGCGACACCGCTTCTTCGACTAGCGCGCGGGCCCGACCATCCCCATCGACCGACGAGAACGCCAGCGCGAGAATCGCCCGTTCGGCCGCGCTCGCGGTCGCCGCGTCAGGGTCGCTCAGGAGGCGCACCATCGCCCCGGCGAGCGAAGGGTCCTGGCACTCGGCGCACAGCCCCGCCAGCGAGCGGCGGGCCGCCGGATCGGAGTCATCGGCCAACCCGGCCGCGGCCTGCTCCCACCGCCCTTCCCCGATGCTCCGCGCTGCTTCCCGGAGTTCCCCGGGCACGCTGTCCCAGCGTCGAACGATGGCCGCCAGCGCCGCGTCGGCCGTCTGTCGGCGTCGATCGCTCCACCGGCGAGTGACCATGCCGACCAAACCGCCCGTGGATTCCCCCTCTTGGGGCAGCGCGGCCAGTTCCAGCAGTTCCACCAGAATTGATGCACGCTCGGCCGGGGCGCCCTGCTCAAGGATCGCCGTCAGCGCCTCCAGGCGGTCTTTGGGCGCGAGCTTCCGAAGGAGCTCCAGCCGTTCCTGAAATGTCTTCGGTTCCATGCCCACCCGAAGGACGCCTCCTGCATCCCGACCCACCCGTCCCAGCCCAAGGCCGCTCCCGCCTTGTTCGTCAATGCAATCGACCGTTACGGAACTCGTTCGGCACCCAACTATTTCTGAACCAATTGGCAGAGCCGGCGCGCAATTTACGCTTTCATTCAAGAGAGCATTTCGGACGTTGAGGCCGATCGACTAGAATCGCGTGAGCAACCTTTGGAGGCGGCGGGCGGTTGAGAGTGCAAGGGAAGCGGCGCAGGAAACCCTTGTAGATTGCGAACGCGGGTGCGCCCTCCGCGTGGGGACCGTGCATGAACAACCAGGCCAAGCCGAACAATACCCTGATGTACCAGGTCGTCTTGTACGGGAGGGCGCTTCACCCCGAGCTGTTCGCCCTCAAGGCGCGGCGGGTGGTGCGGCACGCGGACTACGAGCTCGAATCCTGGCTGATGAATGGGTCGCACCTTCTGCGCTTCGAGCACAGCGGGCTTTGTGCGTGCGAACTTGTCACCGACCAGGACCGGGACCTCCCCGCCAGCGGGGTCGTCACCGCCTTCCAGTGCCTCGGCGAGCACGATTACGAGCACCTCTTCAAGCTCGAGAACGTGAACTACATCACGACCGTGCAGACCGAGACCCTCTCGGAAAACCAGTTCCTCTCGGCCTTCGACGAGTACATGGACTTCTCTAAGTCCAACGGGGCTCTGGCGCACCAGTGGCGTGACGAAGCGGGCTCCTGCCTGAGCATCGTCGATGTCCAGCACCAGAACCGCGAGGTGCATGCCCAGACGTACCACCTCATCGCCTCCCCCCGCCTTGTCCTGCGGTCCCAGTCGATCTTCGAGCTTCTCTAGCCGCGGGCGCTCACCCGCTGCTGGGCCTAATATCCGGCCGATGAGTGCTCACCGGTCCAAGAGCTTCCCCGCGTGCCGCGTCCGCGGCCTGCGAATTAGCCGGCCCCGCTGAGGGGCCCGGTTGTCGTGAATTGCCCCGGCGCATGCCGGGGCGCCCGATCATCCCGGCGCAGCCTTGAGCGGGGCCGAAGTCCATCGCCAGCGGCCGCACGCGCACTCCCCGATACCATCCAACCCCGATACCCAGCCCTAAGAGCCCGGCTCTCCCGAACGCCGAGTCCCCCACCATGAGCAGCACCACCCCGACCCCCTCCCCGACTCCCAAGCCCCTGCAGGCCCCGGGCACCGCGCCCCAGGCCCAGGGCGCCGCGCCTCAAGCCCAAGGCGCGGCCGCCGCCGCCAAGCCCGAGGGTGAGAAGAGCCGCTACCGCGCGACCCTGAACCTCCCGCAGACCGCATTTGCGATGAAGGCCAACCTCGTGCAGAATGAGCCGGCGAGCGTGAAGCGATGGGAGAAGATGGGGCTCTATGAAAGGATCCGGCGCGCCCGGGCCGGCGCCCGCAAGTTCGTCTTCCACGACGGCCCCCCGTACGCCAACGCCAGCATCCACCTCGGGCACCTGATGAACAAGTGCCTCAAGGACTTTGTCGTCCGCACGCGGTCGATGGCGGGCCTGGACTGCCCGTACATCCCGGGCTGGGACTGCCACGGGCTGCCGATCGAGCACAAGGTCGTCACCGACCTGCTGGAAGCCGGCAAGTTCGAGAAACTCAACACGCTCACCGAGTCGCAGCGCCGCATGGCGATCCGGCGGGAGTGCCAGAAGCACGCCGAGAAGTTCGTCAAGCTCCAGGGCTCGGAGATGGTCCGGCTCCTGACGCTCGCCGACTACGAGCACCCGTACATGACCATGAGCGCCGAGTTCGAGGGCGCCACGCTCGAGGTCCTCGCCTCGCTCCTGGACCAGGGCCTGGTCTACCGCGCGCTCAAGCCGGTCCACTGGTCGATCGCCAACGAGACCGCCCTCGCCGAGGCCGAACTGGAGTACTACGACCGCGAGGACCTCTCCATCTATGTGGACTTTGAAGCGGCAGATGCCGGCGCGGTCTACGACGCCTTCGGCCTGCCTCCCGAGAGCGCTGACGACGAGGAGGCCGACGAGCCAGAAACCCCCGGGGCCGGCGAGAAGGCCAAGCTCCCCAAGCCGGGCACCCGCCCTGGCGTCCGCCCCTCGTTCATGATCTGGACCACGACGCCCTGGACTCTTCCCGCCAACCTCGCGATCGCCGTCAATGAGAAGTTCGAGTACGCCCTGGTCTTCATCGACGGCGCGGTCACCGTCCTCGCCAAGGACGCCGTGGAGCGTGTGACCAAGGCCGCCAAGTCGCAGGATGTTGCGATCCTGGCAACAGCGCCGGGCTCGAAGCTCGTCGGCCTCCGGTACCGCCATCCGTTCGTGGATTCATCGCGCGGCGAGGGCGCACCCTCGGCCACACCGGCGGTCTTCACCGTCGTCGGCGCCGAGTACGTGACGCTCGAGGACGGCACCGGGCTGGTCCACACCGCCCCCGGCCACGGCACTGAGGACTACCAGACCGGCAATCGCGTCGGCCTCCCCATCTACTGCCCCGTCCGCGCCAACGGTACCTACGACGACACCGTCCCCGCCTGGCTCAAGGGCCTGAGCATCTGGAAGGCCAACGACGAGGTCGTCAGGCACCTCCGCGACAGCGGCCACCTCTTCTACGACCACAAGTTCACCCACTCCTACCCCCACGACTGGCGCGGCAAGACCCCCGTGATCTTCCGCTGCACAGAACAATGGTTCATCGCCGTCGACCGCGCCAAGAAGTCCGACAACCTCTCGATCCGCGACGGCGCGCTCAAGCAGGCCGCCAGCGAGGTGAAGTTCGTCCCCGAATGGGGCCGCAACCGCATGCGCGGCATGCTCGAATCCCGGCCCGACTGGTGCATCTCACGCCAGCGCTCCTGGGGCCTCCCCATCCCGGCCTTTTTCTTCCCCGACGGCTCGGTGGTCATGACCGCCTCGCTCGTCCGGGCCGTCGCCAAACTGGTCCGCGAGAAGGGCTCCGACGTCTGGTTCGGCTCCGAGACCGCCGATCTCCTGAAGTACTACGACCCCGCCAAGGACAGCGATCCCGCGGCCGCGCAGTTCAAGTCCCAACCCTCGGCGCTCGGGACGCTGCGCAAAGGCCCCGACATCCTCGACGTCTGGTTCGAATCCGGCTCGTCGTGGAACGCCGTCATGCGCGAGCGCGGGTTCGCGTACAACCCCGAGGCCGACCACAAGCCCGCCTTTACCGACCTTTACCTCGAAGGCTCCGACCAGCACCGCGGCTGGTTCCAGAGTTCGCTCCTCCTCAGCCTGGGCGCCACCGGGCGGCCTCCGTTCGCCGAACTTCTAACCCACGGCTTCATGGTGGATAAAGACGGGCGCAAGATGAGCAAGTCCTTGGGCAACACGCTCGAGGTCGGGACGCTCCTCAAGGACCTCGGCGCCGATGTCTGCCGCTGGTGGGTCGCCTCGCTCGCGTACGAGAACGACGTCAAAGTGGACCGCTCTTTCTTTGACCTTGCCGGCGAGTCCTACCGCAAAGTGCGCAACACCCTCCGCTTCATGCTCAGCAATCTCTCCGACTTCCCGGCCCCGGCCCGGTTCGACTCCGCGGCCTTCCCAGCAACGTCGATCGAGGCGTGGGTCCTCGGCGAGTTCGACCGCCTCACCGCCGAGGTCACAGGCGCGTACGACCGGTACGACTACCGGGCCGCGCACACGGCGCTCTATGACTTCTGCAACGAAACGCTCAGCGCCGTCTATCTCGCGGCCATCAAAGACCGCCTCTACTGCGACAAGGCCGATTCGCCCCGCCGGCGGCGCACGCAGAGCGCTCTCTTCGCCCTCACCGACGGCCTCTGCCGCCTGCTGGCGCCGCTCCTTCCGCACACCGCCGACGAAGCCTGGCGTGCACTCCTGAAGGTGCCCGCGGACGACGCGGACCGCACCGTCCACGTCGAGGTCTACCTCGGGCCCAGCGGCGTGACTCCCGACTCTGCCTGGCCCGCGGCCATGGCCGCATGCCAAGCGGCCCAGGTCGCGTTGGAGCGCGCCAAGGCGCCCAGCGCCGATGGAGGGCTCGGAGTCGAGAACCCGCTCGACGCCGGGATCACCTTGCCCGACCCCGAGGGCGCGCTCCGAAAGTTCGATCTTGTCGATCTCGCGGACCTCTTGGGTGTCAGCCAGGTGAAACTCGACCCCGCCGCCAAGGAGCCCCGCATCCTCGACCTGCGCGACCAGCCGCGCTGCGAACGCTCGTGGAAGCGCGACGGCACGGTCCGCGCCCGCTCCGACGGGGGCCTCCTCAGCGACCGCGACGCCCAGGCCGTCGGCGTTGCCTGACGCTGAACGGTGGCTTCTTCCGAAAACGGACTATAGTGTCCGGTTGTCGACGCCGGCTTTGGCGCCAATACTTCTTTGTCCGCACCAGTGAGCAGTATGCCCCCGTCCCCCAGCGACATACGCGATCTCTTCCGTACCAAGGCCCTGCGCCTCACGCGCCAGCGCGAGGTGCTCTACCGGGCCCTGGCTGAGACGACGTCGCACCCGACGGCCGAGGAGCTCTACCAGAGCGTGCGGCACGTCGATCCCGGCCTGAGCCTCGCGACGGTGTACAACACGCTCGAAGCCTTTTCCACAAGCGGCCTCTGCCGGCGCCTCGCGTGCGCCCGCGGCACCGGCGCCTGCCGCTACGACGCGGACCTTCAGGACCACATCCACGTCGTTACTTCCGACGGCCACGTCCGCGACGTGCCCGTGGACCTGGGCCGGCGGATCCTGGACCGCCTGGGGACCGAGCTTTTCGACGAGATCGCCGCGCGGACGGGCGTGCGGGTGGACGCCTCGGGCGTCCAGTTCGTCGCCCCCTGACCGCCGGACGTTGATTTCCCTTCCTCGCCGCTTGAACCCGCGCCCGCCGCGGACCGATATCTCCAGACGCCCATCCTTCTTGGGGCCCCGTCGTGGAGATACCCGTGTCAACGCAGATCAACCGGCGCCGGTTCGAACGCTTCGCCCTCAACCCGGGGTACACCCCGGTGGTCGTCCGCACGATCGGCGCTAAACCCAAGACGCTCGACGGCCACTCCCACGACATCTGCGAAGGGGGCGTCCGCTTCGAACTCGATGTGGCCGTAAAACCGGGGACTCCCGTCTCGATCGAGATCACGCTCCCCATCGACCCCCGCGACCCTGACAGCGCCACCCTCCCCGGCCGGCGCGTCTCTGCCTACGGCGTCATCGCCTGGGTCGACGAGTCCGAGCCCGGCCCCGCCCAGATGGCGGCCACGTTCGAGCGCTTCGCCCAGGCCGGCGACCGCGACCGCTTGCTCGGCCGCCTGACCCGGCGGCAGTTGAACCGGGCGGTCTGAACGGCGCGGGATCCGGGTCTCTGGCATCAACTCGCAACCTCCGGCCGAGGCGCCCGTGTGCGCTCGACTGAGGACTGCCTCGTACGGCGAACAGGCTCCAAGGCAGGCGCCCGGCCAAGGCACCGAGTTGAGAATCCCGTGAAGTGGGTGGCAGCAAGCCCGCACGAATCGTGCGTTAGCCTTGCAGCGTGACCCCCGCCCCGCCCCCATCCTGCCCCCGCTGTGGATACGACCTGACCGGCGTCGCCGAGTCGTGGGCCGATTCGTGCCCGTTGACCGGCGTCTGCAGCGAGTGCGGCCTGGAATTTGACTGGGCCCGCGTGCTCTGCCACGACCGATTCCTGGTCCGCTGGTTCGTCGAGCACGCGCAGCGCGGAAAAGCCGCCTGGGCTTCCGCATGGAAGACCTGGTGCCGCGTGATCGTGCCGACACGATTCTTCGGCGCGGTCAGGATCGAACACGAGCCCCGGCCGGGCCGCTTTCTTCTCTGGCTCTTGTTCCTGAACCTGCCCATTCTCTCTCTCGCGGCGATCGTGCATGTCCTATTGGTGGCTCTCTACGTCGTGCCGTACCTGCCGCCGGGTTTCGCCAGTTACAAGGGGATCGCGTACTCCAACGCCGTGCTGGAACCGTTCGTGATGATCGATATTGCGACCTCACCCGCCGGCGCGATTACCGGCTGGACTTGGCACCCGCACTCCCAGGACTGGCTCCCCGTCGTGATCTTCGTGGCACCGATGGTCGGCGCCTGGCCCGTCGTCCTGTTCCTTCTTCCGACAACCCGGGCTATCGCCAAGGTGCGCCCGATCCACCTGGTCCGGGCCTTCGTCTACAGCCTCTGGTGGCTCGTCGTCCCGGCGGCCATACGTTTGTGCAACGGCCTATTCCTGCTCGTGGCCGTCACGCCGTCGCTGGCGACTTCGTTCGATCTCCAGGACGGTCCCAACCGTTGGATCTATTTCTTCGCGGACCGCACGGTGGCGCTCGCGTGGTTCGGCGCTCTCGCGGCCTGGACCGCCTGGTGGTGGTACCTCGCCATCGTGAGGCACATGCGTTTGCCGCAGGCACGGCGCGTCTGGGCGCTCCTCCTCCCGATCTCGCTGCTGAGTACGGTCGCCGTCCCGGCGGCCATCTTCCTTCTCGGCGAGGCGTTGTCATGAGCGGCACGGCCGCCCATGACTTCACTCGGCCACGAACCGGCACGCCCTATGCCCATCATCCCGCGTTCTGCACAACCTGGGCCTACCCGTCCGTGTGACGGAACGCCATCCCTTGCTTGCCTCTATCACGGATCGAACAGTCGAACGGGCGCGTCGGTGAGAGCTGCGACCCGCCGGACCCCGCCCTCCC
>JADMIO011089375.1_pt1 | contig 21659 bp, 30 predicted proteins | sample 8958161 | NCBI WGS metagenome assembly JADMIO01 (sample SAMN16585339, study PRJNA669376) | soil metagenome | isolation source: Crop rotation soil | place: USA: Cullars Rotation, Alabama | collected 2011
GTTTTCCCGTCCTATCCTTCCCGTACTCGTCGGGCGGCGGCTGAGCTTCGTCGTTGGGCGGTTCATCATTGCCTTGCCATTTCAACGATAAGCATCATACAATGATGAGAACATAAGCGAGACACTGAGAAAGGTTATGGCACGCAAACGACAACCCAAAAGACCCGTAACTGCGTCTCAGGATATCAACTCTCTCCGCATAGCGCTGGATAATCCCGATAGTGAGGTGCGGCGTACGGCAGTCGAAGCCCTTGGGCATATCGGTGGCCCAGATGCGACAATGGATTTAATAGGTATGCTGCATGACCCAGACAGCAATGTTCGTTCATGGGCCGCCAGTATGCTTAGTGGTGTTGGGTTCGTTCCTGGGTCTCCTGAAGCGGTCGAACCACTCATCATCGCATTGCAGGATAGTGACGTGAGTGTTCGTGGACACGCTGCTATATCGCTCGGCTTGTTGCGTGATCACCGTGCAGCACCTGCTTTGATGCGGTGCTTAACCGATACGAGTCCTACAGTTCGTGGCCACGCGGCGAATGCTCTTGGTTCGATTGGCGCAGGTGAAGCAAGTGGGCTCCTTGCTACGACCTTACATGATCCTGAACCCATTGTGCGCGTTTGGAGTGCCGTAGCGCTACGCAACCTGCATTGGTCAGGCGCGACAGAGGCAACGATCCTCGCCCTACCAGCACTAATTGCAGCGCTTCAGGATAGTGATGCCAGGGTGCGTGAAAAAGCTGCCTATGCACTTGGAACGATTAGCAATCCGCAAGCGGTTGAACCATTATGTGCCTGCCTCAAAGACGATGAGGCTATGGTGCGCTACGCGACTGTAGAAGCATTAGAGGAAATAGGCGATATTCGCGCCGTGCTCGCACTGCAATGGATGGTAGCGCATGATCAGGGTATAACCTTTCTTGGCAGCATCCGCGAACGAGCCGAACAAGCAATCCTGTCGCTACAAGTTCAGAAAGTCAGATAACTTTGTCTGCGCAGAACCGCCCAACACGCGCATCCAGCCGACCGCTTCGCGCGAGACGCGAGCGATTTTGGAACGTGATTCTACGCGCTCGCGGCGGCTGATGCGCAATCCGTTGGGCGCGGATAGGTGCCCTCCTACGACAAGCTCAAGTATGTAAGGAAGGGCTTTCCGAAGGTCTATGCTACGGTCACTAAATGAGTCCAGTCAGCGATCTGTATCGAGCATATGCCTAAGTCCATGCACATCACCTGTTCACTATTGCAATTGTACGAGGATGCCTATCGCTGCGCTTCATTCTCGCCGAGCATTGCAATCACTATCCCTATACCAGCGTGAGAAAGGTCTCCCAATGGAAGGCATCTCGATGGGCTTAGTCTTCATAGTCTACGGTATCATTGCGGGTGTGAGTGCTTGCGGTACGACGCTCTTGATTAGCACGCTGATGCTACTGGTGTCGCATTGGTGGCCACCACTGCTTCGGATACTATCATGGCAAACCGTGCTGCTCACCTTCCTTATCAGCCTAATCCTCATATATCGTGGCCTAATCTCCTGTAATTTAGTTTCGTGCTTGCTATAAGTAGATCCAGCCAAGCATGGGAGGGAGAGCATAGGAAGTGAAATATGAGAACGAGCCGCGATATCAAGCTGCACTATGCTGTCTCCGATGCCTTGGAACTCCTACCGGCGCGCCCAACACGCGCATGCAGCCGACCGCTTCGCGCGCGAGATTCTGGCGATTTTAGAACGTGATCCTACGCGCTCGCGGCGGCTGATGCGCAGCTCGTTCGGCCGATCAACCACAAGCACTACCATTTCTGAAATGTGTTCTATGACGAATTCAATCTCAAAATTACAACCTGAAGATGAGGTCAAGCATCTTATACAGCAACTGGAGCATAGCGATTCAGGAATTCGCGGGCATGCAGCTTATATGCTTGGTCAGCGACGTGAACAGGCTGCGATCTCGACCTTGATTCAGCTTTTACAGGATGCGGATTGGGCAGTTGCAGGTTGGGCGGCGTATGCCCTCGGCCAGATAGGTGATTCACAGGCGGTTGAACCGCTCATTCGATCGCTCACACGATTGCAAGTTGCCGGCCATGCAATCGAGGCACTTGTAAAACTGCATGACGAACGAGCCGTGGAACCAATGATCGCCTTTTTCAGGCGCACACACATTTCCAGTGTAGCGACGGTGCTGGGCAATTGGGGGGATCGTCGTGCTGTGGATGCCCTGATTGAGGCGATGGATAATCCTGATCCGCATGTGCGCTTCTATTCGGCCCGTGCCTTGGGAAAACTCGGCGATAGATGCGCGCTAACCGTTTTGCGGCGTGCTGTAGACACCGATACAATCCCCATTACCGATACACAGAGCCTACGAGGAAAACGCGTCAGTGATGTAGCGGCAAAAGCGATGCAACGAATTGAACAGGTGATGAAACAGTGAAATAAGGCGACAGAAATCGGCCGAACACGCCCATGCAGCTGACGCCGCTGCGCGTCCGCAAGATCGGGGCTTTTTTGAAACAGAGAATCGGCCCGAGCGCCTTTCCGGTCTATTGGTGGCGGCGCACCTGATGGGCAACTCGTTGGGCCGAACTATGTCAGCCTTACTCTGTTCCTGTTGGTTCTATGCTAGGCTCTCTTCCCAGATCCGCAGAAGCCGCTATACTTCTCTTGTATCTGTATCTGTCATTCCAGGCTGGCACAACTCAACTATGGAATCGCAACGTATCAAAATGCTGCTCGGTTGGTGTTTCATCATTCTCCTCGTTCTCTTTAACGTGCTTTGGGAGGTGTGGCAACGATTCCTATCACGCAATGAACTCATCGGTGGCGGGGTGGGCCTTGTGGCCGGGGGACTCTACTGTCTGTGCCTGCATGAGCGCTGGGATGCTGCGCGACTATGTCCTCGCGAGGTTCCGTTCCTTCTGAGCCTTTTTCAAGGCTGTCTCGCGCTTGTTATTACGCTCGCGTTTCTGATCGCTGTGCTGCTTATCGTCATCACCGACCGCGTCAGCGGAGCCAAAGTCGTAGCACTTGCTGGCTCCGCAGCCGTTGTCAGTGTCAGCTCGTATTTCATCGTGGCGCTCTGGCAGGAGCGACCCCGAACCTAAGCGCTGGCTTCTTCTATGGAAGAAACAAAAGTTCCACGTTACGAGCATCAACGCGCAATGGTGACGTACAGGTGGAGGACACTAGGAAACTACACATAATCAGCCACTGCTTATTGCGCCCGTATGACTCAACGATCCGTTCGGCCCAACCCGCCGTTGCAGCGGACGCGCTTCGCGCCCCGAGATCGGCGCTATTTTAGAAAGTGATATCGTGCCAGTCGCTGTACCAATCTCGACGGCGCGCCGCTGAACGGCAGCCCGTTGGGCGGCTTCCGTGAATGCCTTGCCAACCAGCGCAGATTCATGATCTCTGTGCTTTGGCGTTTCATTTTGCCCGACATCCTTTCTGAATCTTTCACACTGACAGAGGGCACGATGATTACTTTCCCAATCCCCGTCCGAGATGCTGATCTCTTGCGCGTCGTTCGCCAATGGAATGATGCTTTGGCAATTCAGGACGTTGCAACTGCATTCCAAATGACCTATCATGATCCGGAGGATAGCTGGACACCAGCGCTCCTTGCTCAAGCAGCTTCCAACTATGATGCTGGCACTGGAGATGACCAAGCCCGAATTACTTTGTGGGATACGGCCACTGTTGCGGATGTGCGTCCACAGCACGAAGTGACGTGGTTCGAGCAACCGAATCACCGTCGCTCTCCACCTGTCGTTGGATATATCTGGGTGGATTTGCCGTATGGCGGACAATGGAGTGATGTCACGGCGATTTTTAACATCCTCCAAATCGACACGCAATTAGTACTTGAACTTGAGTCGATCCATGTAATGTGAAGAAGATAGCGAGCGAGCGCGTGTGATAAGATTTCACCAAGAAGCCGCCCAACACGCGCATCCAGCCGACCGCTTCGCGCGCGAGATCCTGGCGATTTCACCAATCGCGTGCCGCGCTCGCGGCGGCTGATGCGCCACTCGTTCGGCAGCCAGGGAATGTGATCGGCAAGCCTTTTGTTGGCTGTTGCTCAAGGCGACTTGAATGCGCGTCGTGCCGGTCTGCGTCGTGCCAGTGCCCGTTGTGCGGCGTGTGGTTCGGGCGCCCGTTCTGCTGGCTGCTCGTTGTCGATGGTGTGGTTCGAGCGCTCGTGGTGCTGGCAGTCCGTTATGCCAAGCGTGAGTTCGTGCGGAGCGTGGTTCAGATCGCTGCCGGTTGTGCGCGATGCGGTCGTGTGCGGCGTGTGGTACAGGTGCCTGGCTCGTCGTGCCGTGTGGTCCTGTGCAGGTGTGGCCGGCACATGCGGGTGGCGAGCGATCGTCGGCTGCGAGCCGCCGAACACGCCGTTGCAGCGGACGCGCGTCGCGCCTCGAGATCGGTGGCATTTTAGCTCGTGATCCCCTGCTGAACGACAATTCGATCCAGGCTGCGCGCCGCTGAACGGCATCCCGTTGGACGGCGTGCATCAAACCCAACAACGAGATACGCGTGGTATGATTGTGGCTGATTATTCCAGATGATGTGTGAAGCCACATGAACAAGTCTCTTGTTGCGCTCGAACAGCGCGTTACCGCTCTTGAAGCAAAACTTGCCGCACTGACTAGCTCACCATCCCCACAAGCAACGGCTACACGACTGATTGCACCAGTTGAAGTGGTTAATGCTGAAGGTCAGTTGATCCTTACCATTCAGCAGCAACGCAACGACACATCCATCAGCCTGTACAATACGGCAGGTCGTCCAATTGCGACGCTTGGCGTTGATGGGACACAGGCTGGCTACCTCGCTATTCGCAATGCCGCGGGTGTTCTGGTCGCCTATTTGGATGTGGAGAGCGCAGGCGCACGTCTGATACTCCAAGATCACCAGGAAGCGGGGGGTGTTGTGCTGTTTGGTGGAGATAGTGGCCAGACTGCCGGTGGTGGAATCAACGTCCTCCATACTGCTGGTGGCCTGAGTATGTCGTTATGGTCAACAACCGATGGTGGCAAGCTGACGATTTATGATGGTCAAGCGCATGAGCAGGAAGTGCTGATACTCCCTGGCAATCAATCGTAGCCGTAACATAACCGAGCGATGTGGCCGGTGGGGCAAGCTGCGATCAATCGCACCACGCCGCCCAACACGGCATTGCAGTTGACCGCTTCGCGCGCGAGATCGTTTGCTTTTTGAAGCTCTACCCCGGCGCGCTCGCGGCAACTGAATGCCAATCCGTTAGCCGGCGCCATCATTCACGTTGCCTTGCCCGCATCTGAACACGTAAATCCCGGCAGTTCCATGGCCCCGCGCGATTGCAAAATATTCCCATTGGCGTCTTTAACGCGCACAGTCGATTGCGCCGCATCGCTCGGCCCGCTAAATGCATAGAACCCATTCACGACCTTGCCACGGCTGAGCGTGCCATCCGGGTAGATCACCTCCACGCGATCGACCTTGGCATTTCGCACCTGCCCATACATGACCCCACTCGTAGCCCCAAACGTTGAGTCAAAAGTGATCATAGCGTCAGTCGCACCCGCACGCCTTGGATAACATACACCAGCGCCTCCTCCCCGAACGATCCAGCCCCGCTCCACTTCATCGAGGCTAAGGTAGCCGACCATTGGCTCCTGACGTTCTGCTTGTTTCCAGACTCCAGTATACAGAACAATAGCCCCACGATCGTGGGCAAACGTCCCAAGAATCTGCACATCGGCAGTCATCAAAGCGCTAGCCTCTTGAGGCATTGCGAGATACTTGCGAGCAGCTTCCATCGCACTTGTGGCCGCGATGGGTGTTGGCTCTTGCGCCGGAGCAGCCGGCTGGATGCTTGATAATCCCGTTGTGGATGTGTCTGAGCGAGCGAAAGGCTGGCCAAACAACTGTACTATAACGGTCTGGAGCAGCAGTACAACGAGAATCACACTGATGAGCACACTTCCCACAAAGCGGACTCTTTGGCTGCGTCCTCGGCGATACTGACCTGATCCTGTGAGTCGCCTATGAATGTCATCAACTCGCTTAGGAGCCAGCGATGCGGTTGGTACCGGCACCGCTTGAAGCATGCGTTGCGCTCGCTCGACATGCCGTGCGAGAGTGGCACACGCAGTGCAGTGTGCGAGATGCGCCTCCACCTGACGTGCTTGTGTCCACGACAATTCCTGGCGTACAGCAAGCAGTTCGCCTATATCGTTGCACTGCATTAGGTTGCCTCCTTGGTGTACAACTCAGCAAAGCGTGCACAGGCACGAGAGAGGCGCACACGGATTGTGGTTGCATTCTCGCCAAAAGCAGTAAGATTTCAGCATCCTGTGGGCGTAGGCGCGCCAGACAATTGCGTACCACCTGAGAAGTGATGACGCCCGTTTCGAACGGGGGGCTCGTTTCGTCATTTCGCAAGCGAAGCCAGCGGAATCGGCGGCGGTGCCGCAAGGTCGAAAAGGCGAGATTCGACGCGATTCGATACAACCAGGCGGATGGATTATCAGGCGGCGATTGGCGTGCTAAAGCAGTGAACGCGCGCATAAAGGTCTCCTGGAGAAGATCAGCCGCGCCGTCGGCATCGCCAAGAATGCGGAGCAGGTACCGGTAGAGTGGGGCGTGATAAGCCTCAAACCAATCAGCGACCAATTGCTGCTGATCAATAGTAGTCAGCGGTGAGATGAGCTTTACATCCATGCCGATCCTTTCGCATCGAGGCGTTTCGGTCAGTATGACTCTTGAATACTGGCAAGTGTTACAGCCTGGTGAAAATTGGTAGAGGAATAGTGTTATGGCTTGTCCATGGTATCATACTCAATGTAAACAAAAGCCAAGCGCCGGCTAACAAGGCGTTGCAGCGGAGCGGCTGGATCGGGGCGATTTTGCGATGCAGAAGCGATCCAAGGTGGTTCCGACCTATCAGTGGGATTTCTTCCAGCCGCCCGCTGAACGCCCGCCCGTTGGACGGCAGCGCATCATGCTTGTTCTCAACCAAACTGCTGCTAAACCATGCTACACTGTTCGATGACATGGCAGCAGAAAGCGATACAGTATGAGTGCGCTGATTACGGCAATTCTGGCAACTGATATCCAAGCGGTTCGCGCACTCGCGACCACTCAGCCCGAGCTGCTCGCCATTCCTGCTTTCGATGGTATTTTGCCCCTGCAACTTGCCTCTCGTAAGGGGCGAAGCGATATCATCGTGGCCTTACTCCGAGCGCAGGCGCCTGGTACAGACAGAACAGTGGACTTCGCGCAGATTCTGACTGATTACATATATGAACTATGCGGTGATGTTGCTTTTGCAGGATGGCTCTCTGATATCGAATATGATCTCTGGCATATTTTAACGACGGGCGCAACGATAGATGATGATCCCTACCAGCTGAGCGAACAGATTGATGTATTGGCCGATCTGCGATTCTTATCTGAGCAATGCCGGGGGTGGGTTCGTTACACAGAGCACGGCCCGACCTATGTACCCTTGAATGAATGGCAGCACCAGTTCAGCATCTGGCAGCAGCAGCACGAATAACTCTAAGAGAAGTCTGCTCGTGAGACGCTTGAGCGACGCTGCCGTCCAACACGCGCATGCAGTCCGACGCCGCTACGCGGCCACAAGATCGTGCCCATTTTGAAAACTGGCTTCGGCTCGACCGGCTTCCCGATCTATTGTGGCGGCGCGGCTGATGCGCAGCACGTTGGGCCACGAAGCCGTCATCTCCAGCAGATGTCGTACAATTCAGGAAACAAGATCACTGCTACGGACAGGATGACCATATGTTACCGCTCGATGATCATCGGTGGCAGCACTATGCCGGAGGCTACCGGATGCCTTATGATGCCTCACGGCCGCTTCGCCGCCTCCTCAATCATGAGCCGCCTGAGCCGCTTTTTGACGAATTGTGGCAGGAATTACATCATCAAGGCGATGTGGACGCCGCCTCGTATGCGGCGACCCCGTATTTACTCACCTATGCCCAACAAGGTACGACGCTCAATTGGAATGTCTTTGCGTTGATCAGTACTATTGAACTGGCCCGTCCAAACAATCCGCCGCCGCCCCTTGAACTTGCCGACGCGTATTTTCGTGCCATCCAATACATACCAGCCGTTGTCGGACAGCATCCGCAACAGGAGTGGGATGACCTTCTGACTCAATCAATTGTCTCATGCATTGCCCTAGCTCGTGGTCAACGGGTATTCGCTCGTGCCTATCTTGAATTCCATCTGGGTGCTGCGCGTGCTTGGCTGCGAGATACGGTTGGAGGAGATTTTGAAGCGGATGACCAGCACGCCTAGGTGTTCCTGAACGTGATCTCAGCGAGTCGTGGCCCAACCCGCCGTTGCAGCCGACCGCTTCGCGCGCGAGATCGTTGAGTTTTTGAGAGCATTTCCCGGCGCGCTCGCGGCAGCTGAACGGCAAACCGTTGGGCGGCACGTCAACGTGGCAGCATATTCCCAGTCATGCAGCCTCACCTGATTCTACGTGGGATGCGTTATACTGCCAGGCAACATTGGATACAGCTACTGTGATTGGAGATGATGGAATGCAGCAGTGGATAACTGCTCAAACCAACCTGGCACAGGCTCACGCGACATTTCAACACGTGGCCGCCGCACTCCCACCAGATTACCGTGAGCAAGAAGGCGTCTGCGGGCAATGGACGCCGAAACAGGTCGCTGCGCACTTAGCTGGCTGGGAACGAGAAGCGGCGCGGGCGCTCCACGCGCTCCTCGCGGATGCACCGGAAGATCTCGTGTCCGATATTGATCTGTTTAACCGCGCATCGGTCGACGCTCGAACGCATCTCTCGTGGGAAGGTACGTGCTGGGAATTACGCGCGGCACACGAGACGCTCCAGCGTGCAATTGATGCCCTTATCCAAACCCAGAGCTACGCTGCCGGCTATCTCTCGTGGATGGATGGGCGTATTGCGGATTACGCGGTACATACAGCTCAACTACGCGCCTGGCTCCAGCACGATCGCGTTGACTGAAGCAGCGAGTGCCGCCCAACCCGCGCATCCAGCCGACCGCTTCGCGCGCGAGATTCTGGCGATTTCACCAATCGCGTGCGGCGCTCGCCGCGGCTGATGCGCAGAACGTTGGGCGGCAACCCATCATGCTCATCTCAAGCCAACTCCTCAGCTATTATTTTGCAATATCACAAGGCATACATATGGGATGGCAATCCGACTGGCTGTATCGGCTGATCTTCGACGAAGTGGCCAAACTCTGGAGCCAAGCCCAGCAGGAGGGCGCTGGCAGGTTTGGCCCAGCGCCCGATCGCTTCTACATCCAGCAATATGCCGATGTCGATTGGGAGCAACTGTTTTGCCAACTGCCCGTGATGCGTGTCTGGGCGTTTGAGGGTACAACCGCTCCAGTGCTCGTCACGACCCTACCGTTTCCCACACCTGATCGGGCAGTGCGCGGTATGTTTTTTGTAGATGGTGTCGTCCAATTCCACATTACCAATGATCGCAAACGGATCGTTTGGAACCATTGGTTAGGCCGACGATACGGGCGCGGCAAAGTCTTGCGGGTGCATGGCCAAGGACAAGCTGCTACAATAGATCGTGATCCAGCGTTTGGTGAATGGGCATCGTAAAATGTCAACCAGCACAGCCATGCAAGCCTCTCGAAAACCAGATTAAGAGATCGCTTGTTAAAGGCCTAAACCTAGGTTGCCGCCCAACACGGGCATGTAGCCGACGCCACTGCGCGTCGACAAGATCGGGCGCATTTTAGAATGTGATCGCGGCTCGACGCGCGTTCCGATCTACGGGGCGGCGCGGCTAATGCCCAGCCCGTTGGGCCATACTCCGGCCATAGCAATCTCAATGTGGTACAATCGATACAGCGATCCTTTCGCTCTTGTTGAAGTTCACTATGCAACGACTTGTTGATTTTGAGCCAGTCAATCGGATTGCACAACAACTCAGCTCAGATCTATGGCTGAATCGTTGCCTGTAACCGACCGCTGCGCGCATGTGCTCAGGATTATTTTGAAATCTGATTTCCTACCGACAGCCGTTCCCAATTATCTGGCGGCGCGGCTCATGCCCAGACCATTGGGCCTACTAGAACCATGAAGCGCTTTCTTCGACTGGTAGCACCGCAGCTCGCGCGTCGAGGCATACGCGGCAGACTGCCACCGGTTGAAACTCCCGACCTGATACGCGTAGAGCGCAATCACCCGAAGCAACTGCTAATTGAATTGCAGGATCCACAGCAGATTGCGCCGATCGTCAGTTTCATCAACGCAAAGCTGAATGGCTGGAGGGTACCGTGGTATGGGCCGCCAGTAGGCCAAGTTTATCTGCTTCTCTATAAAAACGGCGAGCCCACGGCAAATTTCTACGTCGGCCCGTGGTTCTTCGGTCGTGATTACGGCGAATTCCTCTCCCAGCGTGCAACTGAGCAAGAAGTCGCCCGTCTTGAACAAATACTCGGTGTGCCAATCGTGGAGATCATCGAAAGTGCTCGACCCAAATAGGCCCAACACGCGCATGCAACCGACCGCTTCGCGCGCGAGATCGTTGGCATTTCAATGCTTTCTGGTGCGGCGCGCTCGCGGCGGCTGATACGCAATCCGTTCGGCAGCTAGGAACTGTGGTCGTCTCTCCCTTGCTTCGCTGTTTGCTTCGGGCGAACTTGAACGCTCGTTGTGCAGGTGCTTGTTGTGCCGTTGCCCGTTGTGCTGGGGTGATACGAGCGCTCGTGGTGCTGTCTGCTCGTTATGCCGGTGTGGTTCGAGCGCTCGTGGTGCGGACTGCCCGTTGTGTTCGGTCTGATTTTATGCGGAATGTGGCTCCGATTCGTGCTCGTTGTGCAGCGCGTGATCGTGTGCGGAATGTGGTTCAGTTGACTGGCTCGTCGTGCCGTGTAGCCCTCTGCCGGTGTGGTACACTCATGCGGGTGGCAAGCAATCGTCGGCTGCGAGCCGCCGAACCCGCCGCTGTAGCCGACGCCGCTGCGCGTCGAGCGAGATCGGGCCGATTTTGGCTGCTGGAAGCTGGGAAAGCGCTTTCCCGTTCTATCGGTGCGGCGCAGCTAAGCGGCAACCCGTTGGGTGGCGGCTCATCAAAGTTGTGCTTGATTTGCGAGCGGTGCCCTTTTATACTGCTCGTAGGGCGATGAGCGTGATCGTATCCACAAGCCCTCGGAGAATGGACGTGTCGGCAACTGATGATCCATCAGACGACCTTTCCTGGCCCAGCGAGCAGGAAGCTGCGACGATGACTGTGCAGGACTGGTTGCACTACTACGCGCGCCGACGCTATCGCGAACACAATGCAACACTCCTGGCACTCCAAGCTACAGCAACTGCTCTTCAACCGCCCTGTACCGCGTTGTGCTCGATCCATGGCCACGCCCACGGCTATTCACTCCAATGTACTATTGTGCAATTCGAAGGTCCAACCTTTCGCTCGTATGATTGGGATGTCGCAACGCAGCAGCTCGGCGAGCAGCGGCCGGCCGACCTCAATCTCGATCTCCAGGTGGAATTTCAACACGTAAGACACGAGCCAATCGTGCTGCGTGGTGAAGGCAATCGGAACATCGACCTGACACGTGGTAGTGAGGGGCGAGTTGTAACCATGTTCCTGGTCGTCGGCGCTGAAGCTGAATGGATTGAATTTCCCAGCCCGTTGCACGGTGGCCTGTATCCGAACACTGCTATCAACCGTATTTTTCGTGAAGTGATGGGAATGCAACAAAGCATTACTCTGGTCGATGAGCCTGAAATATCGCATCCGTAAGCCATGGGCCAGAGCCGCCACCCAACAGGCGCTTGCAGTTGACGCCGCTACGCGTCGACAAGATCGCGGCGATTTTGGCAGATAGAAGCGTTCAAACGTGACTCCGATCAATCAGTGCGGCGCAACTGAAGCGCATAGCGTTGGGCCGGCCTGAACACCATCACATCCAATTTCAATTGTCCATAAACAGCAACGGCAAATCAGCATGTCTCTCGCATTGTCAAAATCTTTCGCGCCGATCCGTTCCGAAAAGGATGCCTCTGCACATAATGGGTAGATGCTTCGCGGCGTATGCTATGGCCCGACATCGTACCGACGCACAAGAGACATCCAAAGTTTACCTCAATGCTTCATACTAACCAATGGTGCTAGTTGCTCAGGCGGTTCGGTCGATTTGCGAAACGCAAAACCGTCCTCTAGGATGTGGGTGTACAGAACACATCATAGGAGGACGGTATGCCCACGGACGAGATCATCATCCGCTTGTTTTGCATGGTAGATGACCAACTCGGTCCTGTCAATAAGCGTTCCGACGCCCATTTGTATGCCAGTGAGATTGTCACGATTGGATTGCTCTTTAGTCTGAAAGGCGGTCGATTCCGCGCCTTTTATCGCTGGTTGAACGCGAATTATCGTTGCTGGTTTCCGACCCTGCCCGAGCGTACGCGACTCCAGCGGCTCTTGCGCGACTATGCCGGCTTGACGCTCGATTTTCTGGCCGATCCAACCTTCTTCACTGTCGTGGATACCTACGGCATCGAGTTGATCCATCCGCGCCGTGAAGGCCGCAGCAAGCGTCAGATTGGCAAGAAAGGCAAATCAAACGGGCGCTGGATTGTCGGCATCAAGCTGGCCTGGTTGATCAATACTGCCGGCGAAGTGGTCGACTGGACATGGGACACGGCGAACGAACCGGACAACGTGTTTCGTCCGTTGGCAACCGGCTACGACGGCGAGACGATTGCGCTTTCTGATCTGGGCTTTCGCGAGAAAGGCGCTCCAGCACAAAATATCAAGTATTGTGAGCGAGGCACTTGGAATGAGCGGTTCACCATCGAGACGAACCTGAGCTGGGTGACGGAGTTGTTTGATGCCAAGAAGCTGTATCATCGCGTCAAATCGCATCTCGAAGCGCGCTTGTATTATCTGGCGGCGCTGATCAATTGTCTGCTGCGGCTGACAGAACGCAAACGCTCACTTGCTGATTTTGTCATTTGACCACTAGCACCATTGGTTACTAAAGCTGGCTTGTTTACGGTACAATTATAGAGGTCGCATAGCAATGTCATTTCTCTTCGTCACGCAAACCAGAGGAATTTAACAGGGTACTCGTTATGAACTGGAAACCAATTAAGCAGATTTGTTTCGCCGCGCTATGCTCTCTTTCCGCAATTGCTTTGATCTGGACCTATCGTATGCAGGTCCATCACACATCGATTGAATGGTATGAAAGTGGTTCCGTTGTAGGTTTTCTGATTGGATACGGGATTCTGCTGCTTTATCATCTTCTCAGGCAGGTCTTTCTTAGAAGAGAGCGGATACAAACTGAAAGTGCCGAAACGAGTCACGAATAATACTCAATACAAAATGTGGTCTTACTCACCAGTATCGATAGCGGGTGGGCCATTGCTACCAAATCGAGATTGGCCTTGTATCACGTCGTCCCGAGCACGTGTCAACAGCTACCTGACGGCCGGCCCAACACGCGCTTCCAGCCGACGCCGCTGCGCGTCGACGAGATCGGTGCGATTTTGGCTCTTGGCTTCTGCTTGGTAGCTTTTCCGATCTCTGGGTGCGGCGCGGCTGAAGCGCAACTCGTTGGGCGGCTGCCGCATATTCGTCCTTGAAGCTCTTCGGGAGAAGATAGTGTGATACAGCCGACGTTCATAACCGCGAATCCGGTTGACCATCGCGATGACTTAGTCGCTCTCAATATCGAATATATGTCCTGGCTGTCGAAGGAGGGCGAATCCTACTTCGGTATCTCCGCCCACGATTCGATCGGCATGACAATCGCGGAGTATGTTCCCACCATCCTCAATGCGGTCTGTGGCGAGCGGCCACCTCGTGGCGTCTTCTATCTCGTCGAACTCGATCATCAACTCGCAGCGATGGGCGGCTTACGCTTCCAGAGCCTTGGCGTGGCGGAGATCAAGCGTGTGTACGTCCGGCCGGCCCATCGAAAGGCCAAACTGGGCGCGACCATTGTCCAACGCCTGTTGGCAGATGCGCGTGCTTTTGGCTACGAGCGCGTTAAGCTAGATACCGCACCCTTTATGTACGCAGCCCACAGGCTCTATGAATCGGCGGGCTTCCACGACTGTGCTCCCTATGCGGAAAGCGAAGTGCCGAGCTTCTTACACGCCAAATGGCGTTTCATGGAGAAAGTGCTCAACACACCCGAGTGATGGTATGAAGAGGTCTACTGATACAATTATGCGCACGATCGCCGCCCAACATGCGCATGCACCCGACCGCCTTTGGCGCACGAGATCGAGGCTTTATTGAAAGGTTGTTTCGGTACAAGTGTCATTCCGATCTTTGAATGGGCGGCGGGTGATGCGCCACTCGTTCGGCCGTCGCCATTCAAGCGCGTCACCATCCCACGCTCCGCCATGCTATACTCCTGCTCTGACAAGCATACGCCTGAGACTAACGACAATGAGCGACACCACACAACACTGGCTCCGGACTGCTCCGTTGCCTGAGGTAATTTCTGGTGTTATCCACGAGCTTCGGATGCCCGTTGTGTCCATGCGTAGCGCGGTTGATCTCATCCAGCAGTTCACATCCTGCCAGGCATACCACCAGCACCATCCCGTACTTCGTACCCAAATCGATTGCCTGCGTCAACATATTGATCAACTCTTTGAATTACGAGCCTGGTTCCAGCAAACAGCGCCGCAAGCCGATATCTCCCAATCTCAAATCGAGCCGAGCCGGTTCATCCAAGCGACCATCAGCAATCTGTACAACGACCTGGAAGGCTTTCAAGAGGATATACAAGCCGCAGATATCGACTGTTATGCGCTTCTTGAAGCTCGGTTGCAGCCAATCTTCACGATGATTCAAACGAACAGGCTTACGTGTCTCGAGGCTATCCAATCACTGCTTCAGGATGGATTGCTCCCGCGTTTACGCAACGAACGAGATCTGGCTCAGTGAACCCGGACTGTCGGCGCGGCCGAACACGGCATTGCAGCAGACCGCTTCGCGCGCGAGATCGTTTGCTTTTTGAAGCCTGTTCCAGCGCGCTCACGGCAGCTGAATGCCAATCCGTTCGGCCGCATCTTTACTCACTCATCGCCAGTCGCACATCGGTGAGCGAGAGCGCTGTCACAACTGAAGCCAATCTAGAGGACGTATGGTTGATCCAGAGACTCCCCTTGACGGCGGTGCGGACTCAACGGTTGTTCGAGTCGGTCAGACCGTTCGGCGCGTTCGTCGCTCATGGTCATCAGCCGTACTCGATCTGCTACAGCACGTTGAGCGTGAAGGATTTGCGGGTGCGCCGCGTGCGTTAGGCTTTGATGACCAAGGCCGCGAGATGCTGACCTATATCGACGGCGAGATCGGCCAAAATGTCGGCCTCATCCCAGACGAAGGTGGCCGCTTTGATAGTCGTCTTCCCGACTATGTCTGGCGTGACGATGTGCTTGTGCATCTTGGCAAGCTCATACGTGGGTATCACGATGCCGCAGCGACCTTTCCCTGGGCTGGCCGCACGTGGCGCTTGGAGGCTCACCAGCCAGTTGAGACGATCTGTCACAATGATCTTACCCCGTGGAATACCGTCTTTCGCGCGGGCCTACCGGTGGCTTTCATTGATTGGGACGCTGCAGCACCAGGGCCTCGCGCTTGGGATCTCGGATTCATCGCTTGGCGTTGGGTGCCATTCTGGCGAGACGCGAAGTGTCGAGCACACGGCCTCCCGACCGGCGTCGCTGAAAAGGCTCGCCGCTTTCGCTTACTGCTTGATGCATATGGTGCCGAGCCTGAGGTTAGCATCGTGCGCTCGGGAATAGAGCGAATGCGGAATTTTCACGAACACCTGCGGAAACTTGCCGCTGATGGCTCTGCGTGGGAAGTAGAACTCGCTCGCCGCGGTATACTTGACGAAGGGGCGCTTGAGATCGCGTGGGTTGAGGAGCACGCCCGAGCGCTTGTGGAGTCGTAACACGCCGCACCTTACCGTCTCCCAGTTGCAGGCTAGCTCGGCCTTGCACTCAAGGAGGCCTCCGCCTTGGTGACGGCGCGGCCGAACATGCCGTTGCAGCGGACGCGCGTTGCGCCACGAGATCCGAGCTATTCTAGAGCGTGATTTCGTGTCAACTGCCATATGGCTCCAGTCTGCGCGCCGCTGAACGGCAGAGCGTTGGGCCGCAACCATCATCAACCTACCAATAAACGATGCTGCTGTTCAGCTTGCATCAGATCACCATCCAGACTAGAATACAAGTCATGACTACATGGCTTCATCCTACGACACATCACTATCTATGCCATCTATCATCTCAGTCCACTTCTTGCTTCTCACCAGCATCCTCGTCTGCCTCGTGCTGCTGACTATTGCCTTCCATCTACAAGTACGCGCAGTTCAGCACGCCGAGAACAGCCCTGTCTTGGCAACATCACCCGCGCTGCTGGTTGTTTCTCCTCAATCGTCATTGAACCGAAAAGCTTCCCGGCATCCATCCCTCGCGTTAGTTCCACTGTTGCTCATCATTCTCATCGGGCGGTGGTTTACTCGCACGACATATTACGACTACTTTGTCTATGCAACGCTCCTATGGCCGCTGTTCGCGATCTGCACAACCGCTCTGTTCGCAGCATCGCTAATCAGTCATGCTCTGACCAAAAACCTCACGCAGTGGTCGGCGCGGACACTCATTCAACTCATTCTGTGGGCGCTCACACTCGCGTTCGGATGGGCGACGATCACGATGCTTCCACAAACGCTAACCAACGACATATGGGCTCTGTCTAGCGGCCCGCAAGCTGCCTCTGGACAAGTTGAAGCAACGGATTCGATCGGCGGGCGTGGCGCAATCGCGAGCATCGTGGTAGATAGTATACACTACTCAACCTATGATTTTGCATGGTGGAGTAGCTTGCACCATAATCAGAGGCTCCAATTTGTCCGCGACCCAGCTCACACCGTCGCGTTTGAGTCGGGACGTATCGCCTTGACGCCGGCAGGCGGTGTCGTGAGCGGTTGTATTGGAGCAGTATGGCTGTGGGTAGGTGGATTTGTCGTGTGGCGTTTCCAGCAGACTATCGCCGCGCGTCGCAGAATATAGTTGCGCTTTGGTAGAGGAAGACTCTGGCAACCACTCAACACACAAGCAGGGTTGCGGCCCAACACGCGCATCCAGCCGACCGCTTCGCGCGCGAGATTCTAGCGATTTTAGAATGTGGTATCTCGCGCTCGCGGCGGCTGATGCGCAATCCGTTCGGCTGCTGCGGAATGTGATTTGCAAGCCCTTTCTGACTGGTTGCTTGGGTCGCCCCAAGCTGCTCGTTGTGCCGATGCTCGTTGTGCAGGTGCACGTTATGCTGGGGTGGTCCGAGCGCCCGTCATGCTGACTGCTTGTTGTCGATGATGTGATTCGGGCGGCTGTTGTGCTGTGTGCCCATCGTGTTGAGCTTGATCATATGCGGGCTGTGGTTCCGATCAGTGCTCGTTGTGCGGCGTGTGATCGTGTGCGGAATGTGATTCAAACGACTGCCTCGTCGTGCCGTGTGATACCATGTTGGTGTGGTCGGCACATGCGGGTGGCAAGCGATCGCCGGCTGCGAGCCGCCGAACACGCCGTTGCAGCGGACGCGCGTCGCGCCTCGAGATCGGTGGCATTTTAGAATCTGGTTTCAGGTCGAGCGTCGTTCCGCTCTTGACTGCGCGCCGCTGAACGGCAGGGCGTTCGGCTGCTGGGGAATGTGGTCGGCACTCCTTTTGGGAATGGGCTGTTCGACGCGATTTGGATGCGCGTTGTGCCGGTGCTCGTCGTGGGGGTGCTCGTTGTGCTGAGGTGGTACGAGCCCTCGTGGTGCTGAGTGCTCGTTGTGCCGGTGTGGTGCGAGCGCTCGTGGTGCGAACTGCCCATCATGCTCAGCCTGATCACGTGCGGAGTGTGGCTCAGTTCGCTGCCCGTTGTGCAGCGTATGATCTTGTGCGGAAGGTGATTCAAACGACTGCCTCGTCGTGCTGTGTGGTCCGGTGCCGGTGTGGTACACTCCTGCGGATAGCAATCGTCTCGCTCGCTGGCTCGCCGAACACGCCGTTGCAGCGGACGCGCGTTGCGCCACGAGATCAGGCCGATTTTAGAATGTGATTTCATGCCGAGCGTCATTCCGATCCAGACTGCGCGCCGCTGAACGGCAGCCCGTTCGGCCGCATTCGAGGACACATCGTATCCACTTGCTCACTCGCTCCGGCATCTTGTGGCGTATGCTATACTCATTCTATGTCACTACTCGCAGCGTCACCGTTACATTCCTCGTCAGCTCCACGCCGCCGTTGGTGGCGGTGGCTGCTCACTGGCTGTTTGCTGAGCCTGATTGGTGTAGCCTTCTGGCTCTATGCCTCGGTCACGGAAATGCAGACCGGCCGGCGGCTTTGGCCCTGGAATGCCTATTCCTTCTGTGGCCGCTCTCAGCCGACCACCCTCCCCGCCACCGTTCGAATCGGCGTCTACGAGGAGTTTCCCACGCCCGCACGCCTCGCGAAGTTGCAGCAACTTGATTTCCCTGTGACACTCGCGGTTGCAGCGCCCTCGCGTCAGACGTTTCTGGACTTGCGCACCACTATCCTCCAAACCTACCCAGCAGTGCGCGCAGTGTATTTCTGGCCCATCCTTGCGCCGCAGGAAGGCTACTATCCCGGCGCTTGGTCTGAGCCGACAGCGATCCACCGCCTTACCGCTGATGCCGTGGATCTGCCACTCTTGTGGGATAATGAACTACCACGCGGCACCACGAACTGGCGCGAGGTCTCGCTCCAAAACTGGTGGGCCAACCGCACAACCTTAGCCACATTCTTTGCCAGGCATCGGCAACCGATCGACATCTGGCGGACCCATACGTCAATGGGGCTCAACCCGGTCTTCCTTCGGCTGGCCGCGCTGCATTTCGATCCGCAAGATTACCCCAACGTCCGCTTGCATCTCGATCTCTACAGCACTGGTACTGGGCAAGACGCTGGTGAATTCAGCCAAATTGTCCGATGCGGCCTCGAGCGCTATGGGGAACGCTTTATTCCCTCGTTAGGCGTGCTAGATGATGGTGAAGGCCCCAAGGAGGCGTTCGTTCCCCCAGCCACCTTCCGACGGAACCTGCAGCTTGTGCGGGCTGCCGGGGCGAGCGAAATATGGCTCTTCGGTGTCAACGGGCTCAGCCGCGAGTATTTAGACGCGTTGCATGCCACTATTCCCCTTGAAGCGCTCACTATACCCAATGGGGGAAAACCATAACACGACCGATAACCCGCTCCGTGATAGAAGGTAACACTAACTGCTCGACTCGCTCGCGGCCGAACACGCCCATGCAGTTGACGCCGCTGCGCGTCCCCGAGATCCTACCTTTTTTGAAACGTAGAAGCGGCTCGATCGTGATCCCGATCTATATGATGGCGGCGCAACTGATGGGCAATCCGTTGGGCGGCAGTCATCAATACCAGGCGATCATCGAATACCAGTTGGACTTAGTCATTTCTAGTCTCATCACGTTATGCATACTGTAGCTTGCCGTCAATCATTGCACTGCACCTATCATGGTTGAGTAGCACATCAGTTCGGGATATATCCTATTCTGAAAACAGGCGCATCTGAAAACAGCCAGCGTGCCTATTCACGGAGTAGACAAGCGGAGCGGACTAACTCCGAGGTGTCATGTGAACTACGATGCTACCGCCCGTGCCATTGTCGAGGAGTGTCTTGATCCACAAGGCTTTCTTGTCCTTCTGCATTCATATAATCAGTTCGATCACAAGCGGTGGGAACAATTAAAGGGTCAGCTTGCTGCCTATAGCGCCGCTCTCCAAAGCAATGCCTATATGCATCGACGCGTTGCCGGATGCCTCCTGGCGATCGAGAACGAGTTCCTCAATCATTTGACCGCCGGAGGCCGCTCGACCAATGCACCTTCACTGTCTGGACAAGTGGAACAAGCGTATTCCGAGCTTGAGCCGTTACTAAATGCGATGTTCTGGGAATAACATGCCGCAAACTGCCGCCCAACACGCCATTCCAGCTGACGCCGCTGCGCGTCGAACAAGATCGTGCCGATTTTGAAGGCCGGAATCAACTCGAAAGTTTCCCAATCTATCGGTGCGGCGCAGCTGAATGGCAATCCGTTCGGCCGTCAAGCACAATCTCGCCTCAGCTTTAACGAATCGACCGAAACTTGCTGACAAAGATATGAGCCTCTCATCGTCATACTACATCGTAGGATACACATTATGAGTTTTGCCATTCACGATAACACAGTCTATGGTTATTCCATCCTTGCCGATGACGACGCCAAGCTGACCTATACCATCCGTCTGTATACCAAGTTCCAGCAGAAGGCGCAGCCTTCATTTACTGATATCATATTCTCTGGTGCTATCGCTCATTATTTTGAAGACTATCTTGCTCACAATATCCTGTTTGACATTGAGGAAATCACCATTGAAACGTGCTTTGAAGAGTATCACGAACTCTTCGAACACCGGGCCAAATATGGATGGCCGTTTCCTCATACCAGCCAGCAAGATCTTCTTCAACGAGCGTATTCGCACCAAGCGACATGCTATCAAATCAACACCAGCTACGGCTTGGACGGCTGGGTATGGGCGCGCACGATAGACATCGTCAAGCGACAGAGCGCAGCCCAGTTAGAAGAAACATAAGCAGGCGAAGCCAATTAAGTGTGTCGCACCGAAAGATCAGGCACCATCGGCTGCGGCCGAACACGCCGTTGCAGCGGACGCGCCGCGCGACAAGATCGTAGGCATTTTAGCGTGTGATTTCGTGCCGAGCGTCATTCCGGTATCGACGGCGCGCCGCTGAACGGCATACCGTTCGGCTGCTGTTATCAACGCCCGTTCTATTGAACGCATGCGATGATCCAGATTATCGTCAGCGGTTGTGTGTTTTGAAATGTGCTATCGTGAGAAAGCGTATGCGCGTTCGTCCCACCGCCCGGTTGCTTGTGATTGATGACCAACAACGTCTCCTTTTGGTTCGGGTGCATGATACTCGGCCAGTTCACGAAGCTTTTCCAGACATGGTCGTGTATTGGAATACTCCCGGTGGCGGAGTTGAAGCAGATGAAACATACGAACAAGCGGCACAACGGGAGCTCTGGGAGGAGACTGGTATTGCGATAGACACGGTTGACACCTGCGTGTGGTTCCACGAACGTATGCTTCAAGGAGATGCAGGACGCGTGCTCCTGCAAGAACGGTTCTTTGTGGTGTTCGTTCCGACCTCAGTCGTGAGTTTGGCAAATCTATTGCCGTATGAACAGGACTTACATCAGGCGTATCATTGGTGGTCACATCAAGAGCTCGTGCAATCATCGGAGCAGTTCATGCCGGTTGGTTTAGCTGAGCTGATCAAGCCGCTGCTCACTGGCGCTATTCCACCCGAGCCAATCCAACTACCAGCGTATACGACGTCACCAGAAGCAAGAAATCGGCTGCCGCCGAACACGCCGCTGTAGCTGACGCCGCTACGCGGCCCCAAGATCGGTGCCATTTTGACGGTTGTCGTCGGCCCGCATGTGATTCCGGTCTACCTGTGGCGGCGCAGCTAAGCGGCAATCCGTTCGGCCGCTTCAAGTGCGCTGCTCCGTCGCAGCCTCGTGCACCACAACCGGATGAACCTCCCCAAACT
>JADMIO010549075.1_pt1 | contig 21657 bp, 16 predicted proteins | sample 8958161 | NCBI WGS metagenome assembly JADMIO01 (sample SAMN16585339, study PRJNA669376) | soil metagenome | isolation source: Crop rotation soil | place: USA: Cullars Rotation, Alabama | collected 2011
AGCGTCAGTGCCCCGCCGATCTTGTTGGTCGCGAACAGATCGTACTTGCTGTCGTAGGGATGAAAGCTGGAATCCTCGAGCTGATAGGCCTGCAGCGCGTCGAGTACTTTCGTGAATGCCAGCGAGCTTTTCGTGAAGACATCGCCGTAGGTCTCACGAAAGAGCCGCGCATACGAAGACAGCTGAATCTTGCGAACGACGTCCGCCTCGCTCTTGTTGGCCATCTCGTTGGCCGCGAGGAACGGAATCCGCGCCTGCCTGGCGAGCGTAGCTGCTCGTCCGTCCTGCGTGTACCCGCCTCCAGGCCCTGGCGCACTCACGCCGTCCGGATTGTCCGCAACGTCCGCGTACGGCGGGGTGTATTCCTGATATCGAAGTGAGGGCACGGCGCGTGTTCCCCAGTCGGACAGCGTCGGTCCGCCACGCTGCACCGCCAGATCGTTTGGAGGCGCGTAGGCAAAGCGCGGATCGTGACAAGTCGCGCACGACATGCGACCCGACGCCGAAAGTGACTGGTCGAAGAAGATCTGCCGACCCACGAGCGCGGCAGCACTGAGAGTGTCGACGATCGGCGGCGGCGTCGCCGGCGAAAGAGGCGCCGGCGTGTTCGCGCCGGCACCTCCTCCCGTCAATTCAGTCGCAAGCAGCATCGCCGTGAGTACGCCGGCGACACCAATGTGTCTCTTGAGGCCTCGCATCGTTCCCCCTACTTGAGCGCCCAGGGATTCCGCTGATCCGCATCGGGGCCAATCTGCTGGGTACCCGCGGCGTTGGCCGGAGACATCAGGAAGCTCTTCTGTGCGTATCCATCAGGAATGCGATACGCATGGTTCATCGGCCGCACGCCATCGAAGTGCGTATCGGCGCTGTCGATGTACTCGGGCAGGTTCAGGAGATTCGCCAGGATGAAGCGCTCGGTGTACTTCGAGCGATTCATGTACGACCAGTCGTCACCCGGATCCGCCAGGCCGAACATGTCCTGCATCGTCCGCACGAAAGAGATGTGGCTGTACGAGTCGCTGTCGATGACACCTCTTGGCGCGGACGGCTGATTGGAGATCACGGCAAAGATGCTGGTGCCGTGTCCCTTGTTCCCTCTGAAATAGTTGGCGATCGAGGCGTCGTTCGACACGACGCCGCCTTCCTTGACGAGCGGACCGACAGGATTTCCCGAGGGCCCGTTGGTCTTGCCGACCGGGTTCCACCCGCAGCAGGAGTTGAGGCCCGCGGTGCCTGTGCCTTCGTCGAAGAAGATGATGATGGCGACGCGCTTCTGCGGGTTCGTCCAGATCGGCGACGCCTGAATTTTCTTGACGAGATAGTCCGTGTACTGGTCGCCGCGATAGATGAGCGCGTTCCCCGAGCAGTCGCTGGCGTTGCGCAGCGTGGTGCTCGGTGGAATCGTTCCCTGCACCGTGAGCCCGTGCATGTCGTCGCACTGATCGGGCTCGAGGAAGTTCAGATTGCCGACGTCGCCGCTCCAGAGATCGGTCCCGAGTTGATCGATGTCCCAGCCGGCCGGGGTGGTCGGGGCGGCGAGCAGCGCCTGATCCCACTGTCCTCCGCCCATCGTCCGGTTGCTGCTGACGAACTCCGGGGCGCTTCGCACGTTCTGGAAGAAGACGCTCGAGTTGTGTTTGATCGCGTATGCGCCGCTCGGCAGACGGACCATCAACCCCGGAGTGCCGATCGCGCCGACCGGACTGCCCAGCGGGTAGATTTTGTCGGGCGCGACGATCGTGGTGCTCGAGGGAGTGTCCTGGCGCCAGTCGCGGCCGGGCAGCTGCGTTTCGTTGTACATCCGCCACGTCATGCCCTTGGCGGACAACGCGTTGAAGAGATTACGCTGCCCCTTGATGTTGTGGTTCGTGGCGTTGGTGCAGGCGCCGTTCGGGATCGGCAGATCCTCGGGAGCGTTCACCTCACTCGTGTCCGCCGGGATGCAGTTGTAGGCGCTGTCATCCGTAATCCCGAAGTCGTCAGCACTGCCTTCGGCCAGCCGGTTCGGCTCGCTCGGGTTGCCTGTCTCGAAGTAGGAAATGAACTGATTGTTGGCAGCCAGGTAAGCATTGATCGCGGGCGCGAACTGAGAACCCACGATCGTGTTCGCTCCCTTGTTCTCGAGCATGATCGCGAAGATATGGTCATAGCGGGGGATGCTCTCGAGACTCATCACCGCCTGATGGGCCTGCTTCATCGTCATCGGCGTGCTGGACGATTCGACGCTGAGAGCCGAGGTCGTCACCGACATCGTGTCGCCTCGATCGACCATCCTGGCGGCGAGCGCAAATCGCCCCGTCAGGATGACGTCCTCGGTCAGCAGCGCCTTCTGCACCGTCGGCACCAGGATCTTGCCGGGATCCGACAAGACCTCGGTCGTCGCGACGCCGAGTCGGGCTGCGAGATTCTGTTTGGCCGTCTGATACGGAAGACCGTCGGCGTCCATCATCCGCAGCACTTCGGTCGAGAGCGGTGAGACCACGAGGTTCGAGATCGCGACGGCCGTACCGCCGCTCCCGGCGCCCTCAGCGATCTGTTCGAGCGGTGCCCGAAACACCATACGCTCGGTGACTGCCTGACCGGCATTGAGACTTGACGTTCCGATTTCGACTGCGATTGGACCCGACGTGAAGCTGCGCAGGAGAAACCCGCCGGTCGCATCGGTCATCGTGCTTGGTTCGTCCGGCTCGCACGAACCGTTGTTGTTCGCGTCGACACACACCTTCGCACCTTTGAAGTGCGAGGCGACCGTCAACGACGCGGCGCTGAGCGAAGGGGAGTTGCTGATCGTTGGCGCTGTGAATTGGCTGCCGGCGACGATGCCGCGGATCGTCGTCGGCGTGAGCTGCGCGCGGATCGGCGCGTAGAGGAGCAGAACGACGGCGGCGATCGTACTCAGCAAGCGAGCGCGGCGAGACGAGGCCAGGTGGAACAGGCGTTGGGCGTTGGACATGGTTTTCCCTCGATTGGATGGATGCAGGCGCGACCAAAGCGCCGTTCGGGGAGTGTGGCGGGGAGAGACGACGGATGTGACTCAACGCCGTCAAAAAGACGCAACGATTTCGTGACGAAGCGAAGGGACCGATGGCGAGTGGGGCTTGCTCAGGACGTTACGGCGGAGGTGTTGGACCCGACCGATTGTGGCGATTTCAAAGACAATGGCGCAGGATCGGCCAACCGTTTGATTTTCGTGAAATCCGCAAATGCTTGTGGGACTATAGTTAGCTGAACGCGGTGAGGTGGCCGAGAGGCTGAAGGCGGCGGTTTGCTAAACCGTTGTACGGGCTAAAACCTGTACCCAGGGTTCGAATCCCTGCCTCACCGCCAGTTAAGTTGTTCTAGCCATTCGAGATCGCTGACGGCGCGAAGTCCGTCTCCCCGCTGTCTCCCCGCACTGGGAGAATTCCTGAAGACTCCAGTAGACGAATCGCCCCGTCCAGTGCTGCTGGACTCAGGTGCATGTATCGTTGCGTCGTGCCCAGGTCTTTGTGGCCCGCGAGTTCCTGAATGGCTCTCGCGGGTGCACCTCGCATGGCGAGATGCGAGCAGAACGAGTGGCGAAGGATGTGAACGCCATCCCTGACGTTCGCCCGCCGTGCCGCTCGCTTGACGCGATACTGCACCTGCTGGCGTGTAAACGGAGTGCCGTCCTGCTGACAGAGCACACGCTGGCTTCGAAGGTGGCGATGCTGCTTTAGTGCGGCTGCTAATCGCCTCGTCATGGGGACGTAACGCAGTCGCCCGCCCTTCGGTGTCGTCACCTGCCCGTTCCAATCTGAACGCTGAATGCAGAGCTGACGTTTCGTGAGATCGACATCGCTCCATTCGAGCGCCATTATCTCGCCGCACCGCAAGCCCGCCTCGCCGCCCAGGAGCATGATCAGATATGCCTCCGAGTCAATTGTCCTCGCTGCTTCGACCAGTGATTCATACTGATCGAAATCGTGAAAGCTAGCCTGACCCTTCGAAACGCGCAACAGTCCAATCGTGCACGGCATCCGCTCAATCACATCCCACTCAACGGCCTTTTTCAAAAGCATGTTTAAGACCGTTAGCACGTTGTTTGTCGTCTTGGCCGCTCTCTCAGTCAGCCCTGACTTCAACTGCTGAACGCGCTCAGTTGTAATCGCGTCGAGAGGCATAGCTCCGAATCGTGGAAGCAAATGCACTCGCCCGATCATTTCCTTGGCCGCGATACCGCTCGGTTTCTGTCGATTGGCTTTGACGTGGCCGTCGAGGAATCTGGGCCAAAACTCTGCGAAAGTTGGTACCTCCTTAGGCGGCTGGTCGATGCCGTGCTGCAACAAATGTCGCTCACGGTCTTCCGCCCATCGCTTGGCTGCCGATTTCGAGCGATGTGAAATCACTCGACGTTCGCGCAACCGTTCTCCGTTTGAGAGACGGACTCTGATGTCCGTCTCCCACTTGTCCCCATACGGGACTACTCTGACGCTCATCGCTGAACTCCTTGCAGCGACGACACGCCTTGTTGGTCACGCAACCAGTCTAGCAAGGTTCGTTCGTGAATCAGCACGCGGCGACCGATTCTTGTGACGCCAGGAAGCTGCAGGCGCTCGACCATTGTGTAGATGGCTTTGCGGCTGGTACGGAGCAGAGCGGAGACCTCGGCAACCGTCAGGTAAGTTGGGAGTGGATCATTCCGAGTCATGATGCGCCTCCACTCTCGTCGTCGCGCACCCACCGATTCGGTGATGGACTACGATGTCGCTGGATAGTCTGGGTTGGTTGGGTGGCTTCATTTTAGCCCTCCTTCCTTCTCAAACTCATACTGATAGAAACTAGCGGTTTGAGGCTTGACGCCCAATTCACCCAAGTCACCGTGCTTGGGGGCCTTGAGGCGAATCAACGTGACACCGCCGTGACCAGACCGAGACTCCATTTGGTATCGCGTGGTAAGCGTCCCAGCCCGGGCTCGTAGGTATTGTCCGAACGATCTCGCATTGCCTCTGTCCCATGGCACTCCATGTTGAGCCGCGAGGGCCTCCAGTTCGATTCCGAGGTCTGAAGTCGAGATCTCACGTTCGATGTTTACGTGTTCGCCGTCGTGGGCCAGCCATTGATCGATTAACGGGAACAGCTGATCATCTTGCGTCGCGAAACTTCCCTGTTGAGTAGTTAGCCGACAGAGCAGCCGCTTGACATCACTTGTCTGTTTTCCAAAAACTGGGCCGACCTTTAGTGCGAAGTCACCGAAGTCGGCGAGTCTGAATCGTGATCGATCCATTCGTGGTTGCGCACGTTGTAGCTCGTTCACAGCGAGAAAAACATCTCGCACAATCCCTGCGAGTAGAACGTTCCGTTGCCCCTGAACATCGGCCAGTAATGCGTTTTCCGGTCCGAAATCCTCCAGCCGATTCAACTTCAACGGTAGTAGCCGCTCGGCTACGTCTTCCCGTTGGAAATTCGGTGTTCTACTCGTTATAGCCAGGGTCGCCCGAATCGGGAAGTCAACGAGCCGATTCGTGGTGTAGTAGCTCCGTCGTTTGACGCTTCCACCTGTTGCGGCGACGGCGAGCTTGTCGGCTAGCCAAGGCGGCGCATCATCCGCGTTGTCAGCGACGACCAGCGGATCGGTTGTAATGAGAGCATCGAAGTCGTCCGGCTTGGTGGTCAGTGCCGTGAGCTGAAACTCTGGCCCAAACAGTAATTGACCCAGTCGTCTCAGCAACGACGACTTGCCGGAGCCCTTCTGACCGACTAACGCGAGAATCGCTCTTGTGGGAAACCGCTGCGGGAAGAACAACGACAACACCCACAAGCGCAGCAGCAGCCCTGAATCGTCGGCGCTCAATTCGTCATGGGCGAAATTGATCCCGTCCAGAAGCCACGCCTGCCAGTCCATTGTGTCTTTCAGATAACGTGGCAGCTCGAACGCGCGCCATTTCGGGTTTTGAATAAATAAGACTCCATCCGTTCCGTTGTCAGCATGCTCTATACCTTCAGGTCGGACGATGTAGACACCACCAGCAAAATCGTAGACATAAACCGCCAGTCGACGACGGTCGAAATACGAGAAGGCGTGAACCTCGGTGTAGCTCCCTTTTTGTAGGGCGGTCAAGCGCAGGCCGTCTACGACGTACCTGCTGATGGGATCAGCTGGATAGAGACCATAATCAAAGAGGACCAGTTCCAGCCCCTGTTCATCGTCATCGAGCGGTAACAATAGGCGCTTGTTCTTGAGGAAGACATAACCCCTGACTGTGTCGTGATAGAGAACTCCACGTTTCTGGAGAGTCGCAGCGACAAATTCAGCAACCTTGGCGTTTTTGAGGAACGTAGGGTCCGACCCACTTCGAAGGTTAATGATCTGTTTCTTTGCCTTTTCGATCTCGTCGGATAGTCCCGCTCTTGGTAGTGCAGATCGTTTGTCAACGATTTCGATTGAAATACTGTTCTGGTCGTGTGTGATGGGTTGTTCGGCTAGTTTCTCGGCTTGCGTTGCGGCGTCGAACAAGTAATCCGCGGCCGAGTGCGAGTGCTTTGGGGTAGTGAGGGTGGAAATCTCTTCGGGGTCATTGAACTTTGGAGCGTTCCGCTTGAGTTCATCCAGTGTTCTTGTCAAATTTGCCTACTTTCCGAGCGCGATACACGCAGCTCCTTGAAAACCGACTTAAACATCCCGAAGGCCGCAGCCTTCGTCCCGCTCCCCTAATTTGCGAGCGGCGTGATTACATGAAGCAACGAATCGCAACGATTGTCAACTCGCTAGGATCTGCACCGCACGTAAATGCAGAAGCGCAAACGCCTTAGAGTGTTTTGATCGACAGCGCAAACCGATCGGGAACTTGGTCAAACCACTTGTGCTCAAGCTCAGCAAGATTAGGCTTGGATTGGCGGAAGAGGTGGATCAACCAACAACTTGAGCGAGTAGCAGTGGATTCACGATCAGCGCGTGTCAGTTGAGTTCACGTCCCCTGGAGGTGAGTCGAAGTGGACGATGGTTCGAGTCGGCTCTTTGTCCTGCGCTCGCTTGAAGTGGCCTCGGGCGATTCCGGGGCAGCATAGAGGACCAGGTTCTCCTCGACTCCTCGTCCCGCCGCTCCGTGACCCTGATGGCAACACCGACCGGCGAGGTCTCGTCAGTCCCGAATAAGTCGGACAACGACGCGTCAGCTGCTACCCCCCGTGGGGTTGGGCCCTTCTATACGCAACAGGGTGGCGACAGCAACGGTAGTTGCAGAACGGTCCTCGACGACGCAGAGAGCATGTAGATCCATCAGTTGCTGTGTAATACCGGCTTCATCGGGCAGGCCGCCAGTTCAGAACTGTCGATTACTTCACCAGTGCTTCGCAAGAACAACAGCCGTCTCATACATGAGAAGGCCGCCCGCACCTACGGCTGCCAGTGAGAGCAAGAGAACGACGTCTCGTCGTCGACTGCTGAGACTTGGCTGAAAATCCCTACTGAGTTTTTCAAGGACTGCCTTCGTGGCGAAGCCGACCATACCGGCGGCGAGGCACCAAACCAAGTAGTAGGCAAGCAGTTTTAGGCCCGAGTAGACGTCTCCGGCCATTACGGACGCGGCGACCAACCCCATCGCTATCACCGCGGAAGCTCCGCGCATAGGGAAGGAGTCGTGGCGTGGCTGCTTGACTGTGACGTTGACCGCCGCGAAAGGCTGATCGTCCTTGGAGATCATCACCCCCTCCAACGCCCTGCCGTCAAACTTGCCCGTAATTTTTGAATCGCCAAATGGTTCGACCTCACCCTGAACCGCTAGCGAGATGTCGTTGTGCTCCGCATCTCGAAACCTACCGACTACCCGCCAGGGTTCCGCAAAACCCTCCACATGAAGTGTCCCAGTGATGTCGGACCAGCCTCGAAACCGCAGTTTGAGCCACGCACGAGTCCACCCGACAGTTCCCTTCAAATCGATGCTCTGTCGTGACCAGCGCCAAGGCTCCCCGATGCGGATCGCTGCGCCGCATCTCGGACATTCGGGGACACTTGGCTCCGACTCGTTGCCGCAATTCGGGCAAATCGTTACTTCTTCAACCGAGGTGACGGCAGCATGTCGCCGATGCGCCTGCATTCGCATATGAACACTATCGTGTGTAGACCTTTAGTGGTCAAGGCCCAGACGATTTTCGAGTGCGGGACTCCCTGCCAACTGCCGTGGGCCTCCGCGTCCGACGGCTTCGGCGTGAGGTTGGGATTTCACAGGAAGAATTGGCCGCCCGCGCAGCCCTTCACAGGAACTACGTGGGAAGCGTTGAACGCGGGGAACGGGACATAGGCATCACCGCACTCGGACGGCTCGCCGAAGCGCTTGGTGTGTCGCTGGCCGAGTTCTTCGCTCCCTTCCGACAACGGTCGATAATGCCCGGCGTTTCGAAGCCCAAGATGTAGCAGTGTGCATCTTGGGGTTACCTCGGCGTTCGAAGAGTTCAAGCTGCAGAAACCGCCATCCCGATCCGTAAGGAACGTCGATGTGTGAAGCATCCGGAGTCGGTTCGGAGCCTTCCAGGTTGCTCGCTTGGTCTCGCAACCGCTCTGAGAGCGTTTTGGACGTTCGACACGAACGAAAAGGGGAAGCAACCTCAACTCGGGTAGATGTTTTTGCCGAGCATCCTTCTGAACGGTTCGTCTTCCATTCGCGCTGGCGACTCAAAACATTTTGCGCATGTAAAGTCCAGACGTCGCGGTAGACTCTGGCACCTCTTCGCAAAACCTCAAATCCCGCGGAGCCAAGTCATGAGCGATTGTCCGCACCCGCTGTCCTTCAGGCCGCTTTTGGACGCAGCACAATCGTTGTCCTCATCCTCTCGGAGCGTTCAGCACGGACGCACGAGCGCAAGTTCTCTCGCCCTATCCCAACTACACGGTCTAGAGAGCGCCTCTGCGTAGCTTAAGCCCCGGGCCGCATGACGGGTATGATTACGGTTGAATGTGAAAATCAAATCGGAAATCTTCGGTAGTTTAATGGCTTAGCAACCTTGAGGGCAGACTATGCTGAAAACCTGGTTAGTAGGCACCCTGGCAGCGCTCTTCTCGGTCTCAGCTCTGGCCCAAACCACGTTGGATCAGGATCACGCTGGTAATGGTGGTGCACAACCCATGATGCCGAGCGAAGTCTGGGCACAGACGTTCGCGCCAGGAATCACCGGAGCGCTCACACAGGTTAACCTGAACATAACCACGGAGCCGGATCTTTGCTTGATTTCACCAATCTTTTGCGGTGTACCTCGTGTACCCGGTGACCTCACCATTTCAATTCGCGATACCGTGGCGGGGATCGCAAACGTCCCCAACGGTCGCGACTACTCGAATACAGCGTGCCGAATGATTCCGAGCGACACTGACCTTGCCATAGTCACCGTGTCGGCCCCCACTGTTCCGGAGGGTTTTCCCGGCGGTGGATCTGGACTCAACATCACCTTTCCGACGCCGGTGACCGTAGTGACCGGTCACGTCTACGCAATTGTCGTCCAGTCAGGGGGAACAGCCCGTCACGAGTGGGCAATAGCACAGACCACAAACGTCGATAGCTATCCCAGTGGGACCATGTTTTTTAATTCCGGTTCGGCATGGTATGACTACGGCGACCATGCGACACATGAACTTCCAGAATTCCAGAAGTTCTATATCGACGCCCAGTTCCAGACGTTTGTTGACAAATCCGCTGTTGTTAGCCCAAATCCCCCGTCCAACAATGGTGGATGTCTGCCCGCCCCGAGCAACCTGAGTGCTACACAGTCCGGCGCTCAGGGGACTGCGATTAATCTTACCTGGGACTACGGCAGCAACCCGATAGACGGGTTCAGTATTTACAGGAAGGCTGCGGCTGACACGCAGTGGCCATCAACACCAGCTATCACCGTACCTCCGGCGTCGCGCAGCTTCTCGGATGTCGTGCCGGTCGCTTTTGACACGTACAGTTACCGAGTAACCGCCTACGAGGCGGGCGATGAATCTAGTGCGTCACAAGTAGCAACAGCGTTTCAGATTAAGCTCGAGACGTTAACTAACAACCATCAGATCTTGGCAACTTTCGCCCCCGGCGTCGCTCTGCAACAAGCCGCGTCTGATTTCGGATTTGACCACTTTAATTGGATTTCACACGTCACAGCAGCTTCACCCTGCGTCGGCCTACCAAGTCCGCCACCACCGCCTGTGCTAGATCCGCCTTTCGGAGGCTGGTCCTACGCAGCTGGGGATGTCCTCCCATATTACTGGAACGAATTGCAGGGATTTGATGCCAGGTTCTATTTGTTATCTTCGCTGATTACAGGTTCAAATTTCCTCAAGTTCAACGACATACCAATAACAGGTTGTGTTTTTCCGCAATTGGGGAATGAGCAGTTTGAGACTGTGTTAGTGGGCATTAACCTTCCGGTCGGCTCGCAATTGCCGCCGAATTTCAAAGTGTTGGCGGCATTTTTCTGGGGCACCAATTTCACTGGCTTCGGTGGAGGAATAACAGGGTTTCGGACCTACAATCTTGATCTGCCCTTGGACGATGGGGGGGGAGGAATTTTTAACATCGAAATTGTAAATTCAAATGACCTTCCACTGGGGGTCAGAACGGCATTAACCAACTTAGGAGCTGAGGGCCTTTCGACGAATGTTGGTATTGATAGGACAGCCCCGCTGACAACGGCCTTGCTCTCAGGTCTACAAGGCAATGCGCCGTGGTATCAAGGCCCAGTCATGGTGACTCTAGTTGCGACTGATGTGGATGGGCCCTCAGATGTCAGCACCACTTCTTACACCGTTGACGGCGGTTCTTCAGAGCTATACATGGTCCCATTTACCATTACTGGAGATGGCAATCACACGGTTCAGTTCGGCAGTCGAGATCAGGTGGGAAACGTTGAAAGCACTCGAACAACTACATTCGGAATCGACCAAACGCCGCCTGTAATTGTTACGCACGTCGCAGGGACGCTCGGCACGAACGGCTGGTATGTAGGCCCTGTATCGGTAAGCTGGGGTGTCACCGATTCCGAGTCTGGCGTCGCCTCATCGTCAGGCTGCAACACCATCAATTTGGTTGCGGATGGCCAGACTAGTCTCAATTGCTCAGCGACAAATGGAGCTGGACTCGTCAGCAGCGTCCCGCTGCTCGTACGAATCGACCAGACGCCTCCGACATGTGTCACGGCCTCTCCCTCGGCGGCAACCCTGTGGCCAATAGATAAGACGCTGGTGCCCGTCTCGATTCTCGGTATCGCTGACCCTCAGTCCGACGTCAGCGTGACAATCGATTCGGTGATGTCGGACGAACGGACGACAGTGACCCCGGCTGATTCCGCGTGGCCCGACGCCGTCATTCATCCGGCTGGCTCTGTCGATCTGCGGCGCGACCGAGGGATTGCTGCTACCTCGCCCGGGAATGGTCGCGTCTACATCGTCCATTTCACAGCGATGAACGCGGCGGGTCTGGCCTGCACGGGAAGTGTCAACGTGAATGTTCCACGCACGCTGTCAACGCCTGTAGTCGTGGATTCGCCCCTGTACGATGCGACCACGAAGAACTAAATAGCAGGTGGGGCCGTCAGTCTAGGGCCTGACGGTGATCGGACCAGTCCGAACAACGAGGGAAGTAAGCGTGCTGCTGAACGTTCGCCGTTGAGCGGCTTGGGTCCGGCCCTCGGAACCCCACATGTAGCGGCCCAACACCTTGTGGTCGCTGGCAGCCCAGCGAGCTGATGTAGCGGAGCGTTCGAGCGTTCAATGGTGGTTTGGGTGGCTTGGGTGACTTGGATTCCTACCTTTGTCCCTTGCATGAAGTCTAGGGAGGTTAGAGAGACGAGTTAGAGACGAACCCACCCAATCAACCCAAGTCACCGAAAGTAAATCCGCGATCTTCTGGTGGACCGAAACGGCTCGCCGGGGGCTCTGACCGAACCGGGCCAGTTCTTCTTGGACTTATGTGTCGGCGGTCGAAACGAGTGCAGGACTCCCGGACTAGACGTTATAGGGCGATTGGCAGGGCCCAGAAGCTCCCCGTTGGAGTTGTTCAGGCCCCTGACGGGCGATACGGTTCGCGAGTCCGTCGCCATTAGATGTGAGTAAAGTCGCGAGCCAACCTAAGCTCATCAGTTAATTGCGAAGCCGTCCGGACGTGCGCGGCCAGGCCCCAATTTTGAGCGTTCTTGACTCTCAGTCACCCAAGGCACGACGCAGAAACCTCCGTCGCATCAAGCCCGAAACGGTGTCTGGCCGCTACACAAACCCCTCAGCCATCAATCCCAAAACGGGTTTCACCATCAAGCGAGAGCGATTTAGGCATTCCTTGTTGGACTCTCAATCTAGACGTGTCCCAAAGACTCCAGAAGAATTGAGAGGTCTCGGACCCCAAGATGTTGTGGTTTTAAGTCAAGCCACTCAAAACGCCTACAATCACTCCACATCAGACCTGAGCCATTGAGGCAATGGGCGAAAGCGCCACGGGTTGGACGTCGATGTGACAAACGGGGGAAGGTTCGGTTCGATGACGACGTTCACGATCAAGACCGGTCACTTAGCGGGGTTCGCCCTCGAAGACATCAAACCCACTGCGAAGGGAGCGCTCCTGACAAAGTGTTCCCTCGCAACGTCCGATGAGCCACGTTTCCACATATGGATGCGACACATCACCGAATCGTTCTTCTCCAAGAGCCCAGTGCCCGTTCCGATCATTCATCGATTCCTGATCATTCTTCACTCTGACGACAATGCAGACGTCTACGTCAACGATTTCAACGAGGTGGTGAAGGTCCGTGTTGTTAAAGGGGCTCCCGCAGGGAGTCTCCTTTCTCTAAACGACATATCTGATATCGCCGATATAACGTTTCCCAATCTCGACATCAAATCAGACGATGCAATTATTTATGGGTTTCGTACCGAATGGCGCTTCAGTCTGTACTTTGACTTTGGTCGACTAATTGATGTGAAAACGTTGTCGCAAGAACTCGGCACGCTGAAACGTGAGGCCATGTTCTATATCGACCGCGCAGAGCTCGATGTGAAGCTCTCACCGCGCGGACTCATTCAAAGTGATGCCATTGTCATACCTGAAGGCAAAAGTGATGTGAAGCATCTGATGTCGGCAGCTCGGTGGTTGAACGTTCCGTACAACATGGAGTTTCTAGAGGACGAAAAAGGTCGTGGTGCAGACGCGCTATACGCGATGTGCGAGCACTACTCATTGATGCCACAACCCATACCGATGATTTTTGTGTTCGATCGAGATCGAGAAGACATCGTGAGGAAGCTAATCGCAATGGAAAAAGAAAGAGACACTCACGGATACCAGGATTGGGGAAACAACGTATTCTCTCTATTTCTTCCCATCCCGCCGGGTCGGTCCGACGACAGCCACGCTCTGTCGATCGAGTTCTTCTATATCGATTCGGACTTGTGTAAACCTACTAACGGCGGTCGCCGATTATTCCTCACCTCCGAGTTCCATCAAAGTAGTGGTCGGCATTTTGTCGAGGATCTGCACACAACTCGTTTGAACGCACTAAAAAAGAACAAGACTGGAATAATCGACGCGGATGTGTTCGATCACAACCACAATAACGTCGCCCTTCCGAAGGACGATTTCGCGACAGCAATTCTTAGCGATGCGGCGTTCAAGGACGTGGATCGCTCGTCGTTTGCGCTGGTGTTCAATCTCGTTGAGGAAATTCTCAAGCGAGCCTCAAAGCGCAACGTATTAAACGATGCCGATTGGCGGCCCGATCGTGATGGAAATTCGGGTGTCGTCTGAATTGGAGAATATCTGGTCGGATGAAGGGCGTTGTTGACAAACTGATCACTCAAGAAAATTTAGACGAACCTGAAGATGGAACAACAAGATCACGCCAGCTGTAGAGGAATTTCAGGTTGGACCCTTCCCTTTTCGCGATCTGGTCGCGGACCGTTGTAGATGATCCGCCACGGGCGCTATTTGCTCATCATCATTGGCGGTTCGTTGTAACCGACCATCAGCGCCAATCACAAACCAGCCATGTACAGTGCACAAGTATAGCGGGAACCGTTCGTCCGTCTCGCGTAGGTGTCGCAGTGCCCCGTGGGCAATTCAGCATCAACGGTTCGTTAGCGACCATCGCGCTGGATTCTACCCAAGGTGCCTCGATGGATAGCATCCAAGCAGGAATTCTCCGTGCAGAACGTCAGCCGTTGGGCGCTCGGCGCTTTTGGCTCCGGTTCATTTCATTGGGCGATTCTTCAGTCAGGACTTGACTTGAATTGTCAGTTCGCGGTTATATTCGGGCTCCGAGTGCCATCACTCGATTCGGTTATCGCCGCGTTCGGCCAAGCGGCAAAACAAAAACTTAAGAACCCATCGGTCAGTGGGCAGCCAGAGGATCAGCTCCGCGCCCCTTTTGAGCAGCTCCTCTTGGACTTGGCCAAGCTCGCCGATGTGACGGGTGTCACCGCCATTGGAGAGTCTTCCCTCAGCGATCTGCAGACGCGTCCCGATTACGCCATCACTGTCGAAAACGCGTTAGTCGGGTTTGTCGAGTTGAAGGCCCCTGGCAAGGGTGGTGATCCGAGGAAATTCAAGGACAAACACGACAGGGCACAATGGGAGAAACTTCAGCCCCTCCCGAACCTGATTTACACCGACGGCAACGTGTTCAGCCTGTGGCAGAACGGCGAACTCACTGGGGATGTAATCAGGCTCGATGGCGACATCGAGACCGCTGGCACAGCTCTCAAGGCACCGCAGGGACTGCTCACGCTCTTCGAGTCATTCCTCAACTGGAGACCGATCGCGCCCGCCAGCGCGAAGGCTCTCGCAGAAACCACTGCCCGCCTCTGTCGTCTGCTTCGCGAAGAGGTGACGGAGCAGCTGGAGAAGAAAGCAGAGGTCCTGACCGGCCTCGCCGATGACTGGCGAAGGTGGCTCTTCCCGGATGCCACCGACGAACGATTCGCCGACGGATACGCCCAGGCCGTTGCTTTCGGCATGCTGATGGCCCGCGCCCGTGGAATCAAGCTGAGCACCGGCCTTCCGCAAGTCGCGCAGGAGTTGAGCAAGACCGCGACCTTAATCGGCGCCGCGCTGAAACTCCTCACGGACGACGCATCCAACCAGGCAACGCTGAAGACATCACTCGGAACCCTCGTTCGCGTTCTCGACGCGGTCGACTGGAACAAGATCAGCAAGGACTTCCCGGAAGCGTGGCTGTATTTCTACGAGGATTTCCTAGAGGTGTACGACAACGAGCTTCGGAAAAAGACCGGCTCATACTACACGCCGCCCGAAGTCGTGGGAGCGATGGTCTCACTTACCGATGAAGCCCTGCGCATCCGATTCGGCCTGCATGCCGGCCTCGCATCACCATCGGTAACTCTCGCCGATCCGGCTGTTGGAACGGGTACCTTCCTCCTCGGGGTTCTCCGGAAGATTGCGCAGACCGTTGAAGCCGACGAGGGCAAGGGTGCGGTGAAGGCCGCGGTCAACGCAGCAGTGAAGCGGCTGATCGCGTTTGAGATGCAGCTCGGTCCATTTGCCGTCGCACAGCTTCGCATTCTCGCCGAGATCGTCGCCCTGACCGGATCCAACCCCACGACGCCCATGCGAATGTTTGTCACCGACACGCTCGGAAATCCGCACGATGATGAAGGCTACTTTCCGCAGATCGTCGCTGCGATCGCTAGGTCTCGAAAAGAGGCGAACAAGATCAAACGCGAGGAGCCGATCACCGTCGTTATCGGCAACCCGCCGTACAAGGTGAAAGCTAAAGGACTTGGTGGATGGGTCGAGGGACAGACAAAGACCGCGGAGAGGAACGCGCCTCTCGCGGCTTGGATGCCGCCGGCCGAGTGGAATGCCGGCACGCACAGCAAGCACCTGAGAAACCTGTACGTGTACTTCTGGCGCTGGGCCACGTGGAAGGTCTACGATCACGGACCGGGTCCGAAGAACGGCGTCGTTTCGTTCATTACCGTTGCAGGATTTCTCAACGGCCTGGGTTTCCAAAAGATGCGGGATTATCTTCGGCGAACCTGCGAGGATCTCTGGGTGATCGACTGTTCGCCAGAGGGGTTTCAGCCCGACGTGCCGACGAGAATCTTTGAGGATGTTCAGCAGCCTGTCTGCATTGTCATCGCCTCCCGAAACGGCAAGACGGATCAGAACACACCCGCGGCCGTACACTTCCGGCAGCTCTCCCCGGGACATCGCAAGGAGAAGTTCGTTGAATTAACTGAGATTCAACTCATGGATGGAGGCTGGACCGCTTGCCCCACCGAGTGGCGGGCGCCGTTCCTTCCGGCATCGGCTGGCGCCTGGTCGACCTTCCCGCGGTTGCAAGATCTGTTCGTCTACGATGGCTCTGGCGTCATGCCTGGACGAGTGTGGATCGTAGCGCCGGATATTGAGTCGCTTGAAAAACGGTGGCACACTCTGATCACCGCGCCAATCTCTAAGAAAGAAGAATTGTTCCACCCGCACCTGCAGAAGGGAACACTGGGCGACCGACATGTGAACAAGACGGTGAAGGAAGGGCTTCCCGGATTTCCGCCGAATGGCAAGCCCATCGCGACCGAGACCGCCGCTGTTACCGCGCCGGTCCGATATGGGTTTAGAACGTTCGACCGTCAGTGGATCATTCCAGATAATCGTGTCATCAACCGCCCAAATCCCGAGCTGTGGAGAATCCGCAGCGACAAGCAAGTTTACCTAACGGCGTTCACGGAAGAATCGCCTAAGAACGGCCCGGCACTCACGTTTACCGCATTGATCCCCGACCTCCATCACTACAAGGGATCGTTTGGCGGACGGACGTACCCGCTTTGGTCCGATCCAGGGGTGCCGAACCTTCCCCCGAAGCTATTACTTTGTCTGTCCGAAAAGCTCGAAGCGACCATCACCGCGGAAGACCTGATGGCGTATATCGCCGCCGTGGCCGCTCATCCCGGCTACACGGTGCGGTTCAAAGATGATCTGTCTACACCAGGTCTCCGCATTCCGATCACTGCAGACGACACCCTCTTCTCTAGAGCCATTGCTCTGGGTCGAGACGTCATCTGGTTCTATACGTTTGGAGAGCGGTACATCGACGCCTCGGCGGGACGTCCGGCACAGCCACCACGGGTTCCTATCGCACATCGCCCCGTGATTCCCGAAGGCGGCGAGATTCCGCAAGGCACGATGCCCAACGAAATCTCATACGACACTGTCAAGAAGCGGCTGCACATCGGAGCGGGCTTCATAGAAAACGTCGAACCCGAAGTGTGGGCTTACCAGATCGACAACAAGCAGGTGCTGCTTCAGTGGTTCTCTTACCGGAAGGCCGACCGCGAGCGGCCGATCATTGGAGACCGGCGATCGCCATCCCCGCTCGGAAACATCCAACCATCGACGTGGCTGCCTGAGTACACGACCGAGCTGCTCAACGTCCTGAACGTACTGACGTTTCTCGTCGCACTCGAACCAAAGCAGATGCAGTTGCTCGAAGAGATCTGCGCCGGACCGCTGGTCTCGGACGCCGAACTGGAAGCCGCGGGAGCGTTTGAGGTTCTCCCTACGGGCAAGAAAGTGACGACGCCAACCAGCCTGTTCTGATGGCCAAATGCTGTTTCAAACCGGTTGTTCGCCGGGCGATGTGCTGTGTGCGAAGCATTCGCATCACACCTTCTATCCACGAGGGTATTACGCTTCTTCCCTCAAACTTCCGCGTTCACTCCTCGCCCGTCGCATTTCGCCCCACGGCATATCGCGAACTGGGTCCGCCACTCGCGAGTAAAAGTTGTGCATGGCGCGAAGTCGGTCCCTCGCGACTTCCAGGAACTGGCGGGTGACGCCGTGCCTGACTAAATGAACTTCTAAGGTTGGCACACTGCTCAAACCGCAGTACCGTCCGAGTATCCTTGCGGTTTTACGATCGTGCAGGTCCCTCGCGAAAATTGCGCCTGAGGCGCTTTCTCGTCCAAGACACACGCACTTCGCGTTGGCTTTCACTTAACCTCCTCTTCGGTCGTGTTTGTTGAGATCGTGAATTCAACCGGAAACGGCGAGGAAAAGAAGCCGACAAACGTTATCGCGAAATCGAGGTGGTTCGATTCGATGCTGGTGCCTAACCTGAAGCCGAGAACGCGGCCTGCGGCTGCTTAAAGACGTGACGGTAAGTGTCGATGCAGTACGGGAGCCGATAGAGGGCGGCGATTCAATAGTCTGATCTCTCAAACAAAGTGATGTAGATTCATACGAATCGCGCAAATCGCTTGAAACGCTTCAGCTGTCCGGAACGTAAGGAGGCAATCTGCCCGTTCGGACGATATCAGCGGGAGGTCTTGACAAGTTGGAAAACCACCAATAGTGGAATACGGAGCCCTATGGGACAGGAGGTAGAAGGCTATGTCACCATCGAAGCTGTCTGACAAAACGATCTGTACGTCGCCTCTTAAGTCGTTAAGCGACGATGAGTTGGCCAGGGTATTGGCCGCAATTGGCGACGATGTCACCGCAGCCGGTTCAGCGAGGGATTCAGAACTCCTGCCATGGGACGTCGGCATTGCGACGGATCCGATGTTTCTCGGGCGTCTGGGTTCAATTCGAGTTGATTTCTTCCAGAAGTGGCAGTTTGAATCGCTGTTGGATCAGGCGGCCGATATTCTTGAACGCGTATTACGCGATCAGTCGGCTCACGACAGTCTGAGGTTCCAATGGCTCAAATTGAATTTTGAGGTACTGGAATTCCGCGCAATTCGTGACGTCCACGATCAGGAGATCACGAATGGTCTCTACTGCTTGGATGCCATTGAGAGTGAGGCTGAGCTTAAAGCGCAGCAAGAACTCTCAACGGCAGCAAATGCCGCCCAGGCGGAACTAGTTGCGGCTGTAACAGGCAGTGATCCTGACAAAATCGCACTTTTGGCCTCTCGCATCGGCAAATTCTCACAATTCAATACGTACGCAGGACAACATGCGGCCGGAGTACATCCACAAGCACCTACAGTGGCGCCATGCACAGGGCTGCCGGCGGGCGTTCCGGTCTACGACGTTGGATTTGGTCATAACGGTGAGATCGGCATCGTGAACGACGACAGAGTTGTGTTTGACGGCAAGGGCACTGCAAAAAGTCAGTACATCAGCGATAAGACTTCTGACCTCGCGAGGATATCAGCCATGCGGGAGCAGAAGTCCCTGAAAGCCCAGCAAATAGAAACAGAAGGAGGACAAAGAGCCGCAGCCGCTCGTATAGACGGACGCGCAGCTCGTGCTATTTGGACGGCCGCCAATCAAGACTTCCGCCGACGGCGTGACGAGATTGCGATCGAGATGAACGATTTGAAGACCCTCGCGATGCGGGCAGATGGCGGCGCCTACAATCTCCTTCTGCAGATGCGCGAAGTGCGGGCTCGAATGGTCGCCGACTTCGCAGATGCGAAGGTTCGTTTGGACGTGGCCGCGCAGGGGCTCAGAGAAATTATTGGATACAATGATCCTCTACCGCCGGTTGATGTCCAGCGACCGTTCTCCCAGTACTTGATGTGGGTACGACGCGCCATCAAGACGGTTGTCGCATTTGGACAAGGAGACCAAGGATACGCACGCTCATTTTCACTGCGGCAGCTGGCTGGCGGTCCCGAGTTCGACGAGCGTCTTCGTCAAGCAGTGGAATCAAATGAAGATCCACTGATCCTACGATTCAGCCTCGATGAATCGACCTTTCCATTCCAAAGACATATTCGCTTGCGCGGCCTGGGTGTCACACTTTTCGGGATACCTGAGGGTGCAGAGTACGGCGTGACGCTTGCGGTTCCCAGGCACGCGTCAATACGACACGTTGGGAATGGGCTTGATCACCCGGAGAAGCCCGCCCAGTTGGACCAGGCTACGGTGCCATTGCTGCGATATGGCCGTGCTCGTCTCATGAGCGACGTGCGAGACGCGGACGTTGCCGGAACTATGACATTGCGGAACATCAGTCCACTGGGTTGGCATGCCGCTGACTTCATTGACAAATGTTGGATAGCTATGATCGATCGAGCTGCCACAATCGGAACAGATTTGCTCGCATCTGCGGCACAGTTTGATGTACTCATCACGTTCTACATAGCAGCTCGCCTGCCGTCACGAGGTTCTCAGACATTTAAGCGTTAGGACCGTACACTGGGCGCTATAGCAGTGTCGTAAGCAAAGCGCTCGGTCTTTTTCAAGGCAATGGGTGAAACGATGCTAAGGGCACAGAGGTCTGATCCTGCAGATGGAAATCAGAATCATGACGCGCGTGACAGTCATTCGCAAAGTGGAACTGAACAATCCACATATCATGAAGGGAACGAAAGAGGCGGCTGGGCGTCATCGCGTGAAGCGGGAGGAGTGGGAACAGACCGATTGTCAATGTCTGTTCCTGCCTTCATCGCAGATCCAAGCTACAGACGATCTGGCGATTCTTTTGTGGGTCCAGGTTTGCCATTCGGCGAAGCCGTGGCAAGAGTCTTCGGCAAGCCAGGTGAAACACTTCACACGATGCAACCACTACTTGATGCATTTGTCTTCGGATCCGCAGAACTCGATCTTAAGGTCCTTCGCGTTGACGCCATGTTGATGGTCGGATTTGACGATGACGGGTGGTATGGAGGTCTCTCAGTATCTGCAGGCATCCGTCTTGGTACCGATAAGAACTATATTCAGCCAAGCTACGGGGGAGAAGGTGCGTTTCACTTTGCAACAGGCACGCACGCGTCAAGTATTTCATTCACGAGCGTTGAACTGCTCGGAGTTGGCGGTGGCACTTATCGTACGGATAGAGACGCCGGTTATTATCTGTACCGTGACTTTGTACCAGGGGTATCGCAGATGCGAAAACCGGTTAGTTTGTCTGCCGGCGGTGGCATTGGTTGGCCAATCCAGGAAGAGACTCTCGAACATCCTGGCTGCCGTCTTCGGTGATTCCGTACTCCTAATAGGGCGTTAAGCAAGCACGCCTTTGGCCGCGGAAATGACGAAGGTAGTTGCTCTCACTCAGCTCAGCCCGGTCGCCGCCACCGAGGCGCTACGGTTGTCCGTGTCTTGTCCGTGAACTGTTTTCAATCAGTCCCGATTCACGCCGAAATGCCAACGCGAACGTGCTGATCTCATTGGGTTGAATTGGGGAGAGCTGGGTGCTCTCCCCGATGAAATCGCCCTGTTAACGGGATGTTCTCCGCGCACATTCTGGATGAGCTTCAGCGCAATATGTCTCGCGCCCGCGCCGATGGACCTGTCGGAAGAGTCCGTTCGCTGAAAAGTTGCCGGGACTGGCGCACCGTCAGAAGCACATCTACTTTAGGAATTCTCGATGTGGAGGGGAACGTGTTGCTTCCCCGTAGTCTCCCCGAACGGGGCGGATTCCAGGGAATTAGGTTGGATTAGGGGAGATTTGGATTCGGGCTGGAAGGCTCGCAGCTAGAACGACTTGGACCAACAAGGCGCGTCGCTGCTATCAGTTACAAAAATACGGTCAAAAGGGTTCGAATCCCTGCCTCACCGCCAGAAATCCGCGAAGTTCCTCAGCTTTTCGCCGTTTCCTTTCGCGATCGATTACAGCTCGCGAGCTTTGATTCCCAGCGTTGGCTTCATCGCCTGTTCCCAGAAATGTTCGGGGGCGCCCCAGGAGTCGGGATCCACGTCGTAGGTGACGTTCCAAAGCCCGGTGCCGAGTCCCCACACTCTTCCTAGTCCGCCCTCTTTCCAATCCGGGAAC
>JADMIO010703355.1_pt1 | contig 21657 bp, 23 predicted proteins | sample 8958161 | NCBI WGS metagenome assembly JADMIO01 (sample SAMN16585339, study PRJNA669376) | soil metagenome | isolation source: Crop rotation soil | place: USA: Cullars Rotation, Alabama | collected 2011
GCAGAAGCGTGTGGGCTGGGACCGCCACGAGGAGCTGGAGCGGGACCGCTACTTCGACCACTCCCAGGACCCGATCGCCGCCGTGAAGGCGCGCGCCTGGGACCTGTTTCAGAGGGTGGCGCTGGGCGAGTCGGCCTGGGATTTGGACTACGAGTCGCTCGGGGGGCACCGGCTATGGGTCGAACCGGAGGGGCGCAGGGGCTTCGGCGAGCGGCAGGTAAGGCCGTTCAGCCCCGCACGCTGACGCCCGACCCGCGGTCCTACTGCGGCTGCGGCGCCCGCGCCGCCGTGGCCGTGGGCGGCTGGGGGTACTGCTTGGAGTGCGGCTGGGAAATGGCCTCCCTGGTCGGCTACCTGGACCTGCGCAACCGCGGCGAGACTAAGTACATCGCAGTCGTGAGCGAGCGCAACACCAAGCGAGGCTTCAAGACTTCGTCCACGCACGAGTGGTCCAGGGGGGAGGACCGGAACGGCCACTACCACTACGGGGAAGGTGATGTCTGAGTGCTACATGCCGCCGCCTTACCGGCGCACGCCGTTCTGGGAGTGGGCCTGGCGGCACGCGCTAAAGCCTTTCGTGTCGTGCGTACTCGAGTTGCTGTTCGAGGACGGGAGGGAGCCTGATGTCGAGGCGGAACAGCTACGGCGGCTACGAGCACCTTGACCCGCTTTTGTGCCCCGAGTGCAAGACGGTGGCAGTTTACCAGTGTGACTGCGACCGTCGCCACGCACGCTGCCCGGCCGGGCACTGGTGGCACCTTCCCCCGCGGGGGGCTAAGTCCCTGCTGGCTGGCGAGCCTGACGGTCGCCGCTGCAAGGGAATCCGCGGCCCGGCTCCCAAAAGGCGCCGGCCGGTCGAAATGGTATTGGCCGACCCGAAAAAGGTTGCCGCGGTCAAAAAGAGGTTGAAGGTGGCCTAGACCCGACGGATCGCCGGGTTCTTCTCCTCGGCCACCTTCGGCGGGCGCCCGCGGCCCCGCTTGGGCTCCTCTGGCGTCTCGGAAGGCGGGATGCCGTTGGCGTGGAGCTTGGGGGGGAGGCCGAAGAGCCTTACGAGGGCTTGGACGCCCGGCTCGGTGCCCGCCGGCCCGTGCTCCAAGGCGTGCTGCAGTTCGTAGACGGTGTAGACGAGCGGCCTGTTGTCGAGGGTGAACTTGACTGGGGTACTGGCGGTGAACGACTCGTCCAGCCGGTTGGCCTCGGCGTGCTGGAGCAGGACCGGCACCTGGTCGCGCAAGGCTAGGAAGAATTGAGGGGGCGGGTCGAGCAGTCTGGCGTACAGGGCGTCGCGGTCGGACGAGTCGCCGGGACGCAGTGCGTGGGCCTCGACGCCGCGGACGAACCAGGACCAGTTTTCTGGGGTCTGGACGTCCTTCAGCCCCCCTCCTAGGAAGTTAACCGTGAGGCGACGCATCCGCCAGTGGTAGCAGCCGTTGCAAATGAACTGGTTCCCCGGGCGCTTGGCCAGCACGGGCCGCTTGCGGCCGATCTCGGGGGGCAGGTCGTCGTGGGGCCGGTTCCGCTGGCACGGCGCCCCGCACCAGTGGCACTCCTCGGGACCGGAGCAAGACGAGTTTTGGGAAATGGCGTAGAGTTCGCTGGCGAGGGGAAGGCGGCATTCCTGCGACATTGCAGGCGGTCCTCGAAGGATTTACTAGCGGTCGGGCGTCCTTGCTATTATAATAAGGCGTAAGGCTTTCGGGGGAAATTTATGAACCGCAGGCGATTCTTCGGCGGGCTGTGTGGGCTGGTGGGCGGCATGTTGGGACTGGTCGGCCTGGCGCCGGCCAAGCCCAAGGCCACGTTGACCTACAAGGGGGTACTTCCTCAAAGGGCTTACTGGGTGGCGGAAAACGCCCCCAGACCTGCTGATCCACTTCCAAGCGATTACATCTGGACTGGGTGTCGATGGGCGCCCGTTGATACTTTTGGTGATGATTTAAAGTGGCTCGAGCACCGCGGCCTGAGGACGGTGACCCGCGACAAGGACGGGCGGCGGGTCGTGTGCTGGGACTGCTTCCACCACTTCAATCGCCCCCTTACCGAGCGTGAGGTGGCGGAACTGATGCTGGGGCCGAAGCCCGAGCCGAACACCACCCGCGAGTGGGTGCGGCTAAGCGTCTCCCTCGACAAGAAGACCTACGAGTTCAAGAGCAAGGACGTGGAGGTTCTGAGCTGATGTACGAACGCTTCACGGACCGCTGTCGCAAGGTGATGCAAAGGGCTAGCCAGGAGGCGAAGCGCTTCAACCACGAGTACATCGGCACCGAGCACATCCTCCTCGGCCTCCTTCGCAGCAACGGGGTGGCCGCCAACGTGCTGAAGAACTTCGACGTCGATCTGACCAAGGTCCGCTCCGAAGTCGAGAAGCGGATGAAGCCGGATTCGGATGTGGTGGTGATGGGCAAGCTGCCCCAGACTCCGCTGGCCAGGAAGGTCATCGAGAAGGCGATCGAGTGCGCCCGCGTTTACCACTTCAACTACGTCGGCACCGAGCACCTACTGCTGGGCTGTCTCTCGGCTGGCGGCATCGCCCAGGACGTACTGTTCGTGTGCGGCGTGACGTTCGACTCGGCGCGTGACGAGATCTTCAACCTGCTTGGGTGGTCCGAGGGCAAGCCGCCCGAGCCGGAAGTCAAGCAGGGCGCGTGTGACTGCTTCCAGACCCCCGCGATGTGGACGTTTACCATCCACGGGCTTGACTGCACGACTAACTGCTGCTCGGCCAACGAGGTTAATCCGGACGAGACCGAACGCTTGCGGAAGCAGTTCGACTTGACGGCGGCTTCTGGCTGCAAGATTGACCCCTACCCGATCGGGGCTGCCTCCTATTACAAGGCGAAGATTGACTCCGTGTGCGCCCTGATCGACGCCGGGGCCACGACGCTTTCCGAGGTGCGAGAGATGCTGCGGGGTGAGGCGGGGTTGATGAAGGCGGAGCTTCCCATAGTCCGATCCAAGTCGGCCCTTCACTCCGAGACCAAGGACGCTTACCGCGCCGTTGCGGCCGTCGAGGAAGGCAACGACAAAATCACTTGTATTCCCTGGACCCCAGTGTTCGAGATACTGCAGGAAGCCCCTTCGCTGCCCACTTTGGACGAGGCAAGTGTTGGGCAGCTGGAGGGTGCAGTCGCCTTCCTGAAGGAAACGGCGAGCGGCGTTGCCAAGGACGAGCCGAAGAAGGAAGAGGAGCCAGCTAAGGTCAAGTGGCGTGAGTTTCTGTAGGCAATGCTGCCTTTTACTCCTCAATGTCGCGGAGTGATGTTTGGGTAAGTTTGCGGATCTGATCAAGGGCATTTCAAATCCGACCATCAGGCGCGAGGTCTCCAGGAGTCCCGCGCTGTGGCGTGACGTCTTTTCGTCCTCTACTGATAAGGAGTCTGGCGGACGCACCCATCGGAGCCTTTCTAAACCATCTCATTCACGAGCAGTCCCTGGCGGAAGCTGGGGACGAGGAATTGTGTCAGAGCCAGCCGCCGTAAGGAGACTAATCGAGAGCCTCAGGTCTCTCGCTCCTGGCGGCTGGTCCTGAAGTAGAGAACTGACGACCGTTGGGAGCAGGCGGTACGCAACTTCATCGGCATCGCCTACCTGGCGATCCACCGCATCGCGACCCAGTGGCAGCAGTCCGAGTTCCAGCTCTTCCGCAAGGACAAGAGCCACCCCGATGGCAAGGCGCCCGTCACCGAGGACGACCCGCCCGAGGGAGACCGCCTCGTCCGCCCCTACGATCTGGTGGAGCTGCTGGAGAACCCCAACCGCCAGGACTACTGGGGCCGGATGGCCTACCAGATTTGCCAGCAAAAATACCTCACCGGCACCGCGCTGCTGTGGATGATCCCGAACAAGCTCGGGACGCCCATGGAACTGTACGTCATCCCGACGGCCATCGCTATCCCACAGCCGGCCGTCAACCCCGACTACCCGGACGGTTACTACCGCGTCCAGCCGCTGTACCCCTACGGGCCGTTCTCCAGCTTCCCCACGCCTTCTACGGCCGTGGGCGCCCCAATCCCCGCCCAGTGGGTGCTGCGCTTCCAGTACCCCCACCCCATCCTCCGCTACGAGGGCTACGCGCCGCTCACCGGTCTCAGTCTGGAGATGGACGAGTTCAAGATGATCGGCCGGTCCCGCCACTACAAGATGCGGCGGACCATGAACCCGTCCGTGGTGATGGACACCTCCGACGTGGAGGGGTCTCAGCAGATGCCGCCCGAGGAGATCGAGCGGCTGCGGGTGGAGATCGAGAACGTCTTCTTCGGACCGGAGAACGCGGGCGGCCTGCTGGTGCCGCCGCCGGGCTGCACCATCGGCGACTACGGCGTCAATCCCAAGGAGATGGACTACCCCAACTCCTGGAGCCAGATGGTGGACTTCCTCCTGGCAGGCTTCGGCATCACCAAGCCCGCCGCCGGCATGGTGGAGGACTCGTCCTACAGCACTCTGTTCGCGACGCTGAAGCAACTGTACATGCTGACGCTCGACCCAGATTTCGCCGACCTGGCCGCGGTGATGACTCGGCACCTGTGCCCGTTCTTCGGCGACGACCTGTTCCTGGAGGTCCGCGGCCGGCGCATCGACGACCACGAGGTCAACTTCCAGAAGGCCCAGATCCTGACCGGCAACCGCGCCTGCACGCTGAACGAGCTGCGCAAGCTGGTGGACTACCCGGTGACGGACCAGCCTTGGGGCGACGAGCGGGCCGGGCAGGAGCAGCCGATGGGGCCGCTGGGCACGCCGCTGCCACAGGAGGTCACGGCCACGGGTCCAGGCGGCGCCCCGGCCGGCGAACCCGCGCTGCCCGGCGGACCGCAAGGCGCCCCTCCCGAGCTGCCCGCGGAGGCCCGCGCCGAGCCGGCGGAAGTCGCCAACAGCCGCCCGAGCCCCGGACCCCTGAGCGAGGGCGCTTTGGGGCCACGCAAGTCGATGCCGAGTTGGATGCGACGTCTAGAGCGCACGCGCGTCAAGAACCTGATCACGACCGAGTTGGCAATGGTCAACGAGGTGTTCCGCAATGGAAGCCACTAACGGCCGGGTGATCTTGGAGTACGTCACCAAGCAGGGGTTCACGGACGCCGTCAAGGCCATTCGCGATCACACCCGCGCCGAGCGGGACGCCGCCGTAGGCGAGAGTCGGGCCGCCATGGTCAAGGAGCTGGAGCTCCTGGAGGCACGCATCACGAAGTCCGTCTCCGAGCTGAAGTCTCAGATGATGGAGGAGTTTAGCCGTCGGCTGGCCGACGCCGGCCAGGCTCACGCCTCGCAGCTGGACACCGTCAAGGAGCTGTTCCGCTCAGGCCAGCCGAACATCGTCGTGAACGTCCCCGAGCAGGCCGCCCCGGTGGTCAACGTAACCACCCCCAAGCTCGACCAGCCGATCATCAACGTGGCCGCCCCCGCGGCGCGCATCGAGAATGTGGTCAACGTGCCAGAACTGAAGCAGCCCACGGTCCACGTGGCCGCCCCGGTGGTTAACGTGGCGGCGGCGGACGTGCTCCTACCCGAGCTGAGCCCGGTGTTTAACGTGAACGTGCCCGAGCAGCCGGCGCCGGTGGTGAACTTCCCCAATTTGAACCTCAAGCCGTCCTTCAACGTCAAGGTCCCAGAGCAGGCGCCCCCGACCGTGACGGTGAACGTGCCCGAGCAGCCCGCCAGTATAGTCAACGTGACCGTGCCCAAGCGTAAAATCACGAAGACGATCCAGTACGACCAGGCCAATCGCCCCTCCTCCATCACCGAGGAGGAGGGCTAGTGCCCGCCCCAACCGTGGACGGCCACGTCGCCGGCTCCCAGAGCGGGGGGAGCAGCCAGTCCGTCATACTGTTCACCACGCTGACGGACGACATCATCGTCGTCTGCGTGTTCTCGGAGAACGTCAACACCACGTCGCCGACGGTGAGTTCGGTGTCCGGAGGCAGTCTGACCTGGGCCACCCGGAAGGCGGTTTTCAACTCCAGCAACAACCGCGCCCGCATGGAGATCTGGTGGGCGCTGTCGTCGGCGGCGCAGATCAGTGGCATGTCTGTTACGGTGCAATTGTCGGGCAACACGGACAACTGGACTATCATCGCCTTCGGCGTCAACGGCTGTTACACCCCCTCGCCCTGGGACTCCAACATCTCGCTGCCTGCCGTGAACGCCTCCCTGGGCAGCGGCGGCGCCTCCGTCACGGCGGCGACCTCGATGGCCAACGATTTGATGATCGCCGTCGTCGGGGGCGTGCCCCTGTTCGGCTCCTACGACGACGCCGGCACGCCGACCAATTACGGCAACGTCGACTTCAGCCACAGCACCGGCGGGTCCCTCACCTCCGAGGAGGTGGCCGCCAGCGACGGGGTCACGACGGTGCAATCGGGAACTGTGACGTGGACGGTCCGCGGCACCACCGGCACCCCGATCCTCATCGTCGACGCCCTGACGGCCGACCAGTTCCCGGCGGCGGTGCCCGTGCCGGTCGCCGCCTGGGCCAAGCAGAACAACCAGATCGTGGACGGCAGGATGCCGACTATGTTTTGGCGACGCCGCCGCAAGCGGGGCAGGGTCTTCACTCCGGCGTTGGGGGCGTGTTAGTTGTACCGTAAAGCCGTCAGCGGACAGTATTTCTTCTTCTCGCTGGTTTCCGCCATCAGCGGCAACCCGGTGGCGCTGGCGTCCGGCCAGATCTCCGGCCGCAAGCTGATGGACTCGGCGCCGATGGCCGTGCTGAGCGGCAACATCATTGAGACTTCCGGCGGGACCTACCGCGTCAACTTGTACGACTGGGACGTCAGCGGTAACAACATCGGGCTGTACCTCACCGCTTCGGGCTGCGTCCCCGTCACAGCCACGATCATTACCATAGAGACTACTTCTGGCGGGCTGTTCCTGGGCAGTGGCTCCGTCACGAGTGGCGTCATCAGCTCCGGCATCTTCGTGACGGCCTCGGTTAGCATCGCGTCCGGCGCCCTGTCGGGACAGCAGGTGACGCTGGTGAGCGGGCAAAGTTATACCGCGAGCGGCATCAACGCCACGGTCCCGATCGCCTCGCTGTCCGGAGTGGTCGCGAATAGCGGACTGTTCGCGACGGTCCCGATTTCTACGATCTCCGGCGTGGTTGCCAACAGCGGACTGTTCGTGACCGTGCCCATCGCCACAATCAGTGGGACGATTGCGTCCACCGTGAGCGGGACGCTTTTCCTGGCTTCCGGCAGCATTACGTCGGGCGTTATTGCGTCCGGCATCTTCGTTAACGCGACGGTTTCCATCGCCTCAGGCGCCTTGTCCGGCCAGCAGGTGACGTTAGTTTCCGGCCAGAGTTACACCGCCAGTGGGATCAACTCTACGGTCCCCCTAGCGTCTCTGTCTGGGGTCGTGCCGGCGAGCGGGTCTTTCGTGGTCGTGCCGACGGCGTCCCTGAGTGGGGTTCAGCCGGCGTCCGGCGCCTTCGTGACGGTGCCTACTTCTACGATCAGCGGGACCTGGCCGGCGAGCGGAGCGTTCGTAGTGTCCCTTCCTCTGTCTGGGCAGGTGTTCATCGCCTCCGGCAGCATCACGTCTGGGGTGATTAGTTCCGGCATTTTCGTGACCGCCACGGCTACCTTGGCCTCCGGCGCCCTGTCTGGGCAGCAGGTCACTCTGGTAAGTGGTCAGTCCTACACGGCCTCCGGCATCTTCGCCACAACGGTCACCTCGATCCAGTCCGGCCAGGTGTATCTTGCCTCCGGCTCGTTCCTGTTCGGCTCCGGCCAGTTCTTCGTCGCGTCGGGTTCGATCACCAGTGGAGTGATCTCGTCCGGTATCTTCGTCACGGCGACCGCGACCATCGCGAGCGGGGCGCTGAGTGGTCAATTGGTAACGCTCGTCTCGGGCCAGAGCTTCACGGCCTCGGGGATCAACGCCGTCGTGCCTCCGGCTAGCCTGAGTGGAGTCGTGGCGAACAGCGGGTTGTTCGTGACAGTGCCCATTTCGACCATCAGTGGGGTGCAGCCGGCGAGTGGTGCGGCGGTCACGGTGCCTATCGCTTCGATCAGCGGCGTGAACGTCGTCGTGCCGCCGGCCAGTTTGAGCGGGGTCGTGGCTAATAGCGGTCTGTTCGTCACCGTGCCGATTGCGACTATCAGCGGCGCCGTGGCCAACAGCGGACTGTTCGTCACCGCCACCGCCGTCGTCGCCTCTGGCGCCCTGAGCGGGCAGCAGGTCGTGGCCGCCGCCGTGCTGGACAAGAGCGGCTACTCGGTGAGCGCCGTTTTCGACAAGGCGGACTACCGCCTGTCCTCCAGCGGACTGGACGCGATCACGGTGGAGGCCAACATGAACTTCCGCCAGGCCCAGGCGGTCATCGCCGCCAGCGCCGCCGGGCAACTGAGCGGCGCCGGCACGACCAGCTTCGTGATTCAGGCGGCCAACGACCCGGCGACGAACCGGATCACCGCGACCGTGGACGCCAGCGGCAACCGCGCCGCGGTGAACCTTTCCCTGCCGACGTGAGGTGAAGAGTGTTTCCGAAGACGTGGTTCCCGCCGAGCTACTTCGAGGGTCACTACTGGCCGAAGACCGGCGCGCCGCTGCCGGCGGGCGGGGGTCGCGGCAGGTTCTTCTTCAACATCCGCATGCTCCACATGATGGTGGACCAGCAGTCCCGCGAGGGGCGCCTGCGCCGTGAGGCCAAGGACCGGCTGGCGCGCCTGGGCGTCAAGATCACGATGGGCAAGATCCTGGCGGAAATGGAGGCGCAGCACCTGACGAACCTGGCCGAGAGCGCCTCCTACGCCGTGCTACTTTCGGAAATGTAGGGGCTTAAAGGAAAAGCGGCTTTAGGTTATAATAGCGCGGAAGCGTTTGACCGAGGCCGAGTCAGGGACACAATGATGTGTTGCAAGTATCTGTGGACGCCGGAGGGGACTGGTACTTGCTAAGCAGCACCACTATCCTCTCGGGTCAGGTGACGAGCGGTCTCATCGGGGACGGCGCCGTCAACCCCAACAACCTCGCCGCCGGCGCCGTCCAGGCTGCCGCGCTGGGTTCGGGCGCCGTCAATGCGGCCAACGTCGCCTCCGGCTCGATCACCAACACCAAGCTGGCTGCCGGCGCCGTCACGAGCGGCCAGATCGCTGCCAACGCCGTGGTCGGAGGCACCGTCGCCTCCGGCATCATCACGACCTTCCTGATCGCCTCCGGCGGCCTCGGTTCCGGTGCCATCGGCTCCGGGCAGATCGGTCCGACCCATTTCTCCTCCGGCGCCGCCGGCGCCAACGTCCTGGGCAGCGGTTCCGTCGTGGCCAACAACCTGGCCAGCGGCATCGTGGGCACGTTCAGTATCGCCTCCGGCGGTCTCGGCTCTGGCGCGATCGGCAGCGGGCAGATCGGCCCGACCCACTTCGCCGCCACGGTGAAACTGCTCACCTCCGGCGCCGTGACAAGCGGCTACCTGGCCTCGGGCAGCGTCAACAGCGGCGTGTACGCCAGCGGTAGCGTGGCCTGGTTCGTCCTATCCAGCGGGGCGGTCGGTTCCGGCGCCATTGCCAGCGGCGCCGTTAACGCCCCGAATATCGCCAGCGGCTCCCTCAACACGCTCCTGATCGTTTCCGGCGGATTGGGCTCGGGCGCGATCGGCAGCGGGCAGATTGGCCCGTTCCACCTGGCGTCCGGCCTGACCGGGCTGCTGTCCGGCAACGTCACCAGCGGCTACCTGGCCTCGGGCAGCGTTAACAGCGGCGCCTACTCCTCGGGCAGCGTCAACTGGTACGTCCTCGCCAGCGGCTCGGTGCTGACCACCGCGATCGGCTCGGGCGCCGTCGGCTCGGGTCAGCTTGGCTCCGGCGCCGTCAACGCCCTGAACATTGCCAGTGGGACCATCGGCGCCAATCAGCTGTCCGCCAACTCGATCACCAGCGGCAAGATCGCCTCCGGCGCCGTGGCGTCGGGCGGGATCGCCAGCGGCACCGTTTATAACTTCCTGATCGTTTCCGGCGGGCTCGGCTCGGGCGCCATCGGCTCCGGTCAGATCAGTAACTTCCATCTGGCGTCCGGCGCCGTCCAGGCCGCCGCCATCGGCTCCGGCGCCATCGGCAGCGGTCAGATCGCCAGCGGCGCCGTCAACAGCGGGAACATCGTTTCGGGCCTGATCGCTTGGTTCAACCACGCCAGCGGCAGCGTCCTGAGCGGGCACGTCGCCCCGGGCGCCGTCAATAGCGGGCAGCTCTCCTCCGGAGTGGTCGGTAACGTCCACATCGCCTCCGGCGGCCTCGGTTCTGGCGCCATCGGCAGCGGGCAGATCGGCACGATCCATTTCGCCTCCGGCCAGTTCATCCCACCTTCCGGCACCGTCGGCACCAGTCAGCTGGCGAGCGGGGCCGTCAACAGCGGGCAAATCTCATCGGGGGCTGTGCTGGGTTCCTTGGCCGGCAGCACCCTGAACATCGCGTCCGGCACCGTCGGCCCGAACGAGCTGGGGAGCGGCGCTATCCTGGCCGCCGCCCTGTCCTCGGGGATCGTCAGCCAGTTCAAGATGACGTCGGGCTCTTACCTGAGTGGCCTGTACCCGTCGGGCTGGCTGACCAGCGGCAACTTCGGCAGCGGGCAGGTGGGCTGGCCCCAGCTCCGCGACGCGGGCGTGCTGAGCGGTAACATCGCCAGCGGCAACGTGGGCCAGTACCACATCGCGTCGGGCGCGATCACCAGCGGGCAAATCGGTAACGGCGCCGTGGTGAGCGGCAGCGTGGCTAGCGGTAGCCTGTCCACCTCTCATTTTGCTTCGGGTTCCATCACCGCTACCCAGGTGGCCCCGGGCGCCATTCTGTCCGGCGACATTGGGGCCGCCGCGGTGGTGAGCGGTAACTACGCCAGCGGCAGCATTGCCTGGTTCGTCCTCGGCTCCGGCGCCGTGACCAGCGGGGCCATCGCCTCCGGGCAGGTGAGCCAGTTCGCTCTGGCCAGCGGCGCCATCGGCGCCAACCAGATCGCCAGCGGCTCGGTCAACGCCACGAACATCGCCTCCGGCGGGCTGGCCTCCGGCAGTATCGCCAGCGGCACGATCACCTGGCTCAACGTGGCTTCCGGCGGTCTGCTTTCCGGCGCCTTCGGCAGCGGTCAGATCGGTCGCTTCCACTTGGCCAACTTTACGGTGCAGTCCGGCCTGGTCGGCTCCGGCGCCGTGGCCGGCAGCCTGGGCGGCGGGGCCTTCGTCATCGCCAGTGGCACCGTCGGTCCCAACGACCTCGGCTCGGGCAGCGTCGTTTCCGGCCTGATCGCCAGCGGCCAGGTCGGCCCGTTCCACCTGTCTGCCAACTCCGTGTTGAGTGGCAACCTCGGTTCCGGCGCCGTGGCCACCCCGCACGTGGTCGGCGGCGGACTTGGCTCGGGCGCCATCGGCTCTGGGCAAATTGGCTATAACCACCTCGCCTCGGGCGTGGTGTTCGCCTCGTTCCAGATGACTACGGCCGAGCTGGTGTCCGGCTTCCGCGCCGTGGCGATCACCGCCGCGGGGCTCGTGAATGCCAACGCCGCCAGCGGGCTGCGGCTGCCGGCCGTGGGCGTGGTGGCCTCGGGCGTCGCCCAGTTCGCTACGGCTATGGTGGTGACGGACGGAGTGCTCAACACTTTCGTGTCTGGCGACGTGACGTGGTCGGGTATGGCGGGGAAGACCCTGTTCGTCGGCAGCGGCGGCGTGCTGGTTACGTTCTCGGGCTTGGGATCGGGGATGGGATATCAGCGGATGGGCGTGGCGCTGAGTGGCGGCATCCTTATCAGCCCGGACATGCAAGTGACCAGCGGCGGGATACCTTCCAGCATCGCCGGCGCGGGGGTGTTCTAATGGCCAACGAGATTAAGATCGCGTACAGCCCGAATAAGTCGCTGTACGTTTTGATCTACAATGCCGTCGGTCTGGTGTGGAATAACACTGCCCTCGCCTTCCAGACCTATGCCTCCGCTACCTACGCCCAGTACGCGCTGGGCCTGACGCCCATCGGCACCGCGCTGACCTCCCGCTTCTACGAGGCCAGCTTCCCCGTGCAGATCCCCCAGGGCACCTACGACCTGGTGGCGTTCCAGCAGCAGGGAGGCAGCCCGGCCGAGAGCGACCCGCCCGTGGGCAGCGAGGACGGTTTCGGCTGGAACGGGGCGGCGAGGCTGTCCTACGCCGACCTGGCCACGTCGGGCCTTCTTTCGATCATCAACCCGGTGAAGGTGTACCGGGGCGAGATGGTCCAGAACTTCCCGTTCAAGCTGGTGTCCGCCCTCGATCACGTGACGCCGTTCGTGAGCGGCGTCGTAAGTGGGCAGATCAATCGCGACGGCGGGCTGTTCGGCCCGCTCCAGAGCGGGGCCTTCACCGAGCTGGGGTTGGGGTGGTACGCGGTCACGCTCACGAGTGGAGACACTAATGGTGGAACGATAGCCCTTGTATTTACCGCTAATGGTGTTAGTGGAGGGACAGCGGATCAAAGAGACTTTGCGTATATTCTTCAACGCGCCAGTGGGTATGCTTAATGTCAAATGATAGTTGGCCGATGAATAGTTCTCTGTCGAGCGCTCCGGGCGGCAGCGGAATCTACGCTATTCGATCTTTGATCGACGAGCGTTGCTACGTCGGCAGCGCCGTGAGTATTTACAACCGATGGAAGGGTCATAGAACTTCGCTTCGCAAGGGTCGCCACGAGAACCCGAAACTTCAGAACTTTTACAACAAGTACGGCGAGAGTTGCTTAGAGTTCGTTGTGCTAGAATTCTGCTCCAAGATTAAGCTCGTGGAACGGGAGCAGCTCTTTCTGGACAGACTAACGCCTGAGTTTAATGTCCACCCAAATGCGAGGAGTCCTCTCGGCCGAAAGTTTACGGCCGAGATGATTGAGAAGTGCAGAAAGGCGCAGCAACGTCGTTTTGAGGCTGAGAGGGCGGCTGGAATAAAGCGGGTTTCGCCTATGAAGGGGAAGCGGCATTCTTCCCAGGCAAAAGCTAAACTCAGAGCCGCTCGATTGGGACGTGAAATGCCGGAAGAGGTCAAGAGGAAAATTAGTGCAGCTCTGTTGGGTGTCCCTTGTCCGGCAAGGGGTAAGTCAATAACTGAGGAACGGAAAGCCCAGATGCGTGTTTGCTGGATTGGTAGGAAACACTCCGAAGAGACAAAGGCAAAGATGCGTGCGGCGCAATTGGGTAAGGAGAAATCGCCAGAACATAGGGCGAAGTTGAGCGAGGCTGCAAAGATGAGAGCGGCGACGCCAGAAGGTAAAGCTCAGTTGAGAGCTGCCACGAAAAAGTCTTGCGAGACGAAGCGGGGTTCTAAATAATGCCACAAATGCTCACGTCGGGCGATCTCAACGCGAATACGGTGGCGCTGGTGTTCACCGCCAACGGGATCAGCGGCGGCACGGCGGACCAGCGAGATTTCGCTTACATCCTCCAACGGGTGAGTGGATACACGTAAGAGGTAACCATGCCTGGTAATATTTTTTGGCAGTCCGGGGGGGCGGTCGTCAGTTGGGCGCTCCAACAGTCCGGCCAGGGACCACAGTTGGCCAACGGCGCGGCCGTCCAAGTGTCGGGCGACTTTTTCAACAACGGCGCTAGCGGGCAGCCGGCGTTCTACGTTACCGCTGAGTTGGTGTTGTCCCAGTCGGGGTACGCCGCCGCCGTGAAATCTCAGCAAACGGTCGATTTGTACCTGGTGCCCAGCCGAGACGGGACCAACTTCCCGACCCTCGACGTGACCAACGCCAGCCTGCCGCTCGACACCTACGTCGGCAGTTTTGCAACCACTACCAGCGGCCAGACCACCCGCGAGCGCTACGTGAAGGCGTCCATTCCGGTGCTGCCCCTGCGCTACCGTCCCTACCTAGTCAACAACGTCGGGCAGACCATGATGTCCGGCTGGTCGTTTAACCTCGACGGTTACGACGAGGCTTACACCTAATGCCCAACCGCGCTCGCTACCAGAAGGGCTGGGACGTCAAACCGCCGCCGGGCACGCCGGTCGACCCCGAAGTGTCTCTGTGCGCCGGTCTGATCGGTTGCTGGCTCTGTGGCGACAGCGGTGGCGCACAAACGTCCATAAACTCAGGGGCGAAGTTGTTCGACTCCTCCGGCCACGGTCGTGACGGCGTTACGAGCGGTCAGCCGTTGCTGGTGCCCACCGGCCGCCGCGGCGGCGGCTTGTGTCCGTCGCTGCAGGCTGGTTCTACTCAGTCCCTAGTCATGCCCAACAGTGCCCAGATCGCGGCCGGCGATTTTAGCATTGGGATGTGGGTTCAAATACAAACAAACCCCGCCTCGCTGTACGGGCTGTTCGAGGGGAACGGCTCCAACATTCAGATGCGCGTAACCTCGACCGGAAAGTTCGGCTGGAGCGCGGACGGCAACACCGTGGTGACGGGCAACGCAATTCTGACCACCGGCATTTGGTGTTTCCTTCTCTTCACGAGTCGTGGTAATACGCAGGTCGCCTACGTCAACGGCCTGCCGGATTCTACGGGGACTCAGACCCCGAACTATTCGGGCGGCACTGCGGTGGTTTTCGGCAACCTGGCCAATTTTTACCTGACCGGCCTGATGGACACAATTTCCATTTGGGGGAGGTCGCTGAACGCCTCCGAGGCGCTCCGTCTGTGGGAGCGGCCGTTCGCCATGTTTAAGCAATCCGCCCCTAAGCGGCCGTTCTTGAAACCCAGTCAGCCGGCCCCAGGCCCGCCCGCGGCGTTCAACGCCGCCTGGGCGCGTCCGCAGCCCGTGGTCGGGGTGGGGGTGTTCTAATGGCCAACTGGACCGGATGCGCCGCGTTCTCGGTTCAGGCTTACGGGGGTGACCTCCCCGACCAGCCGGTCTCCATACCCCTGGACATCATTCTGACCTCTGCTAACTTCGCCGCCTGCAACTCCGACGGCAGCGACATACGAGTGAGCACGACCCAGGACCTGACCGGCGGCGGGGTCGTTCCTTACTTCCTAGAGTTTTTCGACCAGGCCAACAAGCGAGGCTCGGTCGTGGCGCGGCTCCAGTTGAAGAAGTGGGCCATTTTCACCGGGTACGTCTTGTTCGGCAACGCTGCGGCCACCGATGCCAGCGACTCCTCCGGCACGCTAAGACCCGCCGCCCCGAGCGCCGGTACGGTTATCCTGTCCGCCGACCCGTTCCACGCCGGAAATACCTACTGCGGGGCCACGGCCTGCCTCAGTAGCAACCTTAGCGGCGACCTACTCGTATTTTCGTCCTGGGGTACGGGGAACTCCAACCAGATAAACATGGTTATGAGTCGGTCCATCAATGGTGGGGGCAGTTGGACCCATTCGGACATAACGCCCGCGCTCGGCTCGGGCGCCTTGGGCGCCACGCTGTCGGCGACCTTCCAGTTGCCCCCCTCGGGCGGCACGCATCCCGGTCGAATAGCCATATCCTACGCCGACTTTCATGGGCTCTCGGCCGTCCCGGAGTATGTGCCCAAGGCGATTGTCAGTGACGACAACGGCACGACCTGGTCCGCCCCGATCGCGCTGCCGGCTCCCTACGTGAACTATAATTTGCCCTTCGGCCGAGGCTTTTGCCAAAACGACCTGGGAGGCGCGACCCGAACTTGCTTCCTGGTCGGCTACGGGGTGACTTCCGGTTACAACCAGGGCCATGGTAACGTTATCCTCTGGTCCAGTTCTGACGACTGCGACAGTTTCGGCAGTTCCGCCTATTCCAAGTACGAGGGCGACAATCTCTCAGAAACTACCGTCTCGCCGGTCACCATGGCGAACGGCGAGCCTAATTGGATTTTTTTCAGTCGCAGTCTGGCCCAGAGCGAGGGGCCGTTCATGGTTAGCAGGTCGACCGACCGCGGCCTGACCTGGACGGCACCGACCCAGTGGCTGGCCGGCGGCGTCAGCCCCGACATGGGATTTCTGAATAACGGCACCGGCAACGCGCAGCTGTTCATGACTGCTTCTAGGCTGCCTTCGGTTAGTATTGCTGGGCAGTTGTCCGTAGACAACGCGGCAAACTGGCTGCCGCAGTACACACTGGTGAATCCGGCCTTCGCCTACGCCATTCCAGACAATTTCGGCTACCAGTCGTTTTCCCAACTGACGCAGAACTGCGGCGGCCTTTCGTCCGGGTCCGTGTTATTCACCTACTACGATGACTCGCCGTCGGGCACGGCCACGTCGCTTTACTGGCTAAACTTCCCGGCGACCGGTCCCTGGAATGTGGTCGGCATTTACGACAACGCGGCTTCCGGCAACACGAGCACGCTCGACACCACGGCCAGTCAGGGAGCCACGATCGAGGCGTCCACCACTCACCCTCTGAAGGGAACTTATTGCTACCACGCGCTGTCGGCCAACTCCGGGGGCGTGGCGACGGGCAACGGCTTCTTCTTTACCAGGGCGTATCCGGTCGCCTCCGGCGCCTCGGTCGACAAGGGTATGGTCTACGGTCAGGTCAACAGTTGGGTGTGGGTGGCCAACATAGACGCATCTAGCGAACTCTTCATCGCGCCTTCCAATAACAACACCTTTTCGGTGACGAACTTCGACTGGGCGGCGTGTTTGCGTAACGGCGTGTCGTCAGGGGCATTTCAGTGGTACAATGGCGTTTCGCCGTTTTTCCACGACTTCTTGCCGCCCGTTACTTACACACCAGGGCGCTGGGAGAAGGTGACGACGGGGCTGTCCACGCCGTCGGGAACTCAGGGGCCTTTCTTCCGGGACAACGTCTCGGTCGGGTATGCCTCCGGTCGCTGGACGGCCAACTCGCCGTTTTATCTGGCCTGGTATTCCAACAACGGCGCCGGCCAGTCAGCCGACGAGATTTATGTGGGTGGTATCTGGATGAGTAGCCGCGAAGTCATAACAGCCGGACCTCAGAGCAGTTTCAACGGGCCGCTATTCTTGGTGTTCGTATGATCCGCGAGGTGGCCGAGCATGTACGATAAAGGTCGGTCGGGGCAGACCCTCGGGTTTTCCATGATCTCAGCCCTCAGCGGCACGGCGCTGACTGGGTTGAGCGGATTTATCTCCGGCTGGCGGAGTACCGACGGCGGCGGCCAGAAGGGTATTTCTGGCAACATTATCGAGATGGCCTTCGGGCAGTATGTCGCCATTCTGAACGACTGGGACGTGTCCGGTAATACCATTAGTTTTTACTTCACCGGCGCCAGCGGCGCCATCCCGGTGGAGAAGACGATCGTCACCGACGGCAACGTGTCGGGCAAGTTGTACCCAGTGAGCGGTCAGCCACTCTATAACAGCGGACTATACTTCGTCGGCAGCGGCTCCGTGGCGGCCTCCGTGACCAGCGGTGGGGTTTACCTGGCTAGCGGCTGGGCGCTGTTCGGCAGCGGGCAGTATTACCTTCCCAGTGGTCAGAACGTCCAGTTGTTTAGCGGTAGCCTGTCCGGCCAACTGGTAGCGCTCGCCTCTGGGCTGTCTTCCGGCGTCATGTACCTGCCCTCGGGTAGCCTATTCATGTCTACGTTCGCCTCCGGCGTGGTCGGGGGCGGCAGCGGCAACCTGCCCAGCGCCTGGGGCGGCAGCGGCGCCGTGACGGTCGGCCTGAACTTGGACAAGTCTGGCTACACGGTGGGGTCGCTGGTCAGCGGAATACTGTCCGGTCAGCAGGTCACGCTGGTGAGCGGCCAGTCCTACACGGCATCCGGCATCTTCGCGACTGCCACGGCGGCTCCCCAGGCTTCCGGCCAGGTGTATCTTGCCAGCGGCTCGTTCCTGTTCGGCTCGGGGCAGTTCTTCATCGCCTCCGGCAGCATCACGTCTGGGGTGATCTCCTCCGGCATCTTCGTGACGGCCACGGCGGTCATCGCTTCCGGCGCCCTCAGCGGGCAGCAGGTCACGCTTACGAGCGGCCAGAGCTACGTCGCCAGCGGCATCAACGCCACGGTCCCGATCGCCTCGATCAGCGGGGCGGTTGCCAACAGCGGTCTGTTCGTCAGCGTACCCGTCGCCTCGATCAGCGGCGTGTACCCCGCGTCCGGCTCGCTGAGTGGTCAGCCGGTGACACTGTTGAGCGGTCTGAGCTACACGGCTTCCGGCATTTTTGCCACGGCGACCGCGACCATCGCCTCGGGCGCCTTGAGCGGGCAGCTCGTGACCCTCGTGAGCGGGCAGTCCTACACCGCGTCTGGCATCTTCGCGACTGCCACGGCGGCTCCCCAGGCTTCCGGCACGACTTACCTGGCGTCGGGCAGCTTCCTGTTCGGCTCCGGTCAGTTCTTCGTCGCCAGCGGTTCCATCACCAGCGGCGTCATTAACTCCGGCATCTTCGTCACGGCGACCGCCTCGCCGCCGAATTCTGGCACCACGTACCTCGCCTCCGGCAGCATCCCGATCGCCAGCCTGAGCGGTGTGAACGCCGTCGTGACGCCGGCCAGCCTGTCCGGCGTGGTCGCCAATAGCGGTCTGTTTGTTACGGTGCCCATCGCCACGGTCAGCGGCACGACTGTAGCTACCGTGAGTGGCACGCTGTACATCGCTTCCGGCACGGTCACCGGCACCCCGCCGGCCAGTGGTACGACCTACCTTGCCTCCGGCTCGTTCCTGTTCGGCTCCGGTCAGTTCTTCGTGGGGAGCGGGTCGGTTACGGCCGCGGCGCCTGCTAGCGGGACGACGTACCTTGCCTCGGGCACGCCGCTGTTCTACAGCGGTCTGTTCTACCTGGCCTCGGGCACGGGCGCCGGCAGCGGCCTGTTCGTCACCGTGCCTCCCTCGACCCTCTCTGGCGTGGTCGCCAACAGCGGAATCTTTGCCACCGTCCCGCCGGCCACCCTGAGCGGAGTCCAGCCGATTTCCGGCGCCTTCGTGACCGTGCCCGTCGCCTCGATCAGCGGCACGATCGTGAATAGCGGGCTGAGCGTGACGGTCCCGACCGCCTCGATCAGCGGCGTCAACGCCGTGCCAGCCAGCGGCCTGGTGTACTTGGCCTCCGGCGTGCCGACGGTGGGCGGCAAGGCGTGGACCCAGGCCCTCGATTACATCGCCGCCGTGGAGGTGGGTTTGTGCAGCGGCGCGAACACCGGGTCGGAAGCGTACTTCAGCATCGACAAGACGAACGTGAGGGTCACGGCGACCATTGACCAGAGCGGCAACCGCACGGCGATGACCTACACCTAACATGCCGAGCCTCAGCAGCAAGGGACTGTTCAACACCGGCCTGTTCAAGCCGGCGTTGTTCGCGACGGGTGTCATCCGCGGCACGGGCGCCGTTGTCATTCCCCGCGCGCCTGGGTTCCCCGGGCTGGGCGGCGGCATCAGCCCGGGTATCGACTACGAGAGCTTCTTCACCCCGGCCGGACCGCCGCCCGCGATCTGGGCGGCGCCGCCCGCGATTCCGGTCGTCAACCCAATGGTGACTGATTACATCGGCGGGAGCGCCGGCAACATCGTCTACATTGACGGCGCCGTTGACCTGCAGCCCCTAGACTTTAACGCCCTGGGGAACAAGCCGTCCGCCGGCGCCGGCGTGGGCGGCGCCTTCGGCCTGACTGGGACCTTCCCGTGACGCAAAAGTTTCTGAGTTCGATCACGCTGATCGACGGGCTGGTGCAGGCCCTCGGCTTCGATACCATCGCCGCGGCCGACCTGCCGGCGGTGTCCCCAGACCCGAGCGGCGTGTACACCAACGCCAACATAACGGTAGACCAGTTCGGCCGGGTGATAGTGGCCTCCAGCGGTGTCGGCGGCACCGTCACGAAGGCCAGCGTGGACGCCGCCGGGACGACGGCCGGCGTGGGCGGGGCCGGCTGGCTTGGTCAGGCCAACGTGTTTACCCAGGCACAGGTCAGTGCCCCCAACGACGGCCAGTCGGTGACGAAACTCGTGGCGATGTCTCTGAGGCACAACACGACTACCACCCCCGCCGTCGGCTTCGGTGTGAGCCTCCTGTTCCAGCTCGATTCTACCACTACCGCCAACAGGCCCGCCGCCGAGGCGCTGGTCAGCTGGCAAATCGCCGCCGACGCCTCCAGGCGGGGGCAGCTGGACCTCGGCGCCCACGACGCGGGGACCTCTCAGGGGTCGCCACGCATCGCCGTTACCATTACCACGGACGGGAGCCAGCCCCTCCTCGGCTTCTTCGGCGGAGGCCCGACCGCGCAGCCGACCGTGGTCGGGAGCAAGGGGGGCAACGCCGCGCTCGCCTCCCTCCTGACTGCACTGAACGATCTGGGTCTGATTTTTGACGCCACGACGTGAGAGGATTTGAATCATGACGATTTTGGCAGGACTGCTCGCCTCTCTCCCAGCCGGCATGCTGGTGGAGTATACGCTCCACCGGCTGATGCACAAGCCGTGGTTCCCGCTCCTGCACGGCGTCCACATGAAGCACCACCGGAGTAACGACGCGCAGCCCCTCTGGCTGGAACTGCGGGACTACCTGCCGGTGGCGGCGATCTTCGCCCCGTTTGGCCTGCTGGGGGGCTGGGCGTTCTTCGCCGGCTGGGCGACCGGCGCCGTGCTGTACGCGGTGTCGGTGTCGGTGATTCACAACATGCACCACCGCTTCGGCTCGCGCTTCCACGAACTCCACCACCAGCGGCCGGACTGCAATTACGGGCTTACCAGCGGTGTACTCGACTGGGTGTTTCGGACGCTCGGCAATCCCAGCCTAGTTTTAACGTCCGCCCCCCAAGGCCAGCCGGAGGAAAGCGCCTTAACACACTCCTGAGCTGCACCGTCGCGGCTCCAGCGGCCTTCCCAACGAAGCGAGGGCTACCGTACCATGCCTGCCCGCAGTAAGAAAGATCGCCCCGTCAACAACCTGGTCGTCGTGAGCGACCTCCACGTGGGCTGTCAGCTGGGGCTGTGCAGCCCCGACGCCCCGCACAAGGACGAGGGCGGGCACTACGCCTTGTCCAAGGCCCAGCAGGTGGTCTGGTCCTGGTGGGAGGAGTTCTGGGACGTGTGGGTGCCTCAGGTGACCCACGGCGAGCCTTACGCCGTGGCGGTCAACGGCGACACGCTGGACGGCGCCCACCACGGCGCCACCCACCAGTGGACCCACAACCTGTCCGACCAGCGTCGCGAGGCCGAGCGCATCCTGCGCCCCGTTGTGGAGAGGGCCGCTCGGTTCTTCATGATCCGCGGCACCGAGGCGCACGTCGGGAAGTCGGCCAGCGACGAGGAGGAGCTGGCCAGACACCTCGGGGCCGAGCCCAACGACGACGGCCAGTACTGCCGCCACGAAATGTGGATACGGATAGGCCGCGGGCTGGCCCACCTGGCCCACCACGTCGGCACGGCCGGCTCCATGCACTACGAGAGTACGGCACTGATGCGCGAGCTGACCGAGGCTTATGTCGAGTCCGGGAGGTGGGGCAACGAGCCGCCCGACTGGGTGGTGCGCAGCCATCGCCACCGCAACGCCGAGGTCCGCGTCCAGACCAAGAAGGGCTTCGCCACCGTGTGTACCACCGGGGCCTGGCAGATAAAGACGCCGTTCGCCTACCGCGTGGCCGGCGCCCGCCAGGCGCTCCCGCAGATCGGCGGCACGCTGCTCCGCTGCGGCGACGAGGACCTGTACACGCGGCACTTCATCAAGAACCTGAGTCGGCCGCAGGAGGTCGTCCTCTGATGGACCGTCATCTGGCCGTGTTTTTGCTCTACCTGGCCGGGAGTCTGTGTTTCGTGGCGGGGACCGTCCTCGCCTTGTTGAACTACTTGCGAAGGGGCTAATGTGACCGCCGAACTGACATAC